>Ga0233426_10000219_pt1 | contig 65789 bp, 62 predicted proteins | sample SI_118_April2016_6_FD_179875 | JGI IMG/M metagenome (GOLD analysis project Ga0233426, IMG submission 179875) | Seawater microbial communities from Saanich Inlet, British Columbia, Canada - SI_118_April2016_10_MG | ecosystem: Environmental > Aquatic > Marine > Inlet | place: Canada: British... | reverse complement strand
CACTGGCCTGCTTATCCGATAAGTCTCGGATTATTTACGACTACTTCAAACAGCTATTTGCGCAGGTCACCAATCCCGCAATTGACTCCATTCGCGAAGAAGTCGTGATGTCTCTTGCCTGTTTTATCGGACCTGAAGGCAATCTGGTTGAAACCACCGAAGCACAAGCTAGGCGCTTGGTCATTCCCCATCCAATTCTATCAAACGATGATCTGGCAAAGCTGAAAGCTGCGCGCGAACACGATTGGCGGACCCAGACGATCGACATCACTTACAACCGTCATGATGGCCCCGCTGGCATGCAGGCGGCCCTAGACCGGGTCTGCGCTGAAGCCAGTGCAGCGATTGAAGCCGGCTACGCGTTAGTCCTCTTAAGCGACCGGGCGGTTACGAAAGATCAGATCGCTCTGAGCGCATTGGTTGCTTGCGGCACGGTCCATCACCATCTCATTTCAGCCCATCAACGCACCCAAATCGGCTTGGTCGTTGAAACCGCTGAAGCCCGAGAGGTACACCATTTTTGCCTGCTCACCAGCTATGGCGCCGACGCTGTGAATCCGTACCTTGCGATCGATGCGCTGTGGCAGGCCCGACAGGAGGGCTTGTTGAGCCAAACCGATATCCCCACCCTTGATGTCTTAACCGAGAAGTACCGCAAAGCGGTCGGCAAAGGCATGCTTAAGGTCATGGGTAAAATGGGTATCTCCACGTTGCAATCTTATAAGGGCGCGCAAATTTTTGAAGCCGTTGGACTTGCCGATGACATCATCAATCGCTGTTTTCGCGGTACCACCAGCCGAGTCGGCGGTATTAATTTCGACACGTTGTTTGCTGAATCCTTGCAACGACATCAGCTGGGGTTCCCAGAGCGATCTACAGAATCTTCAAGCGAGCTACCAAACCCCGGCGATATTCATTGGCGTAGCGGCGGCGATACGCACATGTGGGATCCCATCAGCATTACAAATCTCCAAATCGCCGCGCAAACCAACAGCAAAGATGCCTATTCGGCTTTCGCGAAGCACGCCAACGAGGTAGCCACTAAGAAAGCCACGCTTCGGGGCCTTTTGACCTTTAATGAGGGCCTGACCCCCGCGGTCGCGATCGAGGATGTCGAACCTGCCGCTAACATCGTCAAGCGCTTTTGCACGGGCGCCATGAGTCTTGGGTCAATTTCCTCAGAAAGTCATGAAACTTTGGCGATTGCGATGAACCGCTTGGGCGGTAAGTCCAATACGGGTGAGGGCGGAGAAGACCCCACTCGATTCACCATGATGGCGGATGGCGACTCAAAGCGATCGGCGATTAAACAGGTCGCCTCCGGCCGCTTTGGCGTCACCATTTGGTATCTGGCGAATGCTGACGAGATTCAAATCAAGATTGTTCAAGGCGCAAAACCCGGTGAAGGCGGTGAACTCCCCGGAGGCAAGGTCGATGACTACATTGCCAAGATCCGTCATTCCACACCCGGGGTTGGCTTAATCAGCCCACCACCCCATCACGATATTTATTCAATCGAAGACATGGCGCAGCTCATTCACGATCTTAAAAATGCGAACCGAGATGCTCGCATCAGCGTCAAACTCGGCTCTGAAATTGGCGTTGGCACAATTGCCGCAGGTGTTACCAAAGCTAAGGCCGATCATCTGGTCATTGCGGGCCATGATGGCGGCACCGGGGCCTCACCGCTCACGTCAATTAAGCACGCCGGGCTACCTTGGGAGTTGGGCTTAGCGGAGACGCATCAAACCCTCGTCATGAACAATCTTCGATCTCGGGTCGTTCTACAAACCGACGGCCAAATCAAAACAGGTCGCGATGTTGTGATCGCGGCATTGCTCGGCGCCGAGGAGTTTGGATTTGCGACCGCACCGCTCGTCACCCTTGGGTGCATCATGATGCGAAAGTGCCACCTCAATACCTGCCCTGTGGGGATTGCAACGCAAGATCCCGAGCTGCGTGCGAAGTTCGCCGGCAAACCAGAAAGCGTCGTTAACTATTTTTTCATGCTCGCAGAAGAGGTCCGACAAATTATGAGCCAGTTGGGGTTCACCCGCCTTCAAGACATGATTGGCCAAACCCAGTACTTAGACAGCGAGCAAGCGGTTGCGCACTGGAAGTCAAAGGGACTCGATTTATCAGGTATTTTGCAAAAAGCCCCTATTATTTACGAAGGCACAGAAATTTATTGCACACAAACCCAAGATCATGGTTTGGATGTAGCCCTCGACAACACCTTAATTCAACTCGCGCAACCGGCACTCGAGACCGGCGCCAAGGTGGAGATCAACCACGAGATCTTAAACATCAACCGGGTCGTTGGGACCATGCTCTCGCATGAGGTTGCTAAAGCAACCCGAGGCGCCATGTTGCCTGATGATACGATCTCTATTCGATTACATGGCTCTGCCGGGCAAAGTGTTGGCGCCTTTCTCGCCAAAGGAATTACAATCGAAATCGAAGGTGATGCAAACGATTTTGTCGGTAAAGGCCTATCAGGCGGCAAGCTGGTGATCTACCCACCAAAGGATGCAACCTTCCCAGCCGAGGACAATATCCTGCTGGGTAACGTTGTGCTTTATGGCGCGACATCTGGCGAGGCCTACTTCAGGGGAATTGCAGCGGAACGTTTCTGTGTTAGAAACAGTGGTGCAACCGCCGTGGTTGAAGGGGTAGGTGATCATGGTTGCGAATACATGACGGGGGGCACCGTCGTCATTTTAGGGAAGACCGGACGCAACTTTGGCGCGGGCATGAGCGGCGGCGTTGCTTATGTCTTGGACACCCAAGGGGACTTCCATCGCCAATGTAACCTTGAGACCTTCGAGCTTGAGCAACTCAGCCCAACGGATGAAGACGATGTCAGGGTCTTAATTGAAAAACATCAGCGGCTTACCGGCTCAACGGTTGCAGCACGCCTACTCAAGGATTGGGCAAACGAGAAACAATCATTGATCAAGGTCATGCCAAGCGACTACAAGCGGGTGCTTGAAGCGCAGCAAGCCTTATTAAAGACAAGCAACATAGGATAGACCACCATGGGTAAAGCAACCGGCTTTATAGAATTCCAGCGCGAGACGGTACCTTATCGCGATGCCGCCGCGCGCGTTTTAGACTTCAAAGAAATCTATACCGAACCCGATGACCAACAACTCAGCACCCAGGGCGCCCGCTGTATGGATTGTGGCGTGCCATTCTGTCAAAGCAACAACGGTTGCCCCATCTCAAACCTGATTCCAGAATGGAACGACCTGGTTTATAAGAGTCAGTGGAAAGAAGCGTTAGACCGGTTGCACGAGACGAATAATTTCCCAGAATTTACCGGTCGCGTTTGCCCTGCACCCTGCGAAGGCGCCTGCGTGCTTGGCATTAATGACCCAGCTGTTACCATCAAAAACATCGAAGCCGCCATCATCGATCGTGGGTTCGAAGAAGGTTGGGTTAAACCTGAACCTCCCGAGCAACGGACCGGAAAGACTGTTGCGATCGTTGGCTCCGGACCCTGCGGGCTATCCGCAGCAGCACAATTGAATAAAGCCGGGCACCTGGTCACTGTCTTTGAACGTGCAGATCGATTGGGTGGCTTGTTGATGTACGGCATTCCCAATATGAAACTGGAGAAAAATCTGATCGAGCGTCGGATACAAATCATGAGAGAAGAGGGTATCGAATTCCGGGTCAATCAGGACGTCGGTAAAACAGTTAGCCCGACGGATCTGGTTTCTAACTACGATGCTGTCTTACTGGCAACCGGTGCAACCGTTGCCCGGGACCTGAACATCCCAGGACGCGATGGGGATGGCGTACACCTTGCCATGGCATTTTTGACAGCAAACACCAAGAGTTTGCTCGATTCAAACCTTGCTGACGGTCAATATATTTCAGCAAAGGATAAACATGTCATTGTTATCGGCGGTGGTGACACCGGTACAGATTGCATTGGGACCTCGCTCCGGCATGGCTGCAAAAGTTTGGTTAACTTCGAACTGCTACCCCAGCCACCTCAGACTCGAGCAGCGGATAACCCCTGGCCGCTTTGGCCGAAGATTTTTCGCGTCGATTACGGTCACGCCGAAAGCGAGGTTCGGTTTGGCGCTGACCCGCGTCAATTTTCCGTACTGAGCAAATCCTTCCTGCGCGGACCAGACGGAACGCTCAAAGGAGTTGTGACGATCGACGTTGATGAGCAACTTCAGGAGATCCCCGGCTCAGAAAGAACCTGGGAAGCCGACCTTGTTTTATTATCAATGGGTTTTCTGCAGCCAGAACATTACCTCAACGATTCGCTCGCCATGGACATCGACCCGAGAGGCAATTTCATTGCGGATAAAACAGACTTCAGAACCAGTGTTGCCAAGGTCTATGCCGCAGCCGACTGCCGGCGGGGACAAGACCTAGTGGTACGGGCGATTAATGAAGGTCGAGAAGCCGCAAGAGAAATTGATCGAGACTTAATGGGCTCGACAGAACTGCCTTAGCCTAATCGGCCGAACGATTTAGGCTTGTGCGTTAGGCGCTATCAAGAAAATAGGCTACTGTCTCCTCGAGCGCATCCTCATCTATTTGGCTCGTCACCTCTGCTTGGCCTATATCCCGCAGGATCACCAACCGCAATCCTTCGACTGTTGCCTTTTTATCGCGACCCATTGCCTGCAGAAACGTTGCTCTTATCAAGCCCTTTGGCACAGCCGTAGGGAGCGAAAAAGCCGTCAACAACTGCGCCATCTGCGCCGGCGCGGATTCAACCAAAGTCCTTGACCGAACCGAATAATCTGCCGCCATCATCAAGCCCATGGCAACCGCCTCGCCGTGCAGTACAGTGCCATAACCCGATAGCGTCTCAATCGCATGCCCAAAGGTATGACCCAAATTTAAGAGCGCCCGGTTACCCTGCTCCTTCTCATCAGAGGCAACGATCACGGCTTTTATTCGACAACTCCACTCAATCATTGTCATTAGACAAGCACTATCGCGCGCCATGATGCTGTCTTGATTGGCCTGCAACCATTGAAAGTAATCCCGATCGGCAAGCGCTGCGTGTTTAACGATCTCTGCGAGCCCCGCCGAAAATTCTCGTGCGCTCAACGTCTTTAACGTTTCAACATCCATCACGACCATCTTGGGTTGGTGAAAGGCCCCGATCATGTTTTTACCAAGTGGATGGTTCACTGCTGTTTTACCGCCGACCGATGAATCAACCTGAGACAGCAGCGTCGTTGGTATCTGGATCACCGCAACGCCGCGCTGATAAACCGCTGCTGCGAACCCGGTGATGTCGCCAACGACCCCGCCGCCAAGCGCTATAAGTGTTGTTTCTCGGGTATGTCCGGCCGCCAACAGTTCTCCAATAATCGCCTGAATCTGATCCAGTGTCTTATACATTTCCCCGTCGGGCATGATGTAGACGTCACTTTTTCGATCACCGAGCAGCCTTTTTAGGGGCTCTAGATACAAACCCGCAACGGTTTCATTACTGACGATAAAGACCGAATCTCCCATCTCGGAAGCCAACAGTGCTTGCTCGGACCCGTCAGCCCCCGTCACCAGACCTGGGCAAAAAACGATGGGGTAGCTGCGATCAGCCAGTTCAACTGTAATCGATTTCATTCTGCTGTAATCCACTTTTGGCGTTGGAGCCGCGCAAGCATCGCCTCAATCATTTTTTTTCCGGGCCGATTATCAACAGGCATCGTCACATCAGCGACTTCCTGATAGAGCGGGTCTCGAGTGCGCTGAAGTTCTTGAAAGAAAGCCCGACGGTCAACATTTTGGAGCAACGGTCTTTTGCGATCATCCGCGGTTCGTTTGAGCTGGGTTTCAATATCAGGCTTGAGATAAATAACGAGTCCTCGGGTTGTCAAAACATGCCTATTTTCTGGCCTTAGTACCGCGCCCCCTCCCGTCGCCAACACGAGACCGGGCTGATGAGAAAGCGCCTCAAGAGTTTTTGATTCTCGATCCCGAAAAGCAGGCTCGCCTTCGACTTCAAAAATAAGTCGAACACTCACCCCGCTTGTTTTTTCGATCTCGTGATCCGTGTCTATGAATCGTAATCCCAAGCGCTTTGCCAATAACTTACCGAGCGTTGTCTTCCCAGAAGCCATCGGTCCTACCAAGAAGATACTAGCGTGCTGGTGCAGTTCCATTGAATGCAAGCAGGCTATCGAACGCGGTCGCCAGATTCACGAATGATCTTAGGCGTAATAAAAATTAAGAGCTCATCTTTGTCTTTCGTGCGCGCTGAATTGCGAAACAATCGGCCAACGAACGGTAAGTTCCCTAAAACAGGCGTTTTCAGCTGAATCAAATCGGTTCTTGTTTGATACAACCCGCCCAATACAACGGTTTCCCCATCACTTACGATCACCTTCGTTTGAATGCTCTCGATATCGATCGCCGGTGGGCCGCCTGGCGTTGGATCCCCACGAGAATTGTTGGTCACATCGAGCTCTAATATAATCCGGTCATCGGCTGTAATTTGCGGCGTGACGGTCAGCCCAACCGTTGCATTCACAAATGCTGTTGCTGTCGCGCCCCCACCGGTATCGGACTGATACGGGATCTGACTGCCCGAGTTGACTGTTGCAGAGCTTTTGTCGGAAGTAATAATGGTTGGTCTTGAAACCGTCTCGCCCATCCCTTCGCTTTCAAAAAGCTGCAGTTCCAGATCCAACAACAAATCATTATTTACCAGGCCAAAAGCAATCCCGCCGGTCTTGCCTGAGCTTGTACCCAGGTCCACAATCAGATTCTCAGAGGCCGCCCCACCTAAGGTCTCCATCGAACTACCGTACTGGATGCCGTTTGGACTATCACCCCAAGAAATATTGCCCGCCGTTCCCCAGCGGATACCTGCCTCTCGCTTAAAGCTATCGCTCGCCTTCACAATCCGAGCTTCGATCATCACCTGCCTAACGGGAATATCCAGCTGATTCAAAAGCGTTCTAAGCTGCGCAATCCGATTAGGGGTTTCGGTCACAATAATGGCGTTGGTGCGATCATCAACCAGAATCGACCCACGATCCGATACGACCCCAGCAGAATTCTCGCTCGCCTCACCGGTATCACGCTCCCCCTGAGAGGAAAATAAAGCAACAATGTCTGATGCGTTGGCGTACTTCACCTTAATGAGTTCCGTCCGCAGCGGCGCAAGCTCGGCAATTTCTTGCTGGTTTTCGAGTTGCGCACGCTCTTGATCGGCCAGTTCTGCCGCAGGCGCCACTAACAAAACGTTCCCTTGAACGCGCTTATCGAGGCCTTTGGTTTTTAAAACAATATCTAACGCTTGATCCCACGGAACGTCTTTCAGTCGCAGCGTGATCGCGCCGGCCACCGTATCGCTCGCGACGAGGTTTAGATTGGCAAAGTCAGCAACGATTTGCAGAATGGCTCGAATCTCGATGTTCTGAAAGTTTAAGGACAACTTGTCGCCCTCGTACAGAAAGTCTACGCCTCGAGACCCACCTGTGTCCGCGTCTTCGACAACCGGCTTCACCTCAAGCACAAAACCCTGATCTGACTGATATGCGAGGTAATCAAACTCACCACTCGGGACCACTTCAATCACCGCTTGATCACCTTGCTGATAAATCTCAATGGCCTGTACCGGCGTCGCAAAATCCGTCACATCCAGTTGCTGGACGAGGGCCGGCGGGACGGTTGTGTTTGGCATCGTCAGCACGATATTGCCGCCAACCTGATCCAGGTCAATCGTAATATTCGGTTCACTCAAGGCTAGAATAACCCGACCTTCACCCTCCGAGCCCCGCCTGAAATCAACATTATCGACACTGGAACCCGATTGTTTGCCGAACACAGAGCGGGCGCCGCTGGCCGATCCCGCGTTCGAGTCCAAATCACGCCCAACGGACAATTGAAGCGTTCTGCCCCGGACTTGGGTGCTGTAACCAACCAGCTCAGACAAGGCAATAATAATTCGGGTTCGGTCTTGGGTCTCTAAAACAGTCATATTTTGCGCGTTGCCTGAGCCAAGGCTATGGTACTTGCTTGCAAGACCGCTGCTGACGCCCATCAAATCCAGGGATATACGCGCAGGTTCAGCAATGGCATAGCCCGTGGGCTCCGGAGGCACCCCGTCGAAGGTCAAGGTGATATCGGTCTGGTCACCGCCAGCCATCGAGAACGCAATGTCCTGAAGCTCAAGTGCAAGTGCATTGGCTGACATAAAATGGAGCATCGTCAAAACAACGCTCGCCATAAGCATTCGTTGGTGTGGCATCATTTTGCTGTTCATAACAATCCTTACCGCGTTAGCCTTCTGAAGTCCCAAGGAGTTCGATGGTTCTGGGCCGTAATAACCAACCGCCACCGCCATTGCTGACAATTTCCACAAGCTCTAATCGAGTCTCTTCAATCTTCTCAACCCGGCCCCACTGAGTACCCAAATAAGCCCCCACACCGACCTGATGCACCACACCTTCACCATCTTTTATGAGCCCGTAATACTGCCCACGAAGTTCAAGCGAGCCCACCAATTGCAACGTCGCAAGGTTCATCTCTTCCAAATAACTTTTCACATGATTTGCTGGCGGCCGAATCGACCCGGGTGGCGGCTTGTCCGCTCGGCTTGCGATCACCAATGGCGCCTGGAAAGGACTTCTAAGATTCGCCGCACCATACTTAAACGATTCGTACGGCTTAAATTCAGGGAGCGGCCGCACGGGCATAACCGGCTCGGCGGCTACCTCATCGAAGAAACTGCGCAAATCGGAGAACTCATTGCTGCCTGCACACCCAGCGACAAGGGCTAGCATCAGGCTAAAAGGGACAGACCGACTCAAAAACGATGCTCGAAATTTCATTTCGAGACTCCATCTTTATACCGGTAGGTCTTGGCCGTAATGCCCATTCTCAGGAGCTTTCCCTGTTCCGCGCCGCCACCTTGTGGGGTGATTTCGAAGTCATGGAGCGTCACGATTCTAGATAAATCTGCAACATCGCTCACAAAGGCGCCTAAATCATGGTAGCCCCCAACCACTTCCATTCTGATCGGTTTTTCAACGTAGTACTCTAAGATCCGTTCGGGCTGTAGATCAATCCGATTAAAGACCAGGCCATTGTTCGAGCCAACCGTTGAGATATCTTCAATCAACCCTGGAATCTCGGTATCGAGGGGCAATTGACTGAGAATCTTTTGGAAGTTGGCTTCCATTTCCTTAGCCTGCAGCCGATACCCTTCTAGGTTTGCCGCTTGCGCATATTTTTCACGGTAGCTTGTTTTCAAGCTCGCTTCTTCTTGCCCTGCTTTAGCAAGATCCTGCTGCAGATCCGTTACAAGGAAGAAGTAGCCTAAAGTCAGGATAAGAACGAATACCCCCAGTGCCGCGATCACCTTAATCGGCGTAGGCCAAAGCCCTGCACTATTAAGGTCCAGATCACTTAGGTCAATTTCGCTTAAATCGAGGTTATTGAGTTTGTCGATGGTATCTTTCAGTGCCATCAGTTGCCCTCCGCTCCCGCGCTGGGCGCGCTCACTTTGACCGAGAGGGCAAATCGACTTGCCTCAGGGCCGGCCTGAGGAAACGCGTTGATACTCGTTACATTGCCCCCTGTAAACCATAAGGATTGATCGAAGGCTCGAAGCTGATCTGAGATCCGGCTGTTGTCTTCCGCGACACCGGTCACAGAGATCTCTGCGCCCCGTAGCGTTAGGCGCTCAAAAAACACGTTCCGGGACAACTGACGTGCTAATTCATCAAACAATCGTACGCTAACTGGTCGATTGCCCTGGAGCTCTTGGATCACACGCATACGATCTAGTAGCTCTTTGCGTTTTTTCAGTAAGACTCTGATTTCTGCAATCCGCGCATCCAGACTTTCAATTTCCGAAGCGATGAACGCGACCCGCGCTTTCTGGGTGTCAATTGCGGCCTCATAGATCCGCCAGGCACCCACCAACAAAAACACCGCAACCAGTCCAACTGCCGCTAAACCGTTCAGAAACTCTCGCTGCAAACGATCGCGCCGCTTTTGGCGCCAAGGCAACAAATTAATTTTCAAATTCACCATGAATTCGTCCAATACCCGGCATCTACCGTCGGTTTAACTGTTTACTGTCACTCGCTATCATCACGACTAACAATGACTAATTACAATGAATACTTACTCAGAACATTACTCGCTCAAAGCATTACGCGCTCAAAACATTACGTTCTCAAGCCTTTACGCGCTCAAAGAACGCGCTCCCCTGGCAGTCAGTCTGCCCAACGCTTTTAGCGTTAACAAAAGCGCCTAATCAAAGCGCCGCATTGCCAAACCGCACGCGATCATCATCGATGGCGCATCTTTCATCAACCGATCCGCATCCACATGATCACTAATTCTCATGTTATCGAAAGGATTTGCGACGCTACAAGGCGTGCCCAGCCGGGTCTCGATGAGTGTGTCCAGCCCCGCCAAATTCGCGGTTCCACCGGCTAACACGATTCGATCAACATCATTGTAGGTCGTGCCAGAATAAAAAAACTGCAAAGACCGCATGATCTGTTGCAACAACGCCTCTTTGAATGGATTGAGGACCGTCTCTTCATAGTCAGCCGGCAGTCCACCAAACTTTTTGGCTTTTCCCGCCTCAGCAGCAGTCAAATCATACTTTCGCTGAATATCATCGGTTAACTGTTTGCCGCCAAAACTCTGTTCCCGGGTGTAAAGCACTTGACTGCCGGATACGACCGATAGTGTGGTCATATCGGCGCCGATATCCAGAATTGCCAAAACATCTGGCACCCCGAGCGCCGGATCTCGTGTAAACAACTCTAAATCCAAGGCAATTGCCCGCTGCACGCAGTGGGCTTCAATGTCGATGACTTCAGGACTCAGGCCCGATGCTTCAACCGCCGCCTGTCGAGACTCTATATGTTCTTGCCGACACGCAGCAATCAACACATCGACCATGTCTTCTGATCGAGCGGTCGTCTCTAAAACTTGGAAGTCTAAGGCGACCTCATCCAGCGGATACGGAATATATTGATCCGCATCCATAAGCAATTGTTCTTCAATTTGATTTTCTTTTAATGAGGCAGGCACCTCAATGGTTTTAGTGATAACAGCTGATCCGGCCACTGCAACAGCCGCCAGTTTTGATTTAAATTGAGTCGATGCCTGCAGCCGTTTAATGGCCTCGGCTACGGCATCAACATCGACAATATTTTGTTCAACCACCGTGTTTTCAGGAAGCGGTTCCGCGCCGTAGCTTTCAACAACATAACCACCGTCATCGCGGCTGAGCTCAAGCAGCTTGATCGCTGAGGCACTAATATCTAGCCCCACCAAGCCTAGCTTTCGGCCTCCAAAAAGTTTCAACATTGTTTTTCCTGAACGATAAACACCTCAGCGGCACCCCAGTGAACCGGACGTCTACAACCAGTATCACTCAAAAGACCCGAATAAACTATACTCGCTCCCGCTGGGCAGTCATAATTATGACGTTTTCAGTGACTTTAAGATGCCGATTAGTTGATCAAAAGTGCTTAGATTTCAAACTTTCATCATAGCAACGCCATGAAACGCCTTTTAACTTTTTTTATCTTTGGAACCGGCATGACCCTGACCGCCTTGGGCATGGGACTTTCCGCCGCCTACCTATACTTGAACCCTCAGGTTCCTGCCATTTCGACCTTCACCGAAGTTAATCTGAAAGCCCCGCTTAAAATCTTGAGCCAAGACCGCAAGCTGATACAGGAATATGGCGAGCGCCTCATACCGATCACCTTCGAGCAAATCCCAAGGGACTTTATCAATGCCCTTTTGGATACTGAAGATAAACGGTTTTTTGAGCATAGCGGCATTGACCTTATAACGGTTGCGAATGCGACCTGGCAACTTCTGGCAAACGCTGGGGACATCAAAACCGGAGCATCCACGATAACCATGCAAGTTGTTAAAAACGTGTCGGGTGCATCAGAAGTTCGATTTATTCGCAAATTTAAAGAGATGTTACTGGCAATCAAACTCGAGCAGGCGCTGACCAAACAAGAGATCCTCACGCTGTACCTCAATATTGTTCCCTTTGGTAAGCACGCGTATGGTATTCAAGCAGCAGCTCAAACTTACTATGGCAAGCCCGTGTCAGGGCTTTCGCTCGCGCAAATGGCGATGCTGGCTGGGATTCCGAAAGCGCCAGAGGCTGGCAATCCCATCAACGGCCCCAAACGGGCACTTGCGCGCCGCAACCTTATTTTAGATCGCATGTTCGAGCAAGGATCGATCACACAGACACAATTGCAAAAAGCGCAAAGCGAACCGATCACTGCAAAAGTCTTTGAGCGCCAGATTGAACTCCCAGCGTTATACGCCGCCGAACTCATTCGCAGTGAAATTATCGAAACCTTTGGTCGCAAGGCCTACACGCTCGGCCTAGAGGTTAAAGCAACCATTGATAGCCGAATGCAAAATGCTGCCGAGAAGGCACTTATTAAAAAACTGAACGAATATGATCGTCGCCATGGCTATCGCGGTCCCGAAGCTGCGGCCCTTGCCGGCACCAGAACATTTTTGGCCAATAACAAGGCAATTTACCCCGCTTACTGGCTTAAGACCTTGGAAGATACCCCCATTATCGGCAATCAACACCCCGCCATCGTGACAGACCTCGGTGATCGAAAAATAACAGCCCTCACCAAGTCTGGCGGAGAAATCACCATCGACTGGCAGCATCTTCGCTGGGCGCGACCTTACCTTAATGTTAACCAACGCGGGCCCCAACCCAAATCCCCGAGCAGCTTTCTCAATCTAGGAGACTTGATCAGAATCGAGTCGACCGACGGCACGACCTGGCAACTCGGTCAGGTGCCGTCGATTCAAGGCGCTTTTGTTGCAGTCGACCCGATCGGTGGCGGTATCAAGGCCCTGGTCGGCGGCTATGATTTCAATTTAAATCAATTCAACCATGCCACTCAGGCAAAACGGCAACCTGGCTCTAACTTCAAGCCCTTTTTCTATGCCGGCGCGATGGGCAGGGGTGTAACCGCCGCCTCAATCTACAATGATGCCCCCGTTGTACTGCCGGGCGGCGAACTTGAAGAGCAATATCGTCCGAAGAATTCCGGCAGCCAGTTTCGGGGCGATATTCGCATGCGTGAGGCCCTCTACCGCAGCATCAATTTAGTCTCACTCAGAGTCCTGCTGGATTACGGTCCTGATAACGCCATTGACTACGTAAAACGGTTTGGCTTTAACACTGACGGCTTCCCGCGCAATGTCCAGCTTGCCTTCGGGGGCGGGACCATCGCCTTGACGCCACTCGAAGTAGCCACTGGCTACGCAATGTTCGCAAATGGTGGCAAAAAAGTATCAAGCTACTTGATCGAGTCCATCAGCTCAATTAATACCGACGACCATCCGGCACTGACCCCCCAGTCTTGCACAACGGATTGCGCGCCAAATCCTCCCGAACAGGTCATGGATCCCAGAATCGCGTTTATTATGAACAGTATCCTCAAAGATACGATCCAAAAGGGCACTGGTCGAAAAGCCTTCAAAGCACTGGGCCGTAGCGATCTGATGGGCAAAACGGGCACGACCAATGACGCCGATATTTGGTTCTCTGGTTACAACGCAGACATTGCTGCAACCGCCTGGGCAGGCTTTTCGAGTAATGCCCCCGTTGGCAATCGGGAATGGGGATCAACCACACCCATCGAAACTTGGATTGAATTTGCCAAAGAAGCGCTGCCAGCCGACACAAATAATGCCCTTACGGTTCCTGATGGCATCGTTTCCATCAAAATTGATCCGGAGACCGGCAAGCGCGTTGGGCCCTCTGACCCGAATGGTATTTTTGAGTATTTCCGAGTGGAATTTGCGCCGGAGCCCATTGACAGTTCTGGCACAACTGACCAAGCGCCGCAATACCAGGATATCTTCTAGGCGCTGCAGATCGCACCGCGGCAACTGCAAACCATCCAAAACCAACAGTGTTTTTGCGCCACAATTGTTTCTAGCCACAATTATTTGTAACCGCAGACGTTTATAGCCACCGTTGTTTCTAGCAGCACCTTCCTTTCGCTAAAGTTTTTTTACCACAGCTTTTTTTCGCCACAGCGTTTTTGGCTACAGCGTTTTTGGCTACAGCGTTTTTTCGCCACAGCGTCTCTTAACGATGGCTTCTTTTCAGGGGTGCTGTTTCCTTCTGGCGCGCGCCTAGGGGCTTAGCAAGGGTCACGCTCAGTGGCGGGCGCCCAGGGTGCGGACTAGATTGCCGCGAGGACTTCAAAACAGGTGTTAAGTGGGGCTGATTGACTGCAGATCCTTCACCACAACGCTTACCGAAGACGGTTCTTACCAGCAGACAATCTTGCCTGCAGCACGACGCGTCATGCGCTGGGTCTAACGTGCAGCTTTTTTAGAGACTAAGAGCAGTAACGCCCAAAGCGCTTTAGCTGCTGCTGCCGCCTCGACGGAACCGCTTATTAAAGCGATCAATTCGACCAGCTGAATCGATAGTTTTCTGCTTACCCGTGTAGAATGGGTGACACTGAGAACAGACTTCGATTGAAATATCGTTACAAATAGTCGATTTTGTTTCGATCACGTTACCGCAACTGCATGTTGCTTTTATCGACTCGTAATTAGGATGCGTTTCGGCCTTCATCGGGTTTACCTGGCTTTGTGTTCGCGAAAAGGCGCAAATCATACCAGAGAAAACCACAGAAGCAAGCGATCTAGAATGGCCATGACACCGACAAAAAGCCCCGCCCCAGAGTTCTACAACATTGCGCTGCCTGTTCCGTTACAGGGCACGTTTGAATATCGCCATCCGACGAGCCTTCAGATCGGCCTAAGGGTCAAAGTCCCCTTCTCCGGCCGAGAACTCATCGGCATTGTTGTCAGCCACTGCGAGCAACCATCCACTGCCCCTCAAAAAATCAAATCCGTTCTTTCGATCATCGACTCAGAGCCAGTTCTACCGCAAGCCATTTTCGATCTGTGTCTTTGGTCTGCCCAATACTATTTACACCCTATCGGCGAGGTCTTTGCGGCTGCGCTACCCGGAAAAATTAAACAGGGCGCAGCCCTGCACCAAACTATCAGGACCCTCGTGCTGACATCACCCGAGCCGGACCTCATTGCCGAGGACACCGTTAAACGATCCCCAAAACAACGCGATTTGCTGCGCGCCCTCGTTGAACGCACGACACTCTCTCGAGACGAGCTCAATCAAGCCGGGTGGTCTTCTGCTGTCATCAAATCTTTAATTGACAAAGGGCTGGCCCGCTGGCGAGACAAAATCGAGGTGAACCCCGATCAGCCTCCCCACAACCCACCGCCTTCAGAGATTCAACCGACGCTTGAGCAACAGCTGGCAATCGACTCAGTGGCGCTTCAAGAACACAAAACCTATTTGTTGTATGGCGTAACCGGCAGCGGTAAAACCGAGGTTTATTTAAGACTTATCGACCAAGTGCTCAGCGCCGGGCGCCAAGCTCTGATCCTCGTGCCAGAAATTGCCTTAACCCCGCAAACCTTAACCCGGTTTGAATATCGGTTCGGCAGGCCCGTCGTCGCCTTGCATTCGAACCTTCCAGATCAAAAGCGAAGCGAACATTGGCGGCAAGCCCGCAGCGGTCAGGCGCCCATTATTATTGGCACTCGATCCGCCATATTTACCCCACTCGCACGGCCCGGCATCATCATTGTGGATGAAGAGCACGACAGCTCTTACAAACAGCAAGATGGTTTCCATTATTCAGCCCGTGATCTTGCCTCGGTTCGGGGCGTTGCAGAAAACATTCCCGTCATCCTGGGCTCGGCAACCCCTTCGCTAGAATCCTTGCACAATGTCACCACTGGAAAATACACCCAACTTTTACTTGAATCTCGAGCCAATGGAGCCGCTCGCGAGCGCTACGAAGTTTTTCCAATACCCGACAATCAAAAAGAGGCCTTACCTGACAACCGTTTGTTTGAAGCAATCGCGGCAACCCTGGATCGCGGGGAGCAGGTTCTGGTGATGCGAAACCGACGAGGCTATGCCCCAGTTTTATTCTGCTCGAATTGCCGCTGGATCGCCCAATGCAATGCTTGCGACGCGCGCTTAACCGTTCATAAACAAACCGCAGGTCTCAAATGCCATCATTGCGGGCAGCAACACCCTATCCCAAAACGTTGTCCAGCCTGCCAACAAAGCAGCCTTCTGCCAGTCGGCGATGGCACCCAGCGACTTCAGGAAACTTTCCAAAACCGCTTTCCAAGCTACCCAGTGATTCGAATCGATAGCGACAGTACCCAACAGCGCGCAGCGCTCACCCAAATGATCGACACCATCCAGCAAGGCCAGCCCAGCATTCTGCTCGGGACACAATTGATCGCCAAGGGCCACCACTTCCCCAATGTAACACTCGCCATTATTTTAGAGATCGACCAGGGGTTTTTAAGCGCTGACTTTAGAGCCATCGAACGCACGGCGCAGCTGATTTTACAAACCGGCGGGCGCAGCGGCCGGGAAACGCTTCCTGGAAAGGTGTACCTCAGCAGCAGATTGCAAGCCCTCCCCGAACTGCGAGCGCTCATCAAGAATGACTATCTTGCTTTCTCTAAAAGCCTCATGGCGCAGCGTGAGACATATCAGCTCCCCCCTTTTACCTACCAAGGGCTCGTGCGCGCCGACGCACGACAACCGCAGCAGGCTGATCAGTTCCTTCAGCGGCTGCTGGGCCAATATCAGGCTCTCGACACAGATTGCGAGGTACTAGGCCCCACAAGCCCCGTCATGGAGCAGCGGGCCGGCTGGTACCGATCACAACTACTGGTGAGCGCAAAAACGCGTCAGTCGCGACACCGCGCCCTACAACAGTTACGCGACTACCTCACCCGACATCGACAGCCGGCCGTGCGGTGGTCAATCGATGTCGACCCGGTTGACCTTTTTTAATCCGCCAAACAAAGATTGACCAAGAACGTTGTGCAATATACCAAGCCATCTTTTAAACTCCCTGCATGAATCGAAAGCCGTCCGTGCCCAGACAACCCATTAGCCGTTTGTTCAGCTACCTTGCCGGCCTTGCCTCGGGGCTCTTCCTTGCTTTTTTGTATTCGCTAGCAACCAGCCAGCCACCGCCTGAAGCACCCGTGGCTGACCTTGAACCGGTTCCTGCTCAAAACATTGAAGCAAAAACCGAACGCATAGACTGGTCGTTTTATGATCTGTTTCCAAAGGCAGAAGTTGCGAATGTCGGCGGATATCAGCGCGCTAAACGCGCAGACGATCCAAAACCGACCTACCACCTTCAAGCTGGATCTTTTAATACCCCAAGAGATGCTGATGAACGCCGCGCAGAACTATTGCTGCTGGGCTTAACGGCCTTTATCGAAACCAAGCCTATTGACGGCGTAACCTGGCATCGCGTCATGATTGGCCCCTTCGATTCCGATACGGACCTAGGCCGAGCGCAATCGCTATTAGCGGCTAATAATTTTGAGTCGATCCCCATTTCAAATAAGCCTTGATTTCCGCCCCATTCACCACCATCTCCCACCTAACGATTAGGAGCGCGTCCATGGAACCAATCAAAGGCACAACGATTTTGTGCGTTCGCCGAGGACAAAGCGTGGTCATCGGCGGCGATGGCCAGGTCACTCAGGGCGACACGATCATGAAAGGGGATGCCCGCAAGGTCCGGCGTCTGCACCACAACCAGGTGATTGCGGGTTTTGCCGGCGGGACGGCCGATGCCTTTACCTTATTTGAACGCTTTGAGGCGCAGCTTCAAAAGCACCAGGGCCATCTCGTCCGTGCCGCAGTCGAGTTAGCCAAAGACTGGCGAAGCGACCGAGCCCTGCGTCGCCTAGAAGCCCTACTCATCGTCGCCGATAAACAACACTCATTGACCATCACCGGGACCGGCGATGTAATCGAGCCCAGTGATCATATTATGGCAATTGGCTCCGGCGGGCAGTATGCCAAGGCCGCCGCGCTCAGCTTAGTAAAGCATTCGTCGCTGACCGCCGAGGAGATTGTTCGATCGAGCCTAGAAATTGCCGCCGAGATCTGCATTTATACCAACACTAACCTTACCGTTGAAAAGATTGACGGCGAGTCATCAATCTAAAGGAACGCTATGACCAGCATGACACCACGGGAAATTGTGCACGAATTAGGCAAGCACATCATTGGTCAAGACAGCGCAAAGCGGGCTGTTGCAATTGCTCTGCGCAACCGATGGCGTCGGCAGCAGTTGTCCCCAACGTTAATGCAGGAGATATCACCCAAGAATATTCTCATGATTGGTCCAACCGGAGTTGGCAAAACCGAAATCGCAAGAAGGCTTGCGCGCTTAGCCGAGGCGCCCTTTATAAAGGTTGAAGCAACCAAATTCACGGAAGTCGGATACGTTGGTCGAGATGTCGAATCAATCATCCGAGATCTGACAGAGTCAGCGTTTAAAATGCTGCGTGAGCGCTTAATCAGGGAGGCAAAACCTCGGGCTGAAGATGCGGCAGAGGAGCGAATATTAGATGTTTTGCTACCGCCAGCAAGAGCAGACGTAGATGCCAGCACCAAAGACTCATCGACCCGACAACTACTGCGAAAGAAACTCCGAGAAGGCGAATTAGACGATAAAGAAATCGAACTCACGTTGCAGGCGCCTAAAGTAGGTGTCGAGATAATGGCCCCGCCTGGCATGGAGGAGATGACCAGCCAACTGCAAAGCATGTTCTCTAGCCTCTCGCCCAACACGTCGAAACCTCAAAGGACGTCGGTCAAAGCCGCCTTAAAACAACTTCAAGAAGAAGAAGGCGCTCGCCTTATTGACGACGACCAACTTAGGCAAGCAACCGTTGAGGCGGTGGAGCAAACTGGCATCGTTTTCATTGACGAAATCGATAAGATCGCAAAAAGCGCGGCCCACTCTGGCGGCGACGTGTCGAGAGAAGGCGTTCAGCGGGATTTACTCCCCTTGATTGAAGGATCAAACGTAACGACCAAATACGGCATCATCAAAACTGACCACATTCTGTTCATTGCCTCTGGCGCGTTTCACCTCAGCCAGCCATCTGATTTGATTCCAGAGATGCAGGGACGGTTGCCGATTCGCGTTGAGCTCTCGCCTTTGAGCATTGACGACTTTCAGCGAATCTTGGAGGAGCCCGATCATTCCATTACCGAGCAATATCAGCACTTACTGCAAACGGAAAACGTTAAGCTTATCTTTACTGCAGACGGTATTCGAGAGATTGCAACCATTGCGTGGCAAGTGAACGAGCGCATCGAAAATATCGGCGCTCGAAGGCTGCATACCGTGATCGAAAAATTACTCGAAGACGTGTCTTTTGACGGTCCAGAATTTGCCTTTGATAACGACCAGCAGCAAATTTCAATTGATGCTGAGTTTGTCCGGACGCAGTTATCGGACCTTGCTGAGGACGATGATCTCAGCCGTTATATACTTTAATTAAAAGGATTTCCCTTGCAGCCGCTAGAGATAAAAGTTCATCGTAAATCCGCTCTTTTAGAACTTCGTTACGCGGTTGACACCTTTAGTTTGTCCGCAGAGTACTTAAGGGTGCATTCTCCCTCGGCCGAAGTTCAGGGGCATGGGCCCGGCCAGTCAGTTCTGCAGACCGGTAAGAAATTGGTTTCCTTTAAGGACATCATTCCCCAAGGGCATTACGCGATTCGCATCGAATTCTCGGATGGCCACGACTCCGGCATATTCAGCTGGGACTACCTTTATGATCTCGCAGCGCACGAGCGGGACTACTGGCAGGTATACCTTGACCGATTGAGCGCCGCCAACGCCTCCCGAGAGCCTTTGTTTATTGCCCTCAATTAACCCTGGCAGTTTTCTAGGGTGTACAATAATGCCACTTCGTCTTAAGTCTTAACGTCATGTCAGAAGAACAAACACACTTCGGATTTCAAAAGGTCCCGAAATCGGAAAAAGCCGACCGCGTTGCCGATGTTTTCAGACAGGTTGCTGGCCAGTACGACATTATGAATGATGTGATGTCACTTGGCAGTCATCGCTTGATGAAACGGATGGCGGTCGAGATGACCCGAGCAAGGCCTGGCGACACCGTGCTTGACCTCGCCGGGGGAACAGGCGATCTCTCGATCTTGCTGTCTAAGCGGGTCGGCCCATCAGGGCAAGTCCTGTTATGTGATATTAATGCAGACATGTTGCGCGTCGGGCGGGACCGCCTAATCGATGCGGGTCACGCAAGCTTAATGTTTGTCCAGGGTGATGCAGAACAACTGCCACTGCCGGATCAAAGTTTAGACGCCGCAATCATTGGGTTTGGCCTTCGCAACGTAACGGATAAGGAAAAGGCGTTAAGGGCGATGCGCTTGAGCCTTAAACCTGGCGGGCGCCTAGTTGTTTTAGAGTTTTCCAAGATGACCCATCCAGTGCTTGCGCCGCTGTACCAAAACTTTTCAGGTTTATGGCCCAAAGTCGGGGAATGGATTACCGGGGATGCAAGACCCTATCAATACTTGGTGGAATCCATCGCAATGCACCCAGACCAAGAAACTTTAAAAGCTATGCTCCAAACCGCAGGCTTTGTCGGCGTTGGATACGATAATTTATTGGGGGGCGTAGCGGCAATTCATTATGGTGAGGCACCTTTTGAAGATGAAAAGACGGCAACAGACCCCGCCTTCGAGTCCGAGCCGTGAATGAAACCCGCTAGTATCTCGATAAGGGGCCTTCTAAGGCTTGCCCGTGTTGCCAGCAAATATCGCCTTGATCGATTAACGACTCTGGGCCTGCGGCTACCGTTTTGGCTAACATTATTACTCCTTCCATTGCGCCTAAAGCCCCCGCCGAATCCCAGCATCGGCACGGATTTAAAATTAGCGCTCATAGAATTGGGGCCGGCTTTCATCAAACTCGGTCAGTTATTGTCGACTCGCCGAGATTTACTGCCGGATTCCGTCAGTGATGAACTCGCGAGCCTTCAGGATCAGGTTCCCGGCATCGATTCATCACTAGCTGTAGACACCATCAAGGCCGGACTTGGCGATTACTTTGAGTCACACTTTCAAACGATCAATCCAAAACCACTCGCCGCGGCGTCAATCGCCCAAGTCCATGAAGGCACGCTGATCGATGGCACTCAAATCGTCATCAAGTTCAGACGCCCGGGTATTAAAGCGCTAATCCTTAAAGATCTTATGCTCCTTGAAAGCCTCGCGGCTCTGCTCCACAAAGCCCTGCCGGACGCGGAACGCTTGCATTTGTTTCCGATTGTTCGAGACTATCGTAACGTCATCCTCGCAGAACTAGACTTTGTGCAAGAGGCCGCTAATGCCATCAAATTGCGCGCGCTTTGGCTACCTCGGGGCAAACTGTCGGTACCTAAGGTTCATACAACCTTTACCCGTGACAATCTGATTGTAATGGATCGCGTTCACGGCATCGTGATAAGCGATCGGGCGCGATTGGTTGAGGCCAATGTTAATCTCGAACGCCTAGCCAATTTAGGCGTTGAAATTTTCTTCACCCAAGTTTTTATCGACAATTTTTTCCACGCTGACATGCACCCAGGCAACATTTTGGTGAATGTCACAGATCCTGAAAACCCAACGTACATTGCCTTGGACTGCGCCATCATTGGCGCACTCACTCGGGACGACCGCAACTACCTCGGTCGCAATTTGATTGCGTTCTTTAATGAAAATTACCGCGATATTGCAGAGGCTCATATTGACAGCGGATGGGTCCCAGATCACATTGATGTGGATGCGTTTGAGGCCGTTATCAAAGCGGTTTGCGCGCCGCTTTTTGGTAAAACCATGTCAGAAATTGAATTCGGCAAGCTTCTAATCACGCTATTTAGTGCAGCAAGAGATTTTGAAATGGAGATTCAGCCTCAGCTGGTGTTATTGCAAAAAACGCTACTCAACATTGAAGGCATAGGCCGTCACCTTTATGGCGAATTAGATCTTTGGGCAACCGCAGCACCCTTTATGCAGCGCTGGCGTGCAAAAAAAACCAGCTTGCCGGACCTTTTAGCAGAACTCCAAGACCTCGCCCCGGACTTGGCCCAAGCCCTACCCAACTTACCGAGAAATCTCTTGCTCGCCCCCGGCCGAATAGACCTGATAACGGCCTCCCAAAAAAGACAGAGCCGAAAGTTCACGGACGTTCAACGCATGCTTGCGCAACAAGGCCAGCGCCAAAACCAGCAGTTCGGTATGATCCTTCTGAGCATCGCTGCGATCGGCCTTGTCATTAACCCGAGCTTGGGCAACGATTTCACCTCAGGGCTGTCTATAACGAGCCTCATCATTGGCGCCGTCGGACTCCAACAAATACTCAAAGGAATAGGCTAACGCCATGACCGCAACCAACCTCTTATCTGCATTACGTTTTAACGAAGCCGGCCTCATCGCCGCCATTGCAGTCGACCACCTAACCGAATCAGTCCTAATGATGGCGTGGATGAATGCGCTGGCGTTGGAGCGGAGCCTCGAAACAGGCCATGTTCATTACTACTCGCGATCGCGGCAAGCCCTTTGGCACAAAGGAGAACAGTCAGGTCATTTTCAAGAAATCAAGAGCCTGCACTTAGACTGTGATGGCGATGTGCTATTATTGAAAGTCGAGCAAGTCGGCGGTATCGCCTGTCATACAGGGCGAGCCAACTGCTTTTATCGACAATATAAAGATGGCGAGTGGATTGAAACCTCTCCCATGATCAAAGATCCCGCGGAGATCTACCCGGATGTCTGACACGCTTTCAGAACTATTTAAGGTTATTGTTTCAAGACGACTTGCTGACCCTGAGCACTCCTACGTTGCCAGCTTGCATCAAGCTGGACTCGATAAGATCCTGGAGAAGGTCGGTGAAGAAAGTATTGAATTGATTCTCGCGGCAAAAAATCATGGACCCGATGACGCTCGAGATCGTTTGATCTCAGAGATGGCGGATCTTTGGTTTCACACGCTGGTTTTACTGGCGCATAATGACCTCACGCCAGAGGCCGTATTGACTGAATTACAACGCCGAGAAGGCACCTCTGGCATCGAAGAAAAAAAATCTCGACCCTTAACGAGTGCGGAGTAACGTATGCCTGGACCAACAGAACTGATTATCATCCTTATCATTTTACTCGTTGTTTTTGGCACAAAAAAGCTGAAAAACATGGGGTCTGACCTTGGGTCCGCCATCAAAGGCTTCAAGAACGCCGTCTCAGACGAGGACAAACCCGATACCGACGAGGCCAAAAATGTAGTGCCTGATACCGGTGAGGAAACCGATTTAGCCCCCAACGCGGCGGATAAAGAAAAGTCTTAACCCATGTTTGATATTGGCTTTCCCGAATTACTAATTATCGGCGTCGTAAGCCTCATTGTTATCGGCCCAGAGCAACTGCCCCAGACCATTCGCTCAATCGCACTTTGGATTGGCCGATTCAAAAAAGGCTTCAGCGATCTCCGATCAGAGATCGAACGCGGTATCGGTGCTGACGACATTAAGCAGCAGCTTCACAACGAAGCCATTCTTAAGGAAATAGAAAAATCAAAAGCCGCGATCGCCCAGACCACTCAAGACGCCGCCGCCTTCGCAGCCAAACAGGCGTCTGCACTTCGCCCAACCACCTCAGATACCGAGAGCCAGCGGACGCACAATGACAGAGCAGAGTGATCCCGCGGACAGCACTAAGGGCCAGCCCTTAATCGAACACCTCATCGAACTTCGAAGCCGCTTACTCAAAATCGCAGGCTTTGTTTTAGTAATTTTTATACCCTTGTTTTTTTTCGCCAACGACCTTTACAGCTACGTGTCATCCCCCTTGCGCGCTTTCTTACCAGAAGGCGCAACCATGATTGCAACCGAAGTGGCATCTCCCTTTTTAACGCCCTTCAAACTCGCCTTGGTCCTTGCCATTTTTATTGCGATTCCGTTTATCCTGCATCAGATCTGGGCCTTCGTTGCGCCAGGCCTCTATGCCAGTGAAAAACGCTTAGCAGGCCCGCTACTCGCATCCAGCATTGTCCTTTTTTATGCCGGCATGGCTTTTGCGTACTTCGTTGTATTTCCGCTGATCTTTGCTTTTTTCACCAGCATCGCGCCGGCAGGGGTCACGATCATGACCGACATAAATCAATATCTTGATTTCGTGCTCAAGCTATTTTTTGCGTTTGGTATTGCGTTTGAAATCCCGATCGCGACCTTGTTACTCATCTGGTCCGGCGCAACCACAACCAAAAAACTTAAAGAGAAACGGGCCTTTGTGATAGTGGGGTGTTTTATTATCGGCATGTTGCTAACGCCGCCGGACGTTGTCTCGCAGGTTTTATTGGCCATCCCCATGTGGCTCTTGTTCGAAGCCGGCATCATATTTGGGAACCTATTGGTCCCCAAAGACTCAGAATCAGGACCAGGGGTCTAGACGCACCCCGGGCCAGGGCGCGCGCTAATCTGCCGATAGTAAAAACGTAACAGGCCCGTCATTGACCAGACTCACTTGCATGTCCGCGCCAAATCGACCAGTTGCAACGGACTGCACCAAGGCCGCTTCAGCGACAAAAAAATCATACAGCGCTTCGGCCTCCTTCGGCGGCATCGCGGAAGAGAATGAGGGTCTCAGTCCTTTTTGAGTATCGGCTGCCAGTGTAAATTGCGAAACAATTAAAAGACTGCCACTAACTTTGGCAACGTCCAAATTCATGTGCCCGGCAGCATCATTAAAAACGCGATAGCGTAGGATCTTGCTCAGTAACTTTTGCGCGATCATTTGCGTGTCTGATTTATCCAAACCGAGAAATATCAACAGCCCGTGTTCAATTTCCCCTACCGTCTCGCCTGCAACTGTGACAGATGCGGCGCTGACACGCTGAATCAGCGCTTTCACAGACTGTCTTTCCTAAGACGCTGAGCAACCGTTTTAGTTGCGCGCAGCAGCGCATCAATCATCGCAGGCTCGGTTGCCGAATGACCTGCCTCTCTGACAACCATGATCTCACTGTTTGACCAATGCTCTTGCAGAGCGTACGCCGCACCCATCGGCGTAAGCACGTCAAATCGACCTTGCACAATGATCCCAGGGATGTCTTTTAGCTGACTGGCTTGCGCCAAGATTTGGTTTGGCTCGAGGAAGCACCCGTTCACCATGTAGTGCGTGCCGATACGACATCGCGTCAGAGCCCGCTGAGGCGCGGCATAATGATTCAGCAGTCGCGCATTGGGGTGCAGGTTGGAGCAATGCGCCTCCCAGACAGACCAAGCCTTCGCGGCCGTCATACGGACCAAATCATTGTCTGAGGCCATGAGCTGGCGATAGCTTTCACACGGCGCCGTTGGCTCACCGCTCAATATAGGCGCCATAAAATCCGCCCAATGCTCAGGAAAGAAAGCATTCGCACCATCTTTATAAATCCAGTCAATGTCAGCCTGGCGACCGAGAAAGACGCCTCGTAGAATCAGGCCAAGGACTTTCGCAGGATGGTGCTCTGCGTACGCCAACGCGAGGGTGCTGCCCCACCCACCGCCGAAGACCACCCATGCAGGCACTGCAAGCAGCTCACGGATCTGCTCTAGATCCTTTATTAGGTTGTGAAGCGAGTTGTGTTCAGTCTCACCCTGAGGCGTTGAACGACCCGACCCACGCTGATCAACTAAAATAATACGATACACCGCGGGATCAAAAAACCTGCGGCTGTCAAACTCGCAACCACTGCCAGGGCCACCGTGGAGGAAAACAACCGGTAGCCCCGCCGCGTTACCACTTTCGTCGGCATAAAGATTATGCAGCGCATCAACCTGTAACCGATGCCGCGCGTACGGTTTTATTTCCGGGAACAATGGCTGCATGAATTATTCGACTTTGGCTCGTGACGCGCGTTTTCGCTCATTTTCAGTGAGCAGCTTCTTTCGAAGCCGAATATGATTCGGCGTGATTTCAACCAGTTCGTCGTCATCAATAAATTCAATTGCCTGCTCCAGCGTATACTTCACTGGCGGCGTCAGAACAATATTTTCATCAGTGCCTGATGCCCGCACATTGGTCAACTGTTTGCCCTTAATCGGGTTGACGGGCAGGTCATTTCCTCGGGAATGAATCCCGACAATCATGCCTTCATAGATCGCTTCGTTCGGGTTAATAAAAAGTCTTCCCCTGGGCTGCAAGTTAAACAAGCTAAAGCCCAAACTCTTGCCGCTCACCATGGACACCAAAACGCCGTTGCGTCTTGAGTTAATGTCCTCTCCTGAACGCAAGTCGTAGTGGGAGAACACGCTACTGATGATCCCGCCGCCGGAGGTCAAGGTCATAAATTCCGACCGAAAGCCAATTAACCCGCGGGTTGGAATCACGAAGTCCAGTCGAACCCGACCCTTTGAGTCCGGAACCATATTGCTGAGCGTCCCTTTTCGGGTGCCAATCACTTCCATGATGGCGCCTTGGTGGATTTGCTCACAATCGATACTCAGATTTTCGAAGGGCTCATGAATCTCGCCATCGATCTCTTTGAGAATCACTTCCGGACGCGACACACCGAGTTCATACCCCTCCCGGCGCATGGTCTCTATGAGAACCCCCAAATGCAGCTCACCTCGACCAGAAACCACAAACTTATCTGCCGTATCCCCCGGGGCAACCCGCAACGCGACGTTGTATTGCAGCTCAAGTTCTAAACGATCCTTTAAATTTCGACTGGTTACGAACTTCCCATCCTGACCAGAAAAAGGCGACGTATTGACTTGGAACGTCATCGAAATGGTCGGCTCATCAACCACCAGCGCCGGCAACGCCTCAGGCTGATCGACCTGGCACAAGGTGTCTGAAATCTTCAAGCCATCTATGCCGCAAACGCAAACGATATCGCCGGCACTGGCGGATTCAATTTCAACGCGACTTAGACCAGAAAAGCCCATTACCTGAAGAATCCTACCCTTTTTAACTTGGCCTTCCGCATTTACCACCGACACACTCTGGCCTTTTCGAATCTCACCCCGAGTAATCCGACCAAGGCCGATGAGGCCAACATAGCTATTGTAGTCCAGTGCACTGATTTGCATTTGGAGTGGACCACTTTCTTCAACCTGCGGTGGTGGCACCTGATCGACAATAAGGTCCAACAGATAGCTTAAATCTGCCCCTAAATCATCGCGATTCGGACCCGCAACGCCCTGCATAGCAGAGCCCACAACAACGGGAAAGTCGAGCTGGTCTTCCGTTGCGCCTAATTGATCGAACAACTCAAAGACTTCATCAACCACCCAGTCTGGCCGAGCACCGTCGCGATCTATCTTGTTGACCATTAAAATAGGATTCAGTTTATTTTCAAATGCTTTTCGCGTCACAAACCGGGTTTGCGGCATAGGACCTTCAACAGCATCGACGAGTAACAGAACCGAGTCGACCATACTCAAGATCCGCTCGACCTCACCGCCAAAATCAGCATGACCCGGCGTATCAACAATGTTGATGCGAACGCCGCGCCAATCTAAAGCTGTATTCTTCGCAAGGATAGTGATGCCACGTTCTTTTTCGAGGTCGTTGGAATCCATCAAACGATCGCCGCTTTCATCCCCCCGCTGCAACGCGCCAGCCTGAGATAACAACTTGTCGATCAAGGTTGTTTTTCCATGGTCAACGTGCGCTATGATAGCGACATTGCGTAGATTTTGAGACATAACGTGCAATCCGATAGGGCTTAACGGCCGAAGGAGCGGGATTATACTGAAATCCGCCTTCGGTGCGAGGATTCTAAGCAACAAGGCCATCAAGGATTTCAATGGGTAGCAGGTTGGCGTCTGGGATAAGCGATTTTATGGCCCCTCAAGGCCATCAACCCTCGTTTGGAATTGCCTAATCTGCTGATTGCGACAAATGCTTTATTTTGGTGCGCGGTTGCTATTTAATGCGCCATATTGGTGCAATCTTGCTGCCGCGTAGACGCTTTGTTAATTAAATACGCTACTTATCAGTTACTTATTGCCTTTTAGCTCATGGCATAGTCCTTGCTCTTGATTACCCGAGCAAAGCCGAGTCTTGAGGCTTTACCGTTTTCAACCCGCGAAGGGTGTGTCTGGCGACGTTGCGAGCGCAGAGCCTTCGTTACAAACTAAGGAGTTAACTCAATGATGAAGGCAAAGCTAGAATATATATGGCTCGACGGCTATGAGCCCACCCAAAGCCTACGCAGCAAAACAATGGTTCGATCTGATTTCTCAGGCAAGCTTGAAGACTGCCCGATGTGGGTATTCGATGGCAGCTCGACCGAACAAGCAGAGGGCGGCAGCTCTGACTGTCTACTTAAGCCCGTTGCCATCATCCCTGATCCCGATCGCAACAATGGCTATCTCGTGATGACGGAAGTCCTCAACCCCGACGGTAGCCCACACGTCTCTAATGGTCGTGCGACAATCGATGACGATGATTCTGATTTTTGGTTCGGCTTTGAACAAGAATATTTCCTGTGGGATACCGACACTGACTTACCACCCGGCTTTCCCCGCGGCGGCTTTCCTGGCCCCCAAGGCCCCTACTACTGTAGCGTTGGCGCGAGCAACACCTTCGGTCGAGATTTTGTCGAAGAACACTTAGACATCTGCCTAGAGGCCGGCCTCAACGTGGAAGGTATTAATGCGGAAGTTGCAACCGGGCAGTGGGAATTCCAAATTTTTGCCAAGGGCGCGCATGACGCTGGCGATCAAATTTGGTTAGCGCGCTATCTGCTCGAACGTACGGGTGAGAAGTATGGTTACGCGATTAATTATCATCCCAAGCCCCTTGGCGATAGCGACTGGAATGGTTCTGGCATGCATGCCAACTTCTCCAACGCCGCCATGCGAGATCTCGGTGACGAAGCTGTTTTTACGAAAATCTGTGAAAATTTCGGGCGTCACATCGAGCGTCACATGAGCGTTTATGGCGCCCACAATGACCAGCGCTTGACGGGCAAGCATGAAACCCAGTCTATTGATCAATTCAGCTATGGCGTCTCCGACCGCGGTGCGAGCATTCGTATCCCCGTCAGCACCGTAGTTGATGGCTGGAAAGGCCGCTTAGAGGATCGAAGAACCGCCTCTAACGCCGACCCCTATAAGGTTGCCGCAGCCATCATCAAGACCAGCAAAGAAGCACTGGCCTGATCCAACCGCTCGGGCACCCCACTAGGGGCGTGCCCGAGCACTTTTTCACCTTAACAAATGATGGCCACTCCAAGCCGTGGTTACGCACCCAGCACGCCAGGTCCCAGCCCCTTTTTACTGATTGGCTTTTGTTGATTGGCTTTTGTTGACTGGCTTTGCGCCCTCATAGTTTATATTGTTATAGCTGTTATGAATCGAATAACCCTATGACCAGCCTGCTCTTAACGCTCTTTTCCACAGCCCTTCTGCTCACCACAGCGCCTTTAACGCTGGCTCAGCAAGATGACGCCTCCTATCGCTTGCGCCTGGCGTCGAGCTTAGGCGAGCCGAGAGTTCAGGCCATTGCCGGCCAACTGCCGTTTAGGGTGCAGGTCAAACCACAGCTTGCAAGACACCATACCCTCCACATTGAAACAAAAGATGGTCAGATCAGCGCGGCTGCGGCGCCTGGTGAAACCATCGTACACGCGGTCCCGCGCGGCCTTCACACCTTTTATTTAATTGTAAAAGAGTCAAAAACGGGTCGTGAGGTCAGTCGATCAGCGCCCCTCAACCTCGATGTTCGCCGTTATATTTCACGTCAATAACATTGAGCGCACCATTTTGGTGCGGTAAGCTGACGATACATCTTGGCCTGCAGGCGTAAATCAGGCGTTCAGGGCATTGTCTTATTGGTGCGGATCTTGCTTCCTAGTTGGCATGAGTCAGACAATCCAGCAATCACCACAATACTACCGACAGCTTATGGATCAAACCGCCATCGATAACTTGACCACGGCCGTCTTGCTGCTCGATCGAAACCTAAATCTCGTTCGGATCAATCAGTCTGCTGAGAGCCTGTTCGAACTCTCTGAAAAGCGAGCGCTCGAAAAGCCCCTGTCTTTTCAGGTGCCTGGCTGGCTAGCGTTCGAGCCACTACTGCGAGAAGCGCTCAAAAACAATCAGCTCTATACCCAAAGGCAAGCTCAGATAGAACTGCTTGGCGGCGCACACATCACCGTTGACCTCACGGTCACGCCGCTCCCGGAACCCAGTGAAGCTGGACTGCTCATCGAGGTCATTGCACTCGATCGATATCTTCGAATCGACCGGGATAACCTTAACCGGGAACATCAAGAGGGCACCCAGCAAATGATCCGAGGCCTCGCGCACGAAATCAAAAACCCCTTGGGCGGTATTCGAGGCTCGGCCCAGTTACTGCACGAAGAACTCGACTCAAGCGAACTCAAAGAATACACCGCGATTATTATCGAGGAGACCGATCGCCTGAAGACGCTCGTGGATCGATTATTGGGCCCGAACAAACCCTCTGAATTTCGACCCGGCAACATCCACGAAATTCTAGAACGAGCGCGAAAACTCATTGAACTCGAGACCTCAACGGCGCTCACGATCAATCGAGATTATGACCCTTCGATTCCAGAAACCTTGATGGACCCCGACCTGATCTTCCAAGCGACCCTCAATATCATTCGTAATGCGATGCAATCGCTTGCGAAAACTACGAATGCCACAATCAAGCTCGTTACCCGCACCGAGCGCCAATTCACCATCGCATCAGTGCGACATCGCAACGTTTTAAAAGTGGATATCATCGACAACGGGCCGGGCATACCACCAGCACTCCGGGACAACCTGTTTATGCCAATGATTACCGGACGCCCGGATGGCACCGGGCTCGGCCTCAGCGTTGCCCATGCCATTGTGCATCGTCACAAGGGCGTCCTGGAGTTCAGCTCAGACCGAGGCCGGACCCAATTCAGTTTAATCATTCCTTTGGAGGTTGCCCGATAATGATTGCAATGAAACGGGTCTGGGTTGCCGATGATGAGAAATCAATCAGATGGGTACTCGACAAAGCCCTCAGCAAAGAAGGCTTGGATGTAACGTGCTTCAACTCAGCAGAAGATCTGCTTGAAACCTTCAAGACCGAAAAACCGGAAGTCATCATCAGCGATATTCGCATGCACGGCATGGATGGTTTAGCTTTGCTTGCCGAAATCAAACAAGCCTGTCCTGACTTACCTGTGATCATCATGACGGCACATTCGGATCTAGACAGCGCGGTGTCTTCAATTCAGGGCGGCGCTTTCGAATACATCCCGAAGCCTTTTGAAGTAGACGAAGCCGTGTCAGTTGTGAAACGAGCTTTGGCCAATAGCCAAGATCGACATCAAGGCCTGACCGACCAGGAAGATGACCCATCGAACGAGATGATCGGCAAAGCACCGGCGATGCAAGAGGTTTTCAGAGCTATCGGTCGTTTGTCCAGATCACACGTCACGGTTTTAATTAACGGTCAATCGGGAACCGGCAAGGAACTTGTGGCGCAAGCCTTGCACCAGCACAGCCTAAGACGAGAGTTCCCTTTTGTCGCCCTAAACATGGCGGCCATCCCTCAGGACCTCATTGAATCGGAACTCTTCGGGCACGAAAAGGGCGCCTTTACCGGGGCCAATCAAGTTCGAATCGGTCGGTTTGAACAGGCCAACGGCGGCACCCTCTTCCTGGATGAAATCGGGGATATGCCCGCTGAAACCCAAACCCGATTATTGCGCGTGTTATCGGACGGTAAATTTTACCGAGTGGGGGGGCATGAGCCCAGAACCGCCAATGTCCGCATCATTGCGGCAACCCACCAAGACCTGCAATCGCTGGTTGCGGAAAACCGGTTTAGAGAAGATTTATTTCATCGACTCAATGTAATCAGGCTCAATCTTCCCAATTTAGAGGACCGTCGCGAAGACATTCCGCTGTTACTCGCACACTTTTTAAAGACCGCCGCTCAGGAACTCGGTGAAGAGAGCAAAATCATGCTGCCGGAAACCCTTGATTATCTGTGCAGCCTGCCTTGGCCAGGAAACGTTCGACAATTAGAGAATTTTTGCCGATGGATTACGGTTATGGCAACCGGCCGCGACGTTCACTTAAGCGATCTGCCGCCCGAACTTAGGCATACCGAAACACAGACCGTGACGAATGGGACGGATCAATGGCATCATCTGCTGGGCCGTTGGGCCGAAACTCAATTGCTTGCAAATGATTTGGGCGATGCTGGCCTGCTTGGTGATGCGCTGCCTCTGTTTGAGCGCGTTCTGATTGACGCGACCCTTGCCCATACTGCCGGCAGAAAACGCGACGCCGCGATGTTGCTGGGCTGGGGACGAAACACCCTAACCCGAAAAATGCAGGAACTCGATATGGACAGCACGGGTTCGGAAGACTGATAAAACAATTGCGAAACAAGGCCCAAAGTCATGCTAAACGTCGTGCTCTACGAGCCTGAAATCCCACCGAACACCGGCAACATCATGCGGCTATGCGCCAATACCGGTGCGCGGCTGCATCTTGTTGAACCCCTGGGCTTTACCTTAGAAGAAAAATTATTGCGACGGGCCGCGCTCGATTATCGGGACTTTGCAAGCGTTGAAGTTCATCCATCCTTTGAAGCGCTCAAAGTAAGCGCAGGCCAAGCTCGATTCATCGCCGTCAGCACCAAGGCCGAAACCCGGTATGACCAATTTCAGTATGAAGATAATGACTATTTAACGTTTGGACCAGAAACGCGGGGTTTGCCCGAAACGCTGATGTTCTCTGAGGCTTTTTCAGACGCCATCACCATCCCAATGCGCACGGGCAGCCGTTCGATCAATCTCTCTAATGCGGCGGCTATTGTTTTGTTCGAAGCGTTTCGACAGCAGAATTTCGACAGCTTTTACTGAACTGATGCGGCCTCTCTCTCCCGCGCCAACTTCGCCTGCTCGTACAGGGCATCGAAGTTAACCGGCGCTAACATCAGCGGCGGGAAACTGCCTTTGATAATGAGCGAGTCGATATTCTCCCGGGCATACGGAAACAGGATATTCGGACAAAAGCTCGCCAACATGTGATCTTTCGCGGCCTCATCCAAACCATCGACTACGAATATCCCGGCCTGCTGGACTTCCGCCAAATAAAGCGTCTTGTCAGATTCATCTTTTGCCGTCAGCGTTAATGAAAGAATGACTTCCCATAGACCCGCCTCGATCGCAACATGACGCGCATTCAGGTCAAGATTCACAGAGGGCTTGGGCGAAGACCGAAAGCTACCGGGTGAACTCGGCGACTCGAACGACACATCCTTTAAATAAATACGCTGGATGGCAAACTTTGGCTGCTGTTCCGGCGTGGCGGTTGATTCACTCATAATCCTCTCCTAATAAGCCATCAAGCAGACCTGCTCGCTCGAGTTGATAGAGCTCATCACAGCCCCCAATGTGTTGTTCCCCAATCCATATCTGAGGCACGGTGTTCGATCCGGCACGAGACGCCATGAGACGGCGTTCGGCGGCATCAGAGTCTACCGCTACTTCTTCATACGTCACGTTCTTAGCATCCAACAACATTTTTGCCCGAACACAAAAGGGGCAAAACCGGGTTGTATACAGGGAAACTTGAGCCATCATTGATCTCCGCCGCTAGCAAAAAGCGTTATTTAACGATCGGCAGGCCGGCGCCGACCCATTCAGTCATGCCGCCAGAAAGACGCTTGATATCCGTAAACCCCGCCTTAATCAGCTTGCTGCCAATCGCGCTCGAGTGTTGCCCTATTTTACACACCAACACCACAGGCCGATCCTTATACGCGCTCAACTCATCGCCACGGGTTGCGTAACTGGTGTAGGGTAGACTCACGGCGCCCGCAATGTGCCCCACCGTGAACTCGTTTTTGTCTCGAAGGTCGATGACCACGGCATTATCTTTATTCACTAAGCGCACAAGGGTTTGCGCAGTGATCGACTCACCGCCTTTTTTACGCTCTGTAATAATGAGCGCAACCACCAGGGTAAAAAACAGCCCCACGAGCACAGGATGTTGACTGATAAATTCAATGACTTGCTGCACAACAACCGGGCCCCTTTCTTTTGACGGCGTGATTATACACCTTGCACCCGAGAGGCACTAACCTCTCAGTATATTTATCAGCCACGCAATACCCGCTAAACTGTCCTAAATCCGACCTTGCTCCGTCAACGAAGGCACGCCCATGCAAGCTGCAACCACTTTGATCATCCTTGATGGCTTTGGCCATCGAGAATCCTCCGACGCCAACGCAATTGCGCTCGCCAACACGCCGTTTCTCGATAGCCTGTATCAAAGCGCGCCTCACAGCCTAGTTTCTGGCTCCGGCCTAGACGTCGGTTTACCCGAAGGTCAAATGGGCAATTCCGAAGTCGGGCATATGAATTTGGGTGCCGGCCGGGTCGTTCATCAAGAATTCACGCGAATCAATGAAGCGATTCGGGATCAAAGTTTTTTCAACAACGCCGTTTTGAACGAAAGCTTTGCAAGCCTTGCCAAATCTGGCCGAACCTTACACGTTCTCGGCCTACTTTCACCGGGCGGCGTTCATAGCCATGAGGATCAAATTTACGCCGCAATTCGTTCCGCTCAGCAGCAAGGCGTTCAGTACATCCAAGTTCATGCCTTCTTAGATGGCCGGGATGTCGCCCCAAAATCTGCTCAATCCAGTCTCGAAAAATTAACGGCCTGCCTCAACACCCTGGGAATTGGGCAAATTGCTTCCATCACGGGCCGTTATTACGCGATGGATCGAGACAATCGATGGGATCGCGTGCAGCGGGCTTATGAGGCGATTTGCACGGGCGATGGCCGGTGGGTCTTTGATACGCCGCTGGCGGCGCTGGAAGCGGCTTACGCACGCGGCGAAACGGACGAGTTCGTTCAACCAACGGTAATCAATTCAGGCCTGCATCCACGCCCCCTGCTTGACGGCGATCAGGTCTTATTTATGAATTTTAGAGCGGATCGCGCTCGAGAACTCACTGACGCGTTCGTTTCCGAGGCGTTTCAAGGCTTTGATCGGGCCAAGCGGCCCAAACTTGCGCGCTTTACAACCTTGACGCAGTATGCCGAAAACCTTCAAGTACCCTGCGCGTTCCCGCCAGCAACCCTCACCAATAGCCTCGGAGAATACATCTCCGAGCTTGGCTTCAAGCAGTTGCGTATTGCTGAAACTGAAAAATTTGCGCATGTCACATTCTTCTTCTCCTGTGGTCGCGAGCAGCCCTACCCTTTAGAGGACCGAATTTTGGTGCCTTCGCCCGATGTTGCAACCTATGATTTGGCGCCTCACATGAGCGCGCCAGAGGTTACCCGGCGCCTGTGTGATGCCATTCGCCAAGAGGATTACAAACTGATCGTTTGCAACTTCGCCAACGGCGATATGGTCGGACACACCGGCAACCTAGCCGCAGCCATTATGGCGGTTGAAGCCCTCGATCAGTGTCTTAGCGACGTCGTTGCGGCCGCGCAGTCAGCAGGAGGTCAACTCTTGATTACGGCCGATCACGGAAACTGCGAGCAAATGATGGACGCCGCCTCAGACCAACCGCATACCGCTCATACTTGCGAGCAGGTTCCGCTTATTTATGTCGGCCCTCGCGACTTGACCTTGCGTTCCGGCGGTGTGCTAAGCGACCTTGCGCCGACCCTGCTAGAACTGATGGACCTGCCGACGCCGAAAGAAATGACCGGGCAGTCGCTCGCTGAGATCGATCGATCCAGCCAGGCGATTAAGCCTTGATCGCACCCAATGCCACTCGAATAATTTGGGTACTCCTGCTCATCGTCACGCTCAGTCAGTCGGCCAGGAGCGAGCCGGCCGATAACGAACAAGCACTCGAGGCCGAACTCATTGATCTTAATAAAAATCTGCAGCAGGTTGAGTCAGATCAGTCGATTATCCGGGCCGATCAAAAAGCGCAGATTAGCGCCATTCGGACGCTTGATGAAAAAATTGCTCAAATTGTAAAACGTCTCAGACGGGCCGAAAAAGCCGCGCGGAGCGCCCAGACCCAAAGCGAGATGCTCCGGCAGCACAAGAGCGGTCTTGAATCCCAACGCGATCAAAAAAAAGCCCTGATCAAAGAGCACGTTCTAGCGGCAAGCCGGCTTGGCAAAAATGGCATGCTTCGAGTGTTATTAAATCAAGAGGACCCAAACCGAGTGTCGAGGATGTCGCAATATTATCGGTACCTCTCTGAAGCAAGACTCGAACAAGTCTCTGAATTTGAAGCGGTCTTAACGGCCCTCAATGACAATGAGGCCTTGCTGATCGAAGAACTGCGAACCCTACAGGCGGCGTCCAGCACCATCATTTTAGAATCTGACGCCCTCAAAGTCGGCCGCGCCGAACTAGCAACCTCGGAGGCTGCGCTGCGGGCAGCTTATGCCACCGCCGAGGACCAACGAAAAGCTCTTAAGCTCAACCAATCCAACCTCATCGCCCTGCTTGAGCAAATCAGGCGCAATACACTTGAGCTCCCAAATGCGGTTGATTTTGAATCCATGTTGAGCCGCCGAGGGAAATTGGATCTACCGATCCCCGGCGATATTCGACATCGGTTTGGCGACCGTAAGCTCAACGGCAGAGTTCGCTGGGATGGCCTGATGATTGATGCTCCGAGTGGCACCAAAGTCAAAGCCGTCCATTATGGCCGGGTGGTTTTCGCGGATTGGTTACGCGGTTTCGGATTACTCATTATTCTAAGACATAGCGATGGTTTCATGAGTCTGTATGGCCATAATCAAGTCCTGTACCCCGAGGTTGGCGACTGGGTTGTTGCAGGACAAACAATCTCAGAGGTCGGGCAAAGCGGCGGTCAAGCACAAAGCGGTAGTTATTTCGAAATCCGAGATCAAGGCGCACCGGTTGATCCATTGCTCTGGTGTAGAACCAACGTACAATTAGACCGTACAAGCTAGACTCGTACGGCGCAAATGCCATCCAAGGACCATCACATGATAGTAAAAATGATTTGTTTGGGACTCGCCCTGAGCTTTGCGTTGACCGCGCAGGGCGAAGACGCCACTGCCAAAAACGAGGCGACCCCAAAAGCACGACTACCCCTTGAGGAACTCAGGATTTTTGCCGAAGCGTTTGATCGAATTTCGAAAGCCTATGTTGAAGAAGTGGATGACAAGACGCTGCTTGAAAATGCCATCCGTGGACTCTTAGACCAACTCGACCCGCATTCCGCATTCCTGGATGCGGATGCCTTCGAAGACTTACAAGAGTCAACCACCGGTAATTACGGCGGCCTTGGCATTGAGATCGGCACCGAGGCGGGCATGATCAAAGTCGTGTCTCCTATTGATGACACTCCCGCCGCCAAAGCAGGCATCCTTTCCGGCGATTTAATTATCGAAATTGGCGGGCAATCAATCCGCAGTATTGGCGTCAATGAAGCGATTGCCATCATGCGCGGCGAGCCCGGCAGCGCCGTGACCCTGAGCCTGATTCGAGAGGGTGAATCCAATCCCATTGAAGTGACCCTCACGCGCGAGGTAATCAACATCGCAAGCGTTCGCCAAAGATTACTCGAGCCGCATTTCGGCTATGTCAGGGTTGCCCAGTTTCAGGCCGACACCGGCTCTGAAGTTCGAGACGCCATCGATGCTCTCAGCAGTAGCGCGCCCTTACACGGACTTGTGATCGACCTTCGGAATAATCCGGGCGGCGTTCTGCAGGCAGCGGTTGCATTGTCGGATTTGTTCATCAAAGAGGGGACCATCGTTTATACCGAGGGCCGATTAGAGAATGCCGCAGCAACCTTTCGTGCAACTGAATCAGTGGTAATTGATGGCGTCCCCATCATTGTGCTCGTCAACGAGGGCTCTGCGTCCGCGTCAGAGATCGTGGCAGGCGCATTGCAAGATCATCAGCGCGCGCTGGTCGTGGGCACCCGAACCTTCGGTAAAGGTTCGGTCCAGACCATCCTCCAATTAACGAGTGATAAGGCCATCAAACTCACAACGGCCCTTTACTTCACTCCGAAAGGGCGTTCAATCCAAGCAGAGGGCATCATTCCCGACCTATGGGTAGACCGATCAACCGTCACGAAGCTGAAATCAAATCCATTCCGTTTGCAAGAGCGGGATCTGCCGGGTCATCTAAATGCCCCCAATAGTGACACTGAACAACCCGAGAGTGCGCAGGCTCAAGCAGAGGTCGTCGGAAATGATTATCAGTTAAACCAAGCGCTCACAATTTTAAAGGGACTGCACATTCTAGCCGAGGCTCCTTAAGGCGCCTGACTCAGAGTTATCGCCTCGCGAAGGTCCATCGTGCCTTCGTAAATGGCGCGTCCAGTGATCACACCCTGAATTCCGCCGACTGCTCTCAGCGGGAGCTTGACCAAGGCCTCAATATCCGACAGTGAGTTGATGCCACCAGAGGCAATGATGGGCACCTCGACAGTATCAGCCAACGCAAGGGTTGCCGATAAATTAATGCCTCCCATCATGCCGTCGCGATTGATATCGGTATAAATGATCCCTGCGATCCCGACCTGCTCAAATTGACGCGCAAGATCTGTCACGTTGTGATCTGTTACGACTTTCCAGCCTTGTATCGCGACTTTACCATTCAGCCCATCCAAGCCGACAATCATTTTCCCGGGAAAGGCCTGGCACATTTCACCGACGAATTCCGGCATCTCAACCGCCTTGGTGCCCAAGACTAAGTAATCAACGCCGGCCGTCAAATAGGCCTCGATCGTATCTCTCGACCGAATGCCGCCACCTACCTGCAGCGTCAGCCGTGGGAACCGCTGAGCAATCTCAACTACAACCGACTGGCTGACGTTTTTACCTTCGAGCGCCCCGTCCAGGTCAACGATGTGAAGACGCGATGCGCCCTGATCGACCCAACGCCCCGCGGTTTCAACAGGGTCTTCACTGTAAACGGTAGACTGATCGAATTTACCTTGCTTTAAGTTGACCACCAGACCATCTTTTAAGTCTATGGCAGGAATCACCTCAAGCATTTATAAGGCTCCTTTGGTCGATGGCAACTGATGCTGCATTCGGCTGTCAGCTTCAAGCGCCATCCTGAGCGCCCGACCAAAGGCTTTGAATACGGTTTCGATTTGATGATGAGCATTGTCGCCAAATAAATTATCGACATGTAAGGTGATCAAAGCATGATTGACGAAGCCCTGAAAGAACTCATGAAACAAGTCAACATCAAACTCGCCGACATGTGAGCGCTTAAAGGGCACTCTAAAACTCAGTCCCGGCCGGCCCGACAAATCCACAACAACACGAGACAGGGCTTCATCCAAGGGTACATATGCATGGCCATAGCGTTTGATCCCGATTTTGTTGCCTAGGGCTTTTGAAAACGCTTGCCCCAGCGCGATGCCGATATCCTCAACGGTATGGTGCGCATCAATTTCGAGATCGCCTTTGGCAACTAGCTGTATATCGATCAGCCCATGGCGAGCAACCTGATCGAGCATATGCTCCAAGAACGGCAGCCCAGTTGAGAAGCTGCGCTCGCCCGTGCCGTCTAAATTGATCTTTGCAAATATTTGCGTTTCCAGCGTATCCCGCTGGATCTCGGCGGTCCTCATAGGGCTGACTCCAAAGTTAAAGGCACTTATAAGATCGCGCCGTTCGGTAAATATCGGTTGTCGGTATTGGTTTTTATCCAGCGTCGAAATGCCGCATCAAACGCGTCCCGCTGCTTGAGCTGGGCCACCAAGGGGATCACCGGACTCAGCTTGCCAGCTTCCCAACTGGCCCAATGATATTCGGCCAGGGTGAAAAATCGGATTAGCTGCCTGATGTGTTCCGAGGACAAAGTCTCAGCAAGAGCCCAACTTTGGGCCGGCAGTTTGATCCAGCCCCTTGCCACCTCAAACCCCTCCGCTGTGAGCCCCTCAAGGCTTTGCAGCTCGGAGGTCGGCAGCTGCTCAAGCAATATTGTCAAAGCTGCCATACTTAGCAGTTGCTCCGAAGCCGGTTTCCAGACGCCAAGTGTCATAGTCTTGTCCTAAAGCCAATCGCTGCGCGACGGTAATATCAATCGATTCTGGAGCGGGCGACGAGATTCGAACTCGCGACAACCAGCTTGGGAAGCTGGAGCTCTACCAACTGAGCTACACCCGCATGGCGCTATTCTGCCAGTATCACGCTCGATTGGCGACGCATTTTCGTCTGAATTCACAACCATCGCGACCAAAGACGCGCCCTGCCTCAGCAATTACCAGTCCGCGCCAAGTACAACGCTCACCCCGAGCATTACCAGCAATATGCCTTGCCACTCTCGCCTGGTCGGACGCTCCTTAAAAAAGAAATACGAAATGAGCATCACAAAAACCAGCTCCACCTGACCTAGCGTTTTCACCACGGCCGCCTGCTCTAATGTAAACGCAGTAAACCACCCGATAGAGCCAAGCGCACTGGTGCAACCAATGAACAGCGCAAGCCGCCAATACTTAAAAAGCTGCGTGAGCTCGCTCGGTCCGCGTAGGCCAACCAACCCTAAGCACAATCCTGTTTGCACCAACACCATTACGCAAAGGGTCAGTGCCGCCGCCGCAACTGGCGAAGCAAGCCCCAGCGACAAACTGGCGTCACGGACCAATAGCGAGGTCAGCGAAAATGCGAGTGCCGCCGCGAGGCCCATGACAGCCTCGCGCCCCAAAAAGCGGCCTGACAAGCTTGCCCCGCCGGTATTGACCAAAATCAGCCCGACTGTACAGACGATCATGCCGAGAAGGGTTAAAGCATTCACCAAATCACCAAACAAGGTCAGACCCAGCAAGGCTGTAATGACGATTTCAAGGCGAATATAGGTACTCCCAATCGCAAAGTTGCGCCGGGAAAACAATCGAACAAGCAGAATGGTCGCGAAAATTTGCAAGATGCCTGCGGCAACCACCTTGACCCCGAAAGCCATCGATACCACCGGCAGAGGTCGAGCGTCAAACAGCCAAAAGCCATAACCCAAGATCACGGGCAGGGCGAATAAGTAGCGTGCAAGGGTTGCACTTTCAGCGGAGACAGATTGATTAAGTTGTTTCTGGCCAGCCGTTCGAACCGATTGCATGGTCGCGGCTAATATCGTCCAGAAGATCCAAGATTCCAACACTTATGGCCCTCCTCCTGATGTAGCGATCTGTGTCAACGGGTTACCCTTTAACCCGAAACGATTCGACTTCCATCCTAAAGGATCGTAGGTTGCGCCTCAGAAACTAGACCTGGCCGGCGCTTGCCCCGCTTGGGCGCACAATAACAAATCCAAGAGATTAACTGCCCGAGCTAAACAACCCGGGCAATCAAAGGCCGGACCGTTTGATTACAGCGCCTCTAGAATCTGCTCGGCAGAGCTGACCTCGAAGGCGCCACCTTGCTCAGCATTCAATGTCGTAATTTTGCCATCTTCTGCAATAAGCGCATATCGCGATGAACGATGGCCCAAACCAAAGCCAGAGCCATCCAAGGTCAAACCCATAGCTTGTGTGAATTCGCCATTACCATCTGCTGCCATCACCAACGCCTCGGCATTCTGACTCTGACCCCAAGCACTCATCACGAAGGCATCATTCACACTCAAACACACGATGGCATCAACGCCCTTGGCCAAGATCTTGTCCGCATTGACGACAAAACCAGGAACATGCGCTGCGCTACAGGTGGGCGTAAAAGCTCCCGGAACGGCAAACAGAACGACTTTTTTACCCGCAAAGAATTCGCCGGTATTGAGGTCTTCTGGACCCTTTTCACCCATTGTTTTAATCGTAACATTCGGAATTTGGTCACCAACCGATACTGTCATTTTGAACTCCATTCATAAATTATTGAACAGCGCCCAGTCTCTAACGAACCTTCCGTGAGTGCAAGTAAAATGCGACGGGGCCTCAGCCAATCGCTTAATCAGGACAGGCCTGCGGTTCACCCGCTTGACACACCAAGAAATGGCGCGCCGGATCGACTTGAAACAACGCCTCATCCGACTGCCTCGGATACATCACGGCGCCGTCGGGTGCGTATTGGACAATGTACGCCTTACGGACCTCGTTGGTGACATTTGGCCCGGTTCTATGGGGCGTCAACGATGAGAACACCACCACGTCGCCAACCTCTGCCTCAACGGCATGAATGGGCAGACTCGCTTCATCTGCCTCAGTCAGACACTGGTACCCCAGATCCGTGACCCAATGCGCAAGGGTCCCCGATTGATGAACCCCAGAGGCCACCCATGGGCAGCCGTTCTCAATGGTCGCCGGCGTGAGCGGAATCCAGCAGGTAAGATAATTTTCAGGCTTTACAAACGTGTAACCATTGTCTTGATGCCAGGGAAATTCTTGAGGATTCTCAGGCTTTTTATAAACCAACTGATCCCAATATAATCTAGCATCTGGCCCAATCAAATCCCGACAGAGATCAATTAAAGCAGGCTCAAAGACAAACCGCCGAGCAGCGCGGGACTGCTTCACAATGTGAATGGTAAACGTGATCTCGCCCGCCCGATTGATCAAGAAATGACCTTCATGCTGCGCCCGAAGCTGCGCCTCGCGAGCGGCTTCTAAGTCATCGGCATCGGCAAGCAACGCTGCAATCGCTGATCTAGGAATGGCGTTTTTAAGTAAAAAGTAGCCGTCACGATGCCATTGCTCGGCCTGTTCATCCGTGATGCAGTGATACGGCGGGGTCGTTTGAGGCCACTCAAAGCCTTGGCTCCTCTCATCTTGTTTCAAAGCAGTTCAACCTTCGCCATTCTAAACGTCGAAAGCGCACTGATCGCATCGGCCAACGCATAATCCTTTGATGTCAGTTGGTTACCTGAATCGTGGGTCGTTAGGGATATATCGACCAAATTATAGACGTTCGACCACTCCGGATGATGTCCTTGGGCTTCCGCAATCTCAGCAACTTGCTGCATAAAATTGAATGCCTCTTTGAAATCGGCAAACCGCAGTCGCACTGTTAGCATTCCGTTCACTTCTGTCCAAGCCATCGCGCCTCTCCTCAACGCCTCAATCAAAACAGAATCAAGTCAGCAACTCAATCCACTTGGGGTGAATCCTGTTAGACTGGCCTCATGACCCAAACGAATACGCTGAAACTGGGCGACATGCCCCGACCCGAGCACCCAAGACCTATCCTGACCCGACCCGAGTGGCTCAACCTCAACGGCGCTTGGTCATTCAAGGCAGACCCTGACCAGATCGGTCAAGCGCAGGGTTGGTCGACCGCGCTGCCGGCGCCTGACGTCATCATGGTGCCCTTTGCGCCAGGTACTCAAGCCAGCGGAGCCCCTTGTCCAGACGGTTGCTTGTCTGTTTGGTATGAACGCATCATTCCGGAGTCGCCCTGGCGCAGCGAGGAAACGCTCCTGCATATTGGCGCGGCAGACCACACCACAACCATCTGGATCAATGGTCATCAAGTTGCCCATCACCGAGGCGGCTACTCACCGATTACGACCAACATTCAGCCGTTCCTAGGGGCAACGCAGAACCGCATTGTCATTCGCGTTAACGATACGACCTCCTGGCAACAACCTCGCGGCAAACAGGCTGGCGATACCCGCTGGCCCATTGACTATGATCCCATCATTGGAATCTGGCAGACCGTTTGGCTAGAACCCGTGCCCGCAGTACGCGTTACCCAAGTCCACTACCGCTTTGATCTTGCCGAGCAGTGCCTAACGGTCATCACCCAACTTTCTAAGCACTCGGAAGCGGAGATTGAAATAGAGGTCCAGCAGCCCAACGGACAACCCCTTCGCGTGCGCGGATCGGCAAAGGGTCGGTCGGCGTTAACTCAAACGTTACAGATTTCAATGCCGCGCCTCTGGCATCCCCAAGACCCATACCTTTATTCGGTTTCGATTCGCCTCCTCACGAATGAGATAGAAACTGACCGCGTTGAAAGTTATACCGGTCTTCGGAGCCTTTCCGTCGCGGACGATCAGATTCTGCTCAATGGCGAGCCCATCTATCTGCGCGGCGTGCTGGACCAAGGCTATTTTCCAGAGGGTTGGTACACCGCAACAACTGATAACGCCTTAAAACAAGATGTTGAACTGACCCTTGCGATGGGCTTTAACCTCGCGCGCAAACACCAAAAGTTTGAGGATCCTCGGTACCTGTATTGGGCCGATCGCCTTGGCCTCATGGTCTGGAGCGAGATGCCTTCTGGGCGAATATTTTCTGAGACCTTGATGACGGACCTTACTGCGGAATGGATCGCATTGATTCAACGCGACCAGCCCCATCCCTGTATTGTGGGTTGGGTGCCCTTTAACGAATCTTGGGGGCTATGGCATCAAAGCACGCGCCCTGAGCAAAGGCACTTCGCTGATGCCATCTACCACCTTACCAAAGCGCTGGACCCAACCCGCCCCGTCATTACCAACGACGGGTGGGAATATTCAACGGGCGACTATTGGACACTGCATCTTTACGATTCGACATCTGCAACGCTTCAAAACAGGCTGGCGAGCTTGACCCAAAACCCAGCCCAATCCATCCATGATGGCCCAAATCCTCGTGTCGGCGCGCTCGCTGGAGCGGATCCCAGCCACCTCCCGCTTCTATTGACCGAATGTGGCGGGATTGGACTCGTTGCGACGTCGGATATTGGTCCGGGCGACGCTTTTTTCTATGGGGATATGCCCCAGGATGCTGAAGAGTTCCTCACGCGCACGGCGGCGTTATTAGACGCCATTAACGAGACCCCGAGGCTGCGAGGCTTTGTTTGGACCCAGCTCACCGACGTGCAGCAAGAGATCAATGGCCTGTTGGACTTTCATCGAAACCCAAAAGTACCGTTGCAAGTGCTTCGACAATTAATCACCCATACGGGTTTCGGACGGGTTTCCTAATGACTGTCAGCCAAGATCTACAGCAACTATGCCAAGCACAGGGCACGGCCCAAATTTCCGTGAGCAAAGCGGACACCTTGGTTTTTGATCAACGCCTAATGACTACGCCTGTTGATGTTTACGCAGTTCAAAAAGGCATTGTCTCGATCTTGATCGGTATCGCCGAGGCGCGCTTCTTTCTAGAACGGGTCGACGCAATGAATCACATCCTGGACCCCGAATGGACCCAGCTCACGAAACCCGATGAAGCCAGTCTGACGGTTGAAATTTTAATGGACATGACAACCGGGATGAATGAGCAGCTACAAAAACAAGGCCAGGTAGGCAAAGACTGGTTCTATAACAACGTCGCCTACCAGAAACTCAAAACCGCACTCACCATTCAAACGGGGCTTGAGCTCAACGCCTTGACGCAAGCTTGGCTATGCGAGCCATTAGGCATCACAGACACCACCTGGATCACGCGGGCAAAAGACGCAGATGGGCACACCTTTTCGGCATTGCAGACTACGGCCCAGTCTCTTCGCAAAATCGGTGAAGCGATGCTCAAAGACCAACTGGTTGACCCGTATTATCGAGCCGCGCTAGGCACCCAGAGTGACAGCACCAACCCAGCCTGGCACCTGCTGTGGTGGAATAATCAAGCGCAGACGCACATGCGTCCGGAGTCTGATCAGATCTACTCAAAACCCTTACTACCACACGCGCCGCAGGACCTGATCAGCGCACGCGGTGCAGGTGGACATCACCTCTCTATTTCGCCAAGCCTTAATCTGGTGGTTGCCCAGACCATTGATCCCGCCGCATCAAGCCCGCCCAAACACGCCAATCAACAGGCCTTCTGGGACCTAATCCAACAGCTGTAACCCGCGGGCTGACCAGCGCCGTCGGCGCGCCGAGCAACGACAGACCTTGACCGCCCAATCGTTGTCGCGAAATCTTTGATTATGCTAGCCTCTGTCTTACCTTCACCGTTCGCCGGAGTCAAAAATGGATCTCACGTATGGTCCCGAGTACAACGCTTTTCGTGCAGAGGTTAAAGCCTTTATCGATGCCAATATTGACCAACAACCAAAGCCTGGAGAGGGGCCTCGAAGCGCAGCCGTGCAAGCCTGGCAGGCCAAACTAATCGCTAACGGCTACCACTCTCGCACGATCCCTGAAGCTTATGGCGGCTATGGCGCCGAACCAGACATCATTCAGTCTAGGATCATTGCCGAGGAATTTAGTACGGCCCAAATGAACACCGGATTCAGCGGCCAAGGCATCAGCATGCTAACGCCCGTACTTTTAGAACTGGGCACCGAGGCGCAAAAACAACAGTTCATTCGAAAAACCATTCATGGCGAACTCATCTGGTGCCAGGGGTATTCCGAGCCCGGCGCTGGCAGCGACCTTGCGAGCCTTACAACCAAAGCTGAGCTCGATGGCGACGACTGGGTGATCAACGGTCAGAAAATCTGGACGAGCACGGCACAAATCAGTGATTGGATATTTTGTCTCGTCCGAACTGAGCCCGAAGCACCCAAACACTTGGGCATCTCCTTTTTATTGTTTGACATGAACACGCCGGGGATCGAGGTCAGGCCGCTGGTGGACATGACTGGAGCCGCCAATTTCAACGAAGTCTTTTTCACAGACGTCCGTGTTCCGAAAGATCAGATCGTGGGACAACGGGGACAAGGCTGGCAAGTTGCCAACGCTATCTTAGGTCACGAACGGGGCTCCCTGGCGCCACCGGATGCCGCCATGTCCCGACTCAACGGCGTCATTCGCTTGATGCAACAAGAAACGATCGGCGGTGAACGCGCCATCGACAACCCAATTTTTAGAGACCGCCTCATGCGGTTACAGGGCCGAGTGATGGCCATGCAATATAACGACATGCGATTGTTATCCGCGCGCATAAATAAAAATCAAGACACCAAGCTGGCGGGCATGATTGTCAAACTGATCGGAACGGAGCTGAGACACGAAATCGAATGCCTCGGCATTGATGTCTTAGGCGAAATTGGCCTGAGCTATGGAGACAATCCCTATCTTCGTGACAATGGCTCTTGGCAATATCAGTATATGTACTTTTTAGGCTTGATCATTGGCGGCGGCACGTCCCAGATTCAAAAAAACATCATCAGCGAACGCGGCCTTGGCATGCCCAAAGAACCCAAACTCGCAGCATCGGGGGCATAATGGAATTCGGACTCTCTCAGGAACAAGTACTCCTTCAAGACAGCATCACGCGCTACTTAAAAGACCAAGTGCCCCTGGATAAGGTCCGCGCGGTGGCCGAAGACTCCGGACTAGATCAATCGGTTTGGCACGGGCTATCAGAGCTCGGCCTCGCCGGGCTCATCATTCCAGAGGCTCATGGCGGCGTGGGGTTAGGCCTTCTCGACGCCGTAGTGGTGGGTGAGACACTGGGCTACCACATCACACCTGGCCCCTTCCTCAGCACTGCAATTATGGCGCCGAGCCTATTAATAGCCTCGGGACAAACAGACCGTCTTGCAGATATTGCCGCCGGACGCTACCGAGTCGGGATTGCACTATCTGAAGCAGTGGGCGCACGGCTGGATGCCGGCATGACAGTCTCTGATGGCCGACTCACTGGCAAAGCACTGTTTGCGCTGGATGCTTCGGCCGATGCCTACATCGTGAACGGCCCTAACCGACAGCTATACTGGGTCGACTCAAAGGATCCCGGCTTCACCCGAACCCTACTCACCACCATCGACAAAACCCGCACCCTTTGCGAGCTGAAACTCGATCAGGTTGATGCCGCCTTAATGACCGATGATCCGGCGGTGCTACAAGCAGGTCTTGATGCGGGCCGAATCGTTCAAGCTGCGGATTCGCTTGGCGCCGCTCAATGCATGCTGGATCAGGCGGTGGTGTACGCCGGTCAGCGCGAGCAATTCAACCGAGTGATCGCCTCTTTTCAGGCCGTCAAACACATGTGTGCCGAAATGGCATCCCAGCTAGAACCCTGCCGGGCACTCATTTGGTATGGCGGACACGCTTTGTCGGAGAGCGACGGCGCGGCGCGGTTAACGGTTTGCCATGCCAACGCGCATCTATCCGAGGTTGCACAATTTGTGGCAAGAACCAGCACCGAGGTCCACGGCGGGATGGGCTTTACCGATTTGGTCGGCCTGCATTACTGGTTTAAGCGAATCGGCGCCAACCGCCAGTTGTTAGGATCACCGGAACTGCTGAGAGAGGAGGCCGCGCGTATTCAGATGCTTGTGGATTAATGCGCCATAAAGGTCCAAACTTTTCCTATTCACTATTTACGCGACCAAGATATTAACGCGCTCAATGCCAGTCAATATCCCAGCACGCTGCAACCCCGATGATCGGATAAAACTGCTTTGAATACGTTTATTCGAAAAAGCGCGTTGATCAGCCTATCCTTGGGATTGCTCGCAGGCGCTTTGTTATTTTCATGGAGCCTTTTAGGTGATTGGAGCCGCGTTTCTGAGCAGGTACGTGCGCAAAACACGCAAACCCTTCAACTACTCTTACCCACCTTAATCGACCTCGACACCACCCATCAGACCGAGCGCTTGAACGCAACCTTGACCCGCTTGCTGGAGCGCTCGAGCTTTCAACAGGTGGTGCTGCAGCGCGGCACAACTTCCTACTATGTCGCAGAGCAATCTCAACAAAATCTCACCAGACCCGTACTCGACATGCTGACGCCACAATTTATTACGCTTTCGGTCTCTGAGCGATCGTCGATTGGCGATCAGGCCCCAATGCGTTTATCTGCAACCCTGAACGCCCATCAAGCGTTTGACGGGTTTGTAAATCGGCATTGGCAGTTTGCTCGAATTGGCCTCTTAAGAACCCTTCTCATTATTTTAATTGTGGTCCTAATCTTCGAATTTGTCGCAATCCGACCCTTGCGTGCGCTGGGGCAACGCGTCAAAGGTGACGGTTCAGAGCTCAGCCTCCTGCCCGAGGGCAACCCAGCGGATGCGATTGAGATCAAGCAGCTATCACGCGCTTTTAACGAACGCGTTGAGAGTATTTTCAGACTGCAATTTGAAAATCAAAGTCTGGTTGCCGCACTCAGGGCGGCACCCGACTGCTGCCTAATCGTCAATCTTGAGTCTGGCAATTTACTGTTTTGTAATGACGCCGCCGAAGCGCTCTTTGGCCGCACCAATGCTGAACTCCGCGCTCGACCCATCTGGGATCTTTGGCATCAAGATCGACAAGATTTTGAAAGCGATGCGAGAGCGGCGCAACAGATGTTAGGACAATTCTTGAAATTCATCCTAGAGTCGGAGCGGCCCGATGGATCAAGCGTTCCCATCGAAGTCCACATGACAACCTTCAACTTGGATGAGCAACAAAGGGGGCTTATTTTCGCCCGAGACATCAGCGAACGGGGCGCGCTGTTACGACGCGTTGCAGACAATCAAAAAGCCAATGCCATTCGAACCCTAGCGGGCGGTCTTGCGCATGACTTGAATAACCGCATTCAAATTGCCGCGGGCCATCTTGACCTAATCGATCCGGAATCGCTCTCCCAGACCGACAAGACATCTTTAATGACAGCTCGCCAAGCCATCCTACAAAGCGCAAAACCCATCGACCAACTCCTTAAATACTCAGAGCAGAAAATTTTGGATACCGCGCCTGTGGCCCTCGCTTTGTGTTTAGAACGACATAGAGAGGCCTTCCTCCAGGCCGCTGCACCCTGCCAACTTAACCTTGATATTCAGGATAAAACGCTTACCGTTGAAACCAATGAAGCCAGGCTGGTTGCTAGCTTGGTGCAACTCCTCAACAATGCAAGCGACGCGACCCCATCAGGACAAAGCGCGGTTTCGCTGACCCTCGTGCGATGCGCCCTTTCAACCCCAATTGCTGGGGCTCAGCAAACTATCCCAGCGGGACGCTACGCCAGTCTCATCATCACGGATCAAGGTCGGGGCATCGCTAAAGCGGACCGCTCCCAAATCTTCGACCCGTTTTTCTCAACCAAAACCCTTGAACAAGGCGGCGGCATGGGCCTCAGCGTAGTGGTTGGCTTTCTTCAAGCCACGGCCACCTACCTAACGCTGCAATCGGAACAAGGGCAAGGCACCACCTTTACCTTACTGCTCCCAGAGATTGAAACCGACCCAAGCGTCGTCTAAAAGACTAAGCAACCGCACCAGAGGACTTTAGGGCCTCGAGCGCATCACTCGAAAAACCAAAATCTGCCAATACTTGGTCCGTATCTTGGCCGTGGGCCGGTGCGTGACCGGCAACTGGCAATGATTCGCCGTTGAATTTCGCGGGCGATCGAACCAGGCGCATCGCCCCCATCAGCGGATGATCCCGTTCAACAATGGTTCCATTACTTTCGAGCTGCGGTTGGTTCAACACTTCTGCACGTGACAGGCAACGTGCTGCCGGCACCTCGTTTTCAATCAGGCGCGCTAAAATAACATCCGTTGGCAACTGCTTAAAAGCGTCTGCCAAAGCCGCACGATAGGCATCTATGTTCTGTAACAAACTCTCCATAGAATTGAAACGCGGGTCGGACATCAAGGACTCTTTACCGAGCGCTTTAAGCACCCCAGATCGCTGCCGATCGGTTGCGGCTGACATCGTAATCGCGCCATCTTGGGTCTCAGTTAACTCATAAATGAGGTCAGATAAAAGGGGCTGCCCCGCGATATCCGAATCCAACAAGGTATCGTTCATAAACGAATCTGGATAGATAAAAAATAGCCCCGCATCGATCATTGCCACATCAACATGCTGACCTTCACCTGTGTTAGCCCGCACCAGCAAGGCCCCGGTAACCGCCTGCATAGCGGTATACGCCGTAATCTTGTCGCACATCAGGTTCCGAATAAACGTGTGGCCTTCCCCGCCCTGAGACGCCGTCATTCCAACATGCGCCTGAATAATGGGGTCATAAGCCGGCGCCTTAGACAGCGGCCCCGTCGTGCCAAACCCTGAGACCGCCAAATACACCAAGCGCGGATTGATGCCTCGGAGATGAGCACTGCCTAGTCCAAGGGAATCCATAACACCGGGTCGAAAGTTATGAATAATCACGTCAACTTGCGGGATTAAATCGAGAATCAGCTGCTGGCCCGCAGCCTGCTTCAAATCCACCTTGATCGATTGCTTGCCCCGGTTACAGTTGGCAAACAGCGCGCTGATACCGCCCTTCGCAGCGCCGATATAACGCATGGGATCCCCCATATCCATCGGCTCGACTTTGATGACCCGAGCACCTTGATCCGCCATCATCATTGCAGCAAAACTGGCCGTAATCATTGTTGAAAATTCGAGTACGGTTATGTTTTCAAATGGTTTCATCGGCCTTTTCTCCTCGTTTTCCTAATGCTAGCGCAAGCCCTTGCTTGAGGCGACCCCCCAAAAACCAACCACTTATTGGCCGTGGGAAAATGCATAAAGAGGACAGTGTGCGCGAAAAGGACAAAACCAATACGATTTTTTTCGCCTGTTCCAGCCAAATGCCTTAACATCACCGCATGAAGCATCGACACCTCATCATCGCAATAATCAGTACCGCCTTGCTGCTGCCAAAGTTTGGGTTTGCTGACTCAGAGCTGCTCAAGCCTTGCCCGGTCAGTACCCATAGTAAAATTCTAGACTATGAAGATAAAGCGCTCTGCGCCCGTGTCGCTCTGCCCGAGGCAAATCAAGACAACGCGCGCTCAATCTCGCTGAACGTTGTTGTATTACCTGCAACCACCCGAGCAAAGCAAGCAGACCCCATAGTATTACTAGCAGGCGGGCCCGGCCAGTCGGTGGTTTCAGTTGGGCCCTCCTGGGCCGGCCGATTTGAAAACCTACGCAAGCATCGCGACTTCTTGCTCATCGATCAGCGCGGTACCGGCGACTCAAACTCGTTGGCGTGTGCAGAAGCCTTAGCACCGATTTTTGATGAGAGTGATCTCAACAATGATGTGAATCTCGTCCTGGACCAGCAAATCACAGCCTTGAAAGACTGCTTAACAACCCTCGATGCCGACCCACGATTTTACACAACGATCGATGCTGCCGCCGATCTAGAAGCAGTTCGACAACGCCTTGGCTACCCCGCTATGAACCTCTTCGGCATCTCTTATGGCACGCGGATCGCGCTGGTCTTTAACCGTCTGTACCCAGATGCCGTTCGCAGCCTCTTACTCGATGCTGTAGCCCCCGTAGATATGCTGATCCCCGCCCGAGTTGGCCTCGACGCAGATCTTGCCTTTACGCGAATCACAGCAGAATGTTACGAGGCACCAAGCTGTCAGAAAGCCTTTCCAGACCTACCCGCGCAACTCCTGCAAGCAGAACAACGTCTTCGTCAAACCCCCAATCAGCTAATCACGAACCCGCTCACGGGCGAGCAGCAAAACGTGACCCTAGATCCCCGGGTAATCAATCGGCTCTTGCGCAGCGCGCTGTACAGCAGAACGCTGAGACAGGTTATTCCGCTTGCCATTAGCGAAGCCTCGAAGGGTCGCTGGCAAGTCCTTGCAGGCATCGCCCAGGTGCTCTCACCTGACGCCAGTGCCAACGACTTGAGTCTTGGCATGATGGCCTCGGTCTTATGCAGCGAAGATATGAGCCGGATGACGCCGCAGCCACAAAACGGCGTCTACTTCGATAATGCGCTGCAGGAACTCTTAGCTGGCATCTGCCCGGTTTGGCCCCATATCCCGGTTGCTGAGGATTACTTTCTACCCGTCGCCAGTCAGATCCCCGCACTCCTCATGTCTGGGACCGAAGACCCGATCACACCCCCGGTGTACGCCGAACGCGCGTTGGCATTTTTACCAAACGGCCATCACATAGAAGTCGTTGGCGGCGCTCACGGCGTGTCTCAACTGGGGTGCCTACCGACACTTATCGAGGGCTTTTTAAAGGATTTGAGTTTCAGTAGCGATGAGGCTCAATGCGTTCAAACGATTCAAGGCCAGCCATTTTTCACAAACTACGCGGGCCCTTTTGAGACCGAAGTGGAGGCCACAGCTGATGATTGAAGTTTCGGGTTTAAAAAAAACCTTTGGTGATGTCGTCGCAATCGAGAATGTCTCCTTCAATGCAGCGGACGCGCGCGTCACCGGCCTGCTGGGGCACAATGGCGCCGGTAAATCAACCTCCCTTCGCGTGTTGTACGGACTGATTAAGCCAGAAACGGGCTACGCCAAAATCGACGGTATCGATGTCAGCCAGGACCGTATTACAGCTCAATCAAAACTTGGCGTCCTCCCCGATGGACATGGGCTCTATACTCGGTTAACCGCGCGCGAGCATCTGCAATATTTCGGCCGCCTGCACGGCTTGTCAGATGACCGTATTGAAGCACGCAGCGAAGAGCTCATTCGAATGCTGGACATGCAGGGCATTGCCGACCGCCGAACCGAGGGATTTTCCCAAGGCGAGCGCATGAAGGTTTGCTTGGCCCGCGCGCTGATTCACGATCCCCGCCATGTGGTTTTAGACGAGCCCACCAATGGCTTGGATGTCATGACTACACGCAAAGTTCGCGAGCTCATCACAGAACTCAGAGCCCTTGGCCTCTGTGTTTTATTTTCGAGCCACCTCATGTACGAGGTTGCGAAACTTTGCGACGACATTGTCATCATTGCTGAAGGTCGCGTCGTCGCTGTTGGATCCCCTGAAGAAATTCGCGCCGCTGCCGGCGTCGACAACCTCGAAGATGCCTTTGTCTTGCTCTCGGAACAGGCCGTAAGCGTATGAACGTAGTTCGAGCAGTCCTTATCAAAGAACTCAAAGATGGCCTGCGCGACCGCCGCGCTCTGCTGTCCGCTTTTTTGTTTCCGTTACTTGCACCGGTTTTTATCTACGGTTTGATGACGCTCGTGATCAAACAAAACACGGAGTCTGAGGACTTGGTCCTACCGGTCATTGGCCAAGCCTACGCCCCCGCCCTCATGCATCAATTCGAGGAGGCAGGCTTCACCCTCGAAGTCTTCGACGGGTCGCCCGAGGCCGCCGTCCGCGACAAATCCGTTGAGCTCGTTGTTCAAGTGCCGGAAGACTATCAAGAAACCATGGCCAATTTTGAGCTGACTCGGGTTTTGGTGATTCATGACGGCTCACGTAACGACACCCGAACCATTGTGCGCAAAGTACGACGCCTCATTACCAACTACAATAATGAACTCGCCGCATTGCGCCTCATTGCACGCGGTGTATCACCAAAAATCATGCAAGGGGTTCGCGCCAAGAATTCAGATGTTGCCAGTGATGAGCAGCGCGCGGCTAATCTGCTCAACTTCATTCCAATCTACGTGCTGATGGCAGCATTTGTCTGCGGTCTCGGCCTTGCCATTGATAACACAGCGGGCGAACGTGAACGTCGGAGTTTGGAGCCGCTCTTAATTAATCCGGTGACCCGAACCGCGTTGGTTTTTGGGAAATGGCTTGCTGCCAGCGCGCTCGCCGGTGCCGGCATGATCATCACACTCGGCTTGTGCCTCGCGGCGATGCTGGCGCTACCGATTGACGAGTTGGGTTTAAATTTCACGTTAACCCCAGGTCAAATCTTGATGCTATTACTTGCAATCTTACCCGTGCCGATGTTTGCCAGTAGCCTTCAGCTGCTGCTTGGCTTGTTCGCAAAATCTTTTAAAGATGCACAATCCTACGTTGGCATCTTGGTTTTTATCCCAGTTGTTCCGACCCTCGTCCTGCAATTTTTACCCGTTGCAAGCAGCCTCTGGATGTATTTCGTACCGATCTTTGGTCAGTCTCTCATGATCAAAGAAATTCTAGGCGCCGAAACCATTCCACTGCTCGCCTATCCCGCTGCCTTCATTACGACCTTTGCAACAAGTTTGCTGGTTTGCTGGCTTACGGGCCGACTATTGAATCAAGAGCGGGTAATTCAGAGTTAGTCCGATCGTGAGAGGCGGCCTTCTGCTCGACTACTCCCGAGACTGAAGAAGGCAATGCCAAGACGGCAGTTGGATCAATGTTTTCATTCGGTACGAGCTTGTCGTTCAGGCTGATTGCCTCTGGGGTTAACGCCGACCCGATTGATTCAATGGGGGCCACAGCGGAAGATGCGACCGATGTTAATGCTTGAAGCTCCGCGCCGGATTCAGCTTGCGGACTGGGCGTCCCTTGGGCTTGATCAGGCGCGACAGACCCGTTCGCCCCACCGGGCGATGCCTCATCGGTTAACGTCAGATACGCCATTGCCAGTATCAAGGAAATGATCCCGCCTACCACATACTGCCATCGATCACTCATAGCTCTTCACTCTGATGCCCATATATTACGTTGCCGGCCATTAAACGCTGCGCAATTGAAGCCGTTAATAAACCACCCCCTCGATAGTCTACACCCCATAGAGTGCACCCCACAGGGTCGACCTCACAAGCGATACCCGTTATGTTAATCGCCTTGGTCCAACAACACACATTTTTCAGCGAGCACTAAGCCATGACCGATTACCAGCCTCTAGCCATTCGGGAACAGCAGCAAAAACCTGCGAGCGAGCATACGCGAGCACATCAGGCTAGGGTCCGCAATCAACTGCCTTTAAGCGAGACGAAAAGTTTCGACAATGCCCGCAAAGGCTTCATCAAAACCCTCGAGCCGATGCAAATAGCCCATCAACAGGCCGATCGAATGGTTTTTGACCTCACCAAATTCGAGTTCCTAAAAGACGAAAGCCCGGAAACAGTCAACCCGTCGCTTTGGCGACAAGCGCAGTTAAATGCCCAACACCACGGCTTGTTCGAGGTGGTCGATGGGATCTATCAGGTCCGGTCATTTGATATTGCGAATATGACCTTAGTGCGAGGCGAAACCGGCTGGATCATCATTGACCCCCTGACTTGCACGGAGTCCGCGCGTGCTGCGCTTGCGCTTGCCAATGACCACTTAGGACATCGCGATGTGGTCGCGGTGATTCACACCCACAGCCATGTCGATCATTTCGCTGGGATCTTAGGGGTGACCACCCCGGCAGCCGTGAGCGCAGGCGAGGTCGCCATTATTGCGCCCAAGGATTTCGTACAAGAGGCACTTAACGAAAACGTCCTTGCCGGCAATGTTATGGGTCGACGCGCCACTTATATGTACGGCAACTTGTTACAACCATCGCCCACTGGCTTTGTCTCAACCGGCTTGGGGGCAGCGCTTGCGCTTGGCACCACCGGCTTTATTGTGCCCACCGACATTATTGAAACCAATGCGGAAATCCGAGTCGTTGATGGCATCACCATCGAATTTCAGTTAACCATGGGCTCGGAGGCACCGGCGGAGATGGTGTTTTATTTTCCGCAATACAAAGCGCTGTGTATGTCCGAGATCACCTCCCACCATTTACACAACATCTATACACCGAGGGGCGCTCAGGTTCGAGATGCCCTTGCTTGGTCTAATCAGATCCAAGAATCCATCGACCGCTTTGGATCTCGTTTAGAGGTTGAATTCGCGAGCCATCACTGGCCAACCTGGGGTCAATCAGAGGCCGTGCAGTACCTCAAACAACAGCGAGACCTGTACCGTTACATACACGACCAAACCTTAAGGCTGGCGAACATGGGCTATGGCCCAGACGACATTGCCGAGAGCCTTGAGTTGCCGGCAAGTTTGGCCCGAGAGTTCCACTGCCGAGACTATTACGGGACAGTTAAACACAACGCCAAAGCCGTTTATGTAAAATACCTTGGTTTCTTCGATGGCAACCCAGCCCGTTTAAATCAGCATACCCCGAGGCAGCGCGCTATTCGTACCCTCGAATTTATGGGCGGTAGCGACGCCATTCTTGCCCGCTGCCAAGCTTATTTTGAAGCCGGCGACTACCGCTGGGTCGCTGAGGTACTCAATCACGTTATCACTGTCGAGGTCGATCACTTACCCGCCAGGGCGATGCTCGCGGATGCGTATGAGCAAATGGGCTACCAAGCCGAATCCGGTCCATGGCGAAATTTTTATCTATGCGGGGCCTTAGAATTACGCCATGGGTTACCCCACGGCAGTCGGTACGGGCCGAGCGCGGGGATGGCCGAGGGCATGCCGCTGGCGAATATCTTTGAAGCGATGGCCGTTAGGCTCAACGGCCCAAAGGCCGCCCAACACCCGCTGCGTATGAATTTACAACGCACCGATGGCGAGCCCGTGCTGATCGAGATTGAAAATGGCGTCCTTCATGCCCAGTTTGATCAAACCGACGAAACCGCATCACTCACAATCGAAAGCACCGACGCCGCCTTCAAGGCGTTGATCCTAGGACTGAAGGACCCGGTTGAGATGGTCACGCAGGGCGAGGTACGCCTCATTGGAGATGCCCAAACGCTCGCGACCTTTCGCAGTCTGTTTGATCAGTTTGAACGCCGCTTCCCAATCGTCACCTCAATGCCGGAGATCGAAAGCCATGCGGATTGATGCTGAGGTTCGATTCTGGCGTCGTACGAACACGCCAGAACGATTTCACGAGATGCCGCTGTTAACCCAAGATTATCTCCCACAGCATCTGGAGCCGCATCTTATGGAGCACGGCTTCACAGGGTGTATCGCGGTTCTGGAAAATGAACTTACTGCGCTGTCATCAATGGAGCACGATACCCTCATAGCTTCACGCCATATTTTAGGCATCGTGCCAAGGCTTCCAGAGCACGCCCGGCTAGCATCAAATCCAGAGGCGGGCATCCTAGGCTATCACCTTCCAGTTTTTACTGGCTCGACGCCGCAATTGAAACAGCTTGATACGCTTTGTGACCTCGGTTTACCGCTGTCGGTAGACCTCGCCCGCACACCCCTTGCGTCCCTTCGCGATTTGATTGAGGCGAAACCCACCCTGCAAGTTATTTTAAATCATTACGGCAGACCGGAAGGGGAACCTGATGAATTTGAGACTGCGAATGATCCCTGGCTAAGCGCCCTGCAGTGGCTGCATGAACATCCCCAAACCGTGATCACATTATCCGGGCTGATCAATCCCAGCGACGCGGGGCATTTCGATGACTGGGACCTGCCGGAGGCTCACTTTAAACCAAGACTTGCCGATCTAATGGCGGTTTTTGGGGAGGATAGAATATTGTTCAGTTCAAACTGGCCCATAGGCCTCATGAGCGCGAGTTTCGAAGATACTCTGGATCTGATGACCACTTTAATCGACGCCTTATCGCCCACGAGCTTGGCCAAAATCATGGGCCTCAATGCAGCTCGCTGCTATGGGATTGAACCCTAGCATGCGGATCGGATTACTTCACCCGGGCGCAATGGGCGCGGCCGTCGGCGCGTGTTTCGCGGCTTGCGGACATACGGTCAGTTGGGTCGCCTACACCAGAAGCCAAGCAACCCAAGTCCGAGCCGCACGGGCCGGGCTTCTGCCTTGCATGGACCTTTCTGAGCTCACCCAAAGCGCGGAGCTTATCGTTAGCGTGTGTCCGCCTCATGCCGCTATCGAGGTTGCCCGAGACGTCGCAGCAACTGGTTATCACGGCCGATACCTAGAGGCCAATGCCATTGCACCGTCGAAGCTGCGAGCGGTTGATGCGCTCTTGTCGGAGCACCAAATTCACTTAATCGATGGCTGTATTATCGGCGGACCCGTTTGGCCCAATGAGCTCTCCGACAGCCAAACCACACTGCACCTGTCGGGTACGGGCGCAAACGAAGTCGCCGCTTTGTTAGCAGGATCACCCTTGGAAACCGCCGTTCTATCCAATCGAGCTGGCGATGCCAGCGCCTTGAAAATGGTGTTCGCCGCATTCAGCAAAGGCAGCGCTGCTTTAACCGCAGAGATTTTAAATGTCGCGGAGCAGTATGGTGTGCGCAAGCCGTTGAGCGAGGCACTTGGCCAAAAAATTACCGCGCAATGGCATCGCTCTCTGGCTGGCACCGCGTCTAAAGCCTGGCGGTTCAAAGGCGAGATGCAAGAGATTGCCGAGACGTTCGATGCGGTCGGAGCCGAACCAGGCTTTCATCAAGCAGCAGCGGCGGTTTATCAAAAGCTCAGTGTCCACAAAGACTGGGAAACAAAACCTGAACTAAGCAGCCTCTTGGCCTCACTGGCTAATGGCAAGTCACCGAAACCGAACTAGGCGCCAGATCATGACTATCGAACTCGGCTTTCATATTGGCCAACAAAATATTGCTCTTACGGACCTACGCGCACTTTGGCGACGGCTTGATCAAAATGGCGCGGATTGGATCTCCCTGTGGGATCATTTTTACGAGGCGCCGCCTGCCGGCGGCACTCAAGATCACTTCGAAGCCGTTAGTTTGCTTGGCGCACTCGCTGCCGATACCCAAAACGCGCGGGTTGGATGCCTGGTCTTTTATGTGGGTTATCGCAACCCGGCGCTGCTCGCAAAAATGGCCTCATCCCTCGACCATATTTCCAATGGCCGCTTCGAACTCGGATTGGGCGCAGGCTGGCATGCTCAGGAAGCCGCAGCCTACGGATTTGATTTCCCCACTATTGGCACTAGACTCGATATGCTTGATGAGGCCGCAGAGATTATCTCAAGCCTCTTAACCCAGCCTAGGACAACCTTTCACGGCGCCCATTTTTCCGTAGAGAATGCCAGTAATCTACCTCGGCCACTAAACCCCAAACTGCCAATATGGATCGGCGGGCTTGGCCCTAAGAAGACTCTGCGCATTGTCGCTCAGCGGGCAACGGGCTGGAATGCAGCCTACGTCAGTCCAGAGCAGTTCGGGCATCTCAACCAAACGCTAAATCAGTGGTGCGAGCGCCTTGGCCGGGACCCAGCTGAGATTGAGCGTAGTGTCAATTTGAGTTTCCACTTGGGGTTAACGGCGACTGACCTAAAAGACGAACATGCCCGTATTGATTCGGACTGGGGACCGCAAGCAGCACGCATTCGCGCGGGCTCACTGGTCTGCACGCCAAGCCAAGCCATTGACAAAATCTTGGCCTACCATCAGCAAGGGGCGAGCCTAATCAACATCGCGCTGCGTGCACCCTGGCGGGAAGATGCCCTAGACCGCTATCTCAATGACGTGATGCCAGCGGTCAGAGCGGCAGTCGGTTAGCCTCGAGCAACCTCGAGCATGTCCGCAACCCGCGTAAACTTCACTCTCGGACGGTCGCTTGCGACGCCCTTAGCCACTTCCGCTTCATCGATTTTTTTCCAGTCCGCAAAGCTGACAAAATCCGGCTGGCGACTCTGAATCAACTTCAATACGGCCTCGGCAGACGGCGCACTCGGCTCAAACAAGCGGTTCGCCTGAAGGTCTTGCATCATCAACCCAACGGTTTCTTGCGCGCAGGTTTTATTGGTGCCGATCACCCCGCTGGGACCGCGCTTGATCCAACCCGCAGTGTAGAGACCAACTACTTGATCACCCGCGGCATCTACCGCTCGCCCGCCTTCATTTAAAATGGTGCCCCAACTCTCGTTGAATGGCACATCCGGCAACGGCTGCCCGCGATACCCCACTGAACGAAATACAAGACCCGCCGGAATCACTTCCTCGCGTTCCGTTGCAACCGCTTTCAATTGTCCTCGATCATCCAACACCAAATCATTTTGCAGGAGTTTTACTGCACCAACTCGGCCATCAGCTTCAACCAGCTCGGTCGGTGAGACGCAAAACCGAATGTGCAGCTGCCTCGGCTTCCCCGCATTTTCACGCGATGCATAGGCTGTAATCGTCTCAACATTTTTAATTGCATTCTTGTCATGACTGTCGTCTAACAGCTTTTGAGAATTGGCGTCGACCACCGCCTCGCCGGCTAAAATATTGACATCCGCCTCAGCAAATTCGCCCATCTCTTTAATTTCAGGGGGTGTGAAGGCGGCTTGAGCCGGTCCCCTTCTTCCTAATATATAAACATTCTTCACCTTGCTTTCGCTTAATGCCGCAAGCGCGTGATCGGCAATATCAGTGACTTTGAGTTCATCAACCGTTTTACACAGGATTCGGGCAACATCCATGGCGACATTACCAATTCCCACCACCACTACGTTCTCTTGTGATAAATCAAACTGTCGGTCGGCAAAATCTGGGTGACCGTTGTACCAGGCAACAAACTCAGTGGCGGAATGACTCCCGACGAGATCTTCTCCAGTCACCCCCAAATTCCTGTCAAAGGGGCTGCCCGTTGTAAACATGACTTGGTGGTAATGTTCTTTTAAGTCATCCAAATGCAGATGGGTGCCATACTCAACGTTACCGAAAAACCGGAACCCAGGCGCGGCCGCACTCTTTTCGTAGGCACGCGTGACCGACTTATCCTTTTGATGATCCGGCGCAACGCCCGCTCGAACCAAGCCGTAGGGCGTCGGCAGTCGATCAAATACATCGACTTCGACTACGAGACCGGTTTGCTTTAGTAGATTACTGACCGTGTAAAACCCGGACGGGCCGGATCCGATAACGGCCACGCGTAATGGGTTCGACTCTGTTCCAACAGCTGACATAGAAGTATCCAATTGCCTATTGCTTCGTGGCAAAAGATAGCAGAATTAAACCCCTTCGCACAGTAACCGCAGCGTAAACATTGGCCGAACGCGCAACAGCGCTTAAACTCTTCCCTGCGTGAACAAAGGAATGCGCCTCTTGAGTAAAATTTCAAAATTTGCCCTCAGCATCCTCTTCGTCCTAGTGCTCCTAGCGGCGGCGGCCTATGCCGGCGTTCGCATGCTACTGGCAGACCCGGGCCAATATCGCGAAGCGCTTGCCGAGCAATTGACAGCCAGCACGGGCTACTCAGTCCGGTTTGAAAACCTTGAATGGCAGCTGTGGCCAGATCTTGCAATTCGGCTGGATGGTATTGCGGTATCCCTACTAGCCGGCAGCGAACCCCTTGCCGTCATCGATACGCTCGCCATTGACTTGAAACTAATGCCCCTCTTGCGCTCGGGCGAATTAACCATCGACGCCGTGGCATTGGGCGCTGTAAAGCTTCATCTCTACGTCGATACCAATGGCCAAACGAATTATGCCGCAGACGAAACAACCCAAAACCCCGCAACAGCGGTGGCAACCGACGCGGCAACAGCCCCAACAAGCGGTTTGGCATTATCGTCCTTCACCGTTGAGTCGATCGCAGTTCAATACCTCGATGCATCAGCCGGTGAAATCACTGCGTCCTTGGAGCAGGTGGCAGGCTCTTATGCCAATCAAAAACTCAGTCTAGTACTTGAAAACGCATTAGATTACTCCGATACCGACCTTGGTATGACCTTTGACGGTGCGACCGATGGCACTATTATTTTCGATCTCGAAACCCAACAAGTCGTGTTGGAGGGTTTTTCCCTTCGGGGTGATTTATCAACCGTCCTTCAGGACGCAAGCGCATTTGCCTTCGAGCTCACGGGTGTTTATCAGGTTGAAGCGGACGACTTCGTTTTTGAGCAAATGACCATTGACCATCTTGGGTTCACGACAGAATTAACCGGCAAGATGTCTGCAATCACGCAACCAAAAATCAGGCTTGGGCTCAACATCAGCAGCACCTTGACCAATGCCGATGTTTTTAACACTGCTTTTGCCGATCACCTGATCCCCATCGGCCCCATTACCGAGTTCACGCTGACCGCGATGGCGCAAGGCACAGATGTGGCACCCGAATTATCAAGCATTGCAGGCCGATTCAACGGCGGTGACTTCAGTGGCGAGGCAATGGTCAACCTGACGACCCCATCAATTGACCTGGCGCTCAGCTTGAGTCGCCTAAACTTAGACCCTGGCGGATCCATTGCCGGAGACAATGCCGCGCCGTCGTCCCCCTCGACCCCGCCTGATCCCGACACAGTCGTATTACCCGTCGAGGCACTGCGCAATGCGCAGGCGAAGATCGATCTTCGAATCAAATCGATTCAAGCAACGCAGTGGGCCCTATCGAATGCACGCCTGCGTCTAAGCAATGCGCAATCAAGATTAACTACCCGTCTAACCGGCCAACTGGCCTCCGGCGGAATCCAGCTTGAAATGGTCTCTGATTACGAACAGCAGGCCTTTACGACGCTTACGGCCGATCTCACGCAAATTAATCTTAATCAGCTGATCCCAGAACAAACCTTAGGCAAACTGAGCGTGTCTTCCTCGCTCTCTTTCGAGGGGGCGAGACTCGCTTCGCTGTCAAAGACGTTGAAGGGAGCGAGTCAATTTTCCATCAAGGAGGCAATGGTCGATATCCGGACCCTCAAGCAGGGTCTGCGATGGCTGGATCAAATGACACAACAGTCATCAGGTGCTGCCGATTGGCCGGATGATCTGGTGATTGACACGTTAAACGGCGCACATGCGTTCAAAGCAGGCTTGCCCAGCGCACAAGTTGCGACCTTAAATTTTGAGAACGTGACCGTTGAAGCCGGCGGCGGCCTTGACCTGTTTCAGTCCAATTTCGACTACGACGTTACACTCCGTTTGGCCGCGGCGACCAATGGTCCGCTGCCGGTAAAGGGCCCACTCACCGGCGTCTCTTGGCCGGCCCACTGTCAAGGCACGCTAGAAACGTTCTCGCCAAGCGATTGCAGTATCAACCGGGATAAAGCGCAAGGCCTCCTCACTGAGATTGCGCGCAAAGCACTGCAGGATAAAGCCAAGCAACGCCTCAACCAAACAATTGAGAACAAGGCCCCAGAAGCGTTGAAAGATCTGTTGAAAGGCCTCTTAGGATCATGAAACAAGCGTTCGCCGACAAAGTACTGACTTGGTTCGATGTGTTTGGTCGCCATGATCTGCCCTGGCAAAAGTCACTGACGCCCTACCCAGTCTGGATTTCTGAAATCATGTTGCAGCAGACCCAAGTGCAAACGGTCATCCCCTACTTCAATCGATTTATGGCCCGCTTTCCATCTGTTAAGGCCTTAGCGCGAGCCGACTTAGATGAGGTTTTGAGCCTGTGGACTGGTCTTGGTTACTATGCGCGCGCCAGAAACCTGCATAAAACGGCGAATATCATTTCGGAGTTCCATCAAGGCGAATTTCCTAGATCGCAACAAGACCTCCTGCAATTGCCTGGCATCGGCCGATCAACCGCCGGCGCGATTAGCGCAATCTGCTTTAACGAGCGGGTTGCAATCTTAGACGGCAATGTTAAGCGGGTCATCAGCCGCGTCTTCGCCATCGGCGGCTATCCAGGTCAACGCGAGACCGCTGAGCAGTTGTGGGCCAAGGCTGAGGCCGTGCTCCCGCATGATCGCATCAACGCCTATACCCAAGCGATGATGGACCTGGGCGCGACGGTCTGCGTCGGCAAAGCCCCCCTGTGCGGCGCCTGCCCAGTGAATGAAGCGTGCTTAGCCCTTGAGCGCCAATCAATATCCGACTATCCGGGCAAGAAACCTAAAGTCAGCAAGCCCACCCGCAGCACCATTATGCTGGTGGTTAAAACCCAAGCGGGTGAAATTAGGCTCGCGCAGCGCCCGCCGGAAGGCATCTGGGGCGGTCTTTATAGCTTTCCAGAACTAACCCAGGAAGAACTCGACGCGCTAACGCCGCACCTGCCCAGCCCGCCACGCGCGCTCGCCCAGTTGAAACACAGCTTCACCCACTTTCATCTGCTGATCGAACCCATCCTGGTTGAGATCGATGCCATCGGGGATATTCCTAGAATTGATCGCGAAGCCTGGGTTTCCGAAGATAATAGCGAAGCCTTCGGCCTCTGTAGGCCCGCTCAAAAAATCATTCAGACCCTGCTGGGGTAAAGCGCACACCCATGCCATACTTTAGCCCGATAAAGGATTCCTTATGACCACCACCGTATTTTGCAAACTCCTTCAAAAAGACCTACCCAAATTGGCCGCCCCGCCATTTCCAGGCGCGAAAGGTAGCGAAATCTTCGAGCACTTTTCCGAGGAAGCTTGGCAGCAATGGCAGGCGCGTCAAACCATGCTGATCAATGAAAAGCACCTCAACATGATGGATAAAACGCATCGCCGCTATTTAACGGAGCAGCGAGACCGGTTTCTGAACGGCGAGGCTGCAGACGAGGCCGACGGCTTTGTTGAAGTTGACTCAAATCAGCCTTAAATCACATAACGGTCATTGGCAGCTCGAACGGTAATGTCGCTGATGACAACGCCCCAGGGTTGATCAATAGCGTGTAGAATTTCGCGAACCAGCCAGGCGGGGTCGAGCGCCGCATAAGACATGCTTTCACTCGAGCCCAGTTCTTGATCCCCTGTTCCCGCTGCGAGACTGCCCATTGTCGCCATATAACTGTCGAATTCTGCACCGAGAATCCCGCGAATCGCCTCAGGGTTAACGACCCCCTGACCAAGGCCTGTTCCCGGCACCCCAGTGGGACGCACCACCGTCACTTTAATTTTACCTTGCGACTCAAGCCGTAACGATTCTGACAACATGTTCACCGCTGCCTTGGTTGCGCCATAAACCGCACTGCCCGCGACGGCACTATTGCCATAGATCGATGACAGATTCACCACATGGCCTCGGCCTTGATCCATCATCAGATCGTGAACCGCAATAATTCCATTCAGTACCCCTTTGATATTGACGTCAATACAGCGATCCCAAGCGGGCCCGGCTGCCTCATGGTCTCGATAGAAAGCGAGCGGCATAATACCGGCGTTGTTCACCATAATATCGACCTTGCCAAATTTCTGAACCGCCGCTGCAGTCGCGGCCTTGAGGTCTGCCAAACGGGTCACATCTGCGGCAATCGACAGGCAACGCGCAGAAGTTGGCAACATCTTTTGCAGCGCCCCATCATCCAAGTCCAGCGCCACAACCAACGCACCTCGATCCAAGCAACCGTTTGCCAGGAGCGAGCCAAACCCACCGCTCGCACCGGTAATCATCACAACCCGATCTTCTAAATAACTCATGCACCCTATCCTTATCGTGACCCCTATTTAGCGCCTAGTATACGCGCTCGACTGCCATCATTTTTGACGACATGATCGATCCAAATTTTCTAAACCCGCTCAAGCTTTTGTGTCGCTCAAGCTTTTGTGTCGCTCAAGCTGTTACCTCGCTCAAGCTGTTACCTCGCTCAAGCTGTTACCTCGCTCAAGCTGTTACCTCGCTCAAGCTGTTACCTCGCTCAAGCTGTTTCAGCACGCTCAAGCTGTTTCAGCACGCTCAA
>Ga0233426_10000218_pt1 | contig 65812 bp, 41 predicted proteins | sample SI_118_April2016_6_FD_179875 | JGI IMG/M metagenome (GOLD analysis project Ga0233426, IMG submission 179875) | Seawater microbial communities from Saanich Inlet, British Columbia, Canada - SI_118_April2016_10_MG | ecosystem: Environmental > Aquatic > Marine > Inlet | place: Canada: British... | reverse complement strand
GAGTTTTATAATGCGGAAGAAAATGTATATCATTTTCACCAATCAACAGGAGAGAAATTAACGCCAGCTGAAATGGTTGATTTTTGGGCAGATTGGACAGAGAAATACCCTATTTTATCTATTGAGGATGGTTTAGATGAAGATGACTGGGAAGGTTGGAAAAGCCTAACAGAGAAGATTGGAGAAAAGGTTCAGTTGGTTGGGGACGATTTGTTTGTTACCAATGTGGAGCGTTTAGGTAGAGGGATAGACAATGATATTGCCAACTCTATTTTGATTAAAGTAAACCAAATTGGAACTTTAACGGAAACGATTAATGCTGTACAAATGGCACAGCAAAATTCTTATACTTCTGTAATGAGTCATAGGTCAGGTGAAACAGAAGATACAACTATTGCTGATTTATCAGTAGCTCTTAATTGTGGTCAAATTAAAACAGGCTCAGCTTCTCGTTCGGACAGAATGGCTAAGTACAATCAGTTATTAAGGATTGAGGAAATGTTGGGCGACCAAGCAATTTACACAGGAAAAGATTTTAAGTTTATTCAGAAGTAAATAATTATATTAGTAGGATTAAATAAAAGAGAGAAAATGGGAAAGAAAGCAGAATTACATTATGATGGGAAAGTATTTGACATTCCAGTTGTTATTGGAAGTGAGAATGAGAATGCATTAGATATTAGTAGGTTAAGAGGAGAGTCGGGTCTAATTACTTTAGATAGAGGATTTAAAAATACGGGTTCTACTCAGAGTGCTATTACTTTCCTAAATGGTGAAGAGGGAATTTTAAGATATAGAGGATATTCTATTGAGGAATTAGCAGAAAAATCTTCTTTCTTAGAGGTTTCTTTTTTATTAATTTATGGTGAATTACCAACTCAACAAGAATTAGATAAGTTTACTAAAGATATCTCAGAACACTCTTTAGTACATGAAGATGTAAAATCAATATTAGATGGTTATCCTTCTAAAGCTCACCCAATGGGAGTGCTTTCTTCATTGGTTTCTGCTTTAACAGCTTTTTATCCAAAATCATTAGATCCTAACCGATCAAAAGAACAGATTAATGGTACGATTATTCGTTTTATTGCTAAACTTCCAACCTTAGCGGCTTGGAGTTTCAAAAATAGAATGCGTCAACCAATTATGTATCCAAAAAATAAGTTAAATTATACTTCTAACTTTTTACACATGATGTTTGGTTTGCCAACTCAGGATACTGAAATAAATCCTGTTGTTGCAAAAGCACTAGATAAACTATTAATCTTACATGCTGATCATGAGCAAAATTGTTCTGCTTCAACCGTAAGAATTGTAGGTTCTTCTCACGCAAGTTTATATGCATCTGTATCTGCTGGTATTGCTGCACTTTGGGGTCCATTGCATGGTGGTGCTAACCAAGCAGTAATTGAGATGTTGGAAGAAATAAAAGCAGATGGAGGTGATGTAGATAAATATGTTGCTAAAGCGAAAGATAAGTCTGATTCTTTCCGTTTGATGGGCTTTGGTCATAGAGTTTATAAAAACTTTGATCCTAGAGCTACTATTATTAAAAAGGCTGCTGATGATGTATTAAGAGAATTAGGAATTGAAGATCCTGTTTTGGATATTGCAATGGAATTAGAACAAGTAGCCTTGAATGATGAATACTTTAAAGCAAGAGGATTATATCCTAATGTAGATTTCTATTCAGGGATTATTTATAGAGCTTTAGGAATCCCAACAGATATGTTTACGGTTATGTTTGCTATTGGAAGATTGCCAGGTTGGATTGCACAGTGGAAAGAAATGAGAGAGAATAATGAGCCAATTGGTAGACCAAGACAAGTATATACTGGTGCTACTGAAAGAGCTTATGTTGGTATGGAAAATAGATAAATTATTATTTATATGTTAGAATAAAAAACTCAGCTATTAGCTGAGTTTTTTTATTTTTGGGCTATGGCTTACAAATCCTTACAGCAATGCATTACCGACCTTGAAAAACAAGGGGAACTTCTTAGAATTCCTAAGCAGGTTAATCCTGATTTAGAAATGGCAGGAATGCAATTGGATGAATTTGCAAAAGGGGGAAAGGCAATTCTTTTTGAAAATATAAAGGGAAGTAAATTTCGTGCAGCTTCTAATTTATTCGGTACGCTTGAAAGAAGTAAGTTTATGTTCCGTAATAGTTTGAAACAGGTAAAACAGCTTATCGATTTTAAAACAAATCCTGCTTCAGCTTTAAAAAATCCTTTTGAGGCTATTTTTACTGCATTGCATGCTATTTATGCTATTCCAGTTAAAGTTAGGTTCCCAAGAAAATTTAAGGAAATACAGATTGAGGATTTACCTCAAGTAAAATGTTGGAAAGAGGATGGAGGAGCTTTTATCACTTTACCTCAAGTGTATTCAGAAGATGTAGAAAATCCAGGAATAATGAATTCCAACTTAGGAATGTACAGAGTTCAGCTTTCTGGGAATGATTATGTGCCCAACAAAGAAGTAGGAATGCATTATCAAATTCACAGAGGGATTGGAGTGCATCAGCATAAAGCAAATAAAAAAGGAGAACCTTTAAAGGTTTCTATTTTTGTAGGAGGACCACCAGCTCATACCTTTGCTGCTGTTATGCCTTTGCCAGAGGGAATGTCGGAAATGGCTTTTGCAGGAATTTTAGGAGGAAGAAACTTTAGATATGCTAAAAAAGAGGGCTATACCATTTCGGCTGATGCTGATTTTGTAATTTGTGGAGAGCTGCACCAAAATGATATAAAACCAGAAGGTCCATTTGGAGATCATTTGGGTTATTATAGTTTAAAACATGATTTCCCAGTTTTAAAAATTCATAAAGTATATGCTAAAGAAAACGCTATTTGGCCTTTCACGGTTGTGGGTCGTCCTCCTCAAGAGGATTCTCAGTTTGGTGCATTAATACATGAAATTAGTGGAAAAGCAATTGAGCAAGAAATTCCAGGGTTGAAAGCTGTAAATGCAGTAGATGAAGCAGGAGTTCATCCACTTTTATTGGCTATTGGGAGTGAAAGATATACTCCTTATAATCCAACTAAAAAACCTCAAGAGTTATTGACTATTGCCAATCATATTTTAGGAACAGGACAGATGTCCTTGGCAAAATATGTATTTATTTGTGATGATGATGCAGCTCCAGATGTAAATGATGAAAAAGCATACTTTACATATTTTTTGGAAAGAGTGAATTGGCAAAGAGATTTGCATTTCCAAACCAAAACTACTATTGACACCTTAGATTATAGTGGAGATGGGCTTAATGAGGGCTCAAAAGTAGTGATTGCTGCTGCTGGAGAAATTAAAAGAAACTTAACAGAAACGCTAGCCAATTTATCATTACCTTCAGGCTTTTCTAATCCTCAATTAGTGAGTAAGGGTAACTTAGTAGTTGAAGGTACAGGAGCAATAGAAGATTTAATTACAGCTTTAGAAAAACAAGATTTGGAAGGTATAGGAATGATTACGCTTGTAGATGATTCTAAATTTGTAAGTGAAAGTTTCTCTAATTGGTTATGGGTTACTTTCACGCGTTCCAACCCTGCAAATGATATTTATGGTTTAGCTGCAACAGTTATAAATAAACATTTTTCTTGTTCAATTCCTATTATTGACGCTAGAATAAAGCCACATCATGCTCCTATTTTGGAGCGTTAGTGTTTTTGTGTTGAGGATTCTTAAACTTCCTTTTATTGTTCCATTGCTTTTTCTTCTTATTTTTAGGGGCTATTCTATATTCAGGAGCGGCTTCAAACCCTTTTGGTAAATCTAATTTAGGCACTTCTTTTTCAATCAGTTTTTCAATATCCAAAAAGTTACGGACTTGCTTTTGGTTTATAAAAGTAATTGCCTCTCCCGTTCTGTCAGCCCTTGCTGTTCGCCCAATTCTGTGGACATAATCTTCAGCATCATGCGGTACTTCATAGTTTATTACTAATTCAATTCCTTTAATATCTATTCCTCTGGATAAAATATCGGTAGCCACTAATATTCGAATTTTCTTATTCTTAAAATCACGGATAGTATCTTCTCTTTGGTGTTGATCCAAACCAGAATGCATATCACTAGCACGCATTCCTGCTTTGTTAAGAGTTTGTTTTATTTCCTTAACACTCTTAATGCTAGAGGCAAAAATAAGAACATGGCTAAGGTCTTTTCCTTTTGCTCTTAAAATCTCTCTTACTAGTTTTACTTTTTGGCTATCATGTACCATGTAAGCCGATTGTGTGATTCCTGCTGCAGGTTTTGATATTGCTAAAGCAATACTTGCAGGGTTATCGAGTAATTTTGTAGCTAGCGTTCTTATTTTTGGAGGCATAGTAGCCGAAAATAATAAGTTCTGTCTTTTTTCAGGTAACCTTTTTGCTATGGTCATTATGTCATCATAAAACCCCATGTCTAACATTCTGTCTGCTTCATCTAATATGAAATGCTCTACTCCAGAAGTGTCAAAATAATTAAATTTTAAATGCGCTAATAACCTTCCTGGAGTACAAATGATGATGTCAGTTCCTTTTACTAAAGCTTGTTTTTGATTATCAAATTCAGGGCCTGTTCCTCCACCATATATTGGGTAGGAGGATGAGTTAGTGAAGTAAGAAAAACCTTCAATTTGCATGTCAATTTGCTTGGCTAACTCTCTAGTAGGAGCAACAATAATTGCTTTTACTTTATTCGTTTGTTTTACTTTGGTAAGTTTATCAAGGATAGGTAAAACAAAAGCAGCTGTTTTTCCTGTTCCTGTTTGTGCACAAGCAATTAGATCTCTTCCGTTTTGTATTATTGGTATGGCTTGTTCTTGTATTGGGGTGGCTTTTTCAAAGCCCATCATATCAAGTCCTTCTTGTAATTCGTTTCCGAATTTAAATGTTGTAAAATTCATTCGGTAAATATACTAAAGGTAAACTTGTTATCTTATAATAATCAAATGACTATTCCTTTGATGTATTCTACTAGTATTCCAAGAAAAATCCAAGCTGGAAAATGAACAAAACTAATGATGCCTTTCCAGTGCTTTCCTTTACTTAAATAGCTGTAATCCCAAATTCGTATCCCTAATTTTAAAAACGGGTATCCAAATATTATTTCTACTAGCCAAATCCAAATAGGATAGGATAAATACCTTACTATATTATTGGGGATAAGTGTTTCTACTAAATCAAAACCATAGGACAAACCAAAAGCATAAATAGGGAACATCCAAAGGGAAGTGTGCCCCATTAAGTTGAGTTTTTTCTTTGCGATTAAATCAAAAATGGCAGTAAATGCTATTTCAACTGAAAAGCCAAACATACCCCAAAATATGATTTCTGAAATTTGCATTACTCTAAAAGGAATTTAAGGATTTTCATTTTTAGTTTCGTAAAGGGAGTGTATTTTATATTGGGTTCTATCCAAGAAGTTTTGTGCAGAATACTTTTGTAATGGGTGAAAGTATCAAACCCTGATTTGGAATGGTAAGCGCCAATACCGCTAGCACCAACTCCACCGAAAGGTAAGTTCGGGTTGGATGTTTGCACTAGAGATTCGTTAATTGCACCACCTCCAAAGGAAATTTCATTCAGTATTTTTTTGATTACCCTTTTATTTTTTGAATAAACATAAAGGGAGAGAGGTTTCTCTCTTTCTTTTATTTTTGTGATTACATCTTCCAGATTTTCAAAGGAAATAACAGGAAGTATTGGTCCAAAAATTTCATCTTTCATTATAGAATCCTCAAAACTGATATTGTGCAAAAGGGTAGGTTGTATAAATCTGTTTTCTGGATTTGTTTCTCCTCCATGATAAATTTTATCGGTAGGAATAAGTTGTTTTAATCGGTCAAAGTTTTTATCATTTACAATTTGAACATAATTTTCGCTTATGTTTTTACTAAGAGGATAAAACTCCTGAATTTCTTTTTTAATCGCTTCTAATAATTTTGTTTCAATTGATTTTTCTACTAACAAATAATCAGGGGCAATACAAGTTTGCCCTGCATTAAGAAACTTTGCCCAAACAATTCGTTTTGCAGTTACCTTAATATTGCAATCGGCTAAAACAATAGTTGGACTTTTTCCTCCCAGTTCTAAAGTTACAGGAGTTAAGTTTTCGGCTGCTGCTTTGTAAACTATTTTACCGACAGGAGTACTTCCTGTAAAGAAGATTTTATCCCATTTTTGTTGTAATAATTTAGTTGTAGTTTCTACTCCTCCCTCTATAACTGTAAGGTGTTTTTCATCAAAATTAGCATTGATAAGTTCGGCTAATACTTTGCTGGTATTGTTTGGGATTTCAGAAGGTTTTATCACCACTGTATTTCCTGCAGCAATTGCCGAAATAGCAGGAATTAAAGAAAGTTGATAAGGGTAATTCCAGGCAGAGATAACCAAAATAGTCCCTAAGGGTTCAGGGATGATATAGCTTTTGGCTGGGAAGTTCGCAAGATTGGTGCTTACTCTTTTTTGTTTACTCCATTTTTTTAGGTTACGAATTGCATCATTCAGCTCATTATAAATAAGGGATAGTTCTGTAAGGTATGTTTCGAACTCTGATTTTTTAAAATCAGTATAAATTGCGGTATAGAGTTTTTCCTCATTTTCTTTTAAAATAAGTTTTAACTTTTTCAATGCTTCATTTCTGAGAGTGACCTCTTTTGTGGAATTAGAATTAAAGAAACTCTTTTGCTGATTTACAATTTTTGGTATATCCATTTTTCAAAGATACAGCAAATTATTTCCTGCCTTTAAAATCATCCATAGTTTTATAGATTCCCATAATGCTTCCTGCAAACCAATCGAAAACATCCACCGACATAAAGGCCTGCCCGAAACGAGTAAAACGATAAACCCAACCAGGAATAGTAATGATTTTTTTGTTCTTTTCTATGGATTTTATAATTGTAAGTGCAGCTGCTTCTGCATCCAAAATAGGAATGCGAGATTGTACGCCATCAAACATTCCAGTATTAATATAGTAGGGGAGGATAGTGGTGACCTTAATATTTTTTTGGAGCTGTTTCATCTCCAAACGCAAACTGTCCGACCAAGCAAAAATAGCCCATTTGCTTGCTGCATAAACGGACATTTTAGGATTAGCAACTAATCCTGCAGAAGACGCTATATTGCAAATGTGTCCAGCATTTTTTGCCATCATATTTTTTAAAAACTGATTGCAAATATGCATAGGAGCGGAGCTGTTAATACTGAAGGTTTTTTCAATTTCAGTTGCACTGTGCTCGTGAAAATATTTCCCAACTACTATTCCTGCATTATTAATAAGCACATCAATATTTTCATGTTCTTTTTTTAGCTGTTGTGCAGCTGTTTCTATTTCTTGAAGATTAGAAATATCAACCACATTAGCAGAAATATCTCCTAAAGGACTTAACTCCTTTAAGGTGCTTTCTATGCTCTCAGTATTAATATCCCAGATGATAACTTTTGCATTTCTCTCTAAAGACAAACGACTCATAATTTTTCCAATCCCGGAAGCACCTCCCGTAATAAGTATGGTTTTATTTTTGAGTTTTGTCATTATTCTGTGTATTTCCGTATTTAGATTCTTTAAATGATATTTTGTGAAGATTTCGGAAGAAAACTATTAACTAGTTTGAATAAATTTATTTAATGAATCTCTTAGTTCGATTGTGTGTTTCTTACTAAGGTTAAGTGAACGTCCATATGTTTTCTGACCAAATATAGATTTATAGCCAAAACTTAATTTCAATTCATCTTCATATTTTTCAAATGAAATCCATCCCCTTTCATCACCACTTAGATAGTAATTCACCTTATGATAATTCTTAAACAAAGATTTGTCTTTTTCTTCATAAGTTTTTCCTTCTTGAACAAAAGAAATCTTTCCACCAAAATAATCAATTATATTTTTCATATTTATAATTTTTTCAAATATACTAAAAACAATATTTATTTTCCTCTATTAGTTTTGCTGCAACAGACCTTCTCATTTCCTTAGGGTTAATGGTGTATCCTTTTGTGAATCGTTTTAATCCCATCAACAACATTCTTTGTTCGTCACCTTCTGCAAAAGATAAAATTACTTCCTCTCCTGATTGGTTACAGTTTTTTATCGCTTGATACAAGTACAATTTACTCATAGCAATTTGGTGTTCAGTAGCCTCTTCTCCATTTTTAGTAGCTAGTTTTTCAGCTCTTAAAATTGTAGATTCTGCAGTATATACTTCAATTACCATATCTGCCAAGTTCATCAACACTTCTTGCTCCCTTTCAATAGTCATTGCGAAATGTTGTGCTGCTTTTCCTGCACACATTAATATTGCTTTTTTCAGTTTTTTAACTTGTTCTTTTTCTACTGCAAATAGTACGCTTTCATCAGGCTTATCAAATGAAGGGATGCTCATTAAGTCAGAAGCAACTTTCATTGCTGGAGTCATAATGTCCAATTCTCCTTTCATAGCTTTTTTAAGAATCATTCCCACTAATAACATTCTATTTATTTCGTTTGTTCCTTCATAGATTCTTGCAATTCTTGCATCACGGTATGCTGCTTCCATTGGTGCATCTGCCGAATATCCCATTCCTCCATAAATCTGGATTCCTTCATCCGAACAGAATTGTATGGTATCCGAACCTAATACTTTTACGATAGAACATTCAATTGCATATTCCTCAATTCCTTTAAGGTGTGCCTGCTGATGATCCATACCTTCTGCTTCTAATCGTAAAATATTCTTTTCAATATCAGAACCTGCACGGTAAGTAGCTGACTCTGTTGCAAAAGTCCTAACTGCCATTGATGCTAATTTATGCTTAATTGCTCCAAATTTTGAGATTGGAATTCCGAACTGTATACGCTCATTTGAATAGTTGGTGGAAAGAGAAATTACTCTTCTAGAAGCGTCCAATACTGCTGCCGAAAGTTTAATTCTCCCTACATTAAGTGCGTTCATTGCAATCTTAAATCCGTTTTCTCTACCTCCTAATAAACTTTCAACAGGAACTTTTACATCATTAAAAAATACTTGACGAGTAGAAGAGGAATTCAATCCTAATTTATTTTCTTCTTCTCCTAAAGTAATTCCTTCCATTCCTTTTTCCAAGATGAAGCCAGTAATATTTTTATCGTCTTCAATTCTTGCGAATACTATGAATACATCAGCAAACCCTGCATTTGAAATCCACATTTTTTGTCCTGTGATGAGGTAGTGTTTTCCGTCATCAGTAAGTACTGCTTTTGTTTTTCCTGAATTTGCATCCGAACCTGCTCCAGGTTCAGTTAAACAATAACATCCCATCCATTCTCCACTTGCTAATTTTGGTAAGTATTTTTCTCTTTGTGCATCATCACCATATAATAGAATCGGTAAAGTACCGATTCCTGTATGTGCCCCAAATGCAGTAGAAAATGAGCCATTTGCACCTGAAATTTTATCACAAATAAGTACTGAAGTATTGAACGGCATTCCCATTCCTCCGTATTCTGTTGGTACACTAATACCTAAAAGGCCTAGTTCTCCTGCTTTTTTCATGCAATCCTCAGTTAGTTTGTAGTCTTTCTTTTCAAATCTTTCTCGGTGTGGATCAAGTTCTTTTTCTACAAATTCTTTAGTTGCTGATGCCATCATCAATTGATCTTCTCCAAATTCTTCTGGAATAAAAATGTCTTTTGCCTGTTGGTCTTTAATTAAAAATTCTCCTCCTTTTATCATAATTTTATTTGTTTTCTATTTTTGCTATTGCTTTTATTGTTTTTAACATAGAGTCAGGAGTTACCGAAATGGTATCAATTCCTTCTTCTACTAAAAATTGTGCGAAATCTGGGTAGTCTGATGGTCCTTGACCACAAATCCCAACTTTTGTTTCTGTTTGTTTTGCTACTTTTATAAGGTTAGAAATAGAGCGTTTTACTGCAGGATTTCTCTCATCATAAATATGTGCTACTAAGGATGAATCTCTATCCAGCCCTAAAGTTAATTGGGTTAAATCGTTTGACCCGATTGAGAATCCATCAATGAGTTCAGAAAATTCTTCTGCCATTAAAATATTTGATGGCAATTCTGCCATAAGGTAAACTTGTAATCCGTCCTTCCCTCTTTCCAATCCGTATTTTTTCATCACTTTGTACACCTTTTGTAATTCCTCAACTGTTCTGCAAAAAGGAATCATTATAGTAACATTGTCCAATCCCATTTTTTCTCTTACTCTTTTGATAGCTTTGCATTCCATACCAAAAGCGTATTCGTATTGCTCGGAATAATAACGAGAAGCACCTCTCCATCCAATCATTGGGTTTTCTTCAATTGGTTCAAAATAACTTCCTCCTAATAAGTTGTAATATTCATTCGATTTAAAGTCGGACAAACGAACAATAGCTTGTTTTGGATAGAATGCTGATGCAATTTTTGCCACCCCATAAGATAGTCGTTTTATGAAAAAAGTTTCCTCATCTTCAAACCCTCTTATTAGTACTCTAATCTTTTCTGATAATTCTTCATCCCCTAACTCTTTGTGTTTCAAAAGTGCTAAAGGGTGTGCTTGTATGTAATTGTTGATGATGAATTCCTGTCTTGCAAGTCCTACTCCTGCATTTGGTATTTGTGCAAATTTAAAAGCCAAATCAGGTGAGGCTACATTCAACATAATTGGAGTTTTTGTAGTTGGTAAATTATCCAATTTTGTTTTCTTCAATTTGAAAGGAACTATCCCTTCATATACTTTTCCGACATCTCCTTCAGCACAACTAACCGTAAATTCCTCTCCGTTAAAAAGGACTTCAGTTCCGTTTTCAGTTCCTACAATTGCAGGTACTCCCATCTCACGAGCAACAATTGCTGCATGACAAGTTCTTCCTCCTTTATTAGTGATAATTGCAGAGGCTTTTTTCATGATTGGTTCCCAATCAGGATCGGTCATTTCAGTAACTAAAATATCTCCTTCTTTAAAGTCTGAACCATCAAAAGTTCCATCTCTACCATCTAAGGAATACATTTTTTGTACTTTTCCTTGTCCGATTTTATCTCCTACTGCAATTCCTGTTAATCGTATTTTTGCATCCTCCGAATTATCGATTCTATATTCTACTAAATCATTGTCCTTTTTTCTGGAATGAATAGTTTCAGGACGAGCTTGAACGATAAATAATTCTCCTGAAAGTCCGTCCACTGCCCACTCAGTATCCATTGGGCACCAATGTCCTTTTAGGTCAGTATAGTAATCTTCAATAATACATACCCATTTAGCTAATTGTATTGCTTGTTCATCTGAAATACAAAATTTATCTTGCTGTGTATTTCCAACATGAACGGTTTTAACTAGTTTTCCTGGGTCAGTTGAATAAATCATCTTAGTTTCTTTCTTCCCCATTTTCTTTTCAATGATAGAAGAAAATCCATCTTTTAAAGTAGGTTTAAAAATCAAAAACTCATCTGGAGAAACCGTTCCTTGTACTACACTTTCACCCAATCCGTACGAACCATTTATCAAAACGACATCTTTAAAACCACTTTCAGTATCTAATGAAAAAGCAACTCCTGAAGAAGCTAAATCCGAACGTACCATTTTTTGTACACAAACTGAAAGTCCAACATCAAAATGATCAAAACCAAAATTATCTCTGTACGATATTGCTCTATCAGTAAATAAAGAAGCAAAACAATTTCTAACGGAAGTTAGGATTTGCTGAGGTCCTCTTACATTTAGGTAAGTTTCTTGTTGCCCTGCAAATGATGCATCTGGTAAATCTTCAGCTGTTGCTGAAGAACGAACTGCTACATCAGTAATGTCTGAGCCGTATTCTTGAGATAATTTAGTATATCGTTCTTTTATTTCTTCTTTTAAATCCTCTGGCCACTCTCCATTTCGAATTATTTCCCTTATCTCTAATCCAGTTTTTCTTAAAGAAACCAAGTCATCTTTTTTCATCCCATTAATGAGAGAATGAATTTTTTTGTCCAATTTATTGAAACGAATAAATTCCCAATAAGCATCTACAGTAAGTGCAAATCCACCAGGAATATTTACGCCTAATTTTTCAAGGTTTTGAATCATTTCTCCAAGGGAAGCATTTTTGCCTCCTACCAATTCAAGGTGGCTTAATCGTATTTCTGATAAATCTACTATGTACTTGTTTTTCATTTTTTGTTAAGGTATTTATATAATTTCAAAAACTCCGGCTGCACCTTGTCCTGCTCCTACACACATGGTAACCATTCCGTATTTCTGATTTCTTCTTTTCATTTCGTTTATTAATTGAACGGTTAGTTTTCCTCCCGTACATCCTAGTGGATGTCCTAATGCAATTGCTCCCCCGTTTACATTTACAATGTCAGGGTTTAATCCTAATTCACGAATAACTGCTAAGGACTGTGAAGCAAAGGCTTCATTCAATTCAAATTGTTCAATATCTTCCAGTTTTAATCCTGCTTTTTCCAATGCCATTGGTATCGCTTCAACAGGACCAATTCCCATGTGTTTTGGTTCAACACCAGCTACTGAGTAACTCAATAGTTTTGCAATTGGTTTTACTCCTAGTTCATTCACCATTTTTTCTGACATTAATAAAACAAATGCTGCTCCATCAGAAGTTTGTGAGGCGTTTGCTGCAGTGACTGTTCCTTCTTGTGCAAATACAGTTCTTAGTCTTGCTAATGCTTCAGCTGAACCTCCTTTTCTTGGTCCTTCATCTGTATCTACAATAGATTCTCTTTCTTGTCTTTTTTCGTTTTTATCTAAGTAAGTCTCCTTTACCGTGATAGGAACTATTCCGCTTTTGAAATATCCTTTTTCAATTGCGTTTAATGCTTTTTGATGTGAATTAAAAGCAAATTCATCTTGATCTTTTCTACTGATGTTCCATTTGTCAGCAACTGCTTCTGCAGTAAGTCCCATGTTCCAGTACCAATCAGAATTATTTTTTGCTACATCATAATTGGGTATAATTCTCCAGCCACCAAAAGGGATAGGGGACATGCACTCCACACCACCTGCAATGATACAGTCTGCCATTCCACTTTGTATTTTTGCATTGGCAATAGCAATCGTTTCTAATCCTGAAGAACAGTAACGATTCACTGTCATTCCAGGAACTTTTATGGTGTCTAATCCCATTAAGGAAATCATACGACCAATATTCAATCCTTGTTCTGCTTCAGGAGTTGCGTTTCCACAAATTACATCATCAATTTTATCTTTATCTAATTGAGGTACTGATGCTACTAAATGTTTTATTACATCTGCTGCTAAGTCATCAGGGCGAGTGAATTTAAAAACTCCTTTTCCTGATTTTCCTACTGCCGATCTGTATCCTGCTACTATATATGCTGTATTCATAATTTTAATTTCTTAATGGTTTACCTTTCTTTAACATGTGTTCTATTCTTTCCAACGTTTTTCTTTCTCCACAAAGTGATAAAAAGGCTTCTCTTTCAAGGTCTAATAAATATTGCTCAGAAACTAAAGTAGGTGCTGATAAATCTCCTCCACAAATTGCGTAAGCTAATTTTTCGGACATTAATTTTTCATGTTCCGTAATGTATCCTCCTGCATGCATGGAGTGTGCTCCAACCATAAACATTCCTAGTCCTGCTTTCCCTAAAGCCTTTATTTTTTCAGGTACGGGTTGAGTGTAACCTTGGTTTGCTAAAGTAAGTGCTGCTGCTTTTGCATCTGTAATTAGGTTGTTGAAGCCAACCGTTACCTTGTCTCTATTCTTCAATAGTAAATCCAATTCTATTGCTTCCTGTGCTGAGGTGGCAACCTTTGCCATTCCGATATTTAAGTATCTTTCTTTTAAAGTGGGTAATTCTATGTCTCCTGAAAAGTAAGCTTTTGAAGCTCTTCTTGCCATTTCTTTTGTTCCACCACCACCAGGGATAACACCAACTCCCATTTCAACTAAACCAATATAAGTTTCTGCTGATGCTTGTACATGGTCGGCATGTAAAGCGATTTCACAACCACCTCCTAAAGTCATTCCGTGTGTAGCAACTACAACAGGTATTGAAGAGTTTCTGATTCTTCCAGTTGTGTTTTGGAAAGCACGCACTGCAAAGTCAATCTCTTCATATTCTTGCTCAATTGCCATCATAAATATCATAGCGATATTTGCTCCCACTGAAAAGTTCGTTCCTTGGTTGGCGATAACTAATCCTTTGTGATTTTTTTCTGCAATTTCTATGGACTTCTGAATTCCTTCTAATACCTCTCCGCCAATAGAATTCATTTTTGTTCTCCATTCTAAGTTTACAATTCCATCACCAATATCAGTAAGGTTGCATCCTGAATTACTCCAAATGGTATTGTTATCACGGATGTGATCTAAAACAATAAAGTTTTCCATTCCAGCAACTTTCTCTTCTGCTTTTGTAGGAATGTTATAGTAATTTAAAGTTCCATTTTCTGTTGAATAAAAAGAAGTCGTTCCTGATTTCACCATCTCATATACCCAATCGGCTGCTTTGTGTCCTGCTTCTTCCATTTTGGATAATGTTTTTTCAACATCTAAAGCATCCCACATTTGGAACGGCCCAACTTCCCAACCAAAACCAGCACAAAGTGCTCTGTCAATTTTGTAAAGGTCATCTGTTATTTCAGGTATTCTGTGCGATACATAAGCAAAGGAAGAATAGAATGATTTACGGTAAAATTCTCCTGCTTTGTCTTTTCCTTTTACAAGAATTTTTAATCGCTTTAGTAAATCATCTTCTTGTTTTGCTGCTGCAATAGTTGCAAATTTAGCTCTTTGTTTAGGTGCGTATTCTAAAGTCTTTAAATTTAGCGCTTCAATAATCCTTTTCCCTTTATCATCTTTGGATTTTTTGTAGAACCCTTGTTTGGTTTTGTCTCCTAACCATTTGTTCTCACTCATCTTATTAATGAAATCAGGCAATTCAAAATTCCCTCTCATTTCATCATTAGGGCAATTTTCATATACCCCATTTGCAACATGAATTAAAGTATCCAATCCTACTAAATCGCAAGTACGGAAAGTTGCTGATTTCGGACGACCAATAATTGGACCACTTAAAGAATCCACTTCTTCCACTGTTAAATCTAACTCGTCAACTAAATGGAAAAGAGACATTATATTAGCAACTCCAATTCTGTTGGCAATAAATGCTGGAGTGTCTTTACAAAGCACCATGTCTTTTCCTAGGAATTTATCTCCATAATTCATTAGGAAGTCAGTAACCTTAGTATCTGTTTTTGATGTTGGAATAATTTCCAGTAACTTTAAATACCTTGGAGGATTGAAAAAGTGAGTTCCACAGAAATGCGCTTTAAAATCATCACTTCTTCCATCAATCATACTTTCAATAGGTATCCCAGAAGTGTTGGAAGAAATTAAAGTTCCATCTTTTCTGAATTTTTCTATCTTTTCAAAAACTTGTTTTTTAATGTCAAGTCGTTCCACAACTACCTCAATAATCCAATCTACCTCAGCAATTTTATGCAAATCATCATCCAGGTTTCCTGTAGTAATTCTGCTTACAAACTCTTTGCTGTAAATAGGAGAGGGTTTACTTTTTAAAGTGCTTTTTAGTGCATCATTTACAATGGAGTTTCTAACTTTTTTGTCTTTTAATTGCTCTTCTGTTAAGTCAAAAGGAACAATATCCAAGAGTAAAACCTCTACTCCAATATTTGCAAAATGGCAGGCTATTCGCGATCCCATAATTCCGGAACCGACTACTGCAACTTTGTTAATGTGTCTATTTGCTTTCATCTATAATTTTGTTTATTTTTTTAAGTATTGCAAAGAAGGTATCCATTTCTTCTTTTTCAAAATGTGATTGTATAGTTTGATTAAAATCAATTACTACTTTTTTGGCAACTTCACGCCAATCCATACCAAGTGGTGTAAGGTAGATGACTGATTTTCTTTTGTCATTAGGATCTGCTTTTCTCTCAATAACCCCTGCATCTTCTAGTTTGTTAATTGAACGAGATAGTGAGGTAGCTTCCATTCCCATATTTGGGCCTAGCTGAGTTGAAGGAGTTCCTTCATTGATGTCAATGTTTAAGATGATCATCCCTAATGCCATACTTGCCATGTATTCAGTGGCAGTACGGTTATACATTTTTGTAATGTTGTACCAGGTTCGTCTTATGTTGTAATCAATAGTTTCTTCTTGTTCCATAAATTATTATTTGGCACGAAAGTAATAAAAAATACTATGCACGCATAGCAAATGCTATAAATATTATGCTTGCATAGTAAGTGTAGAAAAAAAGTGTACTTTTATCCTAACGAATAAAGAATATAAGATGAACTATTTATCACCCTTAGAAATGCTCTATAAATGGGAGCAAGAAAAACCAAACGAAATTTATTTAAGTCAGCCAATTAATGGTATTTGGCATAATTGGACTTGGGCAGAAGTAGGTCAAGAAGTTAGAAAGATGGCTGCTTATTTAAAATCTTTGGATTTGCCAGCACAAAGTAAAATCGGTTTGCTTTCTAAAAATTGTGCGCATTGGATAATGACTGATTTTGCCATTATGATGGCAGGGCACACCTCAGTACCTTTGTATCCTAATTTAAGTGCTGATACCTTAGGAAAAATATTAATACATAGTGAAACAAAATTATTATTTGTAGGAAAATTAGATGGCTTTGCAGCTATGCAGCCAGGAATTCCGGCTGATATGCCATGTATTACTTTTCCTTTTTATAGTGAAGATTATCCAGAGTGGAATGCTCTTGTAAAAGATGTAACGCCACTTATTGATAATGTAATAAGAGAGGAGAAGGAATTGGCTACTATTATTTATACTTCTGGCACCACTGGAGATCCTAAAGGAGTGATGCATAAATTCTTTAATTTTAGTTTTGCAACAACAAATGCTGTAAAAGCATTGCCTTTTAATAATGAATCCTTCTTTTCGTATTTACCTTTATGTCATATTGCAGAACGCTTATTGGTGCAAATGGGAAGTTTGTATACAGGAGGAAAAGTTTATTTTGCTGAAAGCCTAGAAACTTTTGCTGCTAATTTGTCAGAAGCATCTCCATCTGTATTTTTAGGTGTTCCAAGGATTTGGACTAAATTTCAACAAGGAATATTAACAAAATTACCTCAAAAGAAATTAAATATTTTATTGAGCATTCCACTTGTTTCAACATTAATAAAAAAGAAAATCCAAAAGGGATTGGGCTTAAGTAAAGCTAATAATATTTTTACGGGAGCAGCCCCTACGCCATCTGCTACTATAAAATGGTTTGCTAAATTGGGCATTAAAATACAAGAGGCTTATGCCATGACGGAAAATACTTGTTATTCACATGTGAGCTTTAAAAGCAAAATAAAAATTGGTTCTGTTGGTCAGGCCTTGCCACTTTGTGATGTTAAATTATCCGATCAAAAAGAAATCCTGATAAAGCATGATGCTCTTATGGATGGGTATTATAAGGATGAAGAAGAGACAAAAAAAACCATAGTTGATGGTTGGTTGCATACAGGAGATGAAGGTGAGATTGATGCCAATGGATTTTTAACAATAACAGGTAGAGTGAAGGATATTTTTAAAACGACTAAAGGTAAATATGTTGCACCATCCCCAATTGAGATGAAGCTTTCTGCTAATAAAAACTTGGAACAAATATGTGTAGTTGGTGATGGAATTCCTCAGCCAATTGTTTTGGTTGTACTTTCGGAAAGAGGAAAGGCAAAAAGTAAAGAAGATTTAATTGCAAGTCTGGAAAAAACAATGGAGGTAGTTAATCCTAAATTGGACAAGCACGAAAAATTACATAATATAGTTGTAGTTTCTGAGGATTGGACAATTGAAAATAATTTACTTACGCCAACTATGAAAATTAAGCGTAATGCAATTGAAAAGATTTATAAAAGCAACTATGCTAGTTGGTATGAAGGAGGGAGGGTTACTTTATTAGGCTAAGTCTTTAGCTTTTTCTTTTTTGCGGCTGGGAAAAGAATATTATTCAATATCAATCGGTAACCTGGAGAATTGGGGTGTAGAGAAAGGTCAGTCTTTGGGTCGCCCACTTTGTGTTGGTAATCTTCTGGGTCGTGTCCTCCATAAAAAGTCCAAGTACCGTTACCAAACTCTCCATGAATATAGCGCGCTTCATTGCTTGCTTTTGTTTCTCCCATTATAAGTACATCCGACTTTATATGTTGGTTTTTAAAGGAAGTGGTTTGCCCCATAAACCCTTTGATTACTTGCATATGGTTTTGGCATAGCATGGTTGGTACGGGATCCCATTTTGCTGAAAAATCAAATAAAGTAAAAAAATCAACTTTTGGGTTTACTCTTCTGGTTTGGGTTGCATCAATAGAGGAGAACTCATATTGATTAGGGTTTTTCACCAAAGTAAAATCCTTAAATGCCAAAGTTTTATTAAAATCTAAATTGTCATTTGCAGTAGGGTTTGCGCCATCTCCATCAAACATTTGCGCGCAAATATCAGTGCCCTCAGCAGCTAAGGCAATATCGTAACTATCGGTTGCACTACACATGGCAAATAAAAATCCTCCAGCATTTACAAAGTCTTTTATCTTTTTTGCAACTGCTAATTTTTCTTGTGATACTTTTTCATAACCTAATTTATTGGCTAGCTGTTCGTAATCTCTTTTTTGGTCCTTATACCAAGTTGCATTTTTAAAGGAAGCATAAAACTTTCCGTATTGCCCTGTAAAATCCTCATGGTGCAGGTGTAGCCAATCGTAAAGAGGAAGTAGGTTAGATAATACTTCTTCATCATATATTACTTCATAAGGAATTTCAGCATAAGTAAGGGCAAGGGTTACGGCATCATCCCAAGGTTGTTTGTTAGTGGGAGAGTAGATTGCAATTTTTGGTGCTTTTTCCAGGCGTACTACATCTTGATTTACTGCAGGACTTGCAATGGATTGTAATATTTGTGTGGATTGTACATCTGCAATTAACTGATAAGAAACCCCTCTGATATTGCATTCATTTTCAATGTCAGTATGTTGCTTAATCATAAAACTACCTCCTTGATAATTCAGTAGCCAATCCACTTTTACATCTCGCTCAATGGCATAATAGGCAATGCCATATGCTTTTAAGTGATTGCTTTGACTTTCATCCATAGGAATGAAAATATAAGCAGCTTCTGCAGAAAAAATAATACTGCAGAACAATAAAAGTAAACTTAGTTTTTTTCTTATTTTAAAATGGAGCATCATCATTATCATCATTCATGCTTGATGACATGGAAAGCATAGAAGAATTATTGCCATCTTCATCATCAAAACCACCGCCATCAAAATAATCTAAATCAGAGAATTTAGCGTATTCACCTGTAAATTTCAAACGAATATTATCCAAAGAACCATTTCTGTGCTTGGCAATAATTACCTCACCTTGTCCTCTTGAGTCATCTCCATTATCCCATTCATAAATTTTATAGTATTCAGGACGGTAAATAAAAGTTACAATATCGGCATCTTGCTCAATTGCACCCGATTCCCTAAGGTCAGAAAGCATAGGTCGTTTACTCCCAACTCCAGTTCTACTTTCCACCCCTCTATTTACTTGGGATAGTGCAATTACAGGAATTTTTAACTCTTTCGCAATTCCTTTAAGTGAACGAGAAATTGTAGAAATTTCTTGCTCTCTGTTTCCTGTATTTCCACCAGCACTCATTAATTGTAAATAATCAATCATAATAATTCCTACACCATTATTTTTCACTAGCCTTCTTGCTTTTGCTCTTAGTTCAAAAACAGTAAGTCCTGGTGTGTCATCAATATAAATTGGTGCTTCTGATAAGTGTTTTATTTTTTCATGTAATTGTACCATTTCATGGTCAGCTAAATCTCCTTTACGCAATTTACTTGCTCCTAATTCTGCTTCACTAGCAATTAGCCTATTTACTAATTGCTCAGCTGACATCTCTAGAGAGAAAAAACCAATTCCGGTATTATGATCTACAGCAACATTTCTTGCCATAGTTAAAGCAAAGGCAGTTTTACCCATACCTGGCCTAGCAGCAACAATTACTAAATCAGATTTTTGCCAACCAGAAGTAACTCTATCTAGATTAGAAAACCCAGAAGGAACACCACTTAATCCGTCTTCTTTATTTCTTAAGATTTCAATATTTTCAAGTGCACCTTTAATTAAGGTACTCATTTTATCGTAACTTTTTCTAAGTGTACCTTCTGTAACGGTAAATAGTTTTTCTTCAGCAGTATTTAGTAAATCAAAAATATCTACTGAATCATTAAAAGCATCACCAATAATATTGTTTGAAATACTGATTAATGAACGCTTAATGAATTTTTCAGCAATAATACGGGCATGAAATTCAGTGTTGGAAGAAGAAGCTACATTATTAGTTAACTCAGAAATATAGGCCAATCCACCTACAAAATCTAATTCCTCCATGCGTTTTAATTCCTCTGATACAGTAAGGATATCAACAGGTTGCGTATGGTTAAATAGGTTTACAATCGCTTCAAATATTCTTTGATGTTCAGCTTTGTAAAAGTATTCAGCTTGCAGGGAGTCAATGGCATCTGATAAGGATTCATTGTCAATCATTAAAGCTCCTAAAACAGCTTGTTCTAGCTCAATTGCTTGAGGTTGCAGTTTTCCATCAATCTTTGCGGTTGTGGTTGCTTTTAATGTTCTTTGTCCTACTTTTTTTGCCATCTGATTATTCGTTTACAACTCCCATATTCGAGAATTTTTCCATTCGGTTATGCACTAATGTTTCTTTATCTAAATCAATAAATTCCTTTATCGCTTTTGTAATTGACTTCTTTACTATCTTAAAAGTATCCTCAGGAAAAGTATGTGCTCCTCCTAAAGGCTCTTTAATTATTTCATCTACAAGCCCTAATCCTTGCATGTCAGTTGCAGTTAATTTTAACGCATCAGCAGCTGTTTCTTTATGTTCCCAACTTCCCCATAATATTGTAGAGCAGTTTTCAGGTGAGATAACAGAATACCAAGCATTGTTCATCATCAAAATTTTATCACCAACACCTATTCCTAAAGCACCACCAGAAGCCCCTTCACCAATAATACAAACTATAATTGGTACTTCTAGTTTCGTCATTTCAAGTATGTTACGGGCAATTGCTTCCCCTTGTCCTCTTTCTTCCGCTTCTAATCCTGGAAAAGCACCAGGAGTATCTACCAAACAAACAACAGGTTTCCCAAATTTTTCGGCCATTTTCATTAACCTTAATGCCTTGCGGTATCCTTCAGGATTTGCCATTCCAAAGTTACGGAATTGTCTTTGTTTTGTATTTCTTCCTTTTTGCTGACCAATAAACATAACGGATTGCTTGCCAATTGTACCCCATCCGCCAACCATAGCTTTGTCATCTTTCACTCCTCTATCGCCATGTAGCTCAATAAAATCACCACCTGATAAGGCCTCAATATAATCCAAAGTATAAGGTCTTTGTGGGTGGCGAGAAAGCTGTACTTTTTCCCATGGGGATAAGCTTTTGTAGATGTTTTCTCTAGTTGTTTTGATTTGAGATTCAATATCTTCAATTGTTTTACTGACGTCTACTGCTCCGTCATTCCCTAGTTCTTTGGCTTGTTCAAGCTTAGTAATTAGTTCTTCAATTGGTTTTTCAAACGCTAAATAATCCATTGTTTTTTTATTTAAAAAGGAGAACAAAGTTAAATAAAATGATTTGTCTACCCTTTAAAATTTTGAGTTGATTATTTTTGTTGTTGAAAACTAAAATCAATTATGATTGTATACCCGAATGCTAAAATAAATATAGGACTTAATGTGCTTGAAAAGAGAGCTGATGGCTATCATGAAATATCCTCTATTTTTTATCCTGTAAAGGAACTGGTTGATATTTTAGAAATCATTCCTGCTGAAGATTTTTCTTTTTCGAGTAGCGGTATTGCAATCCCAGGAAATAGTAATATTTGCACACAAGCATTTGATCTATTAAAAGCAGATTTTGAAATTGGAAATGTAAATATTCATTTGCATAAACAGATTCCTATTGGAGCTGGGCTAGGTGGTGGTTCGGCTGATGGAGCTTTTACTTTAAAAGCATTGAATGAACTTTTTGAATTGCAATTAAGCAATGCAGAATTAGAAAAGTACGCTTTGCAGTTGGGTGCTGATTGCCCATTTTTTATTAATAACACCCCAAAATATGTAACTGGAAAAGGAGGGGATATGACTGAAATTAATTTAAATTTATCAGCTTATGAATTGAAGTTTATTTTTCCTGAATTGCATATTTCTACTACTGAGGCGTATGTTGGCGTAATACCAAAACAATCTGCAACTAATTTGTTGCATTTGATGAGTAAACCCATAGGAAGCTGGAAAGGGGAGGTGAAAAATGACTTTGAGGTTTCTGCTTTTGCAAAGCACCCACAACTAGCAAAAATTAAAGAGCAACTTTATAAAGATGGTGCTATTTATGCAAGTATGACGGGAAGTGGGAGTGTGCTTTATGGGGTTTTTTCTATTCAATTCTAAAAGTAAAAGAATAGAAATCTGCAAAGTCATAAGTTGGTGATGCAATTGTATCTCCTTCCATATTTTTAAATAGAATCTCTCCGTTTATTCCAACTTTATCAGGATTACTATTGCGTTCCCACCAATGTCTAATCATTCCGTCTTGCTTTTGGTCTTTAATAATCCAAGTGTAAATACCAGGCGTAAATATTAGGGTATCAGAAAATGTGGTATTTTCAGGAAACTCAGCTCGGTCTTTTATAATTTGACTATTATTATCAATAATAATATAGCTATTTTCTTTAGCTCTATTTTTGTCATTTGTTTTAATACTAAGTATAACCTCATTTGGGAAGTAGGGAGGTAAATTCCAAGTTGATTCAGCATAATTATTTAAGTGTTGCTCATCTTTTTGATTGTTTACAGCATCAATTACAACATGAAAAGTAACAGAGCTATCTAAATTATCCAAATTTAATTGTGGGAGGGTTATTATGTCCTCCTCTAAAAAATTTAAAGAACCATACCAAGTATATTCGTGAGTGTTATTTCCTTTAATTCCATATTTAAACCGAATATTCTTGATCATCCCACTTCCGTCATTCCGGACTTTAATTGTTGGAGTGCCATCATTGATATTTAAACTTCTTCTGTAGCGTAGCGCACTATTTGGTGTTATAATTTCTAATACTGCTGCATCATTTTTAAAATTTGGGCTGCCGTAGGTTATTAATTGATGTGACATAAGGTAATTGCCATCTTTTTCTCCATTGTCTTCAAACATCTCTATTTGATAATCAACTGTTATGCTATCATTCTCTACTTGATCTGTTACTTCAAAGTTATAAGTATCAATTGCTGTTCCAGGACACCATCCTGCTCGGTTAAACTGCCAAGTTCCTCCTTGAGGGTGTATAGGATTGTGCCCGCAATCTTTCCATACGTTCCAATTAATTACACTTTCTTCTGAAAACCTGTAACTATGAATCTTTTCATCCCATTCACAACAGTTGTAAGGGCCAAAATGACCATGACCACTAATTCTTGCTTTTAATCTAAAACCATTAGCATTCTCTAATAAAGGTATTTTTTTGCTTTTTAAAACATTGTCTAAAGCTAAATCTTCATATTTATAGTTTCCGTAAGGCCAAATATTTTCAACTTTTAATACATTTCTGTTTGGCTTTCCTTTTATGAATATAAATTTTAAATCATGTAATTCCTGATTGTTTCCATGCTCTATTCGCTTATCTCCTTTAAGAATTGTTGCGTAATCAGTAACATCCCATATGTACTCCCAACCACCTTCAGTTAAATTAAGTCTAAGTCCGTATGGTGTAACAAAACTATTAATTTCAATTTGTTCTTCAGTCGAGTCATTTTTACTGATAAATATTGAAGTATTTGTGCTGTAATCCCATTCTCCACACGGGAATTTATCTCTTTTTGTTGCCTGATCACATTTTATACTTTGTACCATCAGTATTTTGCGCCACTCTCCTTTTTCTGGAAAATGAGCGATAGTATCATATACTTGTTTACCCTCTTTACTGGGTGATGGTGTGTTGTAACTTATAACATGTACACTTAGCGTATCTTCTGAAAAAGAAGAGGTGATTGAGTTTGTTTCTTGATTGGAACATCCAGTTACAAGAAGAAGTAGAAAAATACTTCCAATGATAAAAGTTAAATTGCTGTTTTTGATAAATGATTTATTTTTCAATGTGTTATATTTTTTTATTCTATGACTATTTTTCCGGATTGGACTATTTGATTTTCAGCAATATAAATCTGATAGAAATAAATCCCTTTTGCTTCTTTGCTCAAATCTATGTTTGCTTTGTTATTATTCAATTGTAAAGAATAAATAGTTTTCCCTTTTAGATTAATGATATCTATTTTTGAAATTTTTAATTGAGATTGGATAAAGAAAACTCCTTTATTGGGATTGGGATAAACATCTAATTTTAACTTTGAATTTGGGTTTTCATTTACTCCAGTGTTGAGGTTGTAATCCCCGAGTGAATCCGTTTTTAATAGAAACATGTCAAAATCCCCTGCACCAATACTGCTGGTGTAGCCGACCATTACATATCCGTTATCGGCTGTTTGTTGAACAGAATTTATGGTTTCTATTCCACTTCCACCATAATTTTTTGTCCAAAGTGTATCTCCATTTCCATCTGTTTTTACAATATACCCATTATAATCACCATTGCCAAAAGAGTTTGATTTACCTACTAAAATGCAACCTCCATCATTTGTTGGCCAAAGTCCTGTTGCTGTTTCTTCCAAATTCCCTCCATATGTTCGTGTCCAAAGAGAATCTCCAAGAGAATCCAATTTTATCAGATACATATCTGATTCTGTACCGTTACTATAACTATTGGTAGTGGCAGCAATAAAGTAATTTCCCTGATTATCTTGCCTTACAAAAGATCCTACATCATCCATTGTTCCTCCAAAGTACTTTCTCCATTGTTCATTTCCTAAACTATCCGTTTTCACAATAAATACATCTTTATGTTGTGTTGAATCGTAATAGTTGATATAAGTATATCCAGCAATAATGTATCCATTTTCATTTGTCTGTTGGGCTGAAAATCCATAACAGAAACTTGCTGAGGTTGGTTCAGTAAAAGTTTTTTGCCACAACTTATTTCCTAGCGAATCTAATTTTAATAAAAGCATGCCCGAACCTGTGACATCCTGATAGTTCCCTGCAACTATATACCCTCCATCTTCAACTTGCTCTATGTATTTCCCATGATTAGCCCATATTCCTTGACTGTAATTTGTTTGCCACAAAGTAGTTCCGTTAAGGTCTGTTTTAGTAAATGTTATAGTAGGGGAGTTACTGTTTATTAGGATGTACCCTTGATTGGTAGTATTTGCAAATGTAGAAGGATATGGTTTAGTCCATTGTTCAATACCCAAACTATCTGCTTTTACAAGATTGGTTCCTCCAATAATATAACCTTCATCAGCAGTTTGTCTAACAGATTTTGCTTCTTCAAAAAAACTGCTTCCATAGGTTTTTTCAAATGTATTCTGGGCTTGACTTTCATAGTTGAAATTGAAAAGAATAAGACAGATGCATAATTTAGTTTTCATCTTTCAATAATACAAAAAAATCCCTACCAAATTGGCAGGGATTCATTGTTACATTGTGTGATTTTTCTATTGCTACATTAACAGCTACCCATTCATAGTTACCAAAAACTCAGTATTGTCTTTTGTTTTCTGCAATCTATCTTTCATAAATTCAATTGCTTCAATAGGGTTCATGTCTGCTAAATAATTTCTAAGCACCCAAATTCTTTGGATGTGTTCTTTGTCTAACAACAAGTCCTCACGCCTAGTAGAAGAAGAAACTAAATCAACAGCAGGGTAAATTCTTCTGTTGGCAATTCTTCTGTCCAATTGTAGTTCCATGTTACCAGTACCTTTAAATTCTTCAAAGATTACCTCATCCATTTTACTTCCTGTATCCGTAAGGGCAGTTGCTAAAATAGTTAATGAGCCTCCTTTTTCAATCTTACGAGCTGCACCAAAGAAACGCTTTGGTTTGTGTAATGCATTTGCATCTACACCTCCACTTAATATTTTTCCTGAAGCGGGTTGTACCGTATTGTATGCTCTTGCAAGCCTTGTAATTGAGTCTAACAAGATAACAACATCATGACCACATTCTACCATTCTTTTTGCTTTTTCCAATACCATATCGGCCACTTTTACGTGTCTGCTTGCAGGCTCATCAAAAGTAGAAGCAATCACTTCAGCATTTACACTTCTTTCCATATCGGTAACTTCCTCTGGTCGCTCGTCAATTAAAAGAATAATCATGTAAACTTCTGGATGATTGTCAGCAATTGCATTCGCAATATCCTTTAAAAGTACCGTTTTACCAGTTTTAGGCTGTGCTACAATTAATCCTCTTTGTCCTTTACCAAGTGGCGTAAAAATATCCAACATTCTAGTAGATACATTATTGTGTCCGTTTCCTAAAAGGTTGAACTTTTCAAAAGGAAAAAGTGGCGTTAAATGGTGGAAAGGAATTCTATCTCTAACAATTCCTGGGTCACGCCCATTAATGCTTTCTACTTGTATTAAAGGGAAATATTTTTCACCCGTTTTTGGTGGACGAACTGTTCCTTTAATAGTGTCACCCGTTTTTAAACCGAATAACTTAATTTGTGAATGCGAAACATACACATCATCAGGTGATGATAAATAGTGGTAGTCGCTTGAACGCATAAAACCGTATCCGTCAGGCATGATTTCAATTACTCCTTCCGTATTTATTATTCCTTCAAAGTTATAATCGTATTTTGATGGGGGAGTATTGCTATTTGCTTGATTTTTATTGTTGTTATGTTTTGGTTTTGGGTGAGAATTAGTTTGTTCCTCTCCTTTTTTAGGATGGTTATGCACTGGTTTTTTTGGTGCATTTTGTCCTTCTTTATTTTTCTGATGATTATGAACAGGTTTTTTAGGTCCATTTTGTTCATCATTCTTTTTAGGATGATTATGCACTGGTTTTTTTGGTGCATTATTTTCGTTATTCTTTTTAGGATGGTTATGCACTGGTTTTTTAGGTGTATTTGTATTTTCAACAGGTTTTTTGTCTTTCTGTTGAGGTTCTGTTTCCTTCCTGATTTCAGGTTTTTTAGGTCCTTTATTTACGGGTGGATTTGTTCTTGTTCTTGGTTTCTTTTCAGGTGTAGGTTGCGGTTTTGCATTTTCTGCCTGATGATCCAAGATAGCATAAGCCAAATCTTGTTTTTTTAATTTCTCAAATTTCTTGAGGTTTAATTCTGTTGCAATTGCTTTTAAATCAGCAACTTTTTTTGCGTTTAATTCTTCTAATTTGTACATAAATATTTTAATATAATAATCTTAATTCGGTTGTAACTTGTGAATTTTCAAGATGTTTTCTAGGGGGTGTTACTTTAGATAAGTTCTGCAATAATACAATTTTTTTAATAGATAGGCAAATCGTTCAATTTTAATTAGTTTTGCAGTAAATATTTACTACTATGATTCAAAGAGTACAATCCCTTTTCTTTTTCTTTTCGGCTATTTGTTCTATTACGATAGTTTATACTTTCCCAGTATTGCAAGATGAAACAAATATTTACTTATTAAAAGATCATTTTTCGGAAGCGCGCTTATTTGTATTCTTATCAGCTGCTTTGTCTGTTTTTGCAATTTTTCAGTTTAAAAATAGAAAACGCCAACAATTAATAGCTTCTATTGCTCGCTTGATGATAACCATTGCGTTTTTCTTAATTGTGTTTTTACACAGGGGAGAAGAAGTTTTTGGAATTGGAATGATACTCTTAATTGTACCTTTTATTACTTTAATTGCGGCAAATTTCTTTATTAAGAAAGATGAAAAATTGGTAAAATCAGCAGACAGGATACGCTAACCTTTTTTACTTCTAGGAAACTCCACAACTCGTAAGTCTTTTATGTCTTTTCCATCAATTGTAAAGCATAGTATTGTTTTTACTTGATGTATGCCATAATCCCCAATTGCTCCAGGGTTCATGTGCAATAGTTCGTGCTTTTTATCGTACATTACTTTTAGGATGTGCGAATGTCCACAAATGAATAAATCAGGTTTTGCCTGTAGAATAATTGGTAGTATTTTTTTATCGTATCTACCAGGGTAGCCTCCAATATGCGTTATCATTACATTTACTTTTTCGCATTTAAAGTAAAGATTTCCTTTGAACTCTGTTCGGATAGTTTTGTCGTCAATATTTCCCCAAACGGCTTTTACCGGTGCAAATTCTTTTAGTTTGTCTGTAACTGATAAATCACCAATATCTCCTGCATGCCATATTTCATCTGCCTTTTCAAAGTGAGGAAAAAAACGCTTGTCCAAAGTGTGATGAGTATCTGAAAGCAGAACAATTTGCTTCATTTATTGTAGTAGAGTGATAATGCCTGTATATATAAATGGCTTGTCCTTGAAATCATACACTAAAATTGAGTAAGAATATATACCATTTTGAACTAAGTTGTCGTTTACTTTTCCATCCCAAAAACCATTTTCTTCATTGTAAATTATCTCTCCCCATCTATTAAAGATAGTCATTGTGTAATTGTTAGCCCCATTTACAAATGGTTGGAAAACATCATTATCTCCATCATTATTTGGTGTAAATGAATTAGGAATAAAAATTTGATATGCAGGATTTATTATTAAAGTAGCAGTTAAACTATCTACACAATTAAATTCATTATTTACCACATAAATAATATCATATTTTCCTGTGTCAGCATAAGTATGCCAAAAGTTTAGCTCATTGGCAAGTATTGTTCCATCTCCTAAATTCCACTTGGTATTTTCAATGTCAATACTTTTATTGATAAATAAAATATTAGGTTCATCAATATTAGTTGGTTGAGGACTGAATGAAAAATCAGCAACTGGGGAAGGATTGATATTTATTATCTTTTCAATTGAATTATTGCAATTGGTAATAAAGTCAGTATAATTATACTTTATCGTATAAGGTCCATTTTCCAAACTCTCTACATCAAAGAAGTTTGTGTTTTCACCATCAATAGCATAATCTCCTCCTGTAGGTGTACCCTGATTAAGCGTAAAGGAAGGGCTTCCTACACAAATGTCAGTTAAAGTAATATCCAGAACAGGTAACTGATTTACAATTACATGAGCAGTGTCATTTACACTACTTGAACAGCCATCTTTATCTGTAATTGTTTCTATCACAATATTGGTGGTGAAGTTTGGAAAAAGTTTTGGTTTAATTCCTTCAGGAATAAGTAGCCCAAGTGAATCAATAACATAAGGCATAGAAACGGAATCATTAATAACAACAGTGTAAATATTGCTTTTCGGGTTATTAATAATAATACTTAATTCAGTAGAGTCATTTCTGCAAATAGGACTCTCGGCAAGGAAACTGAGAGATACCTCATTAGCTTGATTTACTATTGCACTGCTATCAAAAATACAACCATTTACATCTGTTACTGTAAAACTGTAATTCCCCTCTGCTAATGCAAAAGGATTAAAGGTTCCAAAGTATTCATTGTAAGGGGCTGTTCCTCCTGTAATGTTTAAGTATATTTTCCCATCATTACTGTTGAAGCAATTTGCATCAATAACAGTAGCAGTTGCTCTTAAAGTATCAGGTTCATTAATTGTAATGAAATTATTTTTAATACAATTATTAGCATCAGTTACAGAATAGGAATACGATCCTGCACTTAGGCTGAGTATATTTATACTATTCCAGTTTTCAATATATGGAGAAATTCCACCATTAATTTGTAAAAAAGCTGTTCCATCATTTTGTCCAAAACAACTTACATGACTTAGTATTTCGTTAACCAGAATATCAGCAGGCTGAGTTATAATTGCTTGTCCTTGTGCAGTGCAATTATTTACATCATTTATAGTGAAAGTATGTATTCCAGCAGGAAGTCCATTAGGGTTTACTGTTCCCCAATCCTGATTGTAGGGTGAGCCAGCACCTGCTGAAATAGTTAATGTTGCTGAACCATCAGAAAGTCCGAAACACGAAACCCTGAAAGTATCTACAATAATCTGCATAGGAATTGGTTCAGTAATTGTAACTGAACCTTGAGAAAAACAGTTATTTGTATCAGTTACAATATAGTTATGGGTTCCAGCATTTAAAGCGGTTGGATTACTTAATCCCCAATTGCTGTTATAAGGTAAAGTTCCTCCTGTTATTATTAAGGTAGCAGTTCCATCAAAATATCCTCCACAAGTTGCATTAGTTGAACTAGCACTTACTAAAAGAGAATCAGGTTCACTAATATTAATGCTACTAGAATAAAGGCAGCCATTGTTGTCCGTAATGGTAAAAGGATAATTTCCTGCTGTTAAAGCAGCAGGGTTTGCAGTGCCAAAATCTTCAAAGTAAGGAACTGTCCCCCCACTAGTATTGAGTATGATGTATCCATTGTTTTCTCCTTTGCAATTCACATTTACAGTAAGTGGATTAACTGCTAAGGCATTTGGTTCAGAAATGGTAAGTAGATTTGTATAGGTACAATTATTTGCATCTGTAATTGTGTAGCTATAATTGCCAGCTAGTAAGTTAATAATGTCCTCAGTGGACTGGCCATTACTCCATGAAAAAGTAAAAAAGGATGAACTTCCAACAACAGTTAAATCAATACTTCCAGTATTATTTCCATTACAATCAACATTAACTTGTGTTGCCGAAATACTTGGTGCACTAGGTTCAGTAATAGTTATTGTAATATTTTGTGAACAAGAATTATCATCACTTACTTGTACTGAGTAATTCCCTGATGCAAGGTTGTTAATGTCCTGAGAGATTTCATTATTTGTCCATATATAAGTGAAGGGTGAAGTACCTCCATTTACTGTTATATCAATACTTCCATCATTCCCTCCGTTACAACTTACATTCGTTTGTGTGAAACTTAAAGTAGGAGATGGAGGTTCAGTAATTGTAACGCTTAGTATTGCTGTACATCCTTTATCATCTGTAACGGTTAGTAGATAGATTCCTCCTGGAATATTACTCAAATCTTCAGTAGTAGAACCATTATTCCAATTGTAGTAATAAGGAGTTGTTCCTCCTGAAATAGTAGCGTCTATACTTCCGTCAGAAGCTAGGCAAGTACTTACATTAGTTTGCGTATAAGTTGCTGTAAGTAAGTTTGGTTCAGTAATAATTACACTATCAGTATAAGTACATCCATTATTATCTGTAATTTGGAAGTTAGCAGTACCTGCTGATAAGGCAAGTGGATTATTTAACCCCCAATCTTGAGTAAAGGTTGGTGTTCCTCCACTAATTACCAGGGAAGTTAAGCCGTCATTCCCTCCATTACAACTTACATTTGTTTGGTTTTTAGTAACTGAAATAGATGCTGGTTCTATAAGGGTAGCAGAAGAATTAAATACACAACCATTAGAATCAGTAATACTATAATTGTAGGTTCCCGCTCCTAACAATGATGGCGTAATAAATGTATTTACTCCTCCAATTAATACCTGATTAAAGGGAGGGACATTAATAGTGTAGTCAGGAATTCCCCCATTAATAGTAAGTGAAATATTCCCGTCAGTAAGCCCATTGCAACTTATGTCAGAAGTTGAGGTAGATGTGCTAATAGCAAGAGGCTCAGTAATTGTAATGTAATCTGTTAATGTACAGCCATTACCATCTGTAATGTCTACAGAATAATTCCCTGCTGAAAGATTGTAAATACTATCAGTTGTAGCTAGGTTGTTCCAGAAGTAGGTTGCAGATACACCAAATGTATTGACGCTTCCTTTTCCGTCATTTGCACCAAAGCAACTAATATTAGTACTACTAACAGAAGCAGTAAAAGCTGCAGGTTCATTTACTGTAAATGACTTTATATCAGAACACCCAAATGAATCTGTGACCATTACATTGTAGGTTCCTCCTGCAAGATTATTAATACTCTGTAGTGAATCCCCAGTGTCCCAAAGATAGGAATAAGGACCTTGCGTTCCTGTAACCGATAAGTTAATGTATCCATCATTCACTCCATTACACGAGACATCTGTAATTGTAGGGGAAATAATATCAGTAAAACTATTTAATATAATTTGATATTGAAAAGAAAAATTTCCTGGAGCAGGGCAAGCATCATTAGTAACATTAACGGTAAAGTAGTAAGGACTACCTGCAGTATCAGCTAAAGTTGGTGTCCAGTTAAATGTACCTGTTGGGTTTAAAGTATTATTATTTGTGATGGTGAAAGAGGCACTAGGAATACCATTATTCCAGGTCATATTTACTATAGCTCCGGCATTTACTGGAGGAACGCAGGGTGTTCCCCCACTAATTGAAAAGTTATTTGAGCCAATACTAGTTGAGCCTGTTAGACCTCCGGAGGTGGTACCAGATAATGTTGGGTTTCCTGTAATTGTATATGTTCCTCCATTCCAGCCATCTCCATAAGAATCGTACATATTAAAAACTAAAGAACCAATAGGGACGCATACTGTTGTTGTGTAAGAATTATAACTTGCGTAACTCCCTCCTGAAGCTACTATTGTTCCAAAAGAAGTAATATCCCAAGAAATTTCATTTCCCCAACTTTGAGTACTTATAGTTACTGTAATATTTGCACTCGGAGGCGGAGGCGGAGGCGGAGGGTTAATTGTATTGATGTCAAAATTAATGTTTTGCAAGCCTGAAGGGCATAATTCAACCGTATAGGTGTTTACATTGTTTATATTTACTACAGTACTTGTGTCAATCCCTGATAGAGTAGGAGGTGTAATTGCGCCACAATTAAATACATTAATCTGAATATCTCGTATGATACTTCCTATCAGTATTCCATTTCTGTATTCACTTACTTTAATTGCAAGTACACCAGAGATAATACTAGGGGGGGTAACACAAAGGTTTCCTGTAATTGGGTCAAAGGATGAGCCTCCACCAACAGGGTTTGTTGCTGAATAAGGAGCTAAATAGCTTACCGTTCCACCAGTACTAGAATTAAGAGGAGTAATTAGAGAATAAACTAAAGAATCCCCATCTACTTCAATTGCTCCATTATTATAGCAATAGAAACCTCCAACACAAATAAAAGGAGTTGGATATTGTGAAAAGGTAGGAGAATTGTTGCAGTAGGTTGTATTATTAATTGTTGCTTGAACACATAAATCTTGTATCCCAGGACTATTTATTGTACTTATTGAACCGTTTCGTGAGCTTTCACATACAGAAAGTACCCAGTTGGAACAATGGGCCAAAGTTATTGTCGCTTCATAGGTATATTGTTCTACACCAAATCCATTTCCTCCATTACAATAGGATGTGCAATTAGGGTTTATATCTACTGCTGACCCTACTTGATAGAGTGTTGCTGAGTTTGATCCACAAGAAGAAGAGTAATTCAGTGGGTGACTTGAAGGGGCTGGTATCCCCTCACAATCTCTGTAAAATTTGAGAGTAACTTTATAAGTATCTGAGGAAGTTCCTTGTGTAATACATTCATAGGAAATATCCATACCTGCGGCATGGCTAGCGAAAGTTTTAATGGAGAATAAAACTGACAGTATACCTAATAACAATATTTTAAATGCAATCCTTCTCATATTATCTAATCAACATTAGTGAACCATGAAAAACTCTTTCTTTTCCGTTAAAATCAATTATAACTATATTATAAACATAATTACCTGCACTTGCATAATCAGTACTATTATTTACTTTTCCATCCCAAGAATCTTCTATTTTGTCTGTCATAAATACTTTGCTCCCAAACCTATCGTATATTCTTAAGTCATATTCTTTTACTCCAGCAGAAATAGGTAAAAAGTAATCGTTATCTAAGTCATTATTTGGTGTAAAAGCATTTGGAATGAAAATTGTGAATGCTTGGTCAATAATAATGATTTTCTCTACACTTATGCCACATCCACTATCAGTCATTACTTCAAGAACAACAATAAATATACCTGTATCATTATAGGTGTGATTTATTTTCCCAAAGTTTGATGAAGCAGTATTTCCATCTCCAAAATTCCAGACTCCACTTGTATGATTTTCTGATTGGTCAATAAAGTAAATTAGAGGATTGGAAATGTCTGCTGGCTGAGGATATGCTGTGATATTTGCTTCTGGCATAGGATTAACATTTACTAAAGCACTTCCACTTATACTTTTTGCAATACAACCTTTACTGTCAGTAGCTTTTGTTACTGTGTAAATACCTACTTCATTTGTATTTATAATATATTGATATCCAATATTTGAAATTAATTGCTTATTTATTCCAACAGAATATTCTATATTAAATGTTGGTGTTCCGGAAGTAGTTGTAATGATGACATCTGTTTTACTTCCATCATCACATACAGATCCTCCCCCTGTTATACTTACCTCAGGTAAAGGGTTAACTGTAATAGTAGCAATATCAATTATTGGAGTGGTACAATTTATATCACTTACTGAATTTACGGTATATATTGTTGTAGTGCTTGGGCTAACAGCAATCGAGTCTTGACTATTGGACAAGGTTGCTGAATTTGGATTTCCATCTACATCATAACTAATCACCCAGGGGCTTATTCCTGCTGTAAAATCAAAATACAATTGGGTTACATCTTGGTCACAAATTTCAGTAGTACCACTTATATCAACTAAAGGTAATTCATTTACAATTAGATTTGCACTATTAGTTAAAGTATTAATACATCCTTTTGCATCTGTAACAGATACTAAAGTGTAGTCAGTAGTAGTAATAGGAGAAATAGGTTGGGTAGTTCCTGTAGTAGCAATATTTCCAACTGCATCAACATTTGCTGTTGAGTTAGTTGTACCTGCCAAATAACTTAAATTATAAGGTGCTGTTCCTGAAGTGACGGGAAAGAATAAGTCTGAAGTTTCACCAACACAAATTGGGTTCGCACCACTCACAGTAATATCAATTACAGGAGTAGGGTTTACTGTAATAGTTACAGGGCTAGTTCCGTTTAATGGGCTAACACAACCATTGGCATCTGTCACCTGTATCATGTTATAGGTATTTATTCCAACAGCTGGGTCTGGCGTTAAGGTATAATTTTGCGTACCTGAATTATTGAAGATTTCAGGTGTTTGAGGAATATTATTTTTTCTATAATCTACACTAAAATCAGCTGTACCTACAAGGAAACCAAACACTAAAACTGCAGGTTGTCCAAAACAAATCTCAGGAGTTGAAGTTGTAAAAGTAACTACTGGATTAGGGTTTACAGTAACTATAATTGGGTTAGGAATTAAATTGTTAGGAGAAGGCTCTCCACTATTGTCAGTAGCACTAATAATAGTAATGGTATTTGCCCCATTGTTTAAATTAGCTGTATCCAAAGGGATGTTTACCAAAATTGGAGCTACTTGTCCTGTCATACCAATCACCTCAGTATAGGTTACTCCATTGTAAATATAACTAACAGTTACTGGAGCTTCTCCTTGTGTTAATGTCATATTTACACTTGGTATTGTGCCGTAACAAACAATAGCGGTAGCTGTATTGAACGGGTTAATAACTGGGTATGGATCAACTGTAACAGGTGCAGTTAATGCTGAAGTAGTTGAACATCCATTTCCGTCAATAATACTCGTTATAGAATAAGTAGTAATAGGAAATACATTAGGTGTTACTGTAGTAGAACCACTCATATTTGGTGGATTTATAGAAATAGAAGGTGTACTTGAGGGAATGTTATTATCCGTAATGTTTATAGTAAACGGAGGAGTTCCAACAGCCATGTCAACTGTTAAGTTTATAGGATTACCTTGTGATACAGTAGGGATATTTGATGTGAATGTATTTACAACTGGTTCCGGGTTTATTGTTAAACTTACTGTTGTAGATGTACTTGCGCAAGGTGGAGTTCCAAAAACTTCATAAGAAAATTGGAAAGTTCCTACTCCATAAGTATTAGGGTTAATTAATGAAGCAATAGGTACTCCTCCTGCAAGTCCTGCGCACCAGATTCCGCCAGTATTAGGCCCAATAAGTAAATTATTTAAATCATAAGGGGAAATTGCACTGTAATTATTGATGCAAATATCTTTATTGTCTGCTATTCCTGAGAAAGGAGGTGTAATTAAATTAACAGTTACATTTGCTACAGCATCAGGACATGGTGCAGCTGCTACTGTATAGGAGTATACTCCAGCAAACATAATTTGTGGATTGTAGTCAAAATTAGGATTGTTTGGTAGTGGTCCAAGTACTGTCCAGTATCCTGTTAAGTCTTGTCCTCCACCTAATTCATTTTGTAAAGGGTAAATATTAATATCATCTGAACAGATATTAAGTATTGAACTTACACCTGCATTTGGTGGGTTATTTACAGTGATTGTAACTGATGTATTTGGAAAGGATATACAGCCATTATTATCAGTTATTGAATTTATAGAGTATGTTGTAGTTGTGATAGGTGAAACTGAAATGCAATTTCCAAAAATATCATTTCCATTTCCATCTACCGTTAGGGTTGTTACTGTTGTTCCGTCAAATAAATCGATAGAAAAGTTTGCAACACCCGTTAGAGAGAAGTCTAGGCAAGTACTTTCCCCAAGGCAAATATTAGTATTAGTTGAGCTTATTGCTGCTGTAGGTAGTGTATTAATACTAATGACAACATCAGCACTTGCGTCAGGACAAGTAGCACTAGGGTCAGAAACTGTATATGTATATGTTCCTAAAGGGTCAATTGCCGGATCATAATTAAGTGTAGCTGTTCCTGCTGGTGGAGTAATTATAGTAACAGGAGGTGGTGTTGTCCAGACTCCATTAGGATCTGGTGTCCCTAGTAAAGTGGCTAAATCAATAGCTAATGCATTTTGACAATATACTTGGTTCACACTTGTTCCTGGGTTAGGAGGTGTAGCTAATCCTACAGTAATTGTTGCCCAATCACTAGGACAAGGTGCATTCTCAACAGTATAAGTATATACTCCTGTAGAGCTTGTTTGCGGGTCAAAATTTAGGTTTAGCCCATTCGTGATTGGAACTCCTCCAGGTGGAGTCCAATATCCAAAGTTATCTGCAGCTCCTAGATAAGTTGATAAATCATAATTTGTAATGTCATTTGCACAAAAGTCAACTGTTATTGGACTGTTACCAGCATTAGGTATGCTTTTTACAATAACTGTAAGTGTAGGGTCAGTTACTGAAGCAGGACAGCCTGTTATGTCAGATAAACTTAGAATAGAATAAGTAGTGTTTTGGGTTGGAGAAAAGGTAATTGCTCCATTACCATTTGTTTGTAGCCCAAATTGATCTACTTGATAAAATGCATTAGTTGGAATTCCTATTTGTGGTGTAATTACTACATCAATATCATAAGGAGCTCCACCTACTAATGTAAAGTTAAGTGTGATAATATCGCCTACACAAATAAGTGTATCTCCACTTAGAGTTGCAGAAATAGGGTTTGCATTTGGTAATACTGTTACAGTGTCAATTGCAATACATTGTGGGTGTAGTGAATCATAGGCTGTGACTTGAAATTGAGTAGTTACTGCAACTGTAGCTAATGGATTTTGTATATTTGGATTATTTAATCCGGAAACCCCACCACTGGTGATGTTTTGCCAGCTATAATTATAAGTTGCTGTAGCAGGACAAGTAACAGTTGTACTATAGTTTACAGGAATACTTCCAGGAAATCCTTGTTGAGTAAGCTGGTTGTTTTGACTGTCATATACTCTGTACATGCATTCATCTGCAGCTGTTCCCATATTAGTGAAAATAGCATCTAATACATCACCATCTGTAACAGGAATTAAATAACTAATAGATGTGCCGTTAGCTCCTGCAACCATTGTGTAATTGCTAAATAAAGGGCCGTTAATATTTATATCTATATTGTGATATTGTTGAGGAGATGTCCCCATGCTCCATCCAGGTTGTGTCGCTCCACCCGGAAGGTAATTCCATAGCTCTAATCTGTACTCGCAATTAGCAGTAATGGTTGCTTGCGCATCAAGAGTGTCAGATCCGGTACAAGTAGAAGAAATGGTAGAAGAAATAATGTTTGGTTGATCAACAGCTATAGATAGAATAGCAGTACAAGTATCGTCAATCCAATTTGAGTACATTAAATTGTAAGTGGTTGTGTTTAAGGGGTTCACTGTAATGGAATCAGCAGCATATCCAAAAGGAATATTGCCTCCGCTCCATAGTGATGTATAACCAGCACAAGTAGCAATATTTACATTGTCAATCCCCCAAAAGTCCCACCCTGTACCTGAAGCATTTGTTTGTTGCCATCTAAACTGTGTTGTAGTGGTTTGTGCTGCAACTGGAATGGCAAAACAATGATTTTGCCAGCCTGTATATGGGAATCCTACAGGGTTAAAGTAGAAAATTGTTGTCCAAACTCCTATTGCTGTTTTGTATTGTAAATATACTCCTTCATTCGTTTGATCTGGTCCATCACAAGTACCTGATTGCGTTTCTTGTCTGAAATCAAAACAAATATTTCCTCCACAAGAGGCATCAACAGGAACTGTAGTTGCAGTTCTAGGCGTAGGAGATCCATTTCCAAACCATAAGTGTTGTCCTCCTTGAGGGTTTGTTCCGCATGGCCCGCCAATAGTATATCCTGAAGATACACCTCCTGGAGCAGCCCATAATCCACTTAGAGTTCCAGCAGTAAAGTCGTCTGAAGAAGCCCCTCCAACTCCAACTTGTTTCAGGAGAATGCTTTCCCCGCAAGCGATAGTATCTCTTACTGCTACAATACTTGTGCTACATTGTGCAGTTGTATCAGTTGTGTTTGCTAAAAATAAAAAACTAAAAATAAAGAAGGATAGTCTATTGAATGTATAAAATCTGTTCATTTATTTAACTTTTAAGTTTGTAAGCTCAAATTTAGTAAGAGCATTAATTTTAGTTATTCCAGGCATGTCTTTCAATTTTTCAGTGAATTTTGAAAATATTCGTAAGGCATTATCTATGTTGCATTTTCCTTCAGTGCTTGTAGATGCTAATAGTGTAATCTGTTTACGACTTTCATTATTTTCTGTTTCACAATTTATGCAACTTTCATCATACCATAATTGTGCGTTCCACTCAAGTGTTATGGTACTGCTGGTTAAGTTACTTATTTTGAAAATAACGAATTCAGAGTTGAACTGTTCTGTGTACTCACAATCTTCATAAGCGTATTCAATCTTGATGGTATCATTTTCAAAATAAGTCTCCCAATCAGTAGGATTAGTTGCCGAAAGAGTGGTAGATATTAAAGTGAAAAAAGCTATTATAATAGCGGGTAAACTTGTTTTCATATAAATTGTTTTATTATAAGTTACAAATGTACGGAAAAAAGGATAGAATTCCTTTTGTGTGTTACGCTAAACTTATGCGTTCAAAATAGGAGAGATTTACTTTTAGAGAACCTTGACAGAATTATGTAGTATCCAACCACTATTTCCGTTAGCAATTTTAATGTTTATCCAATCGCCAATAATATCAATTATTACTACTTTAGTTCCTGAGTGTAAAGGGAATAGGTTAGTGCTGTTGCTTGTTGGTGCGCTATTTACTATTACTGTTTTAGTAAAAATTACAGCTTCTTTTTTGGTGTGATTTTCTTGAAAAGAGGAGTAAGTGATGAAAAGTAAAGCTAAAGCAAGGGTTATAAAAAAGCGTGAAAAATACTCTTTTTTAGAGTTGTTGACTTGCTTGATTAGTTTGCTTATTAGTGAAATCCAAATAAAAAGTAGTGCTAGAATTTGCCAAGTTTTAGTGCTTAGTAATTGGATTAAATTGTTCCACCATTTTTTGTGAAAAAGCTGGGGAAGTGGCTCAATTCTATCAATAATCTTCAATTTTGCTAATTCCAGATTTTGTAGTGTTTTCTCATTTTTATCAAACTGTAGGCTTTTTTCATAATGCCAAATAGCATTTGCCCAATCCTGTGTTTTATAATGGCAATTTCCTAAATTGTAGTATAGTTTACTGCTTTCTAGTCCTTTTGTTAAAATGCTATCATAAAGCGAAATAGCTGTTAAATAATTATCATTTGCATATTCACTATTGGCTTGTAAAAATAGTTGCTCTCCTGCAAAGGAATTTAATGCAAAAAATAAGGATAGAATTAAGGTCATTCTTTTCATTTTAGGGCAGTTTCAACTTCAATTATTATGTTTTTTGCTTTGCTGAGTACAGCATCCATTTGTGCATTTTTGTTACTTGCTGGCGCATAACGAGCAAATTCACACTCATCCAATAGTGCAATAAATTTACTTTCAATAACATCTTCAATGGCTGAGGATTGGAAATAAGAGCTCACTGTTTCTTTTGATAAATCGGCACTAGCAACTTTGAATTTATCAGCAAAATAACCCCAAAGTGATTTTTCTATTTCCTCAAAAAATCCATCAAAATCATTATTATTTATGCAATTTTGTGCATTTTTCAATCGTTTTAATGCAATTTTGTTTGCTTTCTTGTTTTTCCAGTTACTACTTGGTGTGTCGGTTTTCCTAACTATTTTGTTGTAAATCCCTAACAGGATAAGCAAGAGTATTGGTAAGAAGAAAAGCGTGTAAAATAATTTTGGACTGATTACTCGCTCTTTAATTGTATGCAAATTACCTTCAGTAAAAATATAGTGGATGTCTTTTTGCTCAGTTCTTACTTGCTGCTGATTTGTTATTCCACTTTCTTGTTCGTTATTTTTACTCGCCAATATTGTAAGGCTGTGAGATGTAGATTTTTTAGTTGTGTATTTTTTACTTTTTGGGTTGTAAACCACAAGGCTTGCTGAAGGAATGGAATAGTTTCCTTTGTATCTTGGTATTAGTAGGTATTCAAAAGTTTTAATACTTCTCTTCCTTCCTCCTTCAAATATTCTATCCGTAATTTTTGGGTCGTATACTTCAAAATCTTCAGGAAATTGAATGCCTAAAGGTTCAATGAGTTCTATGTTTCCTGTGCCCGTAATTGTGAGTTTGTAAGTAATGGCATCATTCGCATTTATACTTGTATTGTCAACTGTGGATTTAATGCTCATTTTACCAACTGCACCTTTAAAGTTCGCAGGAGGATTTGGTAAATCAGCTACTTTTATTTTTATAGCTTTTGAAGAAATAAATTCTTCTTGTACATTATAGCCTCCTCCAAAAAAGTTGGCAAAAGGATCGCGATTATTTCTTTTCTTTTGAATACGGATACTGCATTTAAGTTCCATAGGGTCAATAATCAGTTCCCCTGATTTTTGTGCCGTCAATACTGATTTTTTGATGGTGGCAACATTATAAGCAATACCATCTACTACATCTCGTTTAAAACGGCTTGAGGCTTCCAAATCCTTTGCCCAAAATCCGTTTAAGGCTGGGAGTGAGGTGAGTTCCGTATTGTGCAAATCAACTCTAGTAAATAGCTTGTAGGTTACTAGTATTTGTTCGCCAACTACAATGTTTCGTTTGCCGACATTAACTTTAATAAATAAGTTGTCGGATAATGCTTTTTTCTGTGCTTTACTTTTGTCGCTTCCCTTAACTACTCTTAGGGAATAGCCCTTGCTTTGTACTTTTTTCCCTTTAACAGTAATGCTTGCAGGACTTATAGTGTATGTCCCTTCTTTTACTGCTTTTATGTAAAATGAATAAGTAGTAGAACTTGTATTTTGACTTTTTCCATTCACAAAACTATAACTACTTTGTGTGGAGGGGTTGGGGCCTGATAATACTCTTAACCCTTTAAAGTTGGGTGATTTGAAATTATTACCTTTTGTGTTAATGGTGTATTGTATAAGTATTTGCTCCCCAACAATGGCAGGGTTTTTATCTGCTGCTACCTTTAGTGTTTGTGCTTGTAATACTGCACTACACAATAGAAATAATATGACGCTTAATTTTTTCAATTTACCAATCCTTTAATACTTTAACTCTTTTTCCTTTAACTTTCTTTTTCTGCAATTCTTCTTGCAATTCTTTTTCTTGTTGTTGTATTGCTTCTAACATTTTTTCAGCCGTTTCCTTGCTCATTTCTTCCTTCTTTTCCTCAGGCTTATTTTCTTGTTTTTCCTCTTGTTGTTCTTTCTTATCTTTATTTTCTTCTTGCTTCTTGTTCTGATTGTCTTCCTCTTTATTCCCTCCTTCCTTATCTTCCTTTTGCTCGTCCTTGTTATCTTTGTTTTCGTCCTTATTTTCTTGTTCTTGCTGCTGTTTTTGTTGTGTGCTAAGTGCTAAGTTATGCCTTGTGTCTTTATCATTAGGGTTAATGCGCAAAGCACTTTTGTAAGCATCAATTGCTTCTTCTAGTTTTTGTTCCTTCACTAAGGAATTTCCTAAATTATGGTACACTTTTGCTAATTCAGTTTCAGTAGGAGCATCATCTACTAAAGCATTAAATAATCCTGAAGATTCTTCATAGCGTTCTTGTTTGTAGATAGCATCCGCTAAATTAAAAGAAGCATTAAAATAATCTTGGTCTTTTTCTAATGATTTTCGGTATTGCATTTCTGCCTCATTAAAACTACTATCAGCATACAACTCATTTCCATCTCTTAGGAATGATTTCTTATTCTGAGCAAAGGAGGCAATGCTCATTAAAAAAGATAATATGAAGAGTATATTTTTCATTATTCCTTGTAAAAATTAATACGGTTACTCCATTGATTTTTTCTTCCCAATAGGATTAAATCCGTTAATAATAAGAGAAGCGCCAAGCCAATGAATAATTGAAATCTGTCCTTGTATTCAGTAAATACCATAGTTCCAATTTCTTTCTTTTCCATTTTATTTATTTCAGCAAAAAGTGTGGAAAGCCCTGCTTTGGAATTATTTGCACGCACATAAGTTCCTTTTCCTGCACTGGCAATTTGTTGCAATAAATTTTCATTTAACTTACTTACTACCGTATTTCCATCTCTGTCTTTTCTGTAACCAGTTCGGTTTCCGTATTTGTTGTAAATGGGGATAGGTCCTCCTTTGCTTAGTCCCATTCCTAAGGTATGAACGAATATGCCTAATTTGTTGGCTTGCTCAGCACTTTCAATTGCTTTTTCATCATGACTTTCTCCATCCGTAATAATAATGATGGCTTTGTTTTGTGCATTTTCCATATCAAAGGATTTAACACTTAAATCAATCGCCTTTGCAATTTCTGTTCCTTGTGTGGGTACTATATTTGTGTTTACTGTTGATAAAAACAATTTGGCTGCTGAATAATCAGTAGTGATGGGTAATTGTACATAGGCCTCTCCTGCAAAAACGATAAGCCCAATTCTGTCGCCTTCTAGTTTGTCAATCAATCGGGAGATGGCCAATTTTGCTCTTTCCAGTCGGTTGGGTTTTATGTCCTCAGCTAGCATGGAGTTGGATAGGTCAATCGCTATCATTAAGTCGACTCCCTCTCTTTTTACTTCTTCCATTTTTGTTCCTACTTGCGGATTAGCAATTCCTATTACGAGCAAGATAAAAATAAGAATAGTAAGGATGTTTTTTATTTGTGTTCTTCTTTTTGAGAAAGAGTGCATCAATTCTTTTACTAATTTACTATCTCCAAATAAGGCTAAGGCATTCTTTTTCCATCTAATATATAGTAGCATTGCTAGTATTAAGACAGGAATTCCAAATAGGAAATTCAAATATTCGATATGTTCGTATCTTAACATTTAAGGAATCTGTTTTAAATAAGTAATTTGTAAAATGAATCCTAAAAACAAGAGTGCTAAAGCCCACAATGCAAAAGGTAAAAATTCTTCTGATCGCTTATGAAATTCCGTGACTTCTATCTTTGATTTTTCTAAAGCGTCAATGTCTTTGTAGATCTCTTTTAAGGAATTATTATTGGTTGCTCTAAAGTATTTTCCATCCGTTAGGGTAGCAATATCTTGCAAAGTTTTTTCGTCAATTTTAACTTCTACTTCTTGGTATTGTATTCCGAAAGGAGTTTGAAAAGGGTAGGGAGCAAAGCCTTCAGTTCCTACTCCAATTGTATAAACTCGTATCCCAAATTTCTGGGCAATCTCGGCAGCTGTAAGTGGTGGTATCATTCCGCTATTGTTTACTCCATCTGTAAGTAAAATAATCACTTTTGAAATGGCTTCAGAATCTTTCAATCGGTTAACGGCAGTAGCTAATCCCATCCCTATGGCTGTTCCATCATCCACCATTCCACTTCTCACATCCTTAAATAAGTTGATGAGCACATTATGGTCGGTTGTAAGTGGGCATTGGGTAAAGCTCTCTCCTGCAAAAATAACCAAACCAACACGGTCGTTTATTCGCTTACTGATAAAATCCATAGCTACATTTTTGGATGCTTCTAATCTATCAGGTTTTAAATCCTGTGCCAGCATACTTCCTGAAATATCCATTGCCAAAACAATATCAATTCCCTCTGTTGTGCTTTCTTCCCAATTTGTAGATGATTGTGGACGAGCCAAAGCAATAATCATTAATGTAGCTACTACAATTTTTAACAAAAAAGGTAGGTGGCGCAATTGTTGTTTTATAGTGGGTTTGGTGTCTATCTCTTCAGTTCCTGAAAATAAAATAGCACTGCTTTTGGTTTTATGTTTTAATACATGCCATACAAGTAGTGCTAATGGCAATACCAATAGGTAGAAAAACTCGCTATTTACAAAAGTATAATTAGCCATTGTTTATTTGTTTTTCTTTTGTTTGCCCTACAAAATGTTTGGCTAGTTGCATACTTTCTTTGTTCTCATCTTCATCTGGTTTGCTTTTGGCAAACTTGGCCAAATCAGCTCTTTGTAGTAGGATGGTAATGCTTGCTAATTGCTCGTTATTTACTTTGCTTTTTAGCTCGCTTATTATCTCGTCAGTTGCTAATTCAAGGGCAATAAAGTTGAATCTATCTTCAGTATATCTTCTTATGATTTCTGATAGCTCAGTATGGTATTGTTTTATATTTCCTGCTTGCCAAACTTCTGCTTTATCCAGTTTTGTTAATTGTTCTATGGCGGTAATGTCAGCAGGGATAATCACTTTTGGCTTCTCAATTTTAACTGTTTCCTTTTTATTGAATACATATTTTTTAAGCAAGAAAATAATCAGAGCCAACACAATAATCCCAACTAGCCAAGGCCAAATATCGCTCCAGCCAATTGGTGCTTCCATAGGTTGTTTTATGTCTTTCAATTCAGCTCCATCTTCCAGTATAACGGTTTGGACATTTAATAATACCCCTTGTGTTTTACTAGTTGCTGAAAAAGAAATAGGAGGGATGTAATAACTTCCGCTATCCCAAGCGGTAATGATAAAGTTTTGCAAAATTATATTCCCAGTTGTATCTAGTTTTCCTTCTTTAATTATTTCTATCCCTTCTACTAAAAACTCTTCATAAGTAGGCCAAACTTCAGTTTCACTTATTGCATTGCTGATGCTAAAATTTATTTGCTCTCCAATTAGGATAGAACTGCTATCCAGTTTGGCAGTTTGCCCAAAAGCAAAATTGCTTACTAATAAAAGGGTAATTATCTTTTTCATCTTCTGCTTCCTCTGGTTTTAAAAAAGTTAATTAGGGGTTTTACATAATCTGTTCCTGTGGTGATGTCGATTAAATCTACACCACTAGCAGGCAATAGCTTGCGTAATTTTTCGGTTGCTTTAATTCTGTTTTTTGCAAAATTATCTCGCACTTTCTTACTGGATGTGTCCACAAAAATCATTTCTTCCGTTTCCGCATCTTGCATAGGTACTAGCCCAACATTAGGGAGTGTATCCTCTCTTGTGTCGTGTATTCTAAGTGCTACTAAATCGTGCTTTTTACTTGCAATTTTTAAGGGTCTATCAAATTCCTTGCTCATAAAATCAGAAAGGATAAAACAAATACTTCTCTTTTTAATTACAGCCGAAAAATATTCTAAGGCCCCTGCAATATCGGTTCCTTTTCCTGTAGGCTGAAAGGCTAATACTTCACGGATAATCCTCAAAATATGGCTTTTCCCTTTTTTAGGAGGAATGAATTGTTCTACTTTATCGGTAAAGAAAATAACACCTACTTTATCGTTATTTTTAATGGCTGAAAACGCTAGGATAGCAGATAGCTCAGTTGCTAATTCTCTTTTAAATTGTTCTTGTGTTCCAAAATTCCCTGATGCTGAAACATCAATCAACAGCATAACGGTCATTTCTCGTTCTTCCTCAAATACTTTTACGAATGGTGCATTGTAACGAGCAGTTACATTCCAGTCAATTGTACGAATATCATCTCCTGGTTGGTATTCTCTTACTTCTGAAAAAGCCATACCTTTCCCTTTAAAAGCCGTGTGGTATTCTCCCGCAAAAATGTGGTTGGATAGCCCTTTGGTTTTTATCTCAATCTTCCGAACTTTTTTTAAGAGTGCTGAGGTGCTCATGGAGTTGAAATAGTTGTTGGTTGCTAGTTTTTAGTTGTTGGTGAAAAACTTTGTCATCCTGAATAAATGAAGGATCTCATTTTTGAAAGTTTTTCTACTGATTCCTATCTGTTAAGGAATCTCTACAGCATTCAATATCTCAGTAATAATATCTTCTGAAGTAATGTTTTCTGCTTCAGCTTCATAGGTAAGTCCAATTCTGTGGCGCAATACATCATGACAAAGTGCACGCACATCTTCAGGAATCACATAACCCCTACGCTTAATAAATGCATAGGCCTTACTTGCGGCTGCTAGATTGATACTTGCTCTTGGTGAGCCTCCAAAGGAAATCATGTCTTTGAATTTTTCTAAGCCGTATTGTTCAGGGTATCGGGTAGCAAATACGATATCAATTATGTATTGCTCAATTTTTTCATCCATATATACTTCCTTTACTAAATCACGGGCTCTGATTATTGCATCTGTTTTTAGTACGGTATTGGCAGTAGGGAATGTTTTTGCCAAGTTATGGCGAATAATCATTTTCTCTTCTTCCTTTTTTGGGTAGTCAATCACTACTTTCAGCATGAATCTATCCACTTGTGCTTCAGGTAATGGATAAGTTCCTTCTTGTTCTACAGGATTCTGTGTTGCCATTACTAGGAATGGTTTGTCTAATGGAAAGGACTCTCCACCAATGGTTACTTGGCGTTCCTGCATAGCTTCTAGTAAAGCTGATTGTACTTTTGCAGGAGCACGATTTATCTCATCTGCTAGTACAAAGTTAGCGAATATAGGTCCTTTTTTTACTGAGAAAGTTTCGTTTTTAGGACTGTATATTTGTGTTCCGATAATATCGGCAGGTAATAAGTCAGGGGTGAACTGCAATCTGCTGAATTTTGCATCTATCGTTTTGGCAAGGGTGGATATTGCTAGTGTTTTTGCTAGTCCAGGCACTCCTTCCAATAGTATATGTCCGTTTGATAAAAGGGCAACCAATAGTCTTTCACTCATGTGCTTTTGCCCAACAATTACTTTGTTGAGTTCTAGCATTAGCATATCAATTATAGCGCTTTCCTTGTTTATCTTTTCGTTTAATTCTTTTATATCTGTTTGTAATGTCTCAGTCATCTTATATTTTTTAGCGAACGCAAATTTAAGTTTTGTTATTTTATGTGCAAATGTAAACGCTACTTTTTTTGGAATATTTTGAAAGGTTTAAAATTTTATTATCTTATTTCTAATATCTTAATACTAAAGTCTAAATACTCATATCTATCTTCTATCTTTGCCACATGCGATTTTTCATTGAACTTTCTTACAAAGGCACAAATTACCATGGGTGGCAGGTACAGCCCAATGCCAATACGGTACAGGCCGAAATTAACAAAGCATTAAGTACTATTCTTAATGCCAAAATTGAGGTGATGGGTGCTGGGCGTACGGATGCTGGGGTACATGCCAAACAAATGTTTGCTCATTTTGATTATAATCATCACTTTGATGTGCATCAAATTATTATTAAGCTCAATAGTTTTCTTAAGGATGATATTGCTATCCGTACTATTTTTCATGTGGATGATGAGGCTTCAACTCGTTTTGATGCTGTAAGCAGGGAGTATCATTATAATATTGTGCAGGAAAAGAGTCCTTTTAAAACAACTGCTTATTTTGTACATAGGCCTTTGGATGTTAAAGCCATGAACTTGGCTTGTGAGCATATTTTAGGTCAGCAGGACTTTACTTCTTTTTCCAAAGCAAATACTCAAACCTTTACTAATAACTGCAATGTGATGTCAGCAGGTTGGGCTTTGGTGGATGGGGAGCTTATTTTTACCATTAAAGCTGATAGGTTTCTTAGGAATATGGTGCGTGCTATTGTGGGTACTTTGTTAGAAGTTGGTATTGGTAAAATTAAACCTGATGATGTAAAAGATATTATCGCCCAAAAGGATAGATGTAAGGCAGGTACTTCTGTTCCGGCACACGCTCTTTTCTTAAGTAAAATAGTTTACCCAAAGGGTATAGAAATATAAATGTCAGCAGCCAAAACCAAAAACCAAAAAACCAACACAGGTAATGTAATTGATTTTGTATTGCTTAAGCGTGTGCTTGCTTTTGCAAAGCCTTATCGTTTGCAGTTTACCATTGCAGCAATTGCTGCTATTTCGCTTTCTTTTTTGGGGCCTTTGCGTCCTTTGCTTATCAATTATGCTATTGATAATTATATCATTATTCCCAATAAAGAAAAGCTGTTGGATATCACTACTTTGTTGTTGGCTTTGTTGTTTTTGGAGGGCTTTATTCAGTTTTTTTATATTTATCTTTCTACTTGGATAGGGCAGCATGTTATTCAGGATTTGCGTGCTAAAATTTTCAAGCATATTTTATCTCTTAAGATGAAGTATTTTGACAACACGCCTATTGGTACTTTGGTTACGCGTTCCGTTTCGGATATTGAAACCATTGCCGATATTTTCTCTCAAGGTTTATTAGTCATTATTGCTGAACTCCTTAAATTGGTGGTGGTTATTACTATGATGTTTTATACGGATTGGCGTTTGGCGATTATTGCCATGCTAACTATTCCTGTTTTGTTGGTGGCTACTGCTTGGTTCAAGCGCAATATCAAGGCTTCTTTTCAGGATGTTCGCGAGCAAGTTTCTCAGCTCAATACTTTTGTTCAGGAACATATTGTGGGTATGAATATCGTCCAGATTTTTAATAGGGAAGAAGCAGAATACAAAAAGTTCAAAACCATTAATCAATCCCACCGTGATGCTCACTTGCGTTCCATTTTCTATTATGCTGTATTTTTCCCAATTGTTGAGGTGCTTTCGGCCATGTCCATTGGGTTAATTGTTTGGTATGGTGGGCAAGGAATTTTGGAAGGAAAAAACATAACTATTGGGGAATTGATTGCGTTCATTTTATTTGTCCATATGATGTTTCGTCCTATTAGGCAGCTAGCGGATAGGTTCAATATTTTGCAGATGGGAATAGTGGGTTCTGAGCGTGTGTTTAAGGTGTTGGATACGGATGAGAAAATTGCTGATACAGGAACTGAATCACTTGAAAACAGAGAGGGTTCTATTGCTTTTTCTAATGTTGATTTTCATTACAAGAAAGATGAGTGGGTACTTAAAGGCTTAACCTTTGAAATTCAGGCGGGTAAACTATTGGCTTTGGTAGGTAGGACAGGGGCAGGTAAAACGTCTATCATTTCTGTGCTTAATCGTTTCTATGAAATCCAAAAAGGAACAATTACTATTGATGGCGTAAATATTGAGGATATAAAACTTGATAGCCTCCGAAAAAATATTGCATTAGTGCAACAGGAAGTCTTCTTGTTTTCGGATTCTATTTTAAATAATATCACATTGTTTGATGAAAATATTGCTAGAGAACAAGTTATTGTAGCTGCAAAGGAAATTGGGGTACATGATTTTATTTCTTCTCTACCAAAATCTTATGATTATGTGGTGGGCGAAAGAGGGGTTACCCTTTCAGCTGGGCAAAGGCAGCTCATTGCTTTTTTAAGGGTTTATGTCCGTAATCCTAAAATCCTTATTTTGGATGAAGCTACTTCCTCTATTGATACTGCAACTGAAGAGTTATTGCAAAATGCTTTGGAAAAACTATCCAAAAACCGAACGACTATTGTAATTGCACATAGGCTTTCTACTATCGTAAATGCCGATAAAATCCTACACCTTAAAGATGGTGCAGTTATGGAAGAAGGTACGCATCAACAATTGCTTTTAAATGGGGGTACTTATGCTGCTATGTATCATCTTCAGGCTAATGCTGATTTGGATGCGTAAGATGTATTTTTAGAATACTAGTCTTAATTGATTATTTTTTTAATTTTGTAGAATATGAAAAAATTATTATTTCTTCTTTGTATTGTATTAAGTTCAAGCTTATTTTCTCAAACTACTGACTGGGTAAAATCCTTTGGTGGTTCAAAATCAGATAAAGGAATCTCAATAGGGGTTGATTCCCTTGGCTTTATTTATATTAGTGGTTATTTTAATAATAATGCTGATTTCGGAGCTTTTAATCTTTTTTATAACGGTTCTCAAAATAACAACAAGGATATGTTTGTTGCTAAATTAGATTCATTTGGTACAGTAATCTGGGCTATATCAGGTGGTGGTGGTCCTTATGATGATAGGGCTTTAGGGATGCATGTAACTCCAGGAGGTGATGTGTTTCTTACTGGAACATTTTGGGGAAATATTACATTCCCTTACAATCAAACTCCTAACTTTACTGCAAATGGCAATGGCTATGATACCTCAATGCTTACCAAAATTGATAAAGATGGGAACTGTATTTTTGCAAGAGGTTTTGGGGCAAATACAGGAGGGCCTTGTCCATGGCCAATGTATGATGGTGATGATCATTCTTATGATGTAAAGGTAGATGATGATGGCTTTATTTATGTAACAGGATTTTGGAGTGGTGATGATGCTGATTTTGATGGTTTCACTTTAACAAATCCTAATTGGAATAATTCCTGTCAACCAGCAGGATATATTGCTAAATTAGATGCATTAGGGAATTTTATTTGGGTAGATAAATTTGATGGAATAAAAGATCAAAGAGGATCAAGAGATAATAGATTAGCATTGGATCAGTTCTCAAATATTTACTTGTGTGGTGGTTTTGAAAACACAGGGGTTTATGGTCCGTTCTCTATTACTTCAAATGGAGATTGGGATGCATTTGTGTTTAAGATGGATAAAGATGGTAACTGGTTGTGGGCTAAAAACATAGGAAGTAATAAGTCAGATAGAGCAAACTCTATTGCAGTTGATGTCTGTAATGATATTTATATTACAGGAGAATATCGTAATCCTATGGTGTTTCTAGGGGCGAATGCTTCTAATGGAACTGATACTTTGAGTCATAAAAAAAGAAGAGATATCTTTGTTGCAAAAATGAATAATCAGGGGGACTGGAAATGGGCTAAAAGAGCAAGGGGTGGTGATACGGATAAGCCTTATCAAATGTCAGTAGATGCTAATAAGCAAGTTTTTATTTGCGGTACTACAAAAGATACTATCAAGTTTAGCAATAGTGTAATAGTTCCTCCCCAAAATAATATTGATACAAGTGCTAGTGCTTTTGTTGCTCAATTGGACGGTACTGGAAATGGTTCTTGGCTTTGGGCAAAGGTTGGTGGGAGTATTACTGATGATGATGATAGAACGAATGACATTTGTCCTGATGGTTTTGGGAATGTATATGCAATTGGTTTTTTTGAAGATGTAGCAAACTTTGAGGGGACAGCCTTAACTTCATTAGGTAAAAAAGATATTTTTGTTTGGAAAATGAGTATGACTCCAGGTAGTTTTACTTATAATAATAATTATGAGTCAGTTGCAGTGGATAGTATGGTTTTTAATCCTTCAGATACTGGTTTTTTTACAACATCTTCTTTTCTTGTTGATGGTTGTGATACTACTTTTGTTGATTCGGTAGTTCATCAGAAGTTAGGAGTGCAGATAAATTATAATATTAATAATCCGGGTACCGCAACTTTTACAATTAATGGGGTGCTGCAGGCAATGCCATATTCTCAAAATTATTGGGCAGGAGAGAGTATAAGTGTAGTAGTGAATACTCAGCCTAATTGGTTGTTTAGTAAATGGAAAACGTATGTTAATACAGTATCGCCAAACATTAACAGTATGGCGGCTAGTTTTATAGCTAATACTAGTGATTCATGTGTGCTTGTTACATATCCTCAACCTGACTTACAAGCTTTTATTTCTGGAAATGATACAATTTGCAGTAGCTCAAGTATAGGTGCTCAAGTTTTAATTTCGTTTAGTGCCGCTATATTACCCTGTACTTTTGAGTATTCGGTTAATGGAATTGTTCAGCCAAGTATTACAACTACAATAAACCCTTATGTTATTAATACGTATGATGAGGGTGTGTATGCCTTAGCTTCTTTTTCTGATGCAGTTACTACAGGTTGGACTTCAGGATCTGCTATAGTTACTGTTGTTCCTGCGCCAAAGGCTAATTTTTCTACATCTACGGATACACTAAGTGTTTTATATCCTTCCATACAAATGAATGACATTTCCATTGGAAATATAATTAATTGGAATTGGGATTTTGGCGATAACACGCCAACTGATTTCTCTCAAAACCCTTACCATGTTTATAAAGATTCATTGGGTATCTATCAGCTTAGTTTAATTGTAGTAGATGATATGGGTTGTAGCGATACTACCGAAAAACAAATATGGATTTCTGATGAATACTGGATGTATATTCCTAATAGCTTTACACCAGATTTAGATGGGATAAATGATGTGTTTTGTATCCATTATCATGGAGTGAGAGAAGAAACTTTTAATTTTAATATTTATGATAGATTCTCTAATTTAGTTTATGCTACTGCTAATATTTCAGAGCTAGAGTGTTTCTTAAATTCAAATGGTTGGGATGGTAAGCATTATAAAACTGGGAATAAGTTGCCGTTAGGAACTTATATATATGAAGTGTATTTCCAAGATTTTGAAGGCTGGAAGCATCAGGATAATGGGCATTTGTTTATTGTTAGATAAGTTTTTGTAGTTTTAGGGAAAATTTTATAGCTATGAAACAAATCATATTTTTTCTTTTAATTCCGTTCTTTTCTCTTGCTCAGCAATTAGTTCCAGACAACTACATTGTAATTAGTGATGGGCCTACTGAAGGTTACGATAGGCCAAGAGTTGTAGTAACAGCTAATAGCAGTCCTTTTGTTATTTGGAGTAAATTAAGTTCCCCAAAAGCAATACGAGCAAAAAAATGGAATGGTACTGCCTTTGGAAATGCTGTAAATGTTGTTACTTCTGATTTAATGCCAACTGGCTTTATTGGTCCTGAAATTGCTGCAAAAGGAGATACAGTTTACTTAATTTTTGAGTCTTTACTACACGCAAACCATGTTATTTATTTAAAAAAATCATTTGATGGTGGCTTAACTTTCTCCGATACTATTCGTGTTTCAGGAAACTCAAATACGCATAAATTTGCTATGCCTAATGTAGCTGTTCGTGCAGATGGTAATCCTGTAATTTCTTATATGGAATGTTTGCCGAACTGGACAGATTGGAAACAAACGGTAAGGACTTCTTTTGATTTTGGGATGACTTTTAGTTCAGCAGCTGATGTAAGTACATTAGCACCAGGTGAGCCTTGCGATTGTTGCCAAGCTACATTGGTTACTAATGGAAATGATGATGTGTTTTTTCTTTTTAGAAATGATGATAATAATGTAAGGAACTCTTATGTTGCAAAATCCTTGGATGGAGGAATTACTTTTACTGCTACTCAGGATTTAGATGATGTGAATTGGGTGCTGAATTCTTGTCCTACATCTTCTCCTGTTGGGGCTGTTTCAGGAGATAGTATTATGGTGATTAGGCGTAATGGTGGTTCAGGAGTTAATGAATTGTATAAGTCCAATGTAAATATTAATGATTTACAAAAAAACTATTTCACTCAAGTAGAGTCATCAGGTAGTTCCTTACAGGATCAACCTAAAGTAGCTACAGATTTAGCTCATTTTGTAAGTGTTTGGGAAGAGAATAGAAATGGAGTGAAGGAATGTTTTTATAACGTGATGCTCTCTAATGGATCAAGTTTGTATAATGGTGTTATTTCTGATACAGCTGTTTTTGGACATAAATTAAAGCCTGATATTGCTTGTGGCTCTGCTGATGGTGGTTTTTCTATTGTTTATTCTGCATCTACTGCAAAAGAAGTTCACTTTAGGTTTAGCCCAATAATGTATGGGGTTGGTGTTACTGAAGATTCTAATCCTCAGGATAAAAGATTACTTAAATCAGTAGATTTACTCGGTAAAACGATAACTCCTGGAAGCAATAAACTTTTCCTAAATATTTATAAGGACGGGACTGTGGAACGCAAGATAATTATTGAATAATTAATTCCTCTTCCAGAAATAAGGGGTAAACAAAATAGCGATTGTAAAGAGTTCTAGCCTTCCTAAAATCATAAGGAAAGAAAGCACCCATTTAGCAGCATCAGGTAAGTGAGCAAAACTAGCGGAAGGATTTATACTTCCTATCCCAGGCCCTACATTACTTACGGCTGTAATGGATGCCGAAACAGCATCCTGAAAGTCAAGCCCAATAAAAGTAAGTATGATTGCACCATTCACAAATACAAAGATGTAAAAGAAAACAAAGGCCAATAGGTTGTAGATAATCTTTGGCGAAACTCCATCTCCATTTAATTGTACAGGGATGATAGCGTTGGGGTGTAAGCGTCTTTTAAATTCTAAAAATCCATTTTTCATAAGTAGAGTAATCCTCACAATTTTCATCCCTCCACTTGTACTTCCTGCACTAGCTCCACTGAATAAAAGTAAGAAGAAAATGAAACTTGCAAAAGCTCCCCATTCAGTATAATTAGCACTAGCATATCCTGTAGTTGTAATAATACTCACAACTTGAAAAAGAGCAGTTCGGATACCTTGTTCAATACCAGAATTTTTAGCCATTAGCACGATAGGTGTAATCACGATTGTTAGTAGTAAAACAGCCATTACATACCAATTGAACTCATCATTTTTCCAGAATTTTTTGAGCTTTAATTTACTTCCGTAATACAATAAGGTAAAGTTAGTTCCTGCCAAAAACATAAATACAATAATAATGTACTGTATAAGTGGAGATGTAAAGTGTCCGATACTTGCCTGTTTAGTGGAGAATCCTCCCGTGCTCATAGTGGTTAAAGCATGGTTAAAAGCATCAAAAAAGGTCATGTTAGCAAGCCATAGTAAGCAAGTTTGAAGTAGGGTTAGTGCTACATAAATCAACCATAATCGTTTTGCTGTTTCTTTTATTCTTGGGTGTATTTTGTCCTTAGTTGGTCCTGGTGCTTCTGATGCGAAAAGTTCCATTCCTCCAACACCAAGTAAGGGTAGGATTGCAATAGTTAATACAATAATTCCCATTCCTCCAATCCATTGGGTCATACTCCTCCAAAACAAGATGCTCTCTGGCATTTGTTCAATATTGTTAAGTATAGAAGATCCTGTAGTAGTTAACCCTGAAACGGTTTCAAAAAAAGCATTGGTAACACCATCAAAAACGCCACTCATTAAATAAGGAATGGCACTACAAATTATCATGGCAAACCAACCGATTGCTACAATTAAATAGCCCTCTCTTTTCTTTACTTCATCACTTTTCTTTTTTCGAGTTAGGTATTTGGTAAGTAGCCCAATTACTATCGTGATAATTGTTGATTGAATGAAAACTCCTTGCATTCCATCATCATAATAAAAACTAAAAGGAATGGCAAGTGCCATTAAAAATCCAGTAATAATGATAAGTGTTCCTACAACATTAAGTACTACTGATTTGTTGATGAGTTTTTTTGCCATTTTCTATTGGAAGAAAGTTTCAATTTGATGGATAGATTCGTCATTGGTAAAGATGATTGCCTTGTCGCCTTCTGCTAATTGGAATTCCCCAAAAGGAACAAACCCTTTATTTTCTCTAACAATTCCAGCAATGTTTACCATTTTTGGTAATCTTAAATCTTTTAATGGTTTGTGTGTTATTTTACTTCCTGCTTTTACTGTAAATTCAATTACTTCCGCATCAAGGTTAAGTGTTGCAATTGCATTTACTTCTCCTTTACGAATGTATTTTAAAATATCATTGGCAGCAATAACTTTTTTGTTGATTAAGGTATCAATTCCAATATTATGCGAAAGCTTTATGTAATCAATATTTTCAACTCCTGATATTGTTTTCCTCACTCCATGTGATTTTGCAACTAATGATGAAATAATATTGGTTTCAGAATCGCCCGTTACCGCAATAAAAGCATCCATATCTTGTATGTTTTGCTCTTCTAATAATGAAACATCTGTTCCGTCACCATGTATTACTAAGGTGTTTTTTAGTTTTAGTGCAATTTTATTTGCTTTTTCCTCATCTTGTTCAATGAGGGTAACATTGTATTTTTTCTCTAGTTTTTCAGCAGTCAGTACGCCAATTCTACTTGCTCCTAGTATCATTACATCTTTAATATCAAAATCCTTTTGTCCGCATATTAAAGGTATTTCTTCATATCCTTTTGGTGTTGAAATAAAATAGACAATATCATCAAGTATAAACTCTGTTCTGGCTTGTACCATTAGCGTTTCTCCTTTTCTTAAAATGGAAACAGGTTTGAATGATAAGTTATTGTTAAAGTATTTTGAGTCCAGTACACAATTCCCAACCATAGGGGATTCTTTAGTAAGTTGTATGCTAAATACTGATAGCTTACCTCCTTCAAAGTCATAATTATCTAAAAAAGCTTCATGCTTTATGAGTTGTTTTATTTCTTTTGCTGCAATTTCAACTGGCGATATTACATGGTCAACTCCAATCTCTTTGTACAATGTGCGCATATTTCCGCCAATTTCCTCAAAATTACTAATTCTGCTGATTGTTTTTTTTGCACCTAATTTTTTCCCAAGTATGCAAATAAGTAAGTTGGTTTCTTCTGATGAGGTTGCTGCAATTAGTAGGTCGCAACTGGCTACTCCAGCTTCTATTAGTGTTTTAGTATTTTTAGCGTCTCCTTCAAGTCCAAGTATGTCATTGTGCTGTTTGGCTTTGTCTAATCGTTTTTTGTTATTGTCAATTAGATAGGTGTCCTGTGCTTCATTTGCTAGCATATGTGCTAGGTATGAACCCACTTCTCCTGCTCCTGCAATAATTATCTTCATTTATTAGGAAATTTTAGCAAAACTAAGTGTTTTTTTGGGGAACAAAACAAATTTCGTTAATTTTTAGGGTAATTATTTTTTAAGTGTTGATAAAAATGTGTTTTTCACTATTGTATTTTGTAAATAATATCTAAATTTAAACCTCCTAAAAAAATCAATTTAATTGAATAAAAATTTCCAAATATTTCGTTCCTCAGCAGGTAGTGGAAAAACATATACACTCTCGTTAAGTTTTATCGCTTTAGCCTTAGAGGGTGGGCGTTATGGCTATGAAGATTACTATCGTAAAATACTAGCAATTACCTTTACTAACAAGGCAGCAGCCGAAATGAAAGAAAGGGTGTTGGAATATTTAAGTGCTTTAGGTAATGAGGAGGATAAAGATGGAATATTGGGCTGGCTGCTAGAACGAACAGATTTGGATAAGGCAGAGGTTTTTAAGCGGGCAGCTGTGGTGCATAAGCATATTTTACATCATTATGCCGATTTAGGAATTTCTACAATTGATAAATTTACCTATAAAATTGTTAGAACCTTTGCGGCTGATTTAGGTTTGGCACATAATTTTGATTTGGAAATGGATTCCTATAAAATTATTCAACCAGTGGTTGCTTTGCTCTTGGGTAAAATGTCAGGCGTTGGTGGCGATTTATCTAATGCCTTGGTCAATTTTGCAATGCAAAAAGCTGAGGACGGAAAAAGCACAAATATTGAGCGTGATTTAGAAGAGTTTTCTCAGCAACTATTTAAAGAGGAAGTAGCTGCTTTTACAGATGGAAAAATCCTAACCGTTAAGGAATGTATGCAAGTGAAAAAGGATTTGCAAATTAGTAAAAATCACTTAGTACAACAAATAGAAGATTTAGCAGATAAGGCAGTTATTTACTTTGACGCAAATGGTTTAACGAAAGACCATTTTTTAAGAGGGACTTATTACAAGCATTTTGCAAATAATGTTGGAGGTAAAGATGATGGGAAATGGAGACCTAGTGATTCCTTGAAAAGAAATATTGAGAATGATGAGTGGTATGCAAAAGGAAAGTCGGATGCGATAAAGGAGTTAGTAGAGGATTGTAAGCTAGATTTAGAGCAGTTTTATACTGATTTATTGGTTCTCCTAAAAGAGTATTATTCGGTAAAAGCAGTGCTTAAAAACATCTATTCTATTGCAGTGCTAAATGAGTTAATGGCTGAAATAAAAGCCTTTAAGCAAGAAAATAATATTGAACAAATTTCAGAATTTAATAAGAAGATTCATAAGGTGGTAACCAATCAGCCTTCATCTTTTATTTATGAGCGTTTGGGCGAGCGATACAATCATTATTTAATTGATGAGTTTCAGGATACCTCCCTTTTGCAATGGCAGAATATATTGCCTTTAATTACGGATTCCTTGGATTATGGGAAAAGTATGGTAGTGGGTGATGGAAAGCAATCAATTTACAGATGGAGAGGAGGTGAGGTAGAGCAATTCTCTCAGTTGCCAACTATTTATAAAGGAGAGAATTTGCAATTTAAAGAGGATTGGGAGCGCAAATTAGAATCACATTATAATTGTGATAATCTATCTAGCAATTTTAGGAGTAGAAAAAATATCATTGAATTTAATAATCAGTTTTTTGAAAACACTAAGGAATTGCTCTCAGCTGATATTGCTGCTATTTATGATAATCAGCATCAAGAAAGTGATTTTGCGAAAGAGGGAGGCTATGTTCATGTTGAACTTTGTGGCGATAAGGAGAGGGGTTTTAAGGTGCCAGTTTTGGAGCGAATTGCAGCTGAGGTAAATAAATTAATTACTGAAAATAATTATAGTTATAAAGATATAACTATCCTGTGCAACAGCAGGAAAAGTGTAGCAATGGTTGCCGAATTTCTTTCAGTTTCAAAAATTCCGGTAATCTCAAATGAAGGCTTACTATTGAGTAAATCACCAAAGGTAAATGTATTGGTTGCTTTATTAACTTATTTGCAAAATCCTAAAGATGCTATTTCAAAATCGGTTGTTTCAGAGTACTTATTTAATAGTGTTCTTAGTGCGGATAATTTACATCATATGAACCTGTCTGTTAAATCAGAAGAGGGGTTTCATGAATTATTGAGAAAGGCTAATATTTTCATTAATGTTCCTAAACTTTTGCAAGAGCCACTTTATGAAATGGTGGAGCAAATTATTCGTTTATTTCATTTTAATGAGGATGTTTATTTACAATTCTTTTTAGATGTTGTGCTGGCTTATACCGAAAAGAAGGGAAGTAGTCTTTCTGAGTTTTTACTCTGGTGGGAGGATAGAAAACTAAAAGAAGCAATTGTAATTCCGGAAGGAACTGATGCATTACAAATTATGACGATTCATAAGTCAAAAGGATTGGCATTTAATGTAGTAATGATTCCGTTTAATTGGGAGGATAGAAAAAAAACAACTGATATTTGGGTGGATACTTCTACCCATTTCAATAAGCAATTGCCTGCCGCTTTAGTTAATGGAAATAAGAATTTAGAGTTTTCTCATTTTAACTCAGCCTATCAAAAGGAAAAAGAAATGAGCTTGTTGGATAGTTTGAATAAATTATATGTAGCAATGACAAGGCCAAAGGAACGCTTGTATATTTTTTCAAAATATTTGCCTGATAAAATTGCGGATGATTTTAAAACTAAAGGAAACCTAAATTCCTTTTTGTACGCTTATGATGATAATTTCCCTGTAATTATTGGAGATGCTAATATGCAGCACATTAATAAGGAGAAAGTTTGCAATACATTTGAAGTTACAAAACGAAAAAAACTAGATTGGAGGGAAGTCATTTCTTTAAAGCATACTGCTGAAGAAATTTGGGATACTGAAACCGTTAATGCTAAAAGGGATTGGGGAAAATTATTGCACCTTGTCCTTTCCGAAATTCATTATTTACCTCAGAAAAATAAAGTTATAAATGCCTGTTACAAAGCAGGGAAATGCAATAAACAAGAGTATGAAAAGCTGGAAGTTACTATTCAAGGTTTATTAACTCATGCTGAGATAATTCCTTATTTTTCTTCTGATTGGAAAGTAAAAACAGAAAAGGAAATATTGATGGAAAATGGCAAAACCTATATTCCTGATAGATTGCTTTTTTCTAAAAACTTAGATGAAGTAGTCGTTATAGATTATAAAACTGGAGCAGAAAAACCAGCACATAAAATCCAAATTACAGAATATTCATCTGCATTACAATTAATGGGATACAAAAACATTAAAAAAGTGTTGGTGTATATTACGGATGAAATAAAAGTTAAAGTATTATGATGGCATTTTTAGATAAAATAGCAGATAGGTTATTGCAAAAATTCCCAGAGAATATGGAAGGTGTTGCTGTGGTTTTGCCATCAAAACGAGCGGTAGTTTTTTTGAAACATTATCTTTCTAAAAAAATAAAAAAGCCAATTTTTCTTCCAGAATTTTATTCTGTTGAAGAATTTACTGAAAAGCTATCAGGCTTGCAGGTTTTGGATAACATTTCTTTGCAATTCAAGCTGTATCAATCTTACCTAGCCTCTCCTCCCAAAAAAGTAGATTCATTTGATGATTTCTTAAAATGGAGCAATGTTTTGTTACATGATTTTAATGAGATAGATAGAAACTTAGTGGATGCTAAATCAATTTATACTAACCTTAAAAACGTAAAAGAATTAGAAAACTGGAGTGTAGATGATTGGAGTTTAGCTGAGAGTAATCTAAGTGAAATGCAAAGTGATTATGTTAGTTTTTTTGAGGGTATGTTGCAGTGGTATAACCATTTTAATACTTCACTTTTAGATGAGCAACTTGCTTATCAGGGAATGGCGTATAAAGCAGCAGCTAAAAATATAAATACAACAGAAATAAAGTGGGATAAAGTTTGGTTTGTTGGGCTAAATGCGCTTACAAAATCCGAGCAAGCAATAATTGATTACCTAAAAAAAGGGGATATTGCTAGAGTGTTTTGGGATGCTGATAATTTCTATTATGAAAACCCTCAACATGAAGCAGGTGGTTTTTTGCGTGAGCAAAGAGAAAAATGGTCAGAAATTGACTTTAAAGGAGTTGGTGATTATTTTAATGAGCCAAAAGCAAACTTTAATGTGGTTGCTTGCCCTAAAAATATTACACAAGCTAAAGTAGCTGCTGAGGTGATTAAAGGTTTTGATAAAGCTGATTTGGAGAATAGTAATACTGCTATTGTTTTGGCGGATGAAGCCTTACTTTTCCCTGTTTTACATAATTTACCTTCTGAAATTAAACAGCTGAATATTACTATGGGTAGCCCCCTTAAAAATACAACTCTTTTTGCTTTTGTAGAAGCGATATTTAGGTTGCAAATTCATGCTATAAAGTACAATAGAAAAGCTTTTTATTATAAAGATGTAATTGCTGTTGTTGAGCATCCCTATTTTTCAAAAATCACAAAAATAAAAGAGGTAACTGCTTTTAAACGCTTTGTGGTTAAGAGCAATATTGTATTTGTTACTCAGCATAATTTCAATACTTACTTTAAGGATAGTAATGCTGTGAAATTACTCTTTACTATTTGGGAGGGGGTAGCTGAAGGCTTATTGACTTTTAGTCATTTAATAGAAGAGTTAAAGTTGCCACTTGTTGGGAAAAAAGGTTCTATTGAATCAGAAGTTTTAGCTACTTTTTATAATGCCTTAACCATTTTACAGAATTTAATTGCTGAAAATAATTTTGATGTTGAGCTAAAAACTCTCCAAATGATAATGCAACAATTAGTAGCTAAAGAAAGCATTCCCTTTAAAGGAGAGCCTTTAGAAGGGGTGCAGCTAATGGGGATTTTAGAAAGTAGAACACTTGATTTTAAAAATGTAATAATGCTTAGTGTGAATGAAGGGAAATTGCCAAAAGGAAAATCAGTAAATTCCTTTATTCCTTACGATCTGAAATTATATTTTAAGTTACCTACTTATGCTGAAAGTGATGCTGTTTTTTCTTATCACTTCTATCGTTTATTGCAAAGAGCAAATAATGTAACTTTAATTTATAATTCCGAAACAGATGACTTTGGTAGTGGTGAAAAAAGTAGATTCATTACTCAGTTGTTATCCGAATATAAGGGAGGGATAAAAGAATTGGTGTATAAGGGAGAGGATTTAGAAATTACAAATTCAACTTCTATTTCCATTGAAAATAAAGGCTTGGAAAAAGAGATTGAATCTTGGGCGGCAAAAGGAGTTTCTCCCTCTGCATTAAATAGATATACAAATTGTAGTTTGTCTTTCTACTATCATTATTTGGCTAAAATTAGAGAAGATGATGAGGTAGATGAATATGTAGATGCAAGTACTGTTGGATCGGCAATTCATGATGCTTTGGATAAGTTCTATCCTTTAGGGGTGCTTACTGAAAAGTTCATTAAGGAGAATAAGGCAGCTATTTTACAGGAGATAAAAGCAAATTTTATTGCGGCACTTTCTGAGCAAGGAATGCAAGAAGGTAAAAATTATTTGAGTTTGCAAATTGCACAAAAATTAACGCAAGATTTTCTGAATTTAGAAACGAAACTTCTGAAAGAAGCAGCTGCAAAAAATGTACAAATAAAGGTGGTTGGTAAAGAACAGGAATTAAATCATTCGCTTTTGGTTGATGGGCTTCAGTTCAATTTACTTGGTAAAGCAGATAGAGTAGATTTTGAAGGGGATACACTTAGGATAATTGATTATAAAACTGGAAAAGTTGAAGGTCCTGAGCTGGTGTTTATGGAATATGACGAATTGACAAGTAATAGAAAAAAAGCAAAAGCGTTTCAATTGCTAATGTATGCTTATTTGTACTTGAAGATGAATCCTAAATATATTGGGTTGAATGTTGTTGCTGGGATATTTTCGTTTAAAAATTTAAAATCAGAATTAATAAAAGTAAGTAAGAAGATTGCTCCTAGACAAAATGAAATTATTGATGTAAATTCCAGTGTTATAGAGCAGGTGGAAGAGCAGTTGGAGTTTATGCTTACTCAGATTAAAAATGAAGATTTTACTCAAGCTACTGATGCTAGTGCTTGTGAATGGTGCAATTATAAAGCGATTTGTAAGCGATAATTTGTAACTTTGGGGAAACGAAAAGTAAAAAGATGAAAAAAGTAATTACCCTAGTACTTGTAGTGCTAAGTTGTGTGAGTGTACAATCTCAAAATAGAAATTGTGGTACTATGCAGCATTTGGATGAAATCCGCCAGAATGACCCTCAAGTTGATCAGAGAATGCAAGTTGAAGAATCTGAAATTCAAAATTGGATTGCAAATAACCCTGAAAGTTCAATGCTTAATGTGCTTACTATTCCTGTAGTTGTGCATGTTATTTATAAGACTTCATCTCAAAATATATCTACCGCACAAGTGCAGTCGCAAATTGATATCTTGAATGAAGATTTTAGAAAGTTAAATTTAGATGCATCATCTGTTCCTTCTGCTTTTTCGGGTGTTGCTGCTGATGTTGAAATTGAATTTTGTTTGGCAGTACGCGATCCTAATGGGAATACAACAACTGGTATAACTAGAACGAGTACTGCTAGTTCAAGTTTTTCAGGATATACAAGTATGAAATATGCAAGTAGTGGAGGGCATGATGCATGGAATACTTCAAAATATTTAAACATTTGGGTGTGTAATTTGGCTAGTGGTTTGTTAGGTTTTGCAACATTCCCTGGTGGTAGTTCAAGCACTGATGGTGTAGTGTGTGATTATGCCTATTTTGGTGATATTGGTACTGCAACTTCTCCTTATCATCTGGGGAGAACGGCAACTCATGAGGTTGGGCATTGGTTAAATTTACGCCATATATGGGGAGATTCAAATTGTGGAACTGATTATGTGTCAGATACACCTACTCAGCAGGGGTCAAATTACGGTTGCCCTAGTTTCCCTTCTACTTCAAGTTGTATTGGTAACGGAAGTAATGGTGATATGTTTATGAACTACATGGACTATACAAATGATGCTTGTATGTATATGTTTAGTGCGGGTCAAAAAACTAGAATGCGTGCAACTTTAAATGGAAGTAGGTCATCATTATTATCTTCTAATGGTTGTGTGCCGGTAAATATACCAATCGTAATTTCAGCTAATGTTACTGATGTAAGTTGCAATGGAAATACAAATGGAAGTATTGATATTTCAGTAAGTGGTGGTCTTTCTCCTTTTACTTATTCTTGGAGCAATGGATTTACATCACAAGATATTTCTAACCTAAATATAGGAGTTTATACGGTAAGTGTAACTGATGCTCAAGGTCAAATACAAACAGCTAGTTATACTATTGCGGAGCCAACTGCCATTTCGATATCATATAATGCTGTAAGTACTTCAGCTCCTGGTGCTATTGACGGAGCGATTTATACTACAACAAATGGAGGTGTTCCTCCTTATACATTCTATTGGGTAAGTCCTTATGCAATAACTCAAAATTTAATAAATATTGCTGCAGGTGCTTATACCTTTTATGCAATTGATGCTAATAATTGTTTTTCCATGGAAAATATTACAGTTCAGGATGGTGTAATAGTGCCTGTTACTGCTAGTGAAATTATTACTGATGTAAGTTGTGCGGGAAATAATGATGGGGCCATTTATCTTACTGTTAGTGGAGGAGTGCCTCCTTTTTCATATTCTTGGACTAATGGAATGACGACTGAGGATATTACTGGAGTTTCAGGAGGAAGTTATGGCCTGACAATTACTGATTCTCAAAATCAAACTTTCTCAACAAGCTATATTGTTAATGAGGATTTGCCTTTAAATTTGAGTTATGTAATAACAAACGCAAGTAGTGTTACTGCTACTGATGGTGCAATTGATTTAACTGTAAGTGGAGGGCAATCACCTTATGTTTATTTTTGGAACACTAATCCGTCACAGAGTACAGAAGATATTAGTGGTTTAAATGTGGGCGATTATGTTGTTTATGTAGGCTATAATAGTTGGAGTTGTTTTGTAAGTGATACAGTTACAGTTTTAGGCATAATTTCAGGTTGTACAGATCCATTAGCAACAAATTATGATGCTACAGCAACTATTGATGATGGTTCATGTACTTACCCTGCTAACTGTAATGCTTATCCAACTGGCTTAAATGTATTTGATGTAATTGATACAAGAGTTAATTTTGCTTGGGATAACATGAATACAGCAAACTGTATGGTACTTAAGTATTATGTACGTTACCGTGAGGTAGGTGCTAGTGCTTGGAATACAAGAGCTGCCGGAGTTGGAAATGGATTATGTAACTTTGGATTGAATACTACATCTCAAATGTTGTTAGGCTTAACAGCTTCTACAACTTATGAGTGGAAATTGAAAGCATTCTATTGTGGAGGTACAAGTTCAAATTACTCTCCAGTTGCTACATTTACTACAGCAGGTGCTTGTCCTACTTTAGCTAACTTACAGGTTCAAACCTTTACAGGTAACCATACTAAGGCTAACTTTACTTGGGACAGTACAGGTACTTACTTGTATGCTCGTGTAGCTTTAAGAGTAGATACAGTAGGAGCAGCATGGCAAACGGTAGGTGGGTTTGGAACATTTGCACCAACAATGTCTCAACTTAAATTTGGATTAGTTGCTGGTGAAAGTTACAGAGCAGGAGCAAGAGCTTACTGTAATGCTACTATCTCAGCACACAGGTCTTGGTGGACTCCCTTTGTATTCTGGACACAACCAGGTGCTTTAATTAAGATAGAAGGAGGTGCTGCAATTGCTAACTTAGCTATTTATCCTAACCCAAGTAGTGATGTATTTAATATAAGTTTTACATCAGAA
>Ga0233426_10000216_pt1 | contig 66296 bp, 110 predicted proteins | sample SI_118_April2016_6_FD_179875 | JGI IMG/M metagenome (GOLD analysis project Ga0233426, IMG submission 179875) | Seawater microbial communities from Saanich Inlet, British Columbia, Canada - SI_118_April2016_10_MG | ecosystem: Environmental > Aquatic > Marine > Inlet | place: Canada: British... | reverse complement strand
AAAACACCTCAAAACAATCAGTATAACACACTCAATGATCAGGTTTGATCAACGAAATGGACGACTGCTTAAAACCCTTGTGCCACCAAGCCCGACAGCGCCTGTTTGATGTGCTCTGCAGCTTGCGCTTGGGTGGCGATGTGTTCAGGCCAATGCGGGATGACATCAATCGCGACACTGAGTTGGCCTGGCCCTTGTTGCTGACTGGCATTGGCATGACAATCGATTTGTGTGCTTTCCGGGGTGTTGAGGGTGATGTGACAAGCGTTCGGATGAGACATGGGTTTTCCTTGGGTGTATAAAGCGTGAATGAATTAAACACTATGATACCGGGGGCGTTGCGCATTAGCCACGGACTATGAGTCACATTTATTAAAAAAACAACCACAACAACAAAAAAAGTTATTGCGCCACAAGCAAAGCCTTGCTATGCTGGCGCAGCAAAGTGAGAGGTCACGTAATTTTGATAACAACAACACGCCTCTTTCCGGCTTATAGATAGGCCATTAATACGACGTACATTACACAGGGATTTATCGACGATGACACAAGCAATGACCACTGAACATAGGCAAGACCAAAATATCACACTGATCACCCTTAACTTATCCACTGATGGCGTTAAACCTAATGGTGAGACGATTGAGATCATGATCGACGCTGAATTTAAAGACAAGATCAATGGTGCCGCACTTTACCGCAGAATGCCCGCCGGACAATTGATGATTTTGCGAGATCAACAACGAAATTTTATTTTTCGTCATAATAAAGACAGCGTCGGAGTTGCCTTTAGCTCTTACCTTTTTGGTCGTTGTAACATGTATCGCGTAGATAAAAACAATATTTTAGATTACCGTTTTTCCGCGTACCGAAAAGACACGGGCACCCCGTCAATGATCTTGCTGAAAAGCAGTTTAAAAGACGATGCGACGGTGGAAAAGTTGTTTGAAGAAATGTGGTTGCAAGGCATTGAAGATAAAGCGCGCAATGAGCAACTCGAGGTTGAAAAGCGTCGTCAACGGTCTGAAAGTCGTCTGGCGAAAAAACACCCAGAGTTGCACAAAAACGTGTTGTTATTCCGCACCATGGCCTTAGCCGTGAGCAACAATAAAGCCGCGCCCTTACATCAAAATATTCACTGCCCAGAATGTAGTGAATTCTTCCAAAAACAACATCCACTTTCTTCGTTTTGTTCGAGCTTTAAAAAACGCGGCAAAGATGGGCGTATGTGTAAAGACACCTTTAGCAGCGATCGCGCCAAGTTAAAAACCAAGATCAAAAAAGAAATGAAAACCCATGTCTTAGACGATGATGTGATGGGCATGTTAATCGCGCTCTTGGAAGGCAAAAAAGCCGACGTCATTGACAAATCTAGCGACAAAGTCAGCGTTAGCGACAAAGTCAGCGTTAGCGACAAAGCCATCGATAAAGTCAGCGTTTCGGACAAAAACGTCGTGAGTCAAGTGATCACCAGCGCGGCGTCAAGCGCGCCAGAAAAAGTGGTTGAAGTGCCGATGTCGACAAAACCACAGCAGGAGATGTTGTCATTAGAGCAGATGGTCGATGTCGTCAAAAACGCCCCCGAGGATACCGTTATTTTCAAAACCATTGGCGGGATGGATTTCACGTTGGAGGAAACCAATGTGTTGATCGGCCAGAGTGACGATCAACAGGCGTTTAAAACCTTGCGCGGCATTGAGTTCAGCCTAGCGGAAATACGCACAATGGTGGGTATATCTTAACGTAAAAGGCCGTGTTCACGACACAAGAAGCCCCCGACAGACTAAGTCTTTCGGGGGCTTTTCTCTGCAGGTGCATTGACTACTTACGTGTTGATGTCCGTCAATGTCACACGACTTACACTAAAACTACATCCCCATTGCTGTTACTAAAGAACACTAACACCTTCATGGACTGATCAATGAACCGTCAATCTTTTTTACGAAAAAAACAGCGCAATAAACAACAGTATTTGCTTGATGCGCAATTTTATGTCATACTCACGTCACTTTCATTGAACAACACGTAACTTTTATGGACGCCACCTTGTTAGCCCAAACTTTTTACTTGATCGAAGCTACTGACTTTGAAATGCAATACCTGACAGAGCGCAATGAGCGCAGCCAAAACCCTGTCATCTGGGAGCAGCAGTCAGGCGGGTACTTACCGACCATCGGCACGCTAGACGACCGCCCTATTTGTTTATCTTTCCGATGGGCAACACTTGATGGTGCTTTGGTACTTTTTTGGCATGCGACGAGCATGGTGGTCGATCATGGGCAGATCATCATCTATATGCGAAAAACGTTCCCTCACCTGTTCCCTGATCCCGTTTACAACGGCAGCTTTGCCTCGAACGCCACAAATTTTCATTGCTGTGTTAATGCATTGAAAGGACGTAAGGCTTCATTGGCGAACAATACCCCTGAAAAAAAGCAGACAAATACGTCCCTTCACACCCGTTCACAGGCGTCGATCTCGCCTAGCCTAAGCGATGCGCACCCAACACCTTGAGTCTGATCGCGCTTGACTGTAATTTTGGCGCGATCACGCCAGAGCTTCGTCGCTATAACGAAGGGGGTGTCGATTTTATTGACTTCTCAACATTGCCCAGCGGAGACAGCACCGATGGGCGTAATAACCTGATCACGTTTTGTCTTACCGCCGCATCAGCGGGCTTCTCCCTTAAACGGGCAGACAACATCAGTCCTTTGCCCACCACGGGAGATGACCGCTGGCGTTGTCTGAGTAAAATTGGGTCGAGTTGATCCAAACCACGAGCGAAGTCACCGTCGAACAACAATATAATTATTGCGCAATGCGCAATCGTGTGAGACAATGGGTTATTATTTCACGTGAGCGCTTACGCATGCAACCAACACCTCAACACATCACGCCGCAAGAAATGGCCGAATTAACCCAGTTAATTTCAGGTTTCTTTTTTACGCGCGGCTTAACCGTTAATAACGAGATCATGCGTTCACTCGACAGTAACCTTACCGATTTTTTGTGGCAACATGGTATGGTGATCAGCGATGCGAACACAAGCAACACGCTCGTTGATACGCAGGCCATTGACTTAATGAAATTATCCCAAGGGGAAGGCGACGCTTGTCCAACCCTTGTGCCGAGCGCCCCTACGTCGACGCCGATCACTGTTCAACGCATTCATTTACTCTCTGATCCCCACGTCGATGCGATTTCAGACAATGCCTTGAGCCATGCGGACGTCGAAGCGGGTCTGGCGGATGGCTCCATGATCAGCATCAATGACGGCGATCAGTACTACGCGGTAATCAAAAGCAGTCAAGCACGGGTAGCCTTATTGGAAGACTTTCAATATTATGACGATCCAGAGTAATAGATGTTGCGTGCTGCGCAACTTGTTGCTATACTTATCTCAACTTAACACAACGAGTAAAAAACCATGAACTCAACAAACGCTTTTATTATAGGGCTTGCCATCGTCCTGAGCACGTGGGTATTATCGAGCCACTTTTCGCCTAGCGCTACGCGTAATTTCACTGGCGCGATCAACTCCGATACGGTGGGGTTATTAACTGATCTTCCAGCCAAAGAGCGCAGTCAAATGGTTCACTATCAAAATTGCATGGAAGCGGTCGCGTTAGTGTCAAGCTCAGGACAATTCACAGGAAATGCCAATAAATGTAACCTGTTACTAAAAAAATAGCAGAGCAACACAGACAACCTTATTTAGCGAGGAATACCCATGACAAGTTTACCCAATAGTTGGATCCGTTCAATGACAGCAGGTACAGGATTGGTGATCATCACCACCTTGTTTTTTATCTGGACATTAACCGACACGGGCAGTGTCGGGTTAAGTCTATTTGTTTCCCTGGTGGTTTCGGGAGGTTTAACCTACCTTTACCACTATGATCGGGTGGTCGACACGCTGATCCCTTGGGTGTGTCAATACGCGACGGTGACGTTACCGCTGTTATTCGCGATCTTCGCAGGGCTCATGGCTTACATGGTCAAGGATGAGCCCCTAAATTCCTTTTGGTTTGCGATCGCCATCTATGCGACACTGGTGACTTTTTCGGTGCTATGGGAAAAACGCGACGGCTGATTTGCGACACTAAAGAAGCCTTAAAGAACTTCGCCACCCATGCACAACGCCAATGCGAAATTTTAAGTGAACCATGTAGATGAACTTGCGTTTTGCGCACGTTTATGAGACAATACCCTCTTGATACAACGTTGTTAATTGGGGTATTTATGAAACTGTACGACGCCAGACCGACGCTCGACAAACTAAAAAGACGCTTAAAGCGCGATGGGATCAAAGACACCCCACTGTACTTAATGTTGCTCGTTGAAAAACGCGTGCAAGCCTTTGGTGCCCCTAAATACCATGGCACCTATGCCGTGGCCATCAAGCAACCGAAAGCCGGTCAACCGGGTTACCGCGACTACCTGAACTACCGTACGCGTCGCAGCGGGTCGATTTTATCTGACGAAGGCTATTGCTGTAATGAGATCCTTTTAGGCGACTACCACGCCAACAAACTACCGGACGAGAGTAGTGCCTACACCTTCTTTGAGGGATGCAGTGATGAAGACTGCTACAAAAAGACTTTCTCGGCAGTCCTCTAACGAATAGGGACAAAACAAACTTGCGCAATACGCAAGTTTGTGGCATACTGTTTATCTACTATCGTTTTAGGGAAAACTTATGCAAGCACCACATAACACCATTGAACAGGCATTAGCCTCGGTTCAAATCAACAACAACCAGATCACTTTCCCTGATCGTATTGAAGCACCTATTTTCACCAAAATGAAAACCATGTTTGCCGCGATCACCGGCACCTGGTTAGGCAAGAAAGCGCAAGCATTTGGCTTTGACTTTGATCCCAGTTGCATTGTCGCGCAGTACCTTTCGGATGGCAGCTGGCCAAAGAAAAACCCTTTTTCACTCTACCCCACGCCGGCGATCGTCACTGACTACGCCTGTAAATTCACCTATGCCGACGCCAACCGTTTTGCGGGTTATGATCATGTCATTCGTATTTTAGAGCCCAGTGCGGGACGTGGCGATCTGATCGATGCTGTGATCGAAGGCTTTAAACGCTTAGGTATTCGTTACGAAGTGATCTGCGTCGAGCTTGATCCGGTGAATATCGCCATCTTAACAGGTAAAGGCTATACCGTTATTGCGGGGGATTTTTTAAGCCTGAGCTCACTGGGGGAATTTGATCTGGTGATCATGAACCCGCCGTTTGAGGGCAACAATTACACCCATCACATCCGCCATGCACAAGGTTTTTTGAAAAAGAACGGAAAATTAGTGGCCATTGCGCCCACCAGTATTTTTAAATCACCGCATAAAGCGACGGTCGCATTAAGACAAGAAGTCAACGCCTTAAACTATCACGCCTTCCCAGGGGCGATTTTTGAAAAACATACCTTTGACGACACCACCGCAGAAACCTGTGTGTTTGAACTGTACGCCCCGGAGCGCACTAAACGTGAAGCGTTATTGATGGAGGATTACGGCGTAAATACCTTTGTGCTCTACATCAACAATCTTCGTTCATGGTGTGGCAAAGTGCAAACCTGTGGCAGTGAGGCGGCCTTGCGCACATTCATGCCAGAGATGGCCAAGGCGTACCTTGACGAATACCCGTTCGCTTTTATTAATGACGCCATTATAGAAGAGACCATTGCCTTCTTGGTGGATTTTCGTCAGACAGAATGGTCTGCAGACGCCCTTGCTACCGAAATAGCCGCGCCCATTACCGAGTCTACCGTCAACCCGACTGTCGAGCACTCTACGCCTGTAGCGAAAGCACCTTCGCCCGTTAAAACAGAGGCTTTTGCCAAAATTGACAGCTTACTGACGGAGATCAGCCAGACACTAAAACCGTCGCCTCGCCCGAAAAAAAGGGCCACACCCTTACCAACCAGACAGTTGAGCTTCTCTCTGTAAAAAACGGTTAAATTAACACTTTCGACTTGCGCTTCGCGCAGCATTTAGTTGTGCTTATGTCTATTGAACACCATCACCTTTACGGAGCAGACATGAGCAAGTTATCATGTAAATTATTTAAAACGTTAGGCTTTTCTGTCACAACCGTCGAACACGAAAAAGTCGCACGTCTCCCGCGTTTTCATCCGGCATATGACGATATCACCATCGGCAAAGACAGCGAAGGGGACTTTCGACTCCTCGTTGGTGAACATTCTTATTTTGGTCAAGCGCTGCGCACCGACAAGCAATTACAGACACTTTTCCCGCTGCTGTTTGGTCATCCACTTCCTTCATCGCCAACGGTTTAATGATATAGCACCCAAACAAAGCGCACGTCACCGTGAGCCGTTGTGTAATATTATCGAACGAGCGGCGTTAGTAAACAGCTTCCACCTTGAGGCTTTTCGCCCCGTACTTCACGGTTAAGGCCGCCACAAGTTCATTGATCGAAAAAGAGCTCACTGTACGCGCCGCCTGTTTATTTTTAGTTACTTGCGCCATTGATAATATTGTTACCCCGCCATTCTCCTTTTTCATAATATCATGATAATACGTTAGCGCATGCGCTTCTGTCATACCCATCACCAAACGCCCATGCTCAATAAACGCTTTTCGTGGTGAGCCATAAGCGTCTTGATCGTAGCCGTGCTCGATCATCGCGTTAATGTAGGCGCGAGCCTGTGATTTTTTAGTTGTTTTTTTGTTGTTCATGGTAACACCCCAAGGTATATACGTAACAATGTGTACGCAAAGCACACTATAAGTGCAACTGTGCTCTTTTGCAAGTATTTCTGTAATTAAAATTATACTTTTCTGTGCTTTTTTTGCGGTTTGACCATTCTTTTATTGCTCCTTGCGCATCATACTGTTATACTCAGTGTTCAATGACAAGCGCTACCCCTGTTTGAAAAACACGAGGATGGCGGCCAATAAACACATCAGGATATCTTTGTGTTTGACACTACTGGAGCACCAATGACACTTTCTACCGAAAAAAATGCAAAAGGGCTCGCCCGTCTTAAACACGTCTTAGCCCAACCGTACTGGATCTTTTTTGATGAAGGGCGAGGGTTTGCCATGGATAGTCTCGTGTGTGGGGCTGACTGTCTACCTGAAGCGCGGGCGATCGCTCAGATCCATATCGACAACAATGAAGCCGCCGGGATCTTTGAACGCGATACGGGGTTACAGTATATTCTTGAGCGCGATCATGCGGGGATCTTAGCGGATTCCGTTGATGAAGAATGTGAACTTATTCCCTTAATGACGACAGACTCGGTCACGGGACTTGAAACACGCGCCCGACAAGCAAAAGAAACACGGGAAAATACGGTGATGCTTGCGGAGCTTTCCGCCTTAGATCCGGCCAAGATGAGTAGCCAAACACGCGATCTATTACGCACGCTACAAGCCAGTATTGGGGAGGGAGGATAAGATGTCACTACTTTTTGTTTGGCTGATCTTTACGGGGTTTACCTACGGGCTCACTACCGAAGATAAACCGTCATTTTACTCACAGATCACCGTGGGTGTTCTTTGCGCCTTTACCTTCCCGTTGTTGCTTGGTTTTCACGCGAAAGAGCATTTTGACAATGTCAAAGCCATTAAGGACACTCTCACACCGGGCGACACTACGCCGAACGAAACAGCACAGGGCAAAACGACGCCTGACTAAGTGACGCACCTTACCTAATGGGGCTGAAAGAAGGTACCACAACGCTTTAGTTGTGGTATAATGGGTTATCAAAAACAGCAGGAAAATAAAGCCATGTCAAAAAAATTACCGTTGATCGCACAACCCTCGAGTACACTCGCCGCATTAGGTTGGTTACACCTTGACGGGGATGGCGTTTGCTTGAATTTTTCAGAGGGTTACCTCAATTTCCTGTGGCAAACTCGTAACATTAAAGCCTTGCACCATGATCCGGCCAATTTTGATTTTACCGATGTCTTGCCGCAATTGGACAAGCCGTGGCAGTATATCCCTGAGTTTATCAATGAATGCGATCAGTTTGCCGATATCCCTGCCTACCCTGAAGCAAAATTGGCATTACACGCGTTAGCACAGGCAGGCGTACCATTAACGATGATCACCGCTTGTGGGGACAGTGCCAACGCCCAACGAAACCGCTTAATCACCTTAGCTCGTGAGTTTGGTGACGTGTTTAAAGAGGTTGTTTTCCTCCCTATGGGTGAAGATAAAACCGCGACGTTACGCGCTCAACCCGAGGGGAGATTTGTTGACGATCAACTGCATGTTTGTGCGCAAGGTCAGCGAGCAAACAAGGACAGCTACTTATTCACCCGCCCGTACAACCGTGATGCGTGCGTGGCCACCTTAAAAGCGCAAAACATTCAACGTCTCGATTGTTGGTCACACTTGCCGCATTTTGTTCAAACCCGTACCCCCAAATAAACCGCCAGAAACACAACGGCAATGAGCTTGCTCGATGCGCAAAATAAAACTTGCGTCGCGTGGGCACTGTGCTATACTTTTATTATTGAAATATCACAACAGCAAAGAGATTATTATGACCAAACTGATTACCAGAAAGACGTTTTTGATCAACTTTACCGATCAAGAAAAGTACCCCTCAGCCTTAGATATGATGTTTACGGTGCAAGCTGAAGACACCGAGATGCTTGCCGTGCGATTGGCGGAATTACTGGACGAGCCCGTTGATAAAGTCACCCTGTTATTCATTGATATGATGGATGTGGAAAATCACCCAGGCAACTGTCAATTGAGTATTGATCACACCTATGATTACTATTGTAACATCGATCGCGTGAAGGCGTATTCTCAATAACCCACCTTTGGAACGACGGTTGACTTGTAAGGCGCGCGTTTATCTGCTAAACTACGCGCCACAACAACACAGGACGTTCTCTCATGACCACATCAACAGACCTGACGCGATGACGTAAGTCACGTATCAATGGGCACCATACGGCACCCAACACGACAATGCGTCGCTTAACAGACGTTAACGACACCCTGCTTTTCATTAGCTTATTACGTAGCCAAACTCTGCGCTCTCGCACTCGTGGCACGTAAACCGTTTTTATAGGATATTATTTTGAACTTAGTGACTACCCTGATCTCGTTGATCGAAACGAGACGCGCCCCTGAGATGGCGAAAAACCTTGAGATCACCACGATCACGCCCTTAAATAAACTTGGGATCGATTCATTAGGCTTTATTGAGTTGATCATGTCGGTTGAAAAAACCTTTGAGATCAACATTTACGATGAAGAATTAGAAGGCATGAAAACGGTCGGTGATATCATTCAATGTTTGCGAAATTTACGCCGAGATCTGGTGAATATCGATACTCCCGAAGCCTGTCTCGCCTGAGTTGATCAAGAATAAATATAGCTTGCGCCGCGCGCAATCTTTCGGTATACTGGGGACATCTTAACTCGGAGCCGTTTATGAAAACAATACGCAACATCACGATAACCCCTACGTTACGCGCCACATTACAACAAGGTTTGCGCTTTATTCAAGCGGCCTTGACAGAAAATGGCGGCGCAATGGCCGTCGCTAACTGTCCTTTGTTTAAATCGAAGGGACTAACGCCTTTATCGCCTGATGCCATGGTTGAATTGATCACCTCTCTTGATAATGCCACAGCGCTCTTAGGTCCGGTTGCGCCGAGCCAGCCGTCTGGGTGCAGTGCCTTGTACCACCAAATTGACGAAGCTGTCATGGCCGATCTGCATTTTCAGGTTAGCCACTTATCGAAGATCCGTAACAACACGGACTTTGACACCGATGAACGCGCGCGGTTTGCTCAGCTTTATGAGGGCGCTAAAACGGTGATCAGTATTTTAAAGCGAGATCCGCTGTTGGCCTGCGGCACGGATGCATGGTTGGCGAATATGGATCAGGGGCAGTTGCAATACACCCTTGAAAGCACCACTCGACTGTTGCAGAAAAAAGTGGATGAAACGAAAATCAAACTTTGGAAAGTCTACAGCGGTCATTCCAGTGTCTATCATTTTCAGCATTATAGTGAGGCGAGTGCTAAGCTGATCGAGATCTTGACCGAAGACAGTGTACAACACCCTGATCGCGCCAACGAAGCCTTGATCAATCCCGTAATGATCCCTGAAAGTGAAGTGGCCGATTACCTCGGTGTCGGTTACATTTACCAACGCGACAATTAAGCACATTACGCAGGTATAACGCGCAAATCAACACTTGCGCGAAACGCAAATTCCGGTTACTATAGTGTATATTCATTAATAAAAACCATGGAAAATTATGCGCATTGCCTTAGATTACGATGAAACCTATACCGACGCACCCGAGCTTTTTAAGTTGTTGGTGCAAACAGCACTTGAGCACGGTCATACGATCTTTTTTGCCACCTATCGATGCGCGAATGGCGACAATAGCGATATTGAGTCCGATGCTGAAATGCTGGGTATAAAAATTTTCTACACGGAAGGTCAGCAAAAACAACATGTGGTGCATGCCGACGTTTGGATCGACGATCAGCCACAAACCATTGTCAATGCCAAAATGCTCGGTAAAATGCATCACGGTTGTTTGGTCAATAATGATACTGAGTATTTGTATGAACCACCGAAAAAAGTACGCGCACAACTGGCGGATCTTGACGATGATCTGCGGCACATCAAAGGCACGTTTACGCCGCCGTATCCCAACGCGCCAACCTTGTTGACCGTACATGCGCTGTGCAACAATTTATCACTTTCTCATATCCAAACGTTATTTGAGACCGCGAAACACGATTTTGCGCACTTGTCCTTGAACGATCTGACCATCCGCCAAGTCCCGATGGCGGGCGATAAATTTTTCACCCAGATCACCTTTAAGGCCGTAGGTCTTACACCCACCGCTTATTTACTGCGCAAAGAGCAAATAAACAGTCGGGATCACAGCGGTGCGGCACTGGCTGCGCTAAATGCAAAATAACACTTGCGCACTGCGCAACCGCCTGTTACCGTGGTGTTCATTCGTTAATGGACACCACGGGAAACACCACATGGACAATGAACTTTATCACCTAAGCCCTCGCCCTACGCCGAAAACAACCATCGCGCGTAGTACCGAAGAGCTCAACGTACGCTACGCTCGCTTTTGTCATAACAATAGTCTTAATGCCAACGTGCCAGCCAGTGAGCAATACGCTTACGTGATCAGTGAGCACCAATCTCGCTGGTTAGACAGACACCTGACGCAAGTAGAAAGTGCTCGCGTCGAGGGACATCATTTTGCCGATGACCGCACGGAAATCGTCCGTGAGATCGCCGCCGATCTGCGCCAGAAAGAAAAAAAGGACGATGAAACTCTGCCTGCCTTGCTTGAAATCTTTTCCGTGACCTTACAACGAATCTAAAAGCCCAATAAAATAAACTTGCGTATTGCGCAACCTTTCGCTATACTTAACCTCTGTTTAATAACTCGAGCGTTTTTATGTCATGGTTTAGCCGCGCACTGGCTTGGTGCTTTAAAAAACAAGCGAACAGCCCACGTTACGTGCCACATTGGCAGTCACCACTCACCACGCCGACAGTGGATGATGAGGCGTTCATCTATGTGTTACACATCAAAAACTGGTACAGTACCGCGATCTTTACGGGTGGGGTGTGGCGCAATAAGAACAACCTCGCGATAGGCAAACGCGGCCTAAAAGGCTGGTTAGCCGTACCACGCACACCGAGCAGTGAAGATGTAACCTTTGAATGGTTTATCACTGAAAAAACCTTGCCCGAGCATGGCGGCTTTAACTTGCTGACCCAGCAAAAAAACAACTCAGCGGAGATCGCCCATTGTCTGGCATCGATCAAACAGCAACACCGTTTACGCTGGTGGCGCTTTGAACACGCGGAGAGTGAAATTTACCCGCACCAATGGCTAGCACTGCCTGAATTTGACCTTTACCCTGATGAGTGTGCAGAATGTTAACCTCACCTCAGTTAGCCGAGAAAGCGAGTACATCGCTTATGTATGACGGGCGTGGCAGATCCGCTTTTTCGGGCGCTTCGGTACTTTTTGACGGCTTTATTGACACCGTAATAATGGTAAAAAAACAGCCACAAAAACGCCGCACCGCGCAAGGGGATCTGCTCGACTGTCACACCAAATTACCGACAAAAAACGCCTATGGACATTACCCTATCTCGTGTAAACAAGTACGCGGGGAAAATAAAGGGCGCGTGTCCGCCAATTTCGACATCGTTGTGTTGGAAAATCCTTTTTTTAAGATCAGTGAAAAAGGTCGCCTACGGGTGAAAGCCGAGCAAAGTAAAAATGTCCATGCGTTTGTGCGCGGCACCTTAGTCGCCGCCTATCAAGGGGTATTTACGCCAACATCAGAAATGCTCACCACCAGTTACAACCCTTATTTTGCGGGGTATTTCTTTCATCGAGACAGCAAAAAAGCGGTCGGTGAGCATGAACTAACCCGCTACGCCATTTTACAAGGCAGTACCGTTTATTTAAGCGACACTTTACCCACATAATACCGCACACCGCAAATAAAAGCATTGCGCAACCCGCATATTTTTGTTATGATACATTCTCTTTTGAGGTACCAGGGGCACCACATGAACAACGCATTAACCTATTTACGTTACCACCCATTGTTTTACACGTTTATTACGCAACTTCAGCGCACGGCGTTTTTTAATGAAGACGGCGAGCTGAATACGCAAGAGCCGCCTATTCGCGAACACATTGCGCTAAATGGCTTGAGTGATGAAGATATTAACGAGGACTACCAAGGTTTGTCGTTATTACGCTGTATTGCGTCTGGCACCTATTTGTTTGAGCGTTTACGCGAAGACGATGATCCGCTTTATTCGACCGCCATCGACAACGAAGATTACCAGTCTGAAAACTTCATTGACATCGCGCTTCGCGCTTTTTCATGGGCAATGGATAAATGTGACTATGGTATTCATACTGCGCCGACACAACTGTTTTTAGGCAATGCAACAAAATTCCACCCGCGCTATGTAACGTTCATCGACGATCGCCTTGATGTCACCTCGTTTTACATGGACACCAGCTACAGCAACGATGAGTGTGCTACGTGGTGTCTTTGCCCTATTCGCCAATTAACCCTGAGCATTTCCGCCCACGGTTTCTCGGTTGACTGCTACAGCGATCGTGAAATGAGCACGTGGTGCAGTACGTGGTTCCTCAGTCAAAACCTCGATGAATTACTGGTCTATTTAGACAAGTTCTGCTTACGCCCTACGCCGCAAACCCGTGCGTTTATGATCGAGCAACTCACCCGCGTCCTGCTCACGACATGGGACGGCATTTCGGTGGAAGACTTTATCAATGATCAGACCAACTTGACCGCCGACTATTGTGACAATGGCGTGTGGACGATTGAATCAACCACCGTCGATGTTGATGGCCTTAAACCACTATTAATTGAACAACTTGAAGCTATGCCGCTGGTGATACTGAGCCAGCTACAGAGCACGTATTGCCCACGCGATGAATATTGCCAACTCACTTAAGGAAACACCATGCCATTATTATTAATCAAAGATCGCTACAATCGTATAGATTTTTTAGGAAAAGCCGAGCTGAAAACGCCCGATCCGTCATGGTTAGCGATGCAAAAAAAACCCTTTGCCAAAGACGCTGTTTTTTATCACGCTTACCCGATCACAGGGGGCGCATGCTCGGTGGATGCACAGGATATCGAGATCCTCCGCGAAGCCACGCAACAAGACATTGATGACATGAAAAAACATGGTTTCAACCCCGCGGCGGAGAAGATTTTAGCGTTATTTCAATCACCGCCAGCCCTGCCCGATTTTTTACAAGAGAAGCTCGATAGAGTCACCTCATGATCCGTGCAAAACGTTTTTGCACGTGTCATCGACGGGCGAGTCTCGTGAGTCTGATTGTGTTCTGGATGCTTAATACTGCATTCCCCTTGTCCGCTCAGTCAAAAAACGCACCCTAGATAAAACGCGCAACAGGTCATGACACTTATTGCACCACACGCATACTGTGTTATGATAGGTTATCTTTTTTACATAAGGCAACACCGATGTCAAATTCATTCATCTACAAACGTTTATCCTGGAACCACCTCGTGTTCGCGGCCATCATTGTCGCTTTTGTGGCGGTTTTCTACCTGATTGCCACTGCTCCTGAGCCTTATCGCCCGCCGATAAAATATCAAAAAGGAACGCTGATTTATAGTCGTGTTACACAACATCAAGGCCAAGTTATCTCGGGTTATTGTCGAAAAACCCACCCGAAAAACCCAACGCGCGAGTGCTTTTACAACATGCGTTTCAGTGACGACAACGGGCGATTGCAAGAGGTCATGATGGCCGAATTCGAGCTGTCCGACCAGGCACCTTCCGCAGAGGCACAGCCTCATCATGCTCACGCACCGTTTACGCCAGAGCAGACACCGTCGCCTTAGCGTTATAGGCGAATGTCGCTCTTACCACTTAACCGCTTGCTTTATACTTGTTGCGCAAGGCGCATTACTTTGCTATAGTAGGTTATCTTGAATTAACCGACCACTGAGCGTCTTATGCAACAAGCTTCTTTTGCCCTTAGCGAACACACGATCTTTGATCATATTGCCGATATTTCTCAAGCCGCCTCGGGCTCGATGACCCCGCAAACGAAGAAAAAATTTGCTGCTTACTTTACCCCGAAAGCTTTGTCCGATCATTTGATCCGCATCGCCAACTATCGCGGCGGTAAATTAGGGGATCATGGCGCAGGGGCAGGTATTTTATCCGCGACCGCCGCCGCGCGGTATATCGATACGGGCGCAAGTAAGCCCTGTTTACTGACCGCCTATGAGATCCAGCCAGACATTCAACCCTTTTTAAAACGCACCTATGACGCGCTCAGCCAGTACGCCCAAACCCGTGGCGCAACGGTTGATTACGATCTGCAAGGCGACTTTACCGCCTTAGCTACACAGGCACTTTCAACGGCGCACGGCGACTACGACAGTATTATCATTAATCCGCCGTATTTTAAAATAGCGGCCAATGCCCCCGTCAACCTTGAAATAGACCGTTTACTGGGCTTTCGTGCACCTAACATTTACGCGGCATTTATGCTGATCTCCTTGCACTTGTTAAAGCCAAACGGCTCGTTAACAGCCTTGGTGCCACGCTCGTTTTTTAATGGTGCGTATTTCAAACCGTTACGTCAATACCTGAAGAAAATCGCCTGTATCGACAGTGTGACACGATACCGTAGTCGCTCAAACCTATTCAAAGGGGATAACGTCTTACAAGAAAACTGTTTGGTTAAATTTTCTCGACGCGCCCAGCAATCTGAGATCACCGTGTTTACCTGTGAAGATCCGACCCAAGAAGCCACCGAAACCATGAGTATACCCGCAGATGTTTTGCTGGAGAATGAGCATGACATCTTTTTATTGCCCGCCGATGAAGCTGAGCTCAAAGCGTACTTGCGGATCCGCGCCCTGCCTCACACGTTATCGTCGTTAGGGAATAAACTGTCAACGGGCAAGTTGGTTGAACATCGCCACGCCGAGTCGCTTAATGCCTCAGGAGAGGGTGCCTTGTATATTGAAGCCAAATGCATGGACACGTCATCACGTCATTATCAACACAAGCATTCGCCGAGAAATCGCGGCAATGCCTTACACATTACCGAGAGCACACAAAAAACGCTCATTGACAACCAACCGTTAATTTTACTCAAACGGATCTCAAGCAACAGTGAGCGTCGTCGTGTTCATGCCTCGTTACTCACCGCCGCGCAGTATAGTGGCGAGAAGTTAGCCTTATCAAATTCGGTGCAATACCTGCACGGCGAGTCCTTGCAAACACCGGCGCACGCTGAAGCGTTATTGAGCCATTTACGCAGTGATGACATTGAATTAGCGATGCGGGCGATCAATGGCACCACGCAGATCAATCAACATGACTTTGATTTATTGCGCTTCCCGACGTTAACGCCGACGCACTAAATAAATAAACCACAATGGCCGCACAATAACGCTTGCGCCTTGCGCAAATCAAGTGCTATACTATCCGTTCATCCACAGGGAGAAATACCATGAAAGCAATGATCATACAGGTACAAAAATGTTACGCCAACAACAAAGTGCCCAAAGCCGCTAAAGATCGTCGCGGCACAAAAACAGCCGTGAGAATGGCGAGCAAATTAGCCATCAAAAACGACACCGTTTAATCACCACTTAACGTCACAGGGAAAATACCATGAGTGCTATGGCCTTATACGAAAAAGCAAAAGCCTTTATTACAGCTTTACTGAGCGATCACCCGCAGTTTGAATTGGCCTTGTTGCGCCGCAGTCAATTTTCGATCACCAACCGCATTACCCACCTCAACGTTTGGCAAGGGGGCGCAAAATCGTTATTGGCCGATCCCGAGGCAATACAATACCTGCTCGAACGAGCTTCCGTCAGCAATGAGCAGCTAACGACGACAATAAACGAGATCGACGGTGAGATGCAGGCGATCCGCCAGACCTTGTTACAGCAACTTAACGAGCTGGCACTTAGTCCTAGCTTCAGTCAGCAGTCGCTAAAAATCGATGATTTATTCAAACAAAAAACGCTGTGTATCAGCTTGCTCACCCCAACACCTAAAAGTGATCGCCCCCAGCTCAACGTTGCGCATAATAACGACGGCTTCGTCGAACTCAGCACGGCGACACGCGCGCAAGCGGAAGCGGCGTGGCCAGACATCCGCTATCATGGACACAACCTCTTTGATCTCTACCTGAGCGCGATGGATGATGACTTTTTTCACGGAGAAGACTTCGAGGGACAAGAGTGTTATTTAGCCTACAGCCCAAGCAATAATCTCTTTTACAGTGGCTGGGATGAATTCACCGACGGCGAAACCCACAGTAAGCGTTGGTATAATGTGGTAACGTTTAGCATTGACGCCCAAACCGGCAAATTTCATAATGTCGGCGGCGTAGTGACCAATAACCAGCTTTTCTACCAAAGTGATGCTAAAGCCAGAATTAGCGAGCAAGCGCCCGATCTGATGGAGCTTCGTTTAAATTAGCGATAAAAGCATAAAAAAAATCCCCCTAAAGACGTTTGCTTTCAAGGGGCTTTTTTACGCGTGAACGTTAATAAACCCTACAGTTTATTAACTCCTTCGACGGTTATTTTTTTCGACGACGCGTCAGCCCTAATGCCATTAAACCCAACACGGAAAACATCGCGGGGGCACTGACATCATCAACTTTCGCAAAGCCTGTCCCATCGAGTGAGGCAAGCGCCGTATCAATAGTGAACGTTTCATAATAGCCGATCGTCCAATCACTTTGCCCGCCAAGACCCGTTAACGATTCTCTGTAGCTGGTCAAACCGTACTGCGCCGTGTCGCCATACGCTTTGCCGATATTGTTACCACCGGTGGTCAAGTCGCCATTTACCAACAGATCATAAGAATTACCAAACGTGGCACCGTAGGCTCGCCACCCCATCACTTGACGGGCGCTTGAGGTGTTTTTAAGGAAGGTGTCGCCCGTCGTGAGGTTAACTAAGAAGTTATTAAGGTTGCTACTGTTGGTGAAACTTCCGGCACTTGCCCAACTAAACTCATTATAGCCCGCGACAATGGTTTTACTGCCATCGAGGTTACTGATAAATTCCATGACGGTAACCGTCGCGCCTTGACCGTCCACATCACGATGCCAATCTTGCGAGTCATCATAGAGATTGTCCGTTGCATCTTTGGTGAATATATTGGTTAAGTCGAGATCCCCTTGACCGATCAAGGTTTCTAATTGCCCAAGGTGATCTGCTTTGATCATGTCCGTACCGTTGATAATGGCACTGGCGTTTGCGCCGGCGCTAGCCCCTAATGCAAGCAGTGATAGTAATGCGATTTTTTCCAACATTGTAAAATCCCTTTTAGGTGTATGGGGTGTTTTGAGTAGGTTAAGTGAAAGCATGATCGATGCCACGTTGTCATTAAATACGTATTTTTGTGTGTTTTTTTTGATCGATATACCGATCTTTTCGCCAGCCCTGGCCCCGAAAACCGAGATATAAGGACAGATCCGCCCACCCGTGTAAGAAATCCATAACACCCTTTAGCCGTCAATAAACCCACTGTCCATTTTTTTTACAACACAAACGGTACGTAAAAAACCAACACTTCAACAAACAACTTGCGCAGGGCGCAACACTGTGCCATAATAACCATTCATTCATCACCGATAGAGATCACCATGAGCACAGCCAGTCGTTTATACCTTAACATCACCGGACGTCCTTTTGCGTTTGTCATGAAAACCCTTGAGCGCGAGATCAACACCGTGGTTAAACAGCTTTGCGACGTCTACAACGACATGGCCATGAATGCCAACAAAGTGCCGCGTTTATACCACATGGCGCGGGCAAATGGTTTTACTTACCACATCAGTGCGGGTGAGACGATTGACTCCCGATGTTATGACCGCTACATCACGAATTTCGCCTTATGTTGCACCCCTGACAACCGAGGGGGATTTCCGACAATACCTGCATTAAGCGAACGCAATGTGGCGCATCAGCACCGTAGCTTGAATATCATCTATGTGCATCCTGATGAATTACCCGACGGCTTAGGCGAGCAAGGCGACGCCGATAAGGTCTTATGTATCTCGTTGGGCGACGATACGTTAGCACAAACGTTACTGAGCGGGATTGGTGAGCGTTTAGCGATGGTATTGGCTTGCGAGGTTCACCATGAAGTGAGTACGCTTAACGAAGACGCCTTTATCGTCTTTACCCCCGAGAAATCGATTGAAAAGGGACTGTAATATGTCTACACCCTCCGTTTTTTCAACCCTCGACAACGCCGCCATCAATCAGCTGATCAGCCTATACACGCAACAGCCGGTTGATCACTGTGCCATTGGGCGTACGCGGGGCATTATTGGTCTCAGACACCTTGACTCGCAATATCACCTTTGGTGATAAACACTTATCCACCAGCATTTACGGGGATGACTATACGGTAACGCGCACCGATAATCTTTGTCGCGATATTGCCGAGTTGTATTTGGTCAATAAAAGTGAAAACACCCTGCCCGACGGCTATACGTTGTCAACAACGGTGCATATCAACACCCCGTAAAGCCCCGTAAACATTCTCTACTTGCACTCGCTAAAGTTGCACGGTAAACTGCGCCCTTATTGGGCGTATGACCGTGTTATTTTTAACCATTAAAAGGGAAGCGTTCGCCGCAAATGTGATATGATCAGCATAACGAGTTACCCCGCGGTGACTTTTTTTTGTGAATAGCGATTGTGCACAAAGTACTTGCAAAAGACAAACAGACCCCGTATAATAGGGACATTACAATTACTGAGGAAGAACCATGACTGAAGCTGTCATCGAGAAAAACATCATCGCAGACAATGCGGTATTTAACCCGAACCACTTACAAGCGGCCTCTGTTGATATCTGGGCACAAAAGTACCAGTTACGCGACTCTACAGGCGGCGCAGTGGATCACACCGTTATTGACACCTTTAAGCGGGTGGCGAAAGAATTAGCCTCAACAGAAGCAACACCTGCATTGCGAAAAACGCATGAAGAAAGTTTCTTTTGGGCATTGATGAATGGTGCAGTACCCGCGGGTCGCATTATGTCAAATGCGGGTTCAGGTATTCACAAGCCAGCAACGTCAACCATTAACTGTACCGTATCAGGCACGATCGTCGACTCAATGGACGGCATTGTCTGTCAAGGGGTCAGTAAAGCGGCCTTAACCTTGAAAGCGGGTTGTGGTATTGGTTATGACTTTACAACTATTCGCCCTGATGGCGCGTTTGTCGCAGGGGCAGGTTCAACCACGTCAGGTCCGTTACCGTTCATGGATATCTTTGACACGATGTGTCGCACCGTATCGAGTGCAGGTGGACGTCGTGGCGCGCAAATGGGCACTATGGATTGTCAACACCCTGACATCATGAGCTTTATTAAAGCCAAGCGTGAAGATGGCCGTTTACGCCACTTTAACTTATCAGTGTTGATTACGGATGCGTTTGTTGCCGCGGTCAAAGCCGATGAGGATTGGTCATTAGTTTTCCCCACCAATGCGAAAGAAATTGCCCGTGAAAGTTTAGCGTTTAACGAAAAAGGCAATACCAGCGACGTGATCTGGCGTGAATGGCCATTGCACATGGACAAGTACCTAAGCAATGACAGTGGCGAAGTGGCTTGTAAAGTCTACAAAGTGATCAAAGCAAAAAATATGTGGAACATGATCATGAACTCGACCTTTGATTTTGCCGAGCCAGGGTTTATCCTGATCGATAAGATCAACCACTACAACAACAATTGGTTTGGCGAAAATATTCGGGCGACCAACCCGTGTGGCGAGCAACCTCTACCACCGAATGGTTCATGTCTGTTAGGCTCTGTAAATCTCAGTGCCTTTATTGTGCATCCGTTCACGGAAAAAGCGTATTTTGACTATGAAAAATATGCCAAAGTGATCCGTATCTTTACCCGTATGCTCGATAATGTGGTGGAGCTAAATGGCTTACCGTTGGAAGAGCAACGCAAAGAAATCGAAAGTAAACGTCGTCACGGCATGGGGTATTTAGGGTTAGGATCAGCGATGGTCATGCTAGGCATTACTTACGGCAATAAAGACTCTGTCGCCTTTACCGATGAAGTGACGCGTATGTTAGCCCTTGAAGGCTGGAAAGAAGCCGTTACCTTAGCCAAAGAAAAAGGCTGTGCGCCGTTCTTATCAGACACGTACGAAATTACCGGCGAGTTATTACGTAAACGCCCTGCTTTGAAAGCCAAATACAAGTTAGGCGATCTTGTTAAAGGGCTTGAGCTTCATATCCACTACAGTCACTACATGGCGCACATTGTCAATGAATTGGGCGACGAGTGGGTTAGTGACGCGATGGCGAACGGTTTACGTTTCACCCATCACAGTTCAATCGCGCCAACAGGCACTATTGCGCTATCGGTGGGGAACAATGTCTCGAACGGTATTGAGCCGAGCTTTGCCCATTGGTACAAACGTAACGTGATCATCCCCGGCAAAGCCACGAAAAAACAAATTGACGTGATCTCTGCGGAATTGTTAACGTACCAACGCTTCATGAAAGAAAGCGATCCGTCATGGGAACTCCCTAAAGCCAACGGTTTCCTTGATATGAGCCAGTTACCGGAGAGTTTTGTTGATACGTCAACGATCTCACCCGCAGGGCATATCGCGGTACAAGCGGCGTCGCAAAAGTGGGTGGACAGCTCGATTTCAAAAACCATCAACATTCCTACCGACTTCGCGTTTGACAAGTTTGAAGATGTTTACATGTTAGCGTACGACTCCGGCTTAAAAGGCTGTACGACGTTCCGTTACAACCCTGAAAACTTCTCAGGGGTCTTGGTAAACGAAGCCGACTTGGCGAACACCGAATACGACTTTACCTTAGAAAATGGTGAAACGGTACGGGTAAAAGGCAATGATATTATCACCTATGAAGGTGAAGAGCATGTTGCCGCCAACCTTTACGATGCGTTAAAAGAAGGCCAATACGGCCGCTTCTAAACGCCCATTACCGTGAGGCGGGGAAGTCCCCGCTTTTTCACCCCTAATTGAGAGTACCATTATGAACACTGATAACGAAAAGAAAAGCCCGATTGATTTAGGCGCAAAGATCAAAAGTTTTGCGATTGTCAAAGAGAGCGCGGACAATGCCCCTATTGAGGCGTCAAAGCCAACAATCACCCTTGAAACGATTGAAACCACCAAGCGCCCGAGTGTCTTGGATGCGAAAAACTACAAGATTTCGTCACCGGAATATGAGCACGCGTACTATGTGAGTGTTTCAAACATCACCTTAAACGAAGGCACACCGGACGAAGAAACACGCCCGTATGAGATCTTCATCAACACCAAAGACAAAGTGAACGTGCAATGGGTACATGCGTTGACCTTTATGATGTCGGCGATCTTCCGCAAAGGCGGCGATTACATGTTCTTAATCGACGAGTTAAAAGAAGTCTCCGCGTCAGGCAGTGGCTGGTTTGGTCAAACCGTGTCAGGCACCTCGCGTTACATTGAGTCGATGGTCTCAGCGATTGCGGATGCGGTGGATCATCATGTAAAAACCACGTGTGGCATTGAGCGCGAAAAAGTGATCTTGAGCGACATTGCCCAAGAAGTGATCGCCGAGAAAAAAGCCAAGCACTTAGCGCAACATGGCCAAAGCGAAGACATCAACGAAACCCTTGACGCTGACAACAATGTCATTGACGCGAAATTACCAGGGGCGTTCGATTGCCCTAAGTGTAACGTCAAAAATGCAGTGGTATTAATGGATGGCTGTAAAACGTGTACTCAGTGCGGTGATAGCAAGTGTGGGTAAGTAACCACTAATACAGCAACCTAATGTGAGGGGGTAGCCCTCCTCACCCTACCGGATCGAGAGTACTGATGGATCTTTCTTTATTTAACAGTCTAGCCGATGAAACGAAAATCGCCGACACGGCTCGACAGGCCGCGAAACGCGTTTTAGTGGATGGCCTTAAAAAAGCCGTGGTAGCGCGCGAAGTCGGCTTACACCGCAATACCGTGGGTGATGCAGTCAAACGTATAGAGGCGCGCTTTAAAGTGCGACAAGGCGCCCCTGATGGCTGGCACGTGGTTTGTGTTTGCGTGCCCTTATCGGGTGTTGAACCGATCAATGAACTCGCCAAACAATATCAAGAAACCCCATAACAAGGTTGCACCTCAGTAGACCACCACTTCATTGCTTACCGAACATTACTTATTGCTTATTGCGCATAGATGGGTTATACTATAAGACATAACCACCCATCATGGAGCGTATGATGTCAACATTTAAAGAACGCTGGAAACGCGAAGATCTCATTACACTGGCGAAACAACTACTGTGGGGTTCGGTGTTCACGTTTATCTTGTTCGGCCTACCCTGTCTTGATGGACAATGTACCCTGACGATTTTTTAACCATTTTTTATCCAAGGAAAGCCCCTAATGAACAACAATTCATCGTTAAATATTCATTCGCCGTTAAACCTAACCAAAGAAATAGGCATCATCAGCAATGCTATAGACAGCTTACTCGTCATGGGCACCCCTGAATTTGGTACGCGTTTTTGGGCAAAAGTAAAGCTATTGCAATCTCGTAAAGCCGACATGGAAAACGAAGGCATTGGTTATACCGCTGGTTACTCACATGTTTCTGACAAAGAAGCCGATAGCTTTATCGCACAACACGCCAAGGCGCAATAACATGACAAACGAAGCAACGACATCAATCGAAGATGAATTCACCGCGATGCGAAAATTGGCCACCACACTGGGGATCGACACGACAACCACCCTTGACAAAGACTTGTTTCACGTGGATTTTATCAACCGCTTAAATCGCACCAGCGCTCGCCTTTGCGCGCAATTGGAGATGAGCATTTCGTCAGAAGCCGCCCAAGACACCGTCTTTGCCGCGTTAAAGCAAACTAAAAAAGGAAAATCATGATGCTCCATATAAAAACACGAATAATTCCCCATAGACCCAACACAGTTCTCGTCTTTGTTGAGCATGGCGGGGTTGAATATCGGCTAGTCTTTTGTGACAACAAGCCCTCGTTAGCCGAGAAAGTATTAGCGGAAGATTCTTATCGTGGCCGCGCCTCGACGAACACAAGAATTGTCAAGGGCCCGAAAGCGGTCTGGACATTTGCAGCACAACATTTAACGCCTTCACAATAACGCACTTTAAATCGATTTGTTTGCGCACGGCGCAATATTTATGTTGTTTTCTTTGGCGGTTCTGATATACTTACTGCAGTAGTTAAATCAGACCTTGAGGCACATTATGTTTACGATTATTTCTCCAGAGCAGCATTTCCCCATCTTACAGCAAAGCTTATTCGAGCGTGCCAACATCCAAAGCAATAAACGTGTTATTCGCTCATGCGGCACCACGCAAGTGCATCTGTTTAAATATGATCGCGCAGAAGCGCTTCAAAATCGTTTTACTCATGCCGATGATGCCGCCACGTCAACCGATATGATCACTTTATATGTTGCTCAGCGCAAAAACTGCCAAGTCATTGATATTGACCATCAAGGCGCGGCGCATAACTGTGCGCGTGTTCACGACATTGGTCATGCACCCTTCGGACATGAGGGTGCGAGGATAATTAACGAACGTTTTACCGCCCTTGGTGTACCCGAAGGTTTTTGTGATAACAATAACAATTTAACCGTGATCACCAAAAATGAAATAGAACTATCTACGCACACTTTGGTTAGTGTGATCAAGTACCCAGAGCGCCTTTACCCAAGTCAAAAAGTGCACTATCAAGCGTTATTAGCACAGGAGATCGCTAAAGACAAAGCGCATTTTGAAAAAATGGATATACACCTTGAAAATCAAACACGCACCATTGCCTGTCAAATCATGGATGAAGCCGATCGCAACAGTTACATATGCTCAGATTTAGCCGATTTTCTTTGCTTGGGCAATTCATTGAGCATTGACGCGTTAAAAGCACATGCGAAAAAAGTCGGGTTAGTTTACCGCTTCACTGAATTAACCACCTTGTTTGCAATTTTACGCTCAGGAAATAAAAACGCCATCAAAGCCCACTTTAACAGTTTGAAGTCGCGTTTTAATGCGAACTACACGTTAACGTCAGCAGGGCTCACCGTGTGTGATAAAGACTTGTTAGCGTACCGTGAGTTTTTGTGGGACATTGAGTTAACGTATTACATCAAACCCTTAAACGCCCATCGTGAGCATCAAGTTAAAATGACTGCGCTAAATACCTATATTGACCGTGTAGTCAACGAGGGTTATGCCCCATCAAAGCATTACAAAAAAGCGATCTCGGCAGCACCATCAGAGGTAGAACGTTTACGTTTAATGCGAGATATGATCGCCGAAACGACCGACTGGTTTATACTTAACGAAGGACGTGTTTCTGCGGCAGACGCAGGGTAAGAAAAGCCGTCAAAACCAATATTACCAAATAAAGCTTGCGCATTGCGCAAGTTTTGCTATACTGGTGTTATCTTTATTAATTAGGTATTTCCGTCATGAGCACACTTGTTTTATTAGATCACACCACCATCATCGCCCGTTGCCTCGCCCGCTATTTGCGCCAGTTTGATCTGACATTGAATGCGGCAGGCACCTTTGATAGCACGCTTGAGATCCATTCGGTGGTTGAGCGAGAAGTCGCCATAACAACCGTTTACATTGATCGCTGGATAGCTCTGCGTGAGCAGGGCTTAGCAAACGAGCAGTATCGTCGCAGTGAGCAAGCAAAAAATGACGTGATCGCGCTCTTTAGCCGAGACACCAAAAGTACTCGCTGTATGTTAAGGAGCTTCACCCCGTTATCGCAAACAGCCAACATGGTTGATCAATGCACACGTGTGATCAATGGCTTGATTAATTATATCGCACTCACCTATTTTGAGCGTAGTGATGAAATGGATAATCACGCCAAAACACGAGTTAATCATAATATATATATGGAAAAATACCTTCCTTATGATCCTGTCGATACATTTGAATTCAAAGGTGTCAATGTTCATGCTCCACTTTATTTCAATGAAGAGTATGTGGGGCGTGCCGACTGGTATTATGGTTTGCCGTATATTGATTGGTATTACCGCATTTTTGATCACCAAACAGATGGCGTAACGCCATGTCAGGCTTAACGTTAACACGCGTTTTAACGGCGCAACACATTCGCCAGCAACAGCGAGGCACGTTCGCCCTTGTCGTGGTGATCGCGTGCGCCTTGTTGAGCAGCCACGTACTGCTTTCGTTACCTTTGGGCGCGGGGTATACCGTCGGCTTATTGCGTCATTTCAAATCGTTACGTCCCTTAGCTATCGCGCAACGAAAAACCGTGTTATTCTGGTCGAAAAATACGCCGCGCATTGCCGACTATGTCGTTCAATTCGCCCATCAACAACGCGCTTTAACCCATGGTGAATATCGCTTATTACGCGACGCACAAATGGATAAATGGATCAATGACGTGGTGGATGCCACGCCCATACATCGCCGTTACACCTCACCGGAGAGTTACCATGTTTAACATCAAACACGCCCCAACAATTAAGCAACTTCGCCAACAGCGCATACTCATCATACTGATCACCCTGGTGCTACTTGGTGGCTTCGCTGCGCTGTTCATAAACATTGCTCAGTCGCTACAATTGATCCCCGCGATTTTTGCGGACGCCACCGCCACCGCACAAGAAAATTCGATGGCCATGGGTTTCGTCATGCTCGCGGCGGTGTTACTCAACGCCCTTTTATGGGTTCCCGTTCGCCTACTCTTAAACCATGCCGACATGGACAATAAGCATTGCGAAGAAATCTTAGTCTGGTCGAGCTGTTTTACCGCGCTGGCCGCCTACATTGAGCAAGTTCGCGCGCAAACTCGGGTGCTGACCCGCGGAGAGTATCGCGCGATCGTAAAGTGGCGTTTAAAGACCCTTAAATACGAAGAAAAAGTTCGGGTGCGTGAACAAAGAAAAGAGCATGCAAAAACCTTATACGCCCAGACAACCGATGTTAAGGGGGCGCTATGACCGACTACCAGACCTATTATCAACAACAGCTGTATTTACTTGTCGATACGCTGTACGTTCAACTTAAATCGTTCGACAAGCAAACGCTGCCTTTCGCCCTGATCCAAGAAGAAACGTTGGCTCACTGGCGCGCCGAAAATGTCTGTTTAACCACCGCTGAGCTGTTACAGTTCGCCAACGGACTGCAGACGGCACTGAACGCCTATCAACAAGGGGACTTTGACGATAACATCGTTGGACGGGGGATCTTACCCTTACCACTTTCGTCGGTGCTTGAACAGGTTGAACAGCAGATCAAAGCGCACTTTGTCGCCCGTCATAAGCGCGATATCGCACAAAAAGACATGAACTTGGGTAAGTAAAACTTGCGCCGAACGCATAGATGCGCTATACTGAGGGATAAGTACATCAACTCCACCTAAAGAGCGCCCTATGTCTGCAAATGAATTCGCCTTAACCCCAGTGAAAAACAGCGTACGCAAAGAAGTATTGCTGTTGTCCTCTAGTAACCGAGAAGCCCAAGTTGAGCTAAAAGAGTTAGTGGACGAACAGCGGATCACGTCGATCATGGCACCGTCGGTTTTTTTTACCGCCGTGTCAAGCAAAATAGCTTTTGATGCCTTGGGATTTTCCGTTAATTTTGTCATGGATATCGTGACCACCGAAGATGAAGTTCTATCAAGCACTCAACCCCGTAAATTGTCGTACTATACAGACAGCGACTTGCGCGATGTCTGTCAAGAGCGACATAATCAACTAGTGCGTCAAATCGATGCGTTACTGAACCATGATCTCGACGCGCAAAAAACAGCTGCGGTGATCGGCTTAAATAAAGCTAAAAAAGCGTTCGCTCGGATCGTTAAAAAAATGGAACAATAACATGCCTTTATTACCGATTGAAAACGACTCTCCTGTCTTGCATATTTTCAACTACAAAAAAAAAATGACAGAAACGCAAATGGTTCCCACGAGTTGGGGAAAGAAGCTGGCGAATAATGTTACGCTTGAACGCCATGATCTGTTATGCCGATTGGATGATCCCGTATTAGTTGACGCTAAAATAGACTACCAACGTTACTTGTGCATTCAAGCATTGACGTGCATGGATAGAACGACTTTTTCGCTCGAGGCCATCAAAGCATTTGATGCACTTAATGCTTTGTTACCCGATGCCGAAAAACAAAGTGCTTTACGTATGTTAAGTGCCTGTGGAGCATTAAAAAAGGCTCCTTCTTTTTATGCTAAGCGGATCGAGAAAGCCATAAAAACATAAAGGGTTCGTTGTCTTTATTATGTGATACCATCAAATACATAACCTTTACCGGAGAATTGCTATGTCGTTATTTCGTCATCCTGCGTGGTTTTTATTCCCATTAGCCTTTGCCGGAGTCTTTGGGTTGTTGCACAACGAACTCGATCGGGAGATCCACCCTCGCGACTATGACAACCTCGATCAACAAATCGCCGAACTGCAAAGCCAAGCGGCAAAACTGGCGTTCAAAAAAGCCTTTAGCGACGATCAACGCATCACCGAGGCCGAGCACGCAAAAATAAATCAGGTGATCTTAATTGAACGCGTCCACCCCAACCATCGCCCATTGTATTCTTACGCCTACTTGAAATCAGAAAAGCCCGACGACAAAAACCCATAACTCCACGATAACACTTGCGTTATACGCAATACTGTGAGATACTACTCTCAATGAAAAAAAACAGTGAGAGCAAGATGATCCTTAGTCAAATTATGATTTTAGCCGAAAAAACCATTCGCGCCTTACCGCTCGTGACAGAGGGAGTGCGCGTTGCCATCAATCGCCACGGCCTCTTGTGTCAAAGCTACGAGATCACTTACACCCTAACGAACAACACGGGGGTGATCGTCACCGATACCCTTTTGTTGTCACACGCTGACATTTCACAAGCATTACACGACAGTGGTCACTTTCAATTAGCGATCGGTATGTTGAACGCACGTACGCGAACCTTGTGTTTTTCCCCGATAGCATAACGAGTCCACAGTACAGCAGCCATAACATTTTTTTACGCCAACCCTTTGAGAGAGTATCATGAAACAGTTCATTACCTTTTTGTATAAAAACGCCACACTAACGTTTGTTTATTCACCGCAATCTAACGATCCTGAGCTGATCGATTTTCAGCAACAAAACTCAGGGTTTTCGGTGTTTGTTTTTCACACTAATATTGATAGCGAATCATTTAATGATCAAGACGCTAAACGGGCAATTGCTAAAGAATTATGGAAAGAGCTTGGTAACACCCCCACAGACGATGATGGCGCGGACGGCAATATCGACGAAGATTTTTTACACTTTCCCAAAGGAGAGCCTGTGTACGACATTTGGCATTGGTTTGAGGAAACCTTTGACGTTTGCATCGCCGCTGATCTTATGGGCGTTTAACACCTAAAAACAAACCCAATAAAGCTTGCGTTGTCCGCAAGTTTTTGAGACAATAGCAATATTAAAAACAACATCTTTGGAGCACCATGACAACGTTACCCGTTTTAAAAAACACCGATCTGACCGAGCAGGCAATGTACCATTTCTACTTAGTGCAAGCGATATTAAAAGACAAGGCCTTAACCACCAGTATTGGCGATGTTTTTGGCTGTGGTGAAGATGACTTTGTCATGCAAATGCTTGAGTATGCAAATGTTTACTACGTGGAATTTTCCGCCGCATTTGAAGCCGGAAATGACTTCCCCGGTGTGGTCGTGTATGAAACGCCGACTTTGTTAGCTGAGCGCTTTTGGGCGCGTGTTGACGTGGACGGTGAAATATACCAAAACCTGCCAACGATCGCGGATTTTCAAATCGATGTCCACACCGTGCTTGAGTTTTTTTTACGCCCAGCTAGCGGGCAATGGGGCGAATAATGAAAAAGTGGTATTTAACGAAAATGATCGCCCTCTATAATGCGGCATTGAAATACAGTGGCTGAGCGGATGATCAAAACGAAATAAACGAGCTGATCACTGTGAAAAATCATTTCATCGCGCAATTGGGAAAACTGCCACAATAGCGTATTACAAACGTGAACAGCATCAATTACCCAAGGACAAATACATGAACGACAATAACCCAGACAACCTTGACACACCGTTACCATTCTCCCTAGGGGATGGTTTATTCTCGCCCGAGTATTTGCCGAGTATTGATAATAGTTTTATGGCACGTGAATTTCGTAAAGCCATGAGAAGAGTCACCTTTATCACGGACACCTGCTTCACCGACAACCCGTCATTACCCCTATCAACAGACGGCGCATTTTCAAGTTGTAACCGTAACATGATCTATCACCAAGCGGACGGAAAAGCCCTTGAAGGCAGCACTCGTTTTTATCATGTCGACCGCGATCGTGAGCGCATCATTGCGTTAGTCTCGGAGGCAGCAGAAGCGGCTCTTTTACGTGATCAAGTGGCTGTCAATAAAAAAATCAGCCAACTAAAGGCAGAAATATCGCAACGTCAACGCGAAATTGATACGCTTCAAGAATTCGGTATTAAGGGGCGTCAAATCGCCACTGCACAAGAAAACATCATTAATTTGGTTGATGAGTTTTCTCGCTAACCTCACCTAAGATAATTATTATGGAGCAACACGATCAAGACTGTCGCGATCAACGCGAGCAAGCGGTAGCCCAGCGGTTGTTTTTACGCTTTTTATCGCTAGGCAACTGGCGTTTTAAAAATTTATTAACGGGGCGCACACACGATCTCAGTGCCGCCAACATTCAGTGTATTGACGTTATCGAGTCTGATGGGTCATTTGTCGTCTGATGGCAATAAACCTTGCGTCACGCGCACTTGTCGGTTATAATAGTGTTTCATTTAGAGCACACCCTTTGGAGCACGCATGAGTATTGTCGAACGTATAGGAAACGCTGAACGCACGGGTATTGTCGTCTTAGGCATGAAGCAACACGGCAAAGATACGTTTTGCGAGCATTTACGGGACACGTTTGGCGTCACATTTGCCTCAACATCGCGTTTTATGTGTGATAACGGGTTATTTGAACAACTCAAAGACAGTCATGGTTACGCCACCGCTGACGCATGTTTCAATGATCGTGACAATCATCGTCAACTTTGGTACAATGAAATTAATCGTTATTGTACGCCTGATGGCGCACGGTTGATACGAGAAATTTTTGCGGTCAAAGACATTTGCTGTGGCCCACGTCACCGCGTCGAGTTCGATTTGGCCAAAGCAGAGGGTTTAGTGAACTTTGTGATCTGGATCGATGCAGACGAGCGTCTACCGGGTGAAGCTAATGACAGTATGACCTTGACCAAAGCCGATGCGGACGTGATCTTAACCAACAATAGCACCGAAGCCGATTTTTTACGCGCTATCGAGGCCTTCTACCACAAGGTGTTACGTCAAAAACTGGCGCAACACATTCACTAAACAACAAACACCAATAGCTCCCGCAACGGCGGGTGCCTTTGTTGCGCAATGCGCAAATAACTTATTGCGTGAACTGTTGCGCTACGGTATACTAACTGCAGTCGACATTTTGTCACTTTATTTACAGGAATTAACATGAGTAACATCGAAAAAGCACCGAGCGCAAAAAAACAAGCGAGCGCACGCCAAATTACCTTATTTACTTTAGCTGAGCGTTCACATGCGTTGTTGAAGCCGATCCCGGCCAACGCCCGTAAAAACCTTGCCTACGGTTACATTGAAGATGCGGCCAGCGACGCCGGTGAAAAAATCAGCTTAAAAGAAGAAAATGCCATCCGCGACGAACTGTTCCGTGGTAAGCACGGTAACTTCTCTAAGCCGCGCAAGACCGGTTTTGCCGCCTTATTTGCCCCGCGCGAAGAAGTGCAGGTCGATCTGGTCGAACAAGAAGAGGCCGCGTTGAACCAAAAAACCAAGCCAACACGCGCCTGGTAATGCTACGTCGACTCGCGATCGCCGCGTTAGTGCTGGGGTTGGTTTTCTGGAGCAGCGTACGCCTCTACCGAGGGATCGTTGCCCTTAAAGCCAAAAGTACCTTAACCCGTGGTGATCTCGGACTGCTCCTCGTCGTCATTGCCGGTTGGGCATTGACGGTCTGGGGCACTTATCACTATTACCTATTCACTTTTTTTGGAGATGCACTCGAATGACGGATACCACAACAGCACCGGTAAAAAAAACGGCAAAAACACCTGAGATCCTCTATCGCTTTCACTTTTCTTTTCGTCAAGGTGGACAAATCTGCACCGGCGACGGTGATGTTGGCGGTTGTGATGCCGACCAGGCGATCCTCAATGCGAAAAAAGGCGTGGCCAATGATATGGGGATCGACGATCACGAGACGATCCATATTACGAAACTAACGCAAAAGCGTGTCCGAAAATCGGCAAAAACGTGTACCTAGGGTACAAGCAGACTCTTAAAAAAGTGAGCAAGCAATGTGTCAACGTCATCCACAACAGTCAACTATCCCCGAAGCGTCCTCGACGCCAAGTCGTGTGCCGCAAAACTGACAAACGTGCGGAGACACCTTAAATCGTGATGAACAAGGCGAGGGACTCTGTCGGGTTTGTCAACAATAAACCCATGACGAATAAATTACATTAAGCGTTGCGTTGAGCGCAATGTTTTGGTACACTGCTTTTTATCGAGTACCGTCACCCAAAAAGAGGCTATTATGCAACTTGACCCAAACGAATTTAAACCGAAAAAACACAAACAAAGTGATTTTTTTAGCTGGCAACTTTTTCGTTGGTTAAAAACACAGCCTCCAGCGTATTATCAAGTTTTCTCTAGCCCATGGGGCGGTACGCTAGGCTATGTTCCTGATGCGCCGATCTTATATATTGGGCGCATGGAAGAAGACGGGTCGTTTTCTGGCACCGAATTACGTCGTCATTGTTATCATGGCCAAAAAATAAACATGTTTTCATACTGCATGGCCGAGCATCGTTTGGATGAATGGCAAGATGTGACGGCGCAGTTTTGGGCAGAGTACCGCGAAAAAGGCGTTTGCGCCATTCACGGCAATAACGCCCATCACTTTGGCGACATCGGCAAAGACGACACCACGCGCACGTGTCAGCACTGTGGTCACGTTGATCACAAAACCATTGAAATGGTGCCTAAAACCATTTGGCGCGCCGCGTAATGGCGCAACATCTCCCGAATGCGGCGTGGGGCAAACAGCTCACCGTCGCCCAGTGTTACGCCCTACATCATGGCATGCAAGCAGATCAGTCTTGCGATGATCGTTACCGATATCCAGACTCGGACTATCTAGCACGTACAGTTCCCTTGTATGCTTTTTTACTGCTAGAAAGTGAGCGAATCAAAGCGGCACAATTGCCCTTTACCCGCTATAGTAGCCCAATTGACTTCCCTGAATACGCCCATGAGCTGATGGCGGCCGATCCTGCTTGCCAACAACACCCCTTGACGGCGAAAGAGAAACGATGGGATGAAAGTTTACTGGCACGTTATGAGTACCATCACGAGCAAAAAACCGCGTCATTAGATCCCGGCCTTGCCCAATGCAACCGCATTAACGCCTTGCTAAAACAAGTGAACACCCCCTAAAAGCATCTTGCGCCATGCCAAGTCTCGGTTATACTGCTGTCATCTTTTACGTTTGTTATCTAGGTGTTTTATGAGCAATCCACATCCGATCGCGTTACTGCCGGCCACCAATTATCGGCAAAAAACGCCTTGACTTATGGCCAATGTTACGGGAAGTATCTCGTATAGAGTCTTACAACAAACGATATAACACGTTTGCTTTTTATGTAAAAAAAATCGGTCTACTGCAGATTGATGCTTACCAACTTTTTCGGTTGATTGGTTAGTTGCTTAATCAAGTTTTAACGCGCCTAAATAGCGATTTAAGCGCATACCCCCTCTTTTACCACGCGTAACTCACCTTGGTGAACATCGTGCGTTCTGACACGGTGAGACGCCTTATATCATCATCTCGCAAACGGCCATCGGAATATCCTAAAAAGAACACTGTGCGCGGGTTGATCTCATAAGCATACAGCAACTGCGTGGCGAGGCTACGTTCATTACCGCTGCCGCTTAAGCCCAATAACGGGTTGTTATCGACGTTGTAATGGTAATCACTGTGGATCAAGCTTAATTTGAGGTAACTGTTGACGTTAAATTGGTAATTAACCCGCAAATCTGACAATTCCGCCCGATAAGCCATCTTCCCTTGTACGTCCATTTCACTCCAAATATAGCTATATTTCAAGGTTAAGTGACGACTCACTGCCCATTCGGCACTCGGCCCCCATTCAGACAATTGCCCAAGGCGGTTATTGTCATGATCCATTTTGTCGCCCCATTCTCCCCATAACGACAGTGACAAGATCGGTAACGGCTGTATCGACGTGCTTATTGCCCAATACGCTTCATCAAAACGGGCATAGTGCGCCAAATCGCCTTCGAGGTGGCCGCCATTGGGCACACTGCCTATCCGATCCGCCTGATTGTAAGATAAATCGATCGCAAATTGTTTGCTACCATAAAGTGACGCCCCGATCATTTGCTCGTTCGCCAACAAGCGCCCTTGTTGATCACTTAAGTGGCTGACATAGGCATACACAGATCCTTGGTAAAAATCACCGGGTAAATAATAGGTACGCGCCAGTGACGCCGACGTTTCTTTAACATCCACTTGCGGCACATAGCCGAGATCGGCGCGAAAATCTTCACCCACCGACAAATGGCTCAATGAAAAATCCCAGTATTCAGAGCTGTGATCAAAGGCAAGGGTGAGCAACTGATCCTCCAATTCTGTTTTTTTTCCGGGCAGTTGCTGGGTTGAATACAACCATTGCCCGGTCACGGTGTTGCTATCGTCTAGTCGATACCGACCATCGAGACCCGCTGTGACATTGTCATAGTCTTTCCCTTGGCGCACGGTGCTGATCAACCCTAGTGAGGTTTGTTTATCGTGATCATAACGATAACGTAACGCCCCGGCGCGCGAGCTTCCTGGTAGCTTCATCAATGACGAACCGAGGTTACCGGGCGTAATTAAAACGGTTTGCTGATCATCGGTAAAGAAGGCCGCCGAAGTGTGTGCTCCGCTGCGGTGAGTGAGTTTAACGCCGACATTCGGATCAGCAATGTTTCGCGTGTAGACCAGATCGGTCGGGCTGGTGAAATACTCGCTATTGGCCAAGAAAAACGCGCGCTTTTCCGCGTAAAACAATGAATAGGTTTTGTTGATCCCCAATTGTACTGCATCCGATTCAACCGTCGAAAAATCCGGATTTACGGTCAGATCCAATTGCGTATTAGGACTCAGTCCCCAATGTACATCAAGCCCCGCCTCGACGTCATTTTCGCTCGACCAGGGTGAAGGGGGGTTATAGACATCTCTTCGTTGGGTACGACTACTGGACAATGACGGCGTGAGTGTACGATCTTCGCGCGACTGCGCAGACGAGAATCCCTGAATGTCCGCCATTTGACAAGTCAAACACGGATCGTCGCGAGAGATCTGCACATTTGAGATCCGCAAGCGCTCGCCGCGTTGATAAACCCGAGCAAGTTCAAAACCCCACGTTTTAGGCAAACCACTCCCTTCAAAAGCAAGTACCCCAAACGGGATCGCCATTTCGACGACATACCCGGTATCGGTGATCTGCGTTTTCGCATCCCAGATCGCATCCCACGAGCGATTTTGAGACTGGGTAAGCTCATTAGACATGGCATCTAGCTTAACGCCATAAGGATTGACAAAGAAATCGTAACTGCTACGCCCTGTGTGGTAGGGATCAAGCTTAATACCCACCAAATCATCTGCCCAACGGCTGTCATGTTCTCCTAAAAACCCTTGGATCGCTGACGGGTTCGGATCGCTGGCGATAAAAGCCACATAAAGATAATGAGCGTCATTTTTCAGCCATACTTGAGTATCCACCGGGCTGGGTTTGTTCTCCCACGGTGAGGTCACGTTATTGACGGCGCGTTGCTCGGCGTCTCGCCATTCTGCGGGATCAAACACCCCATCAATGGTCACCGGAATGGTGGATTCACGCAGTTGTACCGACGGTTCATTTTTGGGGGTGGCGTGAACAAGCCCACTGCTTAGCACGATCAGGGCGCTTAATCGCCCGATAGCTTTTGAGATTAACATCAATGATTATTCCTTGGTTTTTGAGAAAGAGTGTTTTTCTGGGTGTTTTTTTGCAACGTCTCCATCAGTTGGCGATTCGCCGCGATAACGTCCTTGACGGTTCTATCCGCTTCTTGGATCATCACCGGGGGGAGTATATGCACTTGGTAAAGCGGTTTGTCGCCAAAGCCTCTAACTTGTTGGCCACTGGTGATCGCCCCGAACACGAAAAGCAAGCACACCATACCCAACGCGATCATCGTGCGCTGCGGACTGCTAAAACGAAAGCTGATCTGTAAACTCATCCACAACAGTGCAAAAATGACGCCCCCCAACAAAAACGCGATCACGATCGGCGGTAATGCATCATCACTGCCACTGTTCGCCAAAATAAGCACTTCAACCCCTTCCATCCACAACAGAGCATTAAAAATTAACAACCCAAACCCTAAATGGTATAAAAACCGAGGGGGACGGTGCAAGAGGTGGGCAGCTACGGCCACCAACACTGGCCACCACAACACCGTTGTTAATACCGACCACGTCAAGGTAAAAGCTTGTGTCCATGTCCCCTCTCGCGGGCCATTAAGGTAAAATGAAGAGGCCAGTACGCTAACAAACAACAACACGCTCATTAGTATAACCCCCGGACGCGCGAGCCATTGACAACGTTCATCGATCGCACTGATGGGCAGGGCTTTATCAATGGGCTCACCGGGCAAGATAAAACGCAACTGACTTCGCCCCACCTGCAAAACATCCCCGGACTGAATGACGTGTGCCTGCTCGCTTAATCGGTTGCCATTGAGCCGTGCGCCATTAACACTCTGCAGATCGCGGACAAACCATTTGGTATCTTCTTGAAAAAAATCCACATGCTCGGCGCAGACATGCACATCGGTTAAGCAAACAGCATGCTCGTGACCTCGCCCGACGCTAAACGCAGCGTGGTTTACCTTGTGCCGGGCGATCGCGGCACCACCACTATCAAGCTCCTCTAAAACTACTTCCATTTGACTGTCTCCATCACCCGTTGCGTAAAGGCCGCCGCACTGTCCATATCAACCCCGATCAACGAAAAGTCGCTGATCAAGGCTTTGTCCTCGTGGGACAAGCTGGCTGATAGAAAGAATACATCGAATAATCCGGAGTATTTTTTATAGGCGCGGGTGCAAAATACCGTTCTCGCTTTGCCAATTCCCGGCGACGAGGAGGGCAACAGTTCATCTCGGCAGGTGAAATTGGTCACGTCACCCCCGGTGACCGCATTCCCTGGACCTCTTGCGCCGAGGCGTTGCTGATAGAGACGTGAAAACCTTAAGGCGTCAATGGTATTGGCCGCGACGTACTCAAAACTCATTTCAAGGTACCCGGTCATAAAGGTCGGGGATAAGTAAATATCATCTTGCTGTCTGCACTCGGTATAACTGATGAATAAGGGGGTGTTGGGCTTTTCTTGGTTGGAATCTCCCCAGCAACGAATAAAGTCAACATCGACCATGGGGATCAGAGCATCACCTAATGGTTGCATCACCCAGGGAGCCGCTAACACATTGGCGATCAACTGCGCTTGGGCGTGTTGTAATTGCTGGTGTATTTGGTTTTGAACGGGGATCATTTCGCGGGTGCGCTGTACGTCCACCAAGTCATTAAGCTTACTCACGGGGACAAGGAAGGCAATGTGATCGCCTGCTTTGGCGACATTCACACCGACCACCTCATGGGCTTCATTGACTACCGGTCCGCCGCTCATGCCGGCATTCACTGCCCCAGTAAAATGAATTTTTTCGCTCACATCGCCTTGTTTAATACCGTTATAGACGCCGGGTACAACAATCAACCCAAGATCACTGGGGTTTCCCAGTGAATATAAAGTTTCGCCTTTGTTAGGTAACGTGTCGCCGAGCACAAACGCCGGGGTATCTACCGGGGAGCGTTGCAACAACGCCAGATCATTAACAATGTCGACACGAAGTAAGGTCAGCGCGCCAACTTCACCGGATTGGCTCACGTACTCAAGCCGATATTTTAACGGCGCACGTGCGATCCCAGCTATGACATGATAGTTGGTGGCAACTAACCCATCGGCGCGCAATAAAAACCCCGAACCGATCCCGCTTTTCTCACCGCTACCGCGTTCAATTAAGCGGATCTGATAGGTGGACTCACTGAGCGAAGCGAACACGCCCTCTGCCACTGTTGACGCCTGTGACAGACAAGACACCCAAAGCCCACTGAGGCAAAGACAACACCATAACCGCATGAATATTCCTCCTTGAATAAGAGGGCTATCATAGCATATTTTCAGCTTAAAATTTTTGGCCTTGCTTTTTTTTAAGCGATTGTTTTATTTTTAAAAAAATGGCACAGCAGATGCATAGTGACTTACGATCACAAGATCATCACGCAACAATTACACTAAAAGGAAATACTATGCTCAGTTCATTATTACTTTCAGTCGCTCTCTCTTCAAATCCCGGGATCCCCGTCGATGCTCCTACTTTTAGCACTAACCACAACGTCAGTGTTGAAAAGATGGGCGGAAGAAAAAATATCGGAAAACAACCAACGGGCGGTACAATTCGTTTATCTGATCAACAGTTAACCGTTGAAAAGATGGGCGGAAGAAAAAACATCGGAAAACAACCAACGGGCGGTACAATTCGTTTATCTGCTCAGCAGTCTGCAGAGAAAACGAATCGTCTGTAACGTTTGAGTGATAACCCTGAGAACAAACGAGGCATTTAGCCTCGTTTTTATCGGACGAATGACAATTGGTTAAATGTTAATCACCTGTAAACAGGGCCGACACTCAAGGGCTTAGCGAAAGAAAAGCGTCTGACAATCTTACAGTAACCTCGAAATTACCCTAGACCTACTCGAAAAACACTTGCGCGACACGCAACAATCTGTCATACTATCTTCACTGAAAAACACTTCACCTTAAGGAAAACCCATGGCCATTTGTTTTAAATCCAAGCGAGCACACGAGCAACGCGTAAAAAGTATGCGAGATACCTTGAAAAAATTGACGGTTTTATTTCGTGATATGCGTGAGCAGGGCTTGAATGTTGTCCGTGCCAATGAAAACCACGGGAGCTCACACCAAGTTTTAGCGGAAATTGCGGCTCGAAAATTGGGCGTAGACACGATTGACGACTTAAATAATTATTTGATCATGAGCAAACCCACTTTTGGTTATAGTACCATCAGTGATGTTAGCTATTTACTGTGGAAAGGTGATCGTGCCCTTTTCATCACCGCACTGCAGGGCATTGGCATCGAAGTGCTTAACCCGAACGAGCCTAAACAAACCATTACCATTCGTGTCGCGCCGCAAAAGCAGGCCGCGTAACATGTTGGCGCAGTACAGCCAAGCGATCGTCAGTACACGCTGTCGAGAAAGGCTTCATCGTGATGGGCTTAAGAAGCCCCGTTTTCACCTGACCACATTTTTCGACAGTCAAGGCACCTTGTCAAACGCGATCCCTTACCCTTGGGTAGGTGATCAGAAGGCGATCATTACCGACATTGACTGTTGGGATACGCCCAATGGCCTTTACATCATCGCCAATCTCGATTCTCCTTGGAGTCATGACATCAATGCGTTCTATCAGCAACAAGGCTTTGTCGATGATCATTCGCACAACCCGCACTTGACCTTGGTTAAACAAGCAACGTCGCCGGATCTTGTTCCTTATCGTCATTTGATCGGGCGCGCCATCGTCTTTAGCGATCACCAGCACAAATCCTTGAGCGCTGATCGTGCACAAAACACTAATAACGGCAATACCCTTAACAAACGGAGTAACGTACATGAGTGATAAAAAAACATTAGCGAGCCTTAAACGTGGCGACGTCGTGATCAGAAATTTAGCGGGCGGCGGCTTTGACTGTCTGTCGTTACTGAGTATTGAAACGGTAACCGACGACGGGATCTTCGTCGAAGGGGCGGACGGTGATTTCTCCCGCGATAGCGTTTATGGTTATCATTTGGACGGCCAACCTTTTTCGAGTCACACCCCAGGTTTTCGCTCAACGCTTTTGCGTAAAGCGACTGAGGAAGACTTGATCAACTACGCGGAATAATAAGCACTCGCAAAAAAGACGTCACACGATTGTGTTGGCGTCTTTTTTTTGCCTGCTATCACCGCTTGTACGTTGAGTATACCCAAATATACTTACTTGCAAAAAAGATTGCGTAGCAAGCAATATTTTGTTACGGTAGGAGCATTATCAATCACTTAGAGCCTATTATGAACATTACGGAAAACATACAAGACGCGGCGGCGCAGTATCCGTCACTAGAAGCCTTTTCTACGGGCGGCGGGTGTGATTTTATCGGGTTGTTTCCACAAGGGCGTGATCTTCACACCTGTTTGGTGCTGATGGATGCTGTTGATGGCACCCCAGATAAAATAAGCGATCCGTCGAACATTGTCTTTTATCCCGGTGAGCAATGGGACACCTGTATTGATGTTGGCTTTGTCTCGGCAGAGATCGCTCTGAAGATGTTGGCCTCCCCAGAATTATTGCAGCATTTGTATGCGTTAGCGCACCACCAATTCGCCACCCACGAGGCAGCGCACCTTCCGCCGGGCTACCCTCGTTCAAAAGCGGATATCGAGGCAGAATTACATACCCTTGGCGCTCAGCATATCATTTACATTTAACCGTCATATTAACATTTCTTAAGCGAGCAAATTAACCATGGACACGATAACGCCACCACTTGGTTGGACGAAGAGCACCTCACACTTACGGCACAAAACGAGGTGTTAAGCGCGTTCATTGTCGATAACAAAAGTCTCGGCGGCAAAAGTAATTATTGGCGAGCAACCGATGGGCGGCAGTATAATTTCTTCAATACCCAGCATATCATGGTCGCGCCATTGCCTTTTGAAAACGACGCCTCAAAGCCGTATATTGGTGAATGAGACAATTGCCGTCTCAAATTCGATCATCGCAAAAGGGGATTGCCTGAGTGATGCAGGTGTGCTGGCTCCCTTATCTTTAGCCACTATCGCGGAGTTAAGACGCGAAATATCTCAGTTACAAGAGCGAGTTCGCTAACCGCACGAAAAAAAACTTTTAAGCGCCCGCTACTTGTGGTTACTTCTTACGAACACCGCACAAAAGGGTTGCTTGTGGCGCAAGTTTAGGGTACAGTGTTCATAAGACACACGCATTCACCAATAAGGTCATTTATGCATTCACAACAAGCCACACTACTCCCCTTTACGCAAGCCAACGGCGATCAAATCGCGTTGCTATTCGTTGCCACCACCGCTTTTCACTTTGAGTTCCTGGAAGCTGCGACGCGTCTTTTTTATAAAAATCCAGAGTCGGGCGAAATTCATCGCATTTCGTTAGATAGTTCGTTGCACACAGAAAAACGGGTGTTTTCGAAACTATTGGAGGCGAACATACGCCCAAGCGATCTTGATATCAACTTCGGGGATGAAAAATGTGTCTTGATTACGGCGCTTTCGCCCCACATACCGGTGTCGTTAACCCAAGCTACCACGGAACAAAACGCCCTCTTGCGTTTACCGACATGTCCTTCGGGGCGCGAGTTAAAGTGTTGTCCATTAACCTCCGCGGTTAGCATGCTGAATCGTCGCCTCGCTCAGTTTAAGGGCTAATATGACTGGTAAAGGTCACTGGTGGATCGGCGCAATTGTCTCGCCGATCAGCTTCGAGTTAGCCCATAGCGCAGGCGGTATTGGTTGGCTGGCGTTGCTGATGACGTTTTCAGGCGCAACGGCGCCCGATTGGTTGGAAATACGCAAACCCAGCGGCGGCACGGTGATCACCCATCGTACGATCACCCATTGGTTACCGTTATGGTGTTTGGCTTTGGTGGCGGTATTGGCAACGATGGATACCCCGATTGCGCAAGGGCTAAATAAGCTTGATCCCAGCATGTATCAACTGATCGGCGAGCTCCTTAGTCCAGTGGTGGCCTCGGCCTTGATCGGCTTCCTCGTGGGCGGACTGTCTCATTTAGCGACAGATTTCCCTAACCCTATGGGGATTCCAATCGTTACACCATGGCACAGACTTTCCCTTAATTTGTGGAACAGTGGTGAGGGTGAAAAGATAACGAAAGGATTGGCTGTGGCGTTTGTCTTGTTTTATTTTGACATTCACCTCTGGGTACCTTGGGGTGAACTTCGCGGGGTATTCGATCGGTTAACTGCCTGATGTTACGACAAGTGACCTGCGCAATGCGCAACAGTGTGCGATACTAGATTATCCACAGCATTCACACCGGAGTAAGCGCATAATGCATCACGATCAAGACAACGACTGTTACGTTAGTGAAGAAGGTTCTATTACGATATCTCCAGAGCAGATCTATTGGCATGCCAGCCACAGCGTAACCTTAGAGATCGACGGTAAAGTGGTTTCCGTGCCCGTCAACCAATTGGACGACTTAATCGATGGTTTGACGCAAGTTAAGCAGTGCATTGATGAGCAACAATCATGACACCCAGCGAGCGCACCGCACAACTTAAACACCTGATGTTAACGCACCGTGATGAGCTCAAAGCCTTATTGTTGAGTGATCGCGATCTGGCGTTGGTTGAACTTACCATTCTCCGAGGGAGCTTAACCACGGCGGACGTCTCCAAGGAGTATAAAAACTCCAGCCAAAGTGCCAGTCAATCCTTGAAACGCCTTAAGAAAAAAGGCTATCTATGTGCCCAAGAAGAGCCCGACCCTACGGGTGGCTATCTTTTACGCTACAGACCAAACGTCAGTAAAACCCTCTAAAACAGATATTCACCTTGCGTGTTGCGCAACATCATGAGATACTACTATCAATCAAACACCGCATCTTTTCGAGGTACACATGAAAAAAACTGTCACCCTATTAATAGCTCTAACGCTCAGCGCGTGCGCCAGTACCGAAAACACAACGAACACCCCTAGCCCATGGCAAATCAGCGACAAGCAAGTGGTTGTCGTCGGCTGTGAATCCCTTAAAGCAGATAACCCACAGGCGGATTGCTAATGGCCAAGTATAGTTACCTCGCCAAAGAAAAGCGCACAGCTAAAGCCGTTCATGCGTTATTGATGAAAAACTTCACCTATGTAACGGATGAAAAGCAGTATGGTGAAATTGAACATTGGGTAATGCCCCCACCAAGTTTTACTGGACACCAAGCGCTGATCGGCGATTGCGAAGATTTCTCCCTTGCTGCTCGCAAACTATTACGTGACAAAAATATTCGTTCTCGGCTAGTGGCCTGTTTGGATGAAACGGGCGCAGGGCACCTCATACTAGAGGTAAATGGATGGATCATCGACAACCGCCAACGTAAACTGTGCACGAATCGTGAATTGCAACGTAAAGGGTATATTTACCAAGCGATCTCTGGGTACAATGCGGGTGAACCGTGGCACCGTCTGATCCCCTTAGTGGCGTAACATCACACCGAAAACAAAGATCCTACGGGGTCTTTTTTTTTCATAAAAAGCAAATAATAATTGCGTTGTGCGCAATAGGTTGTTATCATGATCTTATTGACAAAAACCGAACCTTTGGAGTAATGATGAAATTTTGGCTAACGGTAATAACGGTGATCGCTATCCTAATGAGTGTTAGCATGAGTGAACGTGAAAACAGTCTCGGGAAGATCATCACTGCCTCTTACATGAAGATCCATTCCTCACGGGGTGAGTCCGTAGTTGCAGGTACACAGCAACATGGGCAGATTGCCGGATTATCGGTACGCCAGTATATTCGATATTTACGCAAAACAACGCCAAAGACGTGCCTTTCTGGACACCGCGCGTTAAATAGAGATCACAAGAAATATTACTCCAGTGCACCGAATAATGCCCGCAACCAATTACTCACCAAAGAAGTTAAACTTTTGTGTGATTATTAGTTGCGCTGAGCGCAATTTTCCGCCATAATAACTTATCAATCAACACCGAGAACCCCCATGAGCAAAATCAAAAAGAGCAGTGAAGACCAACAGCGCATTGCGCAAACCATTTTATCGCAACTGGGTGGGAACATGTTTGTTCGCATGACCGGGGCACGCCACCTGGTCGCACTGGATTCGGGATTACAGTTTAAACTGCCAGAAGAAGACTTTATGCTCAAAGACGACGTGAATTGTCTGCGTATCGAGTTACGTGCCAACGACACCTATACGGTAGAAGCATGGACAATCGATCATGGTGACTTGAACAATAGTAAAAAAAAATCGACCCATGATAATATTTACAACGATCAGTTAGCCCCGCTATTTACGCAGTTGACAGGCTTAAATACCAGCCTTTAGGAAAACACATGAATCCAGACAAAAAAACCGAAAACCCTGTTAAAGCCATCGAAAACAGTGGTGAGGCGATCAGCAATGAAGTCAGTAATGCGGCCGCTGGACTTTTGTTTGAAATTAAAGAAACGTACGTTCGCAATCAAGCTCATTCCGCGCTCATTTACATGGAAGACAAAAGCGAGTGCAACAATTTACGTTACCAACTTCAGCGTGACGCCGCATTGGCCATCACGCTCTTGCTCAGTAAGATTCAACATTCTTGCCAGAGAAAATCGTTTAAAGCTGACAAAGCACAGAACGCTCCCCTTGATTGGTCCTTGTCCCGTTTGATCCGTCACCAGTGCGACACCATTAGTGATATAGCCCTGACTACCATGATCCGTCACATTAATGATCAAAAACTCATAATGGAGAAGTCGGCGATCGACTTTTTAGAAAATAAAGCGCCCGAAGCACAGCGTCGCTACGATCTCAGTAAGTACATTAAACATGAGCTAATGCAAGCCCAGCAAGCATTGGTAACGTTACTGACCGGCGTTACGCCAAAAACTTTACCAGACCACCCTTTATTAACCCAAGGAGCTTAGTCACATGAGCCAAACTATCCTGCAACGCGTAAAAAACAACACCAACAGTTTAAAGATGGACTTCTCCAATTCGTTTACCCATGAGCTGGCCAAATTAAGCCGAGAAACATCGGCGCGGATGAGCAAGATCGCCATCCGTTATATGGACGGTAAAGATCCCGCTATTGAATCCGAGTATCGTAAAGAAGAAGCCTGTGAAAAGGCGTATGATGGCTGCATCGACCGGTGTCAAAAGATCTCTCAACGTCTTGATATCGATGTGGACGCCTTTGAACAGGTTAATGAAATGGGTTTATCGTTCTTGCTAGGCGAGTATTTAAACGCCCATGTGGCCGCAATCGAAGCGGATTTCACTAGCCAACTCAGTCAAAACAACACCATGATGGAATACCACGCCACCGCGTTCATGAAAGATAAAGAAGACAGTGACGAGCAAAGTTATCAACGTTACCAAGCCGAGCGTAAAACCCTAGTATCTATTAGTGTATTGTTAAAAACAGTGAAGGGAACTTTTGTCTATACGATGCTCAAGGATGAACGGATAGAGGAAAAACGCGCCCGCGAGAAAAAAAATGATCAAAATATCAAATAAAGCTTGCGTTGTGCGCAAACGACACGTATGATGAACTTAATCTCATCAACAACCTCTACTAACCCCCACTAAAGAGACCTACCATGAAAAAAACAATCGAAACACCTAAAAAAGTATCAATAACTGCATTAGCCGCTTCATTAGCCCCGTCTGAGGGTGCCAATGTATTCTTGAGTAAATACTTTGAAAACATTGGCCTGAACAATGCCCGCGTCTCTGAACGTATTGACGTAGCACCTTCGACGATCAAGCGTTTACTTGATGGCGGCAACTTAAGCGTTGAAATGGCCTCTAAATTATTCAATGCATTCAAGTTAAAGCCTGAATTCTTGTTTAAAATTGAAGCGAAACAACAAACGTTTCTTGCGCAGCAACTGATCGGTTAAGTAGGTGCCATCAACGGCACCTTACCCGCGATAGTACGCACTATTCGCCCAAACTGTTATTTTCACACAGAGCACACTTATGCCCAAACAAACGTTAATTAAGCAATATGCCACCAAAGGCCGTATCCTGAGTATCCGCGGCAATGCATACCAAAAAGACATGCGTTTTTTAAATCTGCTCTCTGCAGAGCTTAAGCGTGCCGAGCCGAGCTTAACGGATGCTGATATTCACATCGTTATTTATGCGGGTGATCATTATAACGGCCAATACGGTGCCCATGCCAACTTACCAGAGGGCTTAGATCCGCCCGCCAGTTATGAAGTCATCCCCTATACCGAAGACATCAAGTAAGTAACAACCCATTAAATAAGCGCTCAAATGAGGGCTTTTTTTGTTTTCATGGAGATATAAATGTTAGAAGAACAGAACTTACTCAGCCCTGCTGTGATCACCGACATCGAGCCGTTACTGATTTTTTCCGCCCGTTATGCTCATGCACGCCCCACAGGCGCCGCGTTACAGGTGGTGAGTTGTGCTATTCGGCATTTTGGTGAAATCAGTCAATTGACCCGCAATACATTGCTCAGTGAAGCCCATAGTGCCTCTTGTTGCCTAGACGATTGGAAAAGGTTGGCCTCACATGCCCAAACCACACCGTCCCATACCCCTTCTGCTGTCATCGAAGCGAATATAATCAAAACCGTCGAAACATTATCGGTCTTTGCCGCGCGTTATGCTCATCACCAACAAAGTGACACAGCCCCCATCGTCGTGGTCGACACCGCCCTTAAATACTGGGCACATCTACGTGAGCAGACTCGGGTACAATTAGCCAGCGAATCCAGTAACGAAGCCAGCACCCATAAAGCAGAGTGGCTACGCCTGATCAGTCACTTTAATGGAAGTTGGGATTAACCCTAACGAACTCAAGCTTATGAACACCCTGAACTGCGCTGTGCTGTTGTGATATTCCAATAACAAGCGTTGCGTTTGGCGCAATATTTTGTTATTATTAATGCCTACACCAAACAGTCTCAGGGGAATCTTATGTTTAACAATTTAAACCGTTTTTTAAGCGCACATTCATCAAACCTACTTACCCATGGCGTCGTGAACAATAATGACTGGGATCGTACCTGGTCCGACAGTGCAGAAGAAAATGTCCATGGCAATCTGATCACATTGACGTTTTATATCAGCCAGTGCATAGACGAAGACAATAGAGGAGCAGAGAGTCCTTTCTTGGAATGCGGTTACACCTTTGAAATAGAGAATGAAGACAACGGCATTGAGAAAGGCTGTTTCGATTGCACCCCGCTACGTGGGGAACGTCCACCAAGCCCTTCTGAGATCTTAAACGCGATTATTCCGATAAACTGCACATTAACGCTCTGTCCTAAAAGACGATTATGGCTTGACGCGTTCATTGAGTCCACCTACACGCCATGGGCACAGGTAGAGGCCTTTAATGATTCTTTACCACTCACCTATAGTGATGAAGATAAAGCGTTTGCGTTGTCACCTGCCATCGCGGGGCGTTTATTCCTCACACAAGTCAGCAAACGCATGGTGGAAGGGGTTTATTTCTCCAAAAGCAACACCCTTGCTGTGATCGAGTGGATCAATCTTCATTGGCAAGATATGATGTGTGCCCAAGCGTTATCAGATGGACGTATTGGCGTGCGAGGTTTAGGTTGTCCTTTGGTAGAAATCGATCCTGATCAGTTTATCTTTTATGACTGCCAGCGTGGCCGCATGGCACAATCGGCTAACATATCGGATGTTACCTTGATACAGCGTTAACGCTGGCGATATCACATAGCCGTCCTCGGGCGGTTTTTTACGCTTAACCCAAAAGGTACTTTTATGTCTACTGCTGAAACAACTCCGTTGATCTTTACTTGTATTAAAGGGGAGATCCTCACAGGAATGTTGCTCAACATCACTAAACAAGGGTATCGCGTCCGTGGTGGCCGTGTACCTTATGATCACATCGTATTCACCCATAAAGTGCGCACAGGCTGGTTGACGGATGAGCAGAAACCTTATTACACCGAGTGTTCTTTCACCACTATGGCGGAGGCCAAAACGTTTGCCAATACGCAACTGATCAGCATGGAAACGTACTACCAAGGCAAGCTTGATGCCATTGTTGAGGCCAAAAATTCGTTGGGGCTACTGTTGTAACCTCACGAACAACAAGATAAAAACACGGGGTTCGCCCTTCGTGAATAACCCTCATGATGCCCGTTTTTTTTAAGCGGGACTTTTCATTGTTTTTTTTTGCGTATTGCGCAAATTGCGCTTGCATCCATGCGGGGGTTTGTTATACTTTACACACGTTACACCACCACCGAAAGAGCGTTTATGTCTATTCATACCCCAGCCGTTAATCGCGCAGAGCGAGAAGCACGTGCCTTGCAAAAAAGTACCCATGTGTTATTTATTATTCGCTTACCTGCGCGCCAAAAACGCACCAACAATGCCGATGATTTCCATGAGCACCTTTGCAAGTTAGCCACAGACATGGCGTGTCACAGTGCCTGTCGTTTAGCAAGTGAAACGGAATACCTGCGCACTGTGGACAGTTTTGCGGTAGTGTTAACCTCGCCATGTCACACGCAGTATGCCGAAACGTTACGTACGGTACGCCAACAATTACATGCCAGTGAAAACACCCCTGAGCATTACCAGCTGATCCTTGCCTTTTTAAACGGCAATAAAGAAATGGATCGCATCGATGAAGACTTCAACACACCAGACGCCCTTAAAAATAAGGAAAACCCATGAAACCTCGTATTCGCTACTCGGCAAAAACGCGCACGTATTCGTGTTCAAAACTAAACTTTTGGTCAGGCTTTGGCGCTACACCCGAAGCGGCCTATGCGTCCTATCAGCGCGCTAACACCATGAACTATGGCCTCGCGGCCTAGTCATCAACCGCTCACCTTCGCACTTATTCTCAGGGGAATACTATGCAAAAAACCATGACCTTTATTGGTAAAGATCTCGCGCAGTTAAAACGACTGGCACCGACATTTTCGTTTGCGCAGACTATCTTGTCAGCTATTAAGGTACAAGAAGAAAAAGGGGATAACTTGCACTTGCTCGATGATGGTTCGACAGAATTACCCATTAACTTGTCGTTAATCGACCTCAACAGTGTTTTGCAAGCGGTACTCAGCGCGCCCGATTGTTCGGGGATCACGCGCCACACTGCGCAAATGTTCTTGTATGATGAATGGTTGGTCGACCCAGACACACTCATTATCCCGACAACTCATTTCTCAGACGATCCCGATACGCCATAGGCGTTGCTCAGAGGAAGTTAAATGGCGAGGGCGAAAGCCCTTTTTCTAAATCCAACGCGCGGGTGTAAACTTTGTTGACTTTTTTTTACACAAACCCAAGCAGCTGTCAGCAATTATTGCGTTCACGCCCTCATAAATAAAGAGACGATCCGCCACACCCCTCGCAGACGAACTAACGAACGACGACAATTTGAAGATTTACAGCCCCTTTCTTTTGCTTGTTGCGCAAGTTTTTTGTTGCGTTTTACCCCGCGTTTGGTATACTAAAGTTCGTTAATCACTTACACATATCTCAGGGGATATTTTATGACGACGTTCAACAAATTACAGCAAGCACTGATCAATGCCAACAGCCACACACCCGAAGACAGAGCCGCGATGATCGCAGCCGTGACGGAAGGAGTGTATTACATCGTGGGTATTGAGTGCATCAATGGCGATATTTCAGCGGGCGCGATGGAAGGTGATACCGATGCAGGGGAAACGATCGACATCCCTTGCTTTTCCGCCACCCGCGCAGAAGTTGAAGAGGAAAACCGCGATATGACGGATGAATGGGAAAAGCAGATCCGCGAAAATGAGCGTGATGCGGATGACGAATGGCAAGGTGAGCCGCTACGTGTTCGTTGGAATGGTACGGACAATGCCGAGGTGCTTTTTGACATCGATCCCGCAAAAGGCGATAGCGTACGTGCCTCCGACACATGGCAGAACATGGCTGGTTTGTAGGCCGCATTACGCAGACACGTTTGCAACGCTCTTTTTAGGGCGTTTTTATTTACATTTTCCCGCACAACCTTTGGAGCTAACCATGTCAACAACTACAATCACTGCCACTGATAAAACCACAGACACTTTGATCGAAGAATTTACGAAATCGACCCCTCGCGGGGCTGGCTTTGCGTTTTGGGGTAACCTCACAGGTAACCACAACATCGATGGTTCCGTCAGTTACAATGAAGAAGGGTGTACCGACTACCTTTTTGACACGTTCGAAGATTTTATCACCTTTTATTTTCATCGAAAAGAGGTGATAGCTCTGCTCTCGCACTACGTTGGCTCACGAGATGACGCGGGTGAAATCACATGGTCAAACGAGCCCTACTCCCTTGAACTTATCGAGGATGAAGATGGCGGTGACGTCTATACTAAGCCAGTGAGAACAAGCTGTTAACCATGATATTTACGCAAGGTTTTAGCTACTTGTCTTTTTTTCTTTTCATGACCACAAGCGCTTGCGTGTGACGCAATATTTCGTTATACTACCCGCTCATTGATACTTTTCAACATCCACATTAAAATGAAATTGTTGTTAAGTTTAATGGTTAAAGTTACGCACGAAAAGAGACCTAATAGAGATAATTAGCGTTATTTTTTCTATTAATGTAAAAGTAAACGTCAATTGAGAAAAGGAAGTGTCATGTCCCACGAAATAAAAGGCACCGTTAAGGGAACAACTGTCGGTGTCGAGTTTAAGGATAACGGTGCGATTGAGATATGCACTGATGCGCCAAGTGTATGCTGTGTAGCTTTCGTCAAATTAGAGAAAGAGCAAGTCAAAGAATTAATACGAGTTTTACAGCTTCAATTAAATCCACCAAACTAGCGAAAACACTATGAACTATGATGCTTTTAGAGTCGAGCTAGGTAAGTTAGGATTTGATAACGAATGGTATCACTTGCCTTGCATGCGTACAGAACTACCACAAATGATGGTTAGTTGGGTTGCAAACCCTATCGGTGTTCAACTACAGATAAAAAATGAAAAGGGTCTTTTCGAACAACAGCGAGTCGAATATATTGACATGTACAATGCAACTTTACGCCAAATTGAATTCAATATAGAAAAATTTACACAAAAACAGAAGGAGAAATAAATGCCCGAAGAAAATAAAGGTGACTTTTTTGTAATGCTAACAACTCAAAAAGGTGGATACACACCGCTTGAACTATCTACCAGTATTGCAGATGATACAAGTGAACTTGCAAAGTTTGAAACTAAAGAAGATGCACGAAAAGGGGCTTTAGGATCCGTTCTTGGCGAGAATTTTGGGTATGAGGTTTTTGAAGTCGGGACTGGCGAAAGCTAGGTATCCATTTAAGTAGGATTTACCCTGCACAATTAAACATTACTGGAGTTACCATGAATAAAAACATCACCTATCGCGCACTGGCTATTTTAGCCATCACGATCATTGTTACGTCACTGTTCATGGCACGAAGTGCACTGGATAACCCTGAACAGCGCAAAGCAGATCTTGACGCATCGCTAGAAACGATAAGAGCGAAAAAAGCGACCACGCTCGCTGAAACACCTGTGGAATTTCGCGAGCAAGCGGCATTGAGCCAACTGGCCAATAGTTTTTTTGACCGTTCCCTATCACGCCTTAAAGCGACTAAAGTTAAGATCGTTTTATTGCCTAATGGCGACTACGCCCCTGATAACACCAAACGTTTATTGCAAACGAATATCTACACCCTAAAAGGCTTTTCGGGCTTTATATCACGCCCCGTCACCCAAGACTACCCTAAGCTACTCACGCCATTACCCGCCTTGACCGAGTCCTTACCGCTGGCGAATCTGACGCTAAAGGACTCGCGATGGACGGTTGCCGTGAATACACGTGTGCATCAAACGATCAGTAAGCAACGCATGGCGCTGCTCCTTATCGCTGCCTTGAGAGACATCGGCTTAGGCAGTTATGACGAAATAGAAACCCCGTTGCAGTCATGGGCACATTAACAGTAAATAACGCCATCACTTTAACTTGCGCGTGGCGCAATTGCCTGTTATACTAACGTACAGACACTGAGCTTTTAACAGAGAAAAACATGAACACACCCAAAGAAATCGCCCCTTTACATCAACGTGCATTACTGTTCGTGGTACCGCTTGTCATGACGGTGGCTATTGTCTTTTTCGGCGGCGTAGAGCAATTAAAACCTCCAGCTAAAGCGCCAGGCGCCATGGAGACTCAGTCCATCACGCAAAGCGCAAAAACCAACGAACAACCGCGTTCAACGGCACCTGAGTCATCCGCCATCGACCCACTCGTCGACCATGTCTATCATCAGGGATTGAGCACCATGGTCAACGCGTTATATGCGCACGAACTCGCTCGTCTTGGCGCAGACAGGGTGCAGATCAGTTTACGTCCAAATACCGTCAATGATGAAAAAACCCGTACTCTGCAGTTACAAACGATCTTATTTCAACAGCAACGCTTTTTGAGCACCACCGCGGAGCCGATGAGCGACGCCCACCGTCGTTTATCGCAGTATTTACCCACACTTACCCAAACCCAAAATATTGCCCAACTTCAGTTAATTGACGGTACATGGCAGGTGACGGTCAACCCCGACATCTACCCGCAACTTGCACTCGCCAAAGTGATCCATTTAGTGGCCATTGCGTTGAGTGATATTGATTTATCGCATCCCGATCCGCGCGCTAACATGACCACCTGGGAGACACCCTCATGAGCACAGAAAAACAGCTTATTGATGCTCACATTGCCATCAATAATCATGATGGTAGCCGTTTGGCGATTAAAGGTTTTATGATGACGGACGATCTGCGCGAATTTTTCGTCTTGACCTCGCCCGACGAGCAGGGCATCGGCGAAGCCTTCGTCATGGCTCAGTTCGATGAATTTGGCACCTTTTGCATGGCAGAATTAACCCCCTTTTTGATCATTAATATGGCGGCCAACAACATGAGCACAGATCCACACTCACACCATTATGTTAAGCCGCCAAACGGCTACCATTGGGAGCACTGGGTGGTTAACAACGCCCCACAACACGAGAGTAGCGTATGTTCAAAAAAACAGCCGTAAGCCCAACAACAAGCACCCCGCAATTAACTGTTGGTGAGCTAAATGTCGATGCTGTGATCAACACCTTGCGCATCGATGTATTTGACTCTGCGGTGATGAGTGGAAAGCTCAGTGTGGAAACACGCACTCTGTTCATGAACGCCATCGACGAAGAGTTGGCGTATATCTCATCGATATTTACCGCCATTAAAGCGAGTCCGCCCGAGGCAACGTTTGATATTTTTTGTGGCAAGTTAGTGGTTGTTTCGCCGCTACACCGATTAGCGAGAAACAATGATCTGACCATTATTCACTTAGCGAGCGAATGGGACTATTTACACTCACATTGGTCGCCGAAAATCTATAAAGACAATCTATCAAGGGCGATACAAAACACCACCTTAAACGATTTAGTGAGCGAATGTTGGACACTCTTAGGGGATCGGATCGCGATGCGTTCACAGGGGGGAAATGCGCTTTTACCCTTAACCCAACTTTGTCATAACAACGCCGCGGTTAGCATTGTCAAATATTAATATAACAAAAGCGAGCACCTAAAGCTTGCGTATCGCGCAATCTTTGCTATACTAAACATCTATTAAAGACATCGAGCACCTCTCATGATCAAAAGCAAAAACAACCAAATAGCCCGTATTAACCGCGTCGATTTTTACAACACGACCGTACGTGAATTTTCGAGCAATCGTGAGGGTATCGACGCACTCAACGCGTTGATTAAAGAATTTAAAGCCCCCTTGGCGCCTTTTGATCTGCACATTAAGGGCATAACCTGGTCGCCACAAGGCATGTACTTTTGGATCACCGGACAGAACGGCTTTTTAGTAACAAACGGCGATGACGGTTTTTCGATCACCGTGATCAATGATGACTTAAGCACCGACATGGCCATCGAACACCAATTACTCAAGCACAGCTTCTATGTCGTGCCCATGAGTGAACGCACGGGTAAGTGGAGCTAAAATGTCAAGTACATCGCTAAATACGCCTGTCTATTTTGCGGGCGGCTATTATCCGCCTAAACAGCCCTGTGACGATCCTCAAAAAGTGTTCGCCGCCGTCTGCCCATCCAACGAATTACCCTATGTCTATGATAACGATTTCGTCGCGTTACGGGCGTATTCTTTAATGAGTCATCACAGCAGCCTGTATGTCACCGTGGACTTTATCAGCGCTCACCCGATGCTCCTTAAAGAAAAGCCCCCTGTTAATGGCGAGATGATCCCCGGCAGTCTCATTTTACCGAAGGATGTCAGTCTACGCTTACAGCAAGCGTGGGCAAAAAACAGCAAGAAGTGATCCGCCTTATTCATTCCAGCACCCCGTAAAATAAAGTTGCGTGGTGCGCAATAATGTGAGATACTACTGTTATTCATTACCCTTACACTTTTGGAGAGCACAATGTGTCAATCAACGACGCCTCATCACGCGATATTAGCGGACTTAACTGCCTTAGCGAGCACTATTGAACCGGTCAGAGATTATTGGATAGGCAGTTACCCCGATGGTGACAATTGCAGTGAATATTGCCGAACATGCTGCGAAAAGCACATTGTTACTTTAACGGAAGGTTTCCACCCACCCAGCTGCGATGATCGCCGTGACGCTCCCTTAGTGGCCTTAAACGAAGAAGACAAGCAAAGGGTTGCTGACGAACCTCCTTTTGTTGATGGCGGCTGGGGATCTGAATTTGATCGCGGACTGCCGCATTGTAGTACCTGTCACGCGGCGTTAACGGGCAGTTTGACGGAGACAGCTATTGATGAAGAGTTTCAGCATTACTTGACCATTAGAGAGGCTACTATCGAGATAACCACTCCTGATGATGCGTGGGGATTACTGTTGCTCCTTGAGTGTGCGCCAGAGAGTCGCCAAGCGGACATTGACACCATCTTAAACAAAGTAACGACGGAGAAAGTCGACGCGTAAACGCCAAGCGCGAAAAGCGTACCGTTACAGGTGCGCGTTTTACGGCCAATAAACACCTATAAAAAACTTGCGTTATGCGCAAGTTTTGCTATACTAAACACTCATTCAGAAAATTACTTTGTTCTCAGGGGAATAACATGACATTACACACAAACTTATTAGCAATTTTAGCCACTGAAAAAACGAACGCGGAGTGCTCTTGTCCGTCAAATAACAGTGAGTCTATCATGAGCGTGCAAAAGCAAGTTATCGCGGACATCGGCGAAGGCGCGTTAAGCGATTCCTTAGAAGAAATGGCGGACGAGTCGGGCGAGTTGATGTGTTATATGCAATCTTTGGACGGTGCTCAGTCTGACTACGACAATGCCAGCGAAGACGAAGAGGAAGACGCTTGTAGCTATCGTGACAACTACCAAACAGAAGTGGATAATAGCCAATCGCGTTTACAAGGTCACATCAGCGACATTGAAGAAGCGATGGGCGCATTGGGCATGAGCGTTTAAGGAAAAACAACAGGGTGCTCTTAGGCACCTTCTTTACGGAACGAGGATATTTCATGGTCGATTTACTTATTTTTGATCGCATCAAACACTTAACGTATGAAAAAGCTCTCTCGGCTAATGCCGTATTAATGGTTCCTAACGCAATAACTATCGAGCAAGGCAAACCCAACGTGAGTATAGAGCAGCGATTATCCTTGATTAAACTGCAGACGCTCACAGGGTATTTTGACAACCTGTCGATTGGCCTTATCCAAGGCGGCCATTTTATTAGCGTTCGCGCATTAGATCTTCGCCAAACGCAATGGGACAAAAAACAGTTAATTGCGTGACAGGCAAGTTGTTTGTGTTATACTGTCTTTAGTTTCTCATTCTTTAGGTCATACACATGAACGCAAGCATTAACAGTAACACTTTAAAGACAAAAATAGTTTATCAATTGGGTTGGACACTTAACGGTTTCCCCCATGCCGAACTGTGCGATGTTGTGTTAGTCGCAAACGTCACAGAGCAAGGTGCTATTAGCACTTACCTTCGCACGCATTCGTTGGCACATAACCAAACATTAAGCTGCAAGCAGGTCGGTCTTGAGCTTAATGATCAGGTTAAAAACTGCCTACTCTTACTTGAAGACAAACCGGTCGGCAGCTTACGCCCGGCTGAGCATCAATATGTCAATCTCAAAGATTACAACAACAAAGACTTGAAGCGTTTACCTGTCTACCATGCGCGTAAAAATCATTACTATTGCCCCCGTGAAATTGGCCATTGTTTACGCGATAAATTATACCTCGTCGGAAAGTACGTGCCGGTTTACGCCCGCATTTCTTAACACCAGGTAAAGGTGGCAGCTAACGTCATGGGGGATGAATACACGTTCTTGATGGACGATCCGCCACTAGACCGGGTTAATTTGTCGTGTAACCATTTTAAAAAAATCGCGTTAAGCACCTTGAGGTCTAACGGTTTTGACTTTGGCTATAACGACGGTCGAGATCAAGAGCACGCGTTTACCTTTACGTTAGGTTATGACGGTGAGCCTATCGTGAAAGAGGCACATTTGACCGAGTTAAATATTGATCATGTTTTGTAACGGTTGGTGATGACGCATACCGAGGTTTTTCAGCGTTAATGCGCGAGATAAACAGACATGAAAAGGGGGCTGCTCAGCCCCTTTTTGTACTCCTTGTGGTACCGTTCTCCTTGACGACAGGTACCTGCTCAAGCGGTGGAATTAACGCCCCTGATCAATAGCCGCATTAAGGGTTTTTGCCAGCAACCAAACTTCGTCCTCACTCACCCAATAATGAATCGACACGATTGAATGATAAGCGCTTTTACGCCCATTTGGGTTCATGTGATTAACATCGATGATCCAACCATCATTATTACCATGTCGTACAGTTGCCGTTAGCCTGCCACCTTCGAACGCACTATCAATGGTGTAACCATCTAACATGACATTGGCCATGGTGCAGTCGTAAAAATCTTCAGCAATACTAAAGCCGTTATAATCATCAAGTCCATTCTCGGATGGATTAAACGCTAACAGCACGTCTTTTACCTGAGCTATGATCGCGCGATACGACGCTGGGTTTGTTTGACCGTCAATAGACTGGCTGATTTTTTTTATTGTTTTCGGTTGGCTCATGGTCGTTCCTTTTGCGTAATTGAGCACTTATTATATATCGGACTTCCGACTTTATCAAGTAATAAAAAGATAACGCAATTTTTTTACGAAATAAATCACAATGAATTGTTGCGCGCTGCGCAATTTTATGGGACACTGAACTTCTCAATCACACACGGACATCGCCATGAAAACATTACCCGACAGCAACAACCGTTTCGCCTACCGCTTATTCTTTTGCCGCGCAGTAATTGTAACGATGTTTATTGAACGCTACCGCTCGCCTATAAAGCTTTTATCCTTGGGTATTTGTTTAGGGATGGCCTTATTGTACACCGGGATCATGGTCTACCAAGACTACGTCGGACTAGCCGATTTTCATGCGTTTATCGATGAGACGTGGGTCGAACACGACATCAGCTATGCGCTATCGCTTTTTGGGGGATGCTTATTCCTCTGGGCATTCTTCGCTAAATTATTATCCGGAGTTAAAATTGTCTATAAGACCGTTGACGTCAACCCGGAGCAAGATTACTACACATCACAATACGAACCTGCGCCGACGCCCGATGAAGTGAGACGCCAACACAGTGGCTATACAGGCCCGGCTATTTACACTGGAGAGAAATAACATGACCACTACATTTAAGCCTGAAGAACTAACAGACTATGACGATCAGAAAGGGGCAAATATCACGCTCGACATCGACGGGCACGACGCTGTTTTCAGTGTATGGATTGATGTGTTAGATGAAGACAACACCACGCTCAGGATCATTCAAGATTTTGAAGATGACATATTAGTTCACACGGTTGAGGCTGAAGACTTCACATTGCCTAACGTGACCTATAGTGAAGAAAAAGTATACTGTTATGTTACCTTCAATCATTATGCCGTCCACATAAAGCTTGATGACGAAGGTGTGTGCTTTGACGTATGGGACTCAACGGATGATGAAGACGGAGCGGCTGACACTACCTATATCGAGTTTGACGAATTACGCGACGAAGAAGACGAAGACCTCCAAGACGATTGTTAAGTTTTTTTCACCGACAACGAGGAGCACACGTTGAGTGCTCCTCACCTTGCTTTTACCCGGTACTCACTCTCTAGATGAGCACGAACACGTAAACAAATAAACAAAGCGCGCTCACCCTCTCTGCCTACCTCAACAACCAACAACCAACAACCAACAACCAACAACCCTCGAGACATGCCTGAAGAAGCGCGAACGAACAAAGCGAAATCATCGATATGAGGTAACGATACAGGGGGAAAAGCGCCGGGCCATGGTGAATAAAAAAAACCAACGGATCTGCGGCAGCACTCTACTTATGGACATGTCGACCAATATTGAAATAAAACAACGATAATAATTGACAGGGCCTAGGGCTTCAGTTACACTTTCATCATCAAGTCAGGGAGCCACAGGTTGCCCGGCAAATGCCACATTATAGGAGTTCGTATGAAAACAGTTCAACCCACGTATGTTTATCTTGTTCATGCGATCACGTCCGCACAGTGGGAAAGCTCAAACAGCACCTTATTGTTCAGCGCACTAGAGCGCGATGACGCCTTATCGCTGGCCGTGGAACATTACGATATACACAACCCGATTTATGAAGCTGGCGGCATGCACGATGAGCATTTAACGGTGCAAGTCACCCGCAGTGTACTGGGCGCATTAGCCCCGACATTAACGTGTTGGAACTCTAACCGCAAGGACATCTTTTTGCCCGCCGGTGAAAGTCGTTGCGACACCGGTCACCTGTACACGGAGCTTTCATTGCAAGATTTAGCGACGCCACCACAGTGCCGTTATGCCCAGACCGTTTTAGTCACGCCGGGCTTGTTAGCGGCGAACGAGATGCTAAGTGATGAGCAGAGCACCATCAATCAACCGAATACCTGTGTGTTAACGGATCACTTGTTTACCGACTCATCTCCTGAAGCCCTATTGGCTTTTGAGTCTGACGTGATCACCGCACGCGGTTTTGCTATCAACGAAGACGTGTTTATCGAAGAGGATACCCTCTCAACAGAAAATAACCGAACCTGGTCGTTATACGAGCAGTTCGAGCACCCGTACACGAAGGCGCGACGGGTGGCCTAGTTTTGTCGATGACATCCCCCTGTAATGTCATCGACCTTTGTTTGGCGCGAGATGTCTCCCCTGGGCATCAAGCGCACCTTTGTTCGGTGTAAGAATGCTTCCCTGTGTTCAAGCACCACACCTTGTTGGCGTCAGGTACCCCCTGTGATCTGGCGTCTCCATTTTTTTTGCGGGCAAGCTTCTCCCCTGGTGTTTGCCCGCACCCTTAGGGGTTCTCAATAATAAAAATTCACTCCCGGACAACTTCAGCAACCCTAAAAATATAGAAAGGGAAACTTTGTGCTTTTCCGACTTACTCTTTTCGATTTTCTTTTTTCGCTTGCGTACTCCGCAACTTTTTCTTGCTAACCCCCCCCCAAGTATGGTACCATACAACCACTTGCGTTAACACGCACAAACATTCAGGGGACGGCTCATGACAACACTTTTTTTATTAAACAACCAAGGTCACTACTTTGCGATCACGAGTGACAACATCAATATAGACTCTCTTGATCACTGTACATTGCACACCTCTTTATCAGCACTGTACACGGCGGCATGCAGACAAGATAAGCTTTGCCTTGATGAAGTTCAAGGCAATGAGCTTGTGCTTGTACAGCATGGCAATAAATGGAGCGAAACGATCCACGGTTGCACCCGCCATTTTTCATTCAAACTGCCCAATACGATTGAAAACTACCTGAGCGCCTACACATTGTAATTTGCGCAATGCGCAATTAATTGTTGCGTAAACTTATGAGTGTGGTATTATATCTACATCGAGTTACACAACACAACCATTACAGGGAATCACCATGAAAAACACAACAGCAAACACAGCAAAAGCCGCGCCTATCAAGATCATTGAGTCATGTGCAGGTCACAACATTGATAATAACCCTGATCGCAAGAAGTTTTTGTTTGATATCAGTTTCAGCGTTGAATCTATTCACCGTCGTGAAGCGCAAATCAAGCACAAGCTGGTACGAGTCAGTGCATTTAACCAAACGGACGCGGAAGGTATTTACATTCGCCATACATGGTCACGCGCTTCATTACCGAAAGCAACGACGTTAAATGTGTATAGCCAAGGCCTTGATAAAGCCCGTCAAGCGGAATTCAAGAAAATTCGTGACAACCTAACAAGACCCACGATCACGCCAGCAGTGGCGGCACCCGTCGCTCCTGTAAAAAGCGCAAAAACAGTGGTGACTGAGGCGTTAGCCGAGCCAGCACCGCGTAACTGGTTACAAAAGACGTACTGGTACTTTACTTCTGCCCATGCCGCGTAACAACGGGCATTAAAGCAAACAGGCGCAACAAGCTCTTATCGCTCGTTGCGCTATTTCAATATAAAATGCAGCAAGGAGCGTCATGGCGCCCCCAAAACAATTAACCATAGTCTGTGACGGTCAACGTCCTCGACGTCTACAAGATGCCATTACCGACATCTTTGCGTACTTTAGTATCAGTAAAGACATTTTTCTGGTGCACACGCAAGCAAAAGTCAAACGCCTTTGTGAGCAACACAGTTATTATACGACGGCACATAACGTCTTTAATGATGATATGTGCAACCAAGACACAGAAAGCCTTGAGGGCTGTTTATTGGGCTTTGATGATGAAGCCCCTATCCATCTTACTTACGATGGTTTTTCGCACACCACAGGGGCGGCGGGTAACTATTTCGCCTGTCACGGCAAACAATATTTCAGTTTAAGCGGCGAAGTGGGGGCGGCACTGCCCCAATTGGCGGCGGTCAACTTAGCCTTATTTGCGAAACGTTACCCCACCTTAGACGTCACGCAAGACACCCTGAATGTGAAACGTCCGCCGTTTACCTTTGCCGAGTTAGAGGGCAGTCAACACCGAGTGATTGATCACGAATTATTGGGCGCTTGGGTAAGACATCAATACTTAGTTACCCTGTTCCCGTGTACCTACGATCCTTTTTATGAAGAGCAAGGGGTACTTTGCCAAGAACGTTGCGGGCATTCTACACTGGAGCCTGTTTACACTATACCCGAGGGCGTCACCGTGCATTTCAGACGTGCCACGTTCGGCTATAGCGATTTTGATATTTTGGTGCGCTAAATTGACAAAAAAAACCTGTGCGAAATATTGCTTAATACGCATGTTTTTCTTGCGCATTTTCCGGGGGGCTGTTACACTAGTACTCTTAATTACTTTGTAGGAAAAAATATGACCAGCTATCTTGTTACCGTTGCCGACTTCACATTTTCGATCCCTGACGATGCGATCCTACCGCCCGCTTATTACGCGTTATTGCAAAAAGTGTGCGCCAGTCATATTTGGCAAGATCGGGCATTGATCACGACCAGTGAATCGCAAGCCGTCCTTAATGTCTCTATTGAATTTGAGCGAATATTGCGCGTCTATGTCAATGATGAAGATGAGGATAATGACAATTTCCCGTTCCCTCGTCAGTTATTGGTACACTACCAACCGTCGCATATCAGCTTCACCTTGTATGGTGGCGATATTTACGCGGGTTCAGATCATATTGTCGATGAAACGCGCCGAGTCAGTAACTCGCCTTTTTTTCGCTTACCTAGCACGATAGGAACGTCGCACACGTTGGTGAAAACCACACCTTAGCAAACTCACGGATGAATTGCTCGCTACGCAACTTTTTTGTTGCGTTTTTTGTGCCTAGTTGTTAAACTAAGCCTACGCAATAAAGATAACAACACTGGAAAAAACCATGTCAAAGCCAACACTAAAAAACCGTCCTTTACTGAGCGCATTAACGCACACTTTAACGCTTTCACCTGCAGGGTTAATGGAGCAAGAGGAAGCGCGCTATCAAGATAACGACGACGGCAGCATTACCGTGCATTACTTAGGGGAAAGCGATGGTGATGGCAGTCACCCGTTTAACGACTGTGACGGTAACGGCAAACTGATCAGTCATTTACATGGACAGCATGATGAGCAATGTCAAGCATTAGGATTAACCGAGCTTCATGAGCATAACTTAAGTCTGATCGATGAAGACAGCGCCGAATTTCGTGCCGCTTGGATAGACTACGCCACCGACAGTGTTGCCTTTGTCACTTGGGCGAATGCCAATCACAACGCCTATACCACTTACCGACAAACAAGTGATCTCGACAATACGGGCACCCCCGCGTACTATCGCCAACGTGCGGCCGATGCATTTGACGGGTACCGTAAATACATTGACAATCAACCATTATCACGCGCTGATGTTGACGTGTTCGAAGCCGAGGGCATGGCCATCGACCTTGATCACACCGTTAACTTTACCCACGAAGCGAAAGAAGCGGTTTGGCAACAACTACAGTTATTAAACAAAATAGGCACACCGGATCACGTTATTCTCGATTGTTTTCGACATAGCAGTGAGAATTGGGCATTAAAAGGGGAAGGTGTTCAATGCCGTTTCGACACCTCGTCCTTTGCTGGTGTTTGGGTACCGGATGAAAGCGCAACACAGGAAATCGATCGTCGTGCCCCCGTCTATGAAATCGGCTACATTCAGCAAAACCAAGCTACGATGGTCTTGGGGCAAAGTAAAGGGTACACCGTGATGGTGGACGTTGAAAAAAACAGCCCGACAGAAGACAGCGAGTATGATAGTTGGTCTGATGCCTTTGAACACTTAAGCACCTTACGCAAAGCCCATGTACCGAGCGCCTTAGCGCAAGTGGTCGACAATGCACCGACTATCGCATTAGGCCGTCGTCGAGCCAGCGAAGAGCTTGCCCGCAATGCGATGGATGAGTACAATAGTTGGGCAAACGGCGAAGTGTACAGCACCGTCTCAGCAAACTTATCCAATGTGGCCATTGAAGGACACGAGCCTATATGGGAAGAAAACGATTTTGACTCATGTTGTGGTTACGTCGGTGACGCGGGAGCGAAAGACGCCTTAGCGGAAATTGATGGCATGATCGAGTGCGCTGAATAACGCATCACAAAATGCAAAAACAAATGCTCAAGGCGCAACTTTTTAGTTGCGCTTTTTTTCATTTTACGGTACCATATTGGTATTGAGAAAAATCAATTTACCCCGGAGTTTATATGTCAAACCCAATGATCGAAAACCGTCCAGCCTTGAGCGCATTAACCGAGGCATTAACCCATTCACCGTCATACCTTATGGATTACGACAATGCCCGCTATCAAGACAATGACAATGGTACCGTGACCGTTCATTACATTGTTGATGATGAAAACGGCGGCGATCAACACCCGCTTAACGATTGTGATGGCAACGGCAAATTGATCAGCCATCTGCAAGGCAAACACAGCGAGCAGTGTGAGGCGATGGGTTTAAATCATGAGTGCTCGCCCGATCTGGACTTAATAACGGATAATGAGCCAGCGTTTCGCGCCGCTTGGATAGCGTTAGCCGTCGACAATGACGACTTTCAAAGCTGGGCGAATGACAACCACAGCGAATACCGCAACCATATTCAGCAGTATGACTTACGCAACACCAAAAACAACCGTTATTACCAAGCCCGCGCCGAGGCGACCTTTGACGGTTATCTGAAGCGCGCTGACAGTTGTTTATCACGTTATGACTGGAGCAATGAAGAAGACAACGGCAGTGCGGCGGATATACATTACAGCTTCACCTTTACCGAAGACGCGATGCTCAATGCATGGAAAGCCCTAAACGAAGCCGGAAAAATAGGCACACCGGATCGCGTGATGTTGGATTGTTTTCGCCACGGCAACGAAATTTGGTCAGTCAAAGGTCAAGGTCCCTCTTGTCAGTGGGACACCTCGTCAAATGCCGGAGTTTGGGTACCAGATAGTTGCGCGACAGACGAAATAAACCGCCGTGCCCCAGTCTATCAAGTGGGTTACATCCATGAAAACAACGCCACTATAGGCAGTGGCAACAAACGTTTTACCGTGATGGTTGATCAACCTAAACAAAATAGTAAAGAACACAGTGAGCATTTAACCTGGGGAGACGCGTTTGAGGCATTAGGTAAATTTGCCGCCGCACGGGTACCGGACGCCCTTGAAGCACAGATCTGCCCCGTCGCTAACATTGCCTTAGGCCGTCAGCGTGCCAGTGAAGAGCTCGCCAAAGACGCCATGAGCATGTATAGCGACTGGACGAACGGTTCAGTATATGGTATTGTCTCAGCGACCTTGGAAAATGTTGCCGACGACGACGCACAATGGGAAGAAACCGAGGAAGAAGCGTGTTGGGGCTACATTGGCAGTGACGCCGCCGAAAGTGCACTGACCGAGTATGATCCAAAGGAGAGCGTCTAATGGCGGACACGCCCTTAGCGCAACGTGTTATTGAACACTTGACGGCTAACCCCGTCAATAATATCTCGCTTTGGTCGCTGGCCAATGCGTTATATGACAATTGCATGAGTAAAAGCCAAGCGGGCAATGGTGCCCGTGTTGCCAATTTGCGCCGCTGTGCCGAACGCTCTGAACGACTGGGCTATTACCCCTGTAAAAACGGCGAAGGGAAAGTCTTTCTCATACCGCCGACGGACTAACCTTTATCCGCTAACTTCATGAACACTCAAACCTACCGTGCGTAGGTTTTTTATGCCTGTGATAAAAACCCGCAAAACAACTTGCTTGGCGCGCATGGTTTTGCTATACTGGTTTTACTGGATAACGACGGTAACCAATCCGTTTGGGATCGAGTGTGGACATAAACCCCCACGGCACTGCCCACGCAATAATTGCGGTCAAAACAAGCACGTCGTTTGAACACCCAGCAAGACCAACAACCATCTTTTTTTGGTTGTGTGCATAACGGGCAGGCACCAGCAACCAAAACAAAAGAGACGGTTATTATGCCACATTATCTGAACACCCAAGCATTCAACACGTATATAGACACTGACTTTCAAGCTGTGCTTGATCTCTTAAATATGCCCCTGAAAAATCCGAACTTACGCCAGCAAGGTGCTGCGCGTGCGTTAGGTTGGCCAAATTTTGAAAAACTTCAGGTGCAGCAACAACGAGAAACTAACATTTTGACAGGCCTGCAGGTTGAGCATTGCCCGGTGCAAGGCGATCGTTTAACCATCAAAGCCAACAATGTGGTTGTTGTTGTCGACTGTAAAAAACATCAATTGTTAATGTCAGCCCTGCGCCCAGGTCAAGAAGGCATGGCCTTAGTTATGGACACTACCAGTGAGATCACCCGGATCTTGTGTGATGTTGATGAAACCCTCACGGTCGATCTCGACGAAGCGACGTTGATCCCAGTTAAAACGGGTTTACAATGGACTATTCCGTTAAATTACCACCGCCGTAAAACCGGTTTTTGTGGCGCGCATGCCTTAGTCATTGAACGTCGCCAAGAAGAGGTTTTTGTGCAAGTGATCTATGACTATCAAGGGGATGGCGGCTCGATAAGTCAGCACACCTTACGCTATAACAGCAATGATATTACGCCGAACGCTTGGCAACAGGTTAAGTTATACCGTCCATTGGATGAGGTGACATTACCCGATAACGATGGCGATCATTTTCAATGGCTACGCCCGATCGTGTGCGATTATGACGGGTACAATGAGACGGAATGGCGTTTTTTACACATCAACCCCAATGAAGAAATATGCATTTCTGAGATGATCTTCTCCAGCGAAGCCAAGGCGCAAGCCGCGATTGACGATGAGGCATTTGGACTTGACCGTGAAGAGCTAGAAGAGTTAGGCGGCGTCTTAGTGCGCGTGCGTAAGCAGTTAGTCACCCCTAGCGTGTAAACAAAAAAAAGGTGCTGTCCTTGACGGCACTCCATCTACCGGAAATCTCTTTTTACAACAATCTTGTTTTTTTTTTGCGTGACGAGCAATCTTTATTTTGTTATACTGGTTTTGATGATTTTACCCCCACAAGGCAATAACATGGAAACGAGCATTAAACACATCAACATGAAAAAAGTTTTTTCCGGCACCCCTTTTGGCATGTACCGCACCGATGGCGATCACAGCGGCGAAGCGTTTCGTGAAGATGTTATTATCCCTGCCCTGCAGTCACATCAAAGAATCCATATTGACATCACCACCCGCGCCACGCACCGCAACAAAGACGGTAAGCGTGTTGTTTACCATGTGGGCATGGGTTCCTCTTTTTACATGGCGGCCTTTGCGTTATTGATCAGCACTTACCCGATCACGTACCTTGAGTTGAGAAAACGCCTTAAGTTAGTATCCGACAACGACACGGATATTGTCAAGACGATTTGGCAAGCCACCGAGCAATTTGAACGTGATAATATGAACGATAAAGCGATGAAAATGCTCGCTTACCCGCAAAAACACTACACCGCGTTGCTTAGCCGTCAGATCTTACTGAAAGCCGGACAAGGGTTTTAAGCAGTCGTCCATTTCGTTGATCAAACCTGATCATTGAGTGTGTTATACTGATTGTTTTAAGGTGTTTT
>Ga0233426_10000213_pt1 | contig 66556 bp, 77 predicted proteins | sample SI_118_April2016_6_FD_179875 | JGI IMG/M metagenome (GOLD analysis project Ga0233426, IMG submission 179875) | Seawater microbial communities from Saanich Inlet, British Columbia, Canada - SI_118_April2016_10_MG | ecosystem: Environmental > Aquatic > Marine > Inlet | place: Canada: British... | reverse complement strand
TATCAGTTTTATGACCATGCTATTCGAGCGATGACTAATCCTGAACAACTCGACGATTCCCAAGAGTGGTATTTTGGGTTGTTTTTGAATCAGCAATGGTTACGGCGGCAGGGGGAGATGGTGATGGTTGAACTGGTCGAGATTAAGCAATCATTGAGTAGCTGACAAAAAAGCACTGTATACGAACTTTATTTAATAAAATCAGCAACTTACAAGATAAGCGCATACATAAAAATATTAGGGTGTATACACCCTAACTCTATGATTAAAAATGATTTTTCAAGATTGTGCATACATGCGTAATTGGCTAATAGGTGTTGTGTTAGAAAAAGATAAAGTGTTAGCTGAGGTGTATAGTTCAAGTAGGAATACGTTGATTGCTGCTGTGATTACGGCATTACTGTCTTCTTTAGTGCTTTATTTGATTGTCAACAAAGTGCTATTAAATCCAATGAATAAACTGACTGAAACGGCAGAAAAAATTAGCCGTGGTAAATTAGATTTAAAAGTATCAGGGACTGAAAGGAAAGACGAAATCGGAGCCTTGGCAAAATCTATCGATCGTATGGGGAATGGCCTTCGTCTTGCGGTTAATCGCCTCAGAAAGAAAAGCTGAGGGCATAACTAATGAAGAAAAAACATAAAATAGTTGATGCGATAAAATTTGTTTGTGAGAAAAAGGAAACGGGTACGTTGGTTGTTGTGACAGACGATAACCAATTTGCTACTTTCAGTTTGGTAAAAGGTGAAATTGTTTCAATTGGTTACCAAGGGCAGTATGGCGTCGAAGCGATTGAGTTGATTGCCCGTATAGAGTTTGGTGTATGTCGTTTTCGTCGTGACAAGTTGTCGAATCGCCGTGATCCTCTGCCTAATACTGAAGATATCATCACTCATTTTTTACAGCACGCTAAGAGTCCGAAAACGGATATCGTGCCGACAAGCAATGACAATGCCGTAGAAAGTCAGCAGCAGGTTCAGCAGTTGAGAGAAAATCAGAATGAAAAAACGATACTGTAAAAGAAGCGTTAATTAATACGTTGAGTGTAGAACAAAAACGAATTTTTGAAACGTGTTTGGCAGAGCATATTGGTGCAATGGCCCCCATTCTGGCAGAAGAGTATTTAGAGATTGAGACGAGTGTTGATTCGGCCATCAATTCACTTATGTTGGTTGTAAGAAGTATGTCAGGTACTGAGGATGCGAAAAAAATCAACCAAAACATAGTAGGTGAATTGAAAAAAACGGGCTTGAATAATCTGTCTACGTTGTAATTTTTTATCTTTGGATATGCATTCGACTTAACAACATTATTTTATTTATCTAAGGAGCCTCTGAATAAGTCTGAGTGGCGTTTTCGGTTAGGTAAAATGAGCGGATTTGAGGCGAATATTGAAGGTAATAGCGAGCTATTGGCGAAATATTCAACGAAAAAACCATTCATGACTTGTTCGGAGGCTCCCTAAATAATGCTGTATATAACACGATAGTTTTTATCTCTTCCGTCATACTTTTTTCACAAACTGAGATTTCAATTTCATCGCGCCAATGCCATCGATTTTACAATCAATATCGTGATCGCCGTCGACTAAACGAATATTCTTCACTTTTGTGCCGACTTTTACTACCAGCGACGAGCCTTTTACTTTTAAGTCTTTGATTACACTAACGGTATCACCCGTTTCTAATACGTTACCGTTCGAGTCTTTAATGACTTTCTCTTCGTTGTCTTCGCCTGAGCCATCTTTCGACCACTCATGACCGCATTCCGGGCAAACAAACATTGCACCATCTTCGTAGGTGTATTCCGATGCGCATTGTGGGCAGTGAGGTAGATCAGACATATTTAAAACCTATAAAAAATGAATGCATAAATAATGCAGTATGATGTTAATTGCTCGTTGTCGCTACTTTTAACCCGAAGCCCATTAATACAATGCCAACGGTTTTTTCTATGCCTGTTTTATACTCGTTAAATCGTTTTAATAACACCGGTTGAGTTAAGCAGACAACAACTAGGCTAAACCAAATTAAGTGCGCTAGAGAAATAATCGCACCGTAGAGCAGTTGTAATAAGATAGGTGTGTCTGCATTGACTACCTGAGTGAAAATACTGAGAAAGAATATTGTTGTTTTAGGGTTTAATGCATTAGTGATAAAGCCAACCTTAAATGCTGCGAAGTTAGACAGTGTTGCTATTTCTTGTGTGTCGACTATATCGGCTTCTTTTTTTGTTCGAAACGTCTTGCAGCCAATATAAATTAAATAGGCAGCACCTAAATATTTAATGATAGAAAATAAGATGACAGAGTTTGAGATGATAACCGCTAGGCCTGCGATAGAATAAGCGACATGAATCCAGATAGCTAGACTGATCCCTAGCGCTGAATACAATCCGGCCTTACGCCGATAAAATAGACTGTTTCTAGTGACCATCACAAAATCAGCGCCGGGGCTAATGGACATAAAAACAGCGATAACACACACCGAAATTATTTCGGGCAGGTAAAACATTAGCTCAAGTTCCATGCATTACTCCATCAGAATAAGTTTAAAATAAAGGCTGAATAAATAATCCATAAAAGCCTGCAAGGCTACAAAAAAAACCAGTAAATAAAATAGCGTAACGCCTTGGGTTACGACCGTCTTTTTCTAAATATACGCTAGGGAATAAGTATTTCCCTGTAGCAGGAAAAAAACAAAATACACCGTAGATCCCTGCGATTAAAATACAGAGTGATAAAATGGTATTGGCATCCATTACTGAATACCCTCTATACCGAGGTCTGCCCACATATTATCGACTTTTTCTTTTACCGCAGTATCCATCACGATGGGCGTTCCCCATTCACGATCGGTTTCGCCTTGCCATTTGTTAGTAGCATCTAATCCCATCTTTGACCCAAGACCAGAAACCGGCGAGGCAAAATCAAGATAATCAATGGGGGTATTGTCGATAAGGGTAATATCACGACTAGGATCGGTACGTGTGGTTATCGCCCAAATAACATCCTCCCAATTGCGCGCGTTAATATCATCGTCCACCACAATCACAAATTTTGTATACATAAATTGCCGTAAAAAAGACCATACACCCATCATGACGCGTTTGGCGTGACCAGGGTATTGTTTTTTCATAGTGACAATCGCCATGCGGTAAGAGCAGCCTTCTGGCGGCAAATAAAAATCGCTAATCTCAGGAAATTGCTTTTGTAAGATCGGTACAAACACTTCGTTAAGCGCCACGCCTAAAATCGCTGGTTCATCGGGTGGGCGGCCAGTATAGGTGCTGTGATAAATGGGTTTTCTACGTTGAGTAATGCGCTCAACGGTAAATACGGGAAAGCTATCGACTTCGTTATAGTAGCCAGTGTGATCGCCAAATGGCCCTTCATCCGCCATATCGTCTGGGTAGATAAAACCTTCCAAAATAATTTCAGCAGACGCGGGTACTTGTAAATCGTTATCAATACATTTAACCACCTCTGTTTTGTCGCCACGCAGTAAACCGGCAAAGGCATATTCGCTGAGCGTATCAGGAACCGGGGTCACTGCGCCTAAAATAGTGGCAGGGTCTGCGCCAAGGGCGACAGCCACAGGATAAGGTTGGCCGGGGTTTTGTTGTTGCCATTCGCGAAAATCTAACGCGCCACCACGATGGCTTAACCAGCGCATGATTAAGCGGTTTTTACCGATGACCTGCATGCGGTAAATACCCAAGTTTTGGCGCTCTTTATTAGGGCCTTTGGTGATGACGAGCGGCCATGTGACGAGTGGTCCTGCGTCGCCTGGCCAGCAGGTTTGAATGGGGTAGTTAGCAAGGTCAACGGCATCACCAGTGAACTGTTCTTCTTGGCAGGGTGCTTTTTTCACCACCTTGGGTGACATATTCAGCACTTGTTTAAACATGGGGAGCTTATTCCATGCATCTTTCATGCTTTTGGGTGGCTCTGGCTCTTTTAGCATGGCGAGTAATTTGCCGACTTCACGCAGCGCCTCTACTGAGTCTTCACCCATACCCATGGCGACTCGTTTAGGTGTGCCAAATAAATTGGCTAGCACGGGTACACCATGCCCGACAGGGTTTTCGAAAAGTAGGGCAGGACCTTGTGCGCGTAAGGTGCGATCACAAATTTCTGTCATTTCTAAATTGGGATCAACCGGCGTGCTAATACGCTTTAGCTCGCCCTGTTTTTCTAGCTGATCAATAAAATCGCGGAGGTCTTTGTACTTCATTTTTAGTTTGCCATGTAAAAGTAAAATGGTTTATATGAAAGCAATTATACGCGCATATTTTGTTGAAAGGATGTCTATGTTAAGCCTTAGGGCATGCTCTAAGGCAGGTGAAAAAGTGTTATTGACTCGCAGCCGTTGCAAACTTGTTCAGTGCGCCGGCAACTTTTGCTAAGACGTTATCACATCCACTCAGATGATGGCGCTGTTTGAGATACTGCGGGTCGTTATATCCTAACCACGTGACACCTTCGCTATCTTCCCATATCAGTATTTTTTGTGGCAAATCAATAGCGATCGATTGTGCGCATTGCATAAGTGGTGTGCCTACTTTAGGGTTGCCAAAAATCACCAGTTCGGTAGGCCGCAGACTTTTTCCTACTTTCTTTGCGCCTGCACTGTGGTCTATTCGGGCAAATACGGTCATGCCCTTTTTGGTCAGTAACGCTTCTAGCTTATCTGCGGTATCGGTGACAGTATGATGACTCTTCATGGTAACCAAGCCGTTATTCACTGTATGATCGTCTTTACTGTGGTCTCCGTGGCTACCGGCTATTGCGATACTGGCAGTTGATATAAAAAATATCGCTACCATTGTGTTTAACGCTGTCATTATTGTTTGCATATAGTTACCCTTTTAGTGGCTGATGTAGAGATGGATTGTATGGGGCTAGCGATCACTCGCTTTTATTTCCGTGTATCAGTGCAACACAAAAATACCATGAATAAGGTGTGAAGTGATAAAAAAATATAGGCGGATGTTAACAGCAAACCCGAGATAGCTATTTTATAATGCTCTTACTTTTCTTATGTTTTCGCTGTGTTAACGACGATCGCATTATGTTGATTGAATTCTGTAGCAAAATATACTTTGAATTACATAATAAGATATTTGTTGCACGCTACTCTTGTCACTCTACTCTCGTCACTTTAGTTCAACCAAGCATCAACCGATTAGCATATCGAGTCAAGGCAGTACCTTATGAATAGTTTCTCTATCGATAAAAAAGCGACTCGCATTGTTTGTGTTTTTTTATCACTTATTTTATGCCAATTTTCTGTTGCCGAAAAAGCAGTGACGGGAAGTGACTCTAAAGGAGCATTTTCATTTGCTATCGAGAACGACCTTTTCGGCAGTGGTACCGATCGCCATTACACCAATGGTTTTCAAATCGCTTATATCAGTGATACCTATCATCCTGAATGGATTGATAAAGCGGCTTCGCTCGTCCCTCTGTACCGCTCATCTGATAACGTGCGTTTTGGTGTAGCATTTGGTCAATCTATTTTCACTCCCGACGATATAAGTCAACCAGCACTGATTGTGGGAGATCGCCCTTATGCTGGCTGGTTGTATACTACTTTTTCGTTAACCAGCGATGCACGTGTTGTCAGTAAAAGTGAGGGAGGTGAGGCTGATCAAAATGAACGTTCGGAGTATCGCTATGCCAATGCCTTAGATATTACGGTAGGCATTGTAGGCCCTTCCGCTTTAGCAGAGCAAACGCAAAAACAATTTCATGCATGGGTAAATACCACAACACCAAGGGGTTGGGATAATCAATTAAAAGATGAGTTTGGTTTGAATGTCGCCTATACGCGTTTGTGGCAATATCGACTGAGTCAACATACTGATATCACGCCACAGGCGGGTTTTAGTGTAGGTAATGTTTATACGTTTGCAAATGCTGGAATAATGGTTCGTTTCGGTAACTCATTAGGCAATGACTTTGGTCCGCCACTGATTCGTCCGAGCGCTGTCGGTTCCAGTTATTTTACGCCCAAGGAGTCAATAGAGTGGTATGTGTTTGCTGGCTTGAGTGGTCGTTATGTTGAAAGAGATATTTTTCTTGATGGCAATACAAGTAAAGACAGTCACAGTGTTGAGAAAGAAAATTGGGTGGGTGATCTTCAGGTGGGCGCTGTTGTCAACATAGGCGATATACAATTCGGGCTCACACAAATTTACCGCACCCGAGAGTTTACGCAACAAAAAGAGCCAAATCGTTTTGGCGCGCTGAATGTGGTTTGGCGTTATTGAGTGTTTTTTGAATAGATGCCGGATCGAGCCCGGCATGACGATTACATAATATTAGTCGCAACCTCGTTTCCGTCATTCCGGCGTATGCCGGAATCTATTACTAACTCTCGAAGCGAGATAAAATAAATCGCTTAAATATTTCTACCTAACGAAGTACCAGTAGAACGTAAATCATCACAGGCTCGCATTATGCGATCAGCCATATTACGCTCGCCTTTTTTACCGTAGGCGCGTGGGTCGTACACTTTTTTGTTGCCGACTTCGCCTTCAATTTTTAACATGCCGTCGTAGTTTTTCATAATGTGATCAACCACTGGTCTTGAATAAGCGTACTGGGTGTCGGTGTCGATATTCATTTTGATAACACCATAATCTAGTGTTTCGTGAATTTCGTGTAACTCTGAACCTGAACCGCCGTGGAAAACTAAGTCAAGATGAGCATCAGCGCCGAGTGCTTTCACCACTGCTGCTTGGCCATCTTTTAAAATAGTCGGTGTTAACTTAACGTTGCCCGGCTTGTACACGCCGTGGACGTTGCCAAAGGTAGCTGCCAACATGAAACGACCCATTGAGCCGAGTTCTTTTGCTGCCATTACCATGTCTTCTGGTGTGGTGTAGAGTTTGTCTGCAGGAACGTCAGAAGTGTCGTGCCCATCTTCTTCTCCACCGACAATGCCGGTTTCGATTTCTAAAATAATATCGTTGGCGATACATTCGGTCATGATACGTTTTGATTCGGCGATGTTTTCATCCATTGGTAATGCCGAGCCATCATACATGTGCGAATTAAATAAATTAGGTAAGCCAGCCGCGCGGCGTTTTTTAGTCTCGGCAATGAGCGGCATTAAAAATGATTCAACATATTCTGGGTGGCAGTGGTCGGTATGCAATGCAATATTCACATCGTATTCTTCAGCCATTAAGTGGGTATAAACGGCTAGCGCAATACCGCCTTTAACCATAGAGCCTACACCTAAGCCCGAAGCAAATTTTCCGCCGCCAACTGAGACTTGAATAATACCGTCGGAGTTGGCTTCTTTGAATGCTAGGAGCGCAGCATTAATAGTTTCGCTTGAGGTAATGTTAATGGCAGGGTACGCAAATTTATTTTGTTTCGCGTTGTCTAGCATTTGGCAGTATTGTGCGTGATTAACGACAGGCATTGTCTTGTCCTTTCGGTGTTAAATAAAATTAATGTAAATGTTTATTAAATAGTAAAAATATATTGATTCCAGCGTTCGCTGAAATGACTACATCTAGCCTTTGGCGCGCTCTTCTAACATCGCAACCGCAGGTAATGTTTTGCCTTCTACGTACTCTAAAAATGCGCCACCGCCGGTAGAAATATAAGATACTTTGTCAGCGATATTGTATTTATCTACTGCCGCTAAGGTGTCACCACCACCGGCAATAGAAAAACCTTCGCTATCAGCAATCGCTAATGACAAGGCTTTGGTGCCTTCACCAAATTGATCAAATTCAAATACGCCTACGGGGCCATTCCATAAAATAGTTTTTGCGTTCTTAATAATGTCGGCTAGCGTTGCTGATGTTTCAGGGCCAATATCAAAAACCATATCGCTGTCGTTGACATCGGCAGCACTTTTTAATGTGGCTTCTGCTGTCTCAGAAAATTCGCTAGCGACAACGACCTCAGTTGGTACAGGGATACTTGTTTTTGCCATTAATGCTTTGGCATTAGGAATTAAATCTTTTTCGTAGAGTGACTTGCCGACGTTTTTTCCACTAGCGGCTAAAAACGTATTGGCAATGCCGCCGCCCACAATAATTTGATCGGCTTTGTCGGCCAGTGTCTCTAGTACGGTCAGTTTTGTCGATACTTTTGAGCCGCCTACAATAGCGACTAGCGGGCGAGCAGGATTGGCTAAGGCTTTTTCTAGTGCGCTTAATTCGCCTACGAGTAATGGGCCTGCGCAAGCGGTCGGTGCAAATTTTGCCACGCCATGAGTCGATGCTTGTGCGCGATGTGCGGTACCAAAAGCATCCATCACAAAAATATCGCATAAGTCTGCATAGGCTTTGGCTAGGTCTTCGGCGTCTTTTTTCTCGCCCACATTAAATCGTACATTTTCGAGTAGCACGACATCGCCTTTTGCGAGTGTAAATCCATTTTCCCAATTGCGAATAACAGGCACGCTCTGGTTAAGTAATTCGCTAAGGTGATTAGCAACCGGTTGCATTGAAAATTCGTCATCGAATTTTCCTTCCGTTGGGCGGCCTAAGTGTGACATCAAAATGACTTTTGCGCCCGCGTTAATCGCAAGCTCAATAGTGGGTAGCGCGGCACGAATACGCGCATCAGAAGAGACTTTGCCATTTTTAATAGGCACGTTTAAATCTTCGCGAATTAATACGCGCTTGCCGGCAAGGTCGAGGTCGGTCATGGATAGTACGTTCATATGGTTGCTTTTTGTCTCAAAGTTTTTAATAAAAAAGTTAATGTTTAATGGTGAGCTTATTAACGACATCTAACATGCGATTAGCGAATCCCCATTCGTTATCAAACCACGTGAGTACTTTGATCAGCTTGCCGCCTGCTACACGCGTTTGGTGCGCATCGACAATGCCAGAGCGTGTGTCGTGATTGAAATCGCAAGAGGTGAGTGGTTCTTCAGTATAGCCAAGAATAGTCGGCATTGTTTCTGATGCGCTTTTTAATGCTTGATTAATATCGGTCACTGTCACCGCCTGTTTAACGATAACGGATAAATCCATTGCCGATACATTGGCGGTAGGTACACGCATCGCTTGTGCTTGAAAGCGTCCCGCCAGTTCTGGCAGTAAGCGATCAATGCCTTTGGCAAGGCCGGTTTCTACGGGAATAATGGATTGGTACGCGCCACGCGTTTTTCGTAAATCGGTGTTGTGGTAAGCATCAATAACCGGTTGATCATTCATTGCGGAATGGATGGTGGTTATCACGCCGCTTTCAATACCAAAGGCCTGATGCAAAGTATGAATCACAGGAATAATACAGTTGGTGGTACAAGAGGCGTTAGAAATAATTGTGTGGTTGGCATGTAACGTATGTTCGTTAATCCCACAGACAATAGTGGCGTCTACGTTGCTTTCAGCGGGTTGAGAAAATAGCACTTTTTTAGCGCCCGCAGTGAGGTGTTGCTCTGCCGTTAGTCGATCGCTAAATGCCCCCGTACACTCTAAAACAATATCAATGTTGAGCTCTGACCATGGTAAAGGGGGAATTTTTTCTTCGTGAAAAATACGAATTTTATCGCCATTAATGATAAGTATGTTGTCATCGAGGCTTACGTCACCGGCAAATTTTCCATGGGTAGAATCGTACTTGGTTAGATGCGCAATCGTTTTGCTATCGGCCAATTCGTTTATCGCTACGATAGAGACGTTAGCGGGTGGCGATTCGTAAAAAGCACGCAGTACGCAACGTCCGATACGGCCATAGCCATTAATAGCGATATTTAGCATTAAAGAAGCCTGTTGTAGAGGGTGGATGAGAAGTAATGGGGTCAGAGCTTTAGCTCTGACCCCATTATTTTACTCAGCAAGCAATTCGTCAGCAGTGGCTAAAACGTTATCTAGCGTAAAGCCAAAGTGTTCCATTAGATCGTTGATTGGTGCTGATTCACCAAAGGTGTTCATGCCAATAATACGGCCATCAAAACCAACAAACTTATACCAATAATCTTCATGTGCTGCTTCGATGGCGATGCGTGCACCGACTTCGATAGGCAGTACCGCTTGCTTGTACATGGCATCTTGCGCACTAAAGAGCTCGGCGCAAGGCATGGATACCACGCGGATGTTATGACCGCGTTCCGTCAGCGCTGCTGCTGCATTGACCGCTAGCTCTACTTCTGAGCCAGTGGCAATAAAGATCAGTTCTGGTTCGCCTGCGCAGTCCACTAAAATGTAACCGCCTTTGGCGACATTGGCTACTTGCTCTTCATCGCGTGGCATTGGCGCTAAACCTTGGCGAGAGAAGATTAATGCGCTTGGGCCATCGCGGCGTTCAATGGCTGATTTCCAACACACGGCAGATTCAACGGTATCGCAAGGTCTCCAAGTATGTAAGTTAGGTGTTGAACGTAAAGAAGTCAGTTGCTCAACCGGTTGGTGTGTTGGGCCATCTTCACCCAAGCCAATAGAATCGTGGGTGTAAACAAAAATACTTTGCTTGCCCATTAATGCAGCCATGCGTACGGCGTTGCGCGCATATTCCATAAACATTAAAAAAGTTGCGCCGTAGTTGACGAAACCGCTGTGTAAGGCGATACCATTCATCATTGCGCTCATGCCAAATTCACGTACACCGTAGTATAAATAGTTACCGCTGGCATCGTTGGCGTCTATGCCCTTTGCGCCTTTCCATAGGGTCAGGTTAGAACCTGCTAAATCGGCAGAGCCACCTAATAGCTCAGGTAGTAAAGGACCAAATGCGTTTAAGCAATTCTGTGATGCTTTACGAGAAGCAATTTTTTCTGAGGTCGCTTGGCATTCACGGATATACGCATCGGCTTTTTCGCTAAAATCAGCAGGCAACTCTTGGTCGATAACGCGACGTTTAAATTCAGCGGCCAGCTCTGGGTGAGCAGCTGCATATTCATCAAATTCCGCATTCCATTCTTTTTCAGCAGCGATGCCGGTGGTTTTTGCATCCCAGCCTTTATAAATATCTTCTGGGATTACAAATGGCGCATGTTGCCAGTTAAGCGCGTCACGAGTCAGTGTGATTTCATCGTTACCTAGTGCGGCACCATGAGAAGACGCAGTACCTTGTTTGTTTGGTGAGCCAAAACCAATAATGGTTTTACAGCAAATCATGGTTGGTTTATTCGGCTCTGCGCGAGCGGCCTCGATAGCCGCTTTAATGGCTTTACTATCGTGGCCATCCACATTAGGGATAACCTGCCAGCCATAGGATTCAAAACGCTTAGGTGTATCATCACTAAACCAGCCTTCGACTTCGCCATCAATAGAGATACCATTGTCATCATAAAAGGCGATTAATTTACCTAAGCCTAATGTGCCCGCTAGGGAGCAGACTTCGTGAGAAATCCCTTCCATCATGCAGCCATCGCCCAAAAAGGTATAAGTGTAGTGATCAACAATGTCATGACCTTCACGGTTGAACTGGGCTGCGAGGACTTTTTCAGCCGTCGCCATACCAATGGCATTAGCTATGCCTTGACCCAGTGGGCCGGTAGTGGTTTCTACACCTGGGGCGTAACCGTATTCAGGGTGGCCGGGTGTTTTTGAATGCAGTTTGCGGAAATTTTTGAGTTCGTCGATAGGCAGCTCGTAGCCTGATAGATGTAATAACGAATAAATCAGCATCGAGCCATGGCCGTTAGACAGCACAAAGCGGTCACGATCAACCCACTCAGGGTTTGCAGGGTTGTGCTGCATATAATCATTCCACAGTACTTCGGCGATATCCGCCATACCCATTGGTGCGCCGGGGTGACCAGAGTTGGCTTGTTGTACGGCATCCATACTGAGTGCGCGAATAGCATTAGCGAGTTCGTTGCGAGAAGGCATAAACGAGAGTTCCTAAAAGTAAGTGAACGAGTGGGTAAATTGCGATGAATCAAGCGGCAGTATATAGACTGCCTCAAAAAGGGCGCTATTTTCGCATATTTAATGGGCGGGTAACACAGTTCAAAGGGGAAAGTGCACCTATATTGAGTGCTTTTTAGGCATAGTGCCGGCTAGTTGCTAGGAAGTAAGAGGCGAGTTGGAGAATATAGGAGCAAAGTGATGGGGATCAGTCGCTAAAAGCGACCTTTTGATCACCTGGGAGTTTAAAGGCTTAAAAAATTAATGGGCTACAGCTTCTGCGGTTTGCTTTTTACGGGTACGGCCACTAAACCGCGATAAATCTATTTCTTCCGCAATCAACAAAATCACATCTTGCTCAGAAAATTGACTTTTTAGCTGTACGGCACCGCCTTTGAGCTGATCGTGAGAGTTAAGTATTTGCCAAATTTGTCGAACAAACTGATCCAGCGGCGAAGGGTGTTGATATTGTACAGCGCCGCTTTCGGCCACAATACTTAGTAGCTGGTTAATAAGCTCTCTCGACTGGGTAACTTTTTGCTGGTGTGGTTCTAAGGTTTTTTGTAAGCATTCTTGTAGATCATATAAAATGTCCACGGCGACTTTTAGTTGTTGCTTGCGCAGTGAGCCGCGAAAGTCGTTGCTGTAACTAGGAGATAATATTTTACTTTTTAAGCCGGATAGCTCAGCAACTTCCACAATGCGATAGGTGCTTAGTAAATCTTCTGCGCTTTCTATCCAAGTGAGTAATAAAGGTAAAAATTGAGGGTCTTTTTTTTCTAATCTTCTTACCAAAGAGGGAAACTCTAATAATAGATTAGACAGATTGTTAGTTAAATGTATTAAAGATTTTTGCATAGTGTATATATCCTTATTCCGGTAATAATTTTTGTGTTGTTTTACCGTTACCATCGTCCATTTTTTGCCATTCCATTCCGTCTTCAGATATTTTCATCTTAATATAAATAATGCTTTCTGGTTTTTGCTCTTTTAATAAGTGGGATTCTGCAATGACCTGTAAGTTTTCTATCGCCGTTGCCGATTGGTTAGTGTTTATTTGTTTTTCGGCTAATTGTGAAATATTGCGTTTAAATATCTCTTTGTCTATCGTTATTTCCTTGTCGGCTAAACCGTACTTTTCATTCAGCGTGAGAACTTTTTCGGTTATTTCATGGCTGAATCCATTGACAGATTCTGTGGTTTTTTCGAGGTTTACTTTCTTTTCAAGTTGATGCGTATTTTCTGCGAGCAAGGAACGTATTTCAGATGATGCTGCACGAGGTAAACTAGATAATCCTAGCCCTCGGGTGACCTCTTTGTATAGGCTTTTATTAAATTCGGTGTTGTCTATTGTATCTATATGAGTGGATAATTTTTGCTGTGTTGATTCTAACGCGATAGGAATAGTTAATTCCACATCGTCTACACGCATACGAGGCACGGAGAAGTGTTGCAATAAATCGTGTTTGGCATATTCTTCGGCCACTTTGACCGTTTGTAAGTCAGCCATCACGCGAGCATTGGTTAAACTGCTAATCACGCTGCCTAAATATTCATTAAGTTTCGGCATGTTTTTTCATCCTTAAAAATAAATTTGATTACCTATTACACGTAAAAAAAATAATGTGTGTAATAGGTAAGATACAGAGTTAAACGCTGGCGATACTATCTTCAAGCATGGTCAAAATACGGTCTAGGCCAGCTGGTATTTCATCATTTAATGCGGTGACTTTAACGCCTAAGTTGTAAGTCTTTTCAACACTGGTGCCACGATTAGAAGAGCGTTTATAGGAAGCGGATGCTTTAAAATTGACGATCTTATAATCAATGCCTAGTTCAGCACTGGCAGCAAATTCACTGGAGACATTTGATGTTTGTGTTGAAGTGAGTTTGGCATTAAAGTCGATAACCATTTCTTCGATACGAAGTGCAGGAATGGTTAGCATGGTGAGAAAAGGGACTTTGATATTGACTTCAGCATCTTCAAAATCATCGCCCGCTTCGTTGGGCACGGATTTTGTAAAGTTAAAGTCGACATAGCGTAGCTTTGATGTGCCGCCATCATCTTCAAAGCCGACTTCTTGAATGAAGTTAACTTGAGACATCGAGGCGGCATGTTGCGCTTGAACTGCGGCTTGCATTGGCCCGCCAATGTAAACACTAAAATCAAGACTGTTTAATTCTTCCACTAAAGCTGTCATAAAATATTCCTTTTATTTTAATTTAATAGTTAGTTTGCAATGCGCACTGCACGGCAAAGCTAGCAACAGGGAAATTATTCGTCAACCAATTTTTTAAAAAGATTGAAAAATAGTTTGACTTTTGTGAGGCTTGTCTTACGAAGGTTGATTTGTGTGACTAGTTGACGAGATTTTTTAGTAATAATGTTATTTCTTTTGCGGCTTCGATGATTTGTGTTGGTGCACTTTGATGTGGTGTGAGTGTGACTTTAGGGTGGTCCCATAATGGGCTGTCTTTGGGTAAGGGTTCTTCTTCAAAAACATCAAGAAATGCACCGCGTAAATGCCCGTTATCTAACAGATTGAGTAAAGCGTTTGTATCTATAATCGCACCGCGGGAAAGTGAGATTATCGCAGTACCTTTAGGTAATAATAAAAGCTTTTCGTGATTTAAAAAGTGGTGCGTTTCCTTTGTGTGGGGCAGCATATTGATAATCACATTGTATTTTTTGGTTGAATTAAGGACACATTTATTGAACCCATCTAGACCATCAAAACTTTCGATGCCCTCAATGCTTTTATGGCTTTTTGACCAACCGGATACACGATAACCGACTTGTTGTAGGTGCGTCGCAATAGCGCTTCCTAGAATGCCTAAACCTAATATACTGACCTTAATATCTTGGCGTTGGCGATAATCTCTTTCAGTTATCCAGTCATGATTTTTTTGTGCCTGTGAGAATAAATCAAACCTTCTTTGGTAGTGTAATACGGCATATTCTGCATAGTCGCACATGGCTTTTTGCATACCAGCATCGTGTAAGCGATGTATGGTGACTCCCTCGGGTAGCTGCAGGGGTTTTGCTTCTATATCGACGCTAGCCCCTAAGTAAATGACGTGTTGCAATTGCGCCGCTGTTCTCCAATCCGTTACGCTAGGTTTCCAAATTAGCAAAATGTTGATGTCACCGATACATTTATCGGTCATCTGGTTGATGGTGTTGAGTTGAATATGACTACCCAATTCATCAAAAGCATTTTGCCATTCGGCGACAGGAAATTGGGTGTTGTGAAATCCAACGGTTATTTTTGTGTGTGATGAGGCGGCCATAGCCAATAACTCCATGAATATTGGTTTTTTATCAAGTAGCAAAAATATCATCAGTGCTATTAAAGAATTTAAACTCTAAGGTATTACCAGAAGGATCTTTGACGAAAAAAGTCCCCTGTTCACCCGCCTCACCTTCAAAGCGTATTTTGGGTTCTAGACGAAACTCAATCCCGCCATTGTTGAGTTTTTGGTGGAGTGCTTCCCACTCAGGCTTTTCTAGTACGGCACCGAAATGAGGCACATGAATTTCATCTCCATCCACCATGTTACTGCAGTGGTCGGTATTTTTTTTATTATCACTTAAGTGCAGGCTGAGTTGGTGACCAAAAAAATTAAAATCTACCCAGCGCTCCGCCTGCCTGCCTAGTTTACAACCCAAGTATTGGGTATAAAATTCGATAGATGCGTTGATGTCAGTGATAGGGAAAGCGAGATGAAAAGTTTTCATAGTGAGGCCTATATTGTTGAGTGTTGCTTTTTTGCATCGTCTTTGCGGTGATATAAAAACCGAAATTTACTTGTGGGTAAATGTCGAATAAGTCGCGCTAATATCGCAATAAATACAATGCTGAATATTAGGCGCGCCCATAATACTGCAGACAAGTCTGCACCTAACAGCAGCATCAATAGCGTGTCTTCTATGATGCTGTGACACAAGCCAAGAAAAGCGATGGTTAAGAATATGTCCTTGCTGTCGATAGCACCTGATTTTGCTTCACGAATAAGAATGCCGCCACCAAATGCCAAGCCTAGAGTTAAGCCTACAACAATAATATTGGTGGCTTTTTTGCCGATACCTAATAAACGTAGCAGTGGCGATAATAAATAGTGAATCGCTTTTTCAATGCCTAAATAGCGCAATAAATGAATAATCAGTGTTAACCCTGCGATGACCACTAGTGCAGCTGATAAGGTTTTGGCTTGTAGTATTGCCCAACTTAACCAGCTAGAGTCGCTGGCTTCGGGCTGCCATAACGTACTCATCGGTGCTTGCAGGGCATCAAGGCCGCTATAGCTATAATGTAATATTAAGCCAAATAGCATGCCGCCGCCGATGCGCAGTAACAAAGTGAACCATAGTGTCACGCCAGTGGCTTTGGCAATCATAGCTTCTACGGGTAAGCCGTGAGCAATTAACATCATTCCGCTGAGTACGCTAACTTGGGCAATCGTTAATTGCTCTACGCCACCTAATTGATAAAAAATTGCCATGCCTGCATAGAGATTGCTGACCATAGCCGTCATCCATACCAGCCCCATTTCTCCAGGCAGACCCACCCATAGCATTATTGGGCTAATCGCTTCGCCGAGTAGGGTAATCCAGCCCATGATTTCAATGAAGCGCACCACAATTAGTACGGGCAACATGATTTTAAGTAGGCTCCAAAAGATAAGCCATACTTCTAATACCCAGCGTCCGAAAAGAGTGCGCTCTAATGCTTTTTCTAATAGATAGATGGTGCCTGACACGCGTGAGCGAATAGTGTCGAGTATGGAAGCCTGCATAGTAAAAGCCTTTGATGTAGCTAGTCAGTAAATATATGAATTAAGAGACTAGATTAGCAAAAAACAAAATAATTAATGCTTTTTATTCATCCATGAAGAAACTATAATTTTTTAAATCTTAAAAATAAGAAATTTAATTAATGAAGCTTCATCCAATAGATATTCGCATATTAAAAGAATTGCAGCGTAATGCAGATCAAACCAACTTGTCCTTAGCTGAAGAAGTAGGTTTGTCGGCACCGGCATGCTTAAAGCGCGTACAAAAGCTGAAGGCTGCGGGAGTGATTGAGCGCGTGGTGGCTATTGTGTCGTCAGAATCCGTTGGTCGACGGCTCAATATGGTAGTTGAGATAGAGATGGATACAGATGATCTGAAGGTGGGTAACGCGTTGATTGAAGCAATGAACCATGCCCCAGAAGTAAAGCAGTGTTACAAAGTGACAGGTGCAGTAGATTTTGTGCTGATAGTCAATGTGGCCGATATTTTTGAATACGAAGCTTTTTGTGAGCGTGTTATCTACAAGCAAGCAAACATGAAAAAATTTACGACGCTCATTAGCTTGCGCTGCACTAAGTTTGATCTGTCTCAGGGTGGCTTGTCATCGTTGTAGTGTTTTGGTGTTGCTGTTCTCTATCGGCTTTCGATACATAGGTGGATGCTTTTTTAGGATTGGCTTTTAGATTGGCTGCCTTGGCCTTTTTCTTCAACTTTTGCTTTATTTTCTTTTGTCTATTCATAAGGGTATCGTTAGCGCCGAATGGGGGAAGGCGTTATTATGGGGCTGTTGTTATTTAATGATAGTATTCAGTAACAGTATTTAGTAACAGTGTATTTTCGTACTGTTAGATCATTTGTGAGGGGAACATCATGCCAGACAATATAATAAGAAGTAAGCGGCTACGTAAAAAACTACATCTTGATGAGTTTGCCATTATCGGTTTTTCTTTCACTTGCCGTGTAACGGTAACATCGCCTGTTGATTACGAAACCTTTTTTAAAGAGTTTGCCGCATTAGTGAATGCGAAACATTTATATATTGATCTTGATGGCCATGATGGCGTTTTCGATGGCAGAGTAACCTCTGCTGATCGTTATGGTAATGCCAGCGAAGACGATCGTGTAGCAATAGAAACCATGTTAAATGACCACAGCATGGTGAGCGACGTCACGGTAGGTGGGTTAGTGGATGCTTGTTATGGAATGTAAAGCAGTGATTCACTCCAGCGCCATTTAAGTGAGTATGATTTAAGTAGGAATATTTTCTATGACCATAGAAAGCGCCATTACATTTTTTATTGCTATTTTTATTTTTGGTATTACTCCTGGTCCCGGTATTTTTGCCATTCTGGCCCGCAGTATATTGCATGGTGCAAAATCGTGTTTTTGGTTGTCAACGGGTATGGTGATTAGTGATATTGTGTATCTCATTATGGCTTGTTTTGGTTTGGCTACGATTGCGCAAACATGGGAAGAGGTGTTCTTTGTTATTCGTATTCTAGGTGCGGCTTATTTGCTTTACCTCGGTTGGAAAATGTGGACGGCTCCTTTACCAGAAGAACTGATGCCAGAAGAACCGAATTCGGAAACATCGAGTACATCATCACAGCAACCTTCTTACGGCATCGTGAGCAGTTTTATACAGGGCTTTTTGATTTCGGCATCTAACCCTAAAGTGATTCTTTTTTATATCGCTTTTTTGCCCACCTTTATGGATGTCACCGCATTAAGCCAAACAGATATTGTATTGGCATCGGCGCTCACTTTTGTGGCATTGTTGAGCGGCCTAAGCTTGATTGCGGCAGGTGCTGCACAAGCGCGGCGTTATTTACGCTCTGCGCGTGCAGTTAAATACCTTAACCGCAGCGCAGGCTCAATTATGATGAGCGCGGGCGTTTATATCGGCTTGCGTGGCTAGTCTGTGCCGCGCTGCTGTGCAATTTGCATGGCAAATACGCCGTTCCCCACTGACCAATCGGAATAGTCGTTTTCGTGGGTGAAAATAAATACATCTTTGGGTGATATGTTCGCGCGTTCAGCAAGATTTTCGGCGATAGCGGTATACATTGCTTTTTTCATCGCATCACTTCTCCCTCTACGCATTGTGATTTCAATACAAATAACCTTATCAGAACGAGCAATGCCGTTAAAACTACGACTGAACATAAAACTATCTGCAGTGTAGTCCGAGAGCAGGTTAGATAATTCATCTTCTGGCATGCCAATGGCGCTGACTAAAGCATCATGGATACTAGTAACGATAAGTTCTCTAGTGGCTTGGTTTGTTTCCTGTGGCACGGCGGTGCGAATAAATGGCATGGTTTGTCCTCTGTTATGCATTCTATTGTGAGGCCGCTATACTAAAAAGTTTTTTGGCGTCTAAAAAGCGATTTACAGGTACATTGTATGTGCGTTAAAGTCACATAGATGAAAGATATTAACTATACCCATTTACCCCTAATCGCTCTTCGTGCGTTTGAATCTGCAGGGCGCTTAGGCACGATGAGCGCTGCGGCGGAAGAATTGTGCGTGACACCTAGTGCCGTGAGTCGTCAAATTCGTCAGCTAGAAAAGCGCTTAGGCGTTGCTCTTTTTTCTGGTTCCAAACATAAGCCGATATTAAGTGCGCAAGGTGCAATCTTACTGCCAGTATTATCTAGTGCGATGTTGCAGATGTTGGCCGGCGTGAACAGTGTTAGGGCGACGTCACAAGATATTGTGAATGTTTCTTGCCTGAGCACCTTTGCGATGCGTTGGTTGATTCCTCGCTTGTACCGCTTTTCAGAACAATATCCCGACATTGATGTTCGCCTAAGTACCACATCTATTGATAGCGTAAAGCCGAGTAATCATGATGTGGTGATTAGTGTTAGCCCTCTAGATGTGGCACTAACAACGAATCAAACCGTCCTGTTTACAGAAAAAATTGGCCCTGTGATGTCTCCCTCTTTCTTAGCTAGCAATACGACTTTATGCGACGAGAAAAGCATAGTGGATGTTAGTAATATGAAAGATGTTGCGATGTTACAAACGCGTACTCGCATGGGGATTTGGGATGAGTGGTGCCAAGAAGTAGGGCATGTTCTTCCCATGATATCTTCTGGGATTTTTGAGCATTATTATTTTACTGTAGAGGCGGTGTTGAGTGGTTTGGGTGCATGTATAGTGCCGCAACACTTAGTCATAGATGATCTTAAATCCCAGCGTTTATTCGCTCCCTTAGGTTTTGTCGAAAGTCGTTACCATTACACGGTGAGTACCTCGTCTGCTTTTCATCAAGGCGCGCATTATTTTGTTGATTGGTTGAATGAACAATCGTATACGTAAGGAGTGATCACTATCAGCCCATTAGTTAAGCAATATGTTGGGCAGTACCCATTAGATATCCAGCAAAAAGTACAAGCGTTAGTTGATGATGAACGATTGAGCGTTTTTTTATTGGAGCGACATCCTGTTAAGCATGCGATTTATGGCAATCATGAATTACGTGAATACGTTATGGATATCAAAAATCACTATATGAAAAAATCATCACCGTTAAGTAAAGTTATTTACGATGATAAAATTCACGTGATTCATAATGCCTTGGGATTGCATACTTATGTGTCGCGAGTGCAGGGTGGGAGGCTAAAAAGTAAAAATGAATTGCGCGTGAGTACGATATTTAAAAAATCGTCGGAAGCGATGTTGAATATGATTGCCGTTCACGAACTCGCACACTTAAAAGAAAAGGAACACAATAAAGCTTTTTATCGTTTGTGTTCTCACATGATGCCTGATTACCATCAAGTAGAATTTGAAACGCGTTTATATTTATTGCTATTAGAAATGAAGCAGTCTTTGTATGATAGGTAGGTAAAAGTAAGTGCTAATATTCAGTATATTTTTTAGAAAAACCTTTGGTTTTTTCTATAGGATATTTCTCAGTATTCTTCGTTATCTTTTGGTTTACTGATTGTATGATGTCCACGTCGAGTTTTTCTGCTAGTAATAATAAATACATTTGCGTATCCGCTATTTCTTCTGCAATAGCGTGACGTTTTTCAGTGGTTAAGGTGTTGGCGTCTTCTTCACTGAGCCATTGAAAGTGTTCGACAATTTCTGCCACTTCAACACTTAACGCCATCGCTAGATTTTTCGGTGAATGAAACTGCTCCCAATCTCGATCTTTTGCGAATGTTGCTAAGGTTTTTTTAATGTCGTCTAACTCAGTCATAAAATAGTCTGTTATGTTAAGAGTGGTATATTTTTAAACCGTTAAGGTAGTGCGTTTTCTAATGAATCGCGATAATCGGAGAATTGATGAATGTCGTTATGGGCTGCACCTTCTATAGTAATCAGCGTATCGGTGCTTTTGCTTAGCGATTGTAATTTTTTACTATGGCTAAGAGGAATAAAGCTATCTTCACTACCATGAATAAAAACAATTTTCGATGTTACATCGCCAATAATATTTTCTGTACGCAAGGGATAACGTAATAACCAAGTCGGTACAAACGGGTATTGTGCTTTTGCGATGTTAACCATACTGCTAAAGGGTGATACCAATGCGAGTAGATCGGGTTGAACTTCTTTCGCTAAAATAGTGGCTAATCCAGTGCCTAACGATCGCCCATAAATGACAATGGGTTTGTCAGCGTATGGTGCGCTAGCGACTTGCCATGCTTGCTTAACGTCATTAATCAGTTGTTGCTGGCTAGTGATTTTTCCCGTACTTTTTCCGTATCCGCGATAATCAATAATAAACAGGTCGTAGTTAACTCGTTCATAAAAATCAATGCCCGTCGCCCACGTGCGTAAACTACCCGCGTTGCCATGTAAGAAAAAAACTAAACCTTTTGGGTTAGGACGTGTAAAGTGCAGTGCGTGCAATATCGCATTATCCCCTTTTTTGTTGTCTGCTCCGTGAACAGGAATAAATACTTCATCAAAAGAGTAGTCATTCACAAATTGATAATTACTGGGTAATTTTTCTGCAGGAAAAAGTAGCTTTTCTTGGAAAAAATACAAGCCGACAAGAATCAGCAGATAAATGAAAATAGGTATGGCTAGCGTTAATGCGATAAAAGCTTTTGTCATATGGCTTATGCTACGGGTTAATGATTAGTTTCAACCCCATTATGCCCATAAAACTGCTTGCTGTTCTATCAATAATTTTTTTATATTTGGCGTAAGATAGTTGCGCTTTTTTTGTCGATAAAACAACTGACACCATACAATACCATCCCGCATCCATAGCAAATGCGATGAGCACTAAGAAAATATAGGCATAGTCAGGCAGGTTTTCAGGTAAAAAAGCGGCGAAGATACTGGCGAATACAATCGCTGTTTTTGGGTTACTTATCTGGGTTAAAAAACCAATAAAAAATAATTGGTAACTGCCTTTTACTTGGCCTTCGGCTGCGGGTGAAATAATGACTGTTTCTACTGGCTTGTCTGAATTCCCCCATATTGTATAAGCTAAATAACATAAGTATATGCCACCGGCTATTTTTAAAAGCATATAAAATACAGGCACGGACTCCAACACAACATATAAGCCTGCAGCAGCTAATAAAGCAAAAGTAGCGGCGCCGGTTCCCATGCCAAGAGAGGTGGCCATGGCCGCTGTGCGCGATGTTGACATGGCAACCTGAGAAACCACAACAAAGCTAGGCCCAGGGCTCATCGCGCCGACTAATATGGCCATAGCAATAGGGACTAAAAAAAGATATTCAGACATGTGATGCTATCTCCTAGCGTTGCTTTGATTATTTATGGGTTACCTGCGGCTTATTTACGGTTCATTTATAGATTATTTACGAGCCATTGGCTGGTTATTTATATCAGTCACTCTATATTCCCGCGGCTTCATCATACTGTGCTACCGACCAAGATTCAGCCTTAGACGCAGCTAACCATTCTTGCATTGCAGGTAGTGCGAGCATTGCTTTGGCCCAGCGGTCAAACTCTTCGGAGACGGGCAGATTGTAACCAGTGACTCTCCACATCACCGCTGAATACATCGCATCGACAATGGTGAAGTGACCACATAAAAAGTCACCTTCTGGCTTTTCTTGTTGAGCAAAGTCCGCCCAAATCTTGGCTAGTCGTTGTAAGTCTTTTTGCGTCGCTTCGCTGGGAGCTACTGTGACATTAACGCGACAATTCATAGGGAATTCCCCACGTAAGGCCATAAATCCAGAATGCATTTCTGCCGCAGCGCTACGTGCTAAAGCTTTTAAGGTCGGGTCGCTTGGCCATAATTTGGCTTCAGGGTATTGGTCAGCTAGATATTCCATAATGGCTAATGAATCCCAGATGGTTCGGCCTTGGTCTTTTAGTACGGGTACTTTAGCCGGTAATCCTTCTTCTTCAGCAAAAACCTGCAAAGAGTTATCGTGGTAGAACGGCAATAAGGTCTCATCAAACTTGATGCCTCCGACCCTCATGGCAATCCATGGGCGTAATGACCAAGATGAGTAATTTTTGTAGGCGATATATAAATGCATGACTGGCTCCTGATGGTGTGTTTTGTTGTATTGCTGTACGTGCGTTTGTTCTAATTAATCAATAATAAGTTGACTTAGTGTTTAAAAAAAGCGAATAATAACGAATTAACTGTGCGGCATAGACGAATGATTGATTTTGATAAAGGCATTAAATATGGGCTCACTATATGAATCCTAAACAAGTACGTAGCCTCTTGTCGGTACATCATCATCAGAGTGTAAGCAAAGCAGCTAAAGCGTTACACCTTGCTCCATCGAGTGTGTCTGCTCAGTTAAAAGAGCTAGCAACAGAATTAGGTGTTGAACTTTTTACGCCCCAAGGCCGCAATATTGTCTTGAGCGATATTGGCAAAGCCTTATTGCCGAAGCTGCAAGCCTTTGTTAATCAAGAAGACGCCCTTAAGCAGCAGGCGCAAGAGTTAACGAGCCAGCTAGCAGGCTCGTTGACTTTATTCGCGCCTAGTTCTATGTGTATTTATCGCCTGCCGAAAATCATTGAAAAGCTACAGCGCATTGCTCCGAATGTGGAATTATTATTAACTCACGAGCCTTTCGATTATGAGCAAGCATTAAAGCTTGGTGAAATTGATGCCGCTATTATCGTAACGGATGCCAGTGAAAAAACAGGCAGCCAGTCGATGGAAAATCTCTGGCAAGAGTATATCTTGCAAAAAGAAGAGGTTATTTATGTCGCACACCCGCAGCTGCATCGTAGCGAGCTATTAAGCTTAGAAGAGTTGGCGAAAAATACGCTGATTTCTACCGAACCTGAATGCACCTATCGATTACGAGCAGACAAGCATTTCGCCGATAACGGAATGATATTTTCTTGTCAGCAATCATTCTCTAATGTTGAGGTGGTTAAACGTTGCGTGATGGCAAAGATGGGCGTGGGCTTAATGCCTCGTTGCGTCGTTGATATGGAATTGCAATCAGGCGTTCTGATTGAACAGGCAGTGATTGGTGCGCCATATATTTTTATTCTCGTCTTATTCATTTAAAAAATAAACCGATCTCAGAAAAATTAGCAGCACTTATTCAGGCTTCTACTGAATAATGTTTATGTATTTTTATCGATAAAGAAAAGGAAATAATGTGGATTCTGCCAATGTTCGCCCAGTGCGCGATGAAGAGATAGAAATGGTTGTAGAGCTATGTGCCATGCATGCAGCGTATGAAAAAAGTGAATACGATAAAACGGGAAAAGCCTCAAAATTAAGGTGCGCTATATTCAATCCTAGTCCTTCGCTATTTTGTTTTGTTGTAGAACAAAATGGAGGTGTTGCAGGTTATGCAACAGTCACAAAAGAATTTTCAACTTGGGATGCAGCATATTATTTGCATATGGACTGTTTGTATTTATTAGAGCGCACAAGAGGGTCGGGATTGGGTTCTTTGTTGATGAAAAAATTAAAAGAGTTCGCCGCCCTTCATTCATGTACTCATATCCAGTGGCAGACGCCCGTCGATAATTTTTCTGGGATACAGTTTTATGAAAAACAAGGTGCAGTTAGTAAAGATAAAAAAAGGTTTTATTTGCACTAGTATTTTAATTTTTCACGGCAAAGCGCCCCACAGCCTTTTCTTTAATCGGCCAGTGAATAGCAGCAGATAAAAAACTGAGTACGATACACAATACCCAAACTAAATCATAACGATTGGCATCGCCAGAAGATTGAATGCCAAGATATTGCCCGCAAAATTGTGTGATAATTTGAAATTGATCCGAGGCTTCGTAGAAAAACCCACCTAAGAAAACACCCACAAAACTGCCTAGTTGATGGGATAAAAAAACCACGCCGTACAATAAAGCCATATAACGTGTGCCAAACATTACGGCAACTAAACCGGATGTAGGTGGGACAGTGGCGAGCCATAAAAAGCCAATGACCATGCTAAAAATAATTGCACTCAGCAGAGATGTGGGTAGGACTAAGAAGGCAAAAATAGCAACGCCTCGCAGTACATAAATAATACACAGCATATTGCGCTTCACCTTAGCTTTAGACCACATGCCAGCACAATAAGCGCCGACTACATTGCAGATGCCAATGATAGCAATGCACCATGCGCCTACCGATGCGTTAAAACCTAAGTCTGATAAATAAGGAGGAAAATGTACGGTAATAAATGCGAGTTGAAATCCGCAAACAAAAAAACCTAACAATAATAAATTATAAGATTTACAAGCAAACGCTTCTGCGAGAGCTTGAAAAATACTTTGATCGAGTATGCCTTCGTTAACCTCGTTAGCACCGGAATAAGGTGCTAATGGAATAGCTAATACCATCATTAATAAGGATGCAATGGATAAAATATGTAAGGCCGATATCCAGCCAGTGCCATCAATTAATACTTGCGACAAGGGCACAACCAGAAACTGCCCTAAAGAGCCTGCGGCTGTCGCTAACCCTAATGCCCATTGGCGGTACTCCGGTGGTACGGCTCTTGCCATTGCTGGCATCACAATACCAAACGATGTGCCGGCAATGCCTGCACCCACTAAAAAACCAGCGGTACCATTGAGTAACCATAGACTATCTGCCGATGCAGTTAAAAATAATCCAGCGGCGTAAATTAATGTTGCACCAACCACGACTCTTACATTGCCAAACCTATCCGCTAGGCCTCCAGCAAAAACCGCCACTACTCCCCATGTAAGATTTTGTATCGCTAGCGACATGGCAATAATGTCGCGTCCCCAACCGTAGGTTTCCGAAATGGGTTTTACAAACATACCAAACGATGCGCGCAAACCAAACGACAGCAATAATAAGCAGCAGGAAGCGATTAAAATAAATTGCGTAGCAGGCGCTAGTTTTTTGAACATGAGGGTTTCCTTATTCAATCTATGAGGTTTGTGCTGAAAAATGTTGGCGATACTGGCTTGGGTTTGTTTTAAAATACTGCGTAAACAATCGACGCATATTTTCGCTATGCCCTAAACCGACTTGTTCGGAAATTTTAGCAATGGGCAGCGATGACGAGGTGAGTAGTGATCGAGCGGCATCCAGTCGCGCACAAGTAATAAATTCACCGACGGTATGGCCAGTATCTCGTTTAAACAGACGTGCAAAATGTCGTGGGCTTATCGCCGCATGTCCTGCAATTTTTTCTAAAGATAGTGCTTCGCTTAAATGTTCCAGTATCCATTGTTGGCTAGCATAAATACGAGATTCTTGCGCTGCTTGCATCTGTAGTAGCGGGCTATATTGAGATTGCCCTCCTGACCGCCTAAAAAAAACAACCACTTGTTTGGCTACGGCTAATGCGAGTGCCTGTCCCCAGTCTTCCTCAACCAAAGAGAGTGCTAAATCGATGCCTGATGTGACGCCGGCTGAGCTGTATATGTTTTCATCTTTAATAAAGATAGCGTCATCGTTTACCTTAACCGAGGGATAGTTTTTGCGTAAGGTATGTGCATATTGCCAATGGGTGGTTGCTTCTCGATTATCCAATAAGCCGGCCTTGGCTAAAATAAACGCACCGGTACAGGTGGACGCTAGTCGTCGGGTGTCGCCGGATATTTGTTTAAGCCAACGGATGGCCTCATGATTCTGTACCGCAGATGGCGCACCTTGGCCGCCGGGTATGATTAACGTGTCTGGCGTTGGCATGGTAGAAAAGTCGTAATGTGCAATAGCTTGTAAGCCTCCCGTTAGTGCTAAGGGAGTAATATGTTCCGCAACGGTTTCCACTAAATAGGCTGCTTGTTTGATTTGCTGGGACTCTATCAATAAGCGATTTGCCGTATCAAATACTTGCAGAGGCCCACTGATATCAATGCTGTTAGCATGTTCGTAAATAAGGCCAATAATATGCCGCGTGCGCTTATTTGTTTGAGTTAACGTTTGAATGAGCACAGCCTCCTGGTTTCAATACACGCTGGGTAGATGCTGGGTTTTTTTCCAGTGCACCGATAGGCCGGATAGGCCGTTGTACTAGATTGCCGATACAATTAGGGCATTGGTAATGCATGGCTTTTGAGCAAATGGCGCAAAATGTACACTCGAATGTACAAATAAGCGCTTCGGTAGATTCTGGCGGTAAATCAATATCACAACATTCGCAGTTAGGTCTTAATGCTAGCATCTGGCTCTCCTTCTACACTTCTGTCGTATTCATAAGAAATAGCTTGAAAGTGATTGTGACAGTTGTGGGTAATGGCATCAATGACGTTGACCCCACAAATAAGGACAGGTTCTGCAGATTTTTCAATATACTGTGCATTTTAGCTATCAATACGGTTTTCTTATAATCAATCTATATCAAAAAGTTTTGATATAGATTTTTATTGCTGATAGTATACCTTCCCATGAATTCATCATCATGCGTCTCCGTTTCATCCAGCTTCTCCGATATTGCTGCTTTTAATAAGGCTGCTGGCGATAGTTTACGGTTAGAGATATTACGTGTGTTAGCGCAAGACGCTTACGGTGTCTCAGAGTTGGCCGATATTTTTCAGCATAAACAATCCGGTATGAGCCACCATTTAAAGGTGTTGTCTGAAGCGGGCTTAGTGATGAAGCGCAGAGAAGGAAATTCGATATTTTATAGTCGTGCCTTGCTTGCCGCAGGAGAAGCGCTTGCGCAATTGCATCAGCAACTCTATAGCACCATTGATCATGTGGCGATCACGGATGTAGTGCTTGTGCGTTTGCAGCGTGTGCAAGAAGAGCGAGTAGAAGCTTCACAGCAGTTTTTTGTTCAGCAAGCGGAAAAATTTAAAGCACAACAAGACTTGATCGCTGAATATCCGGTTTACGGTGATGCAGTTACAGACTTGCTACGTAACAGTGGTGTGGTTGTGAATGACTTAGCTGTAGAGGTTGGGCCGGGAGCGGGCGAATTTTTGCCTGTTTTGGCTAGGCAATTTCAGCGAGTCATTGCTCTTGATAATGCGCCGACTATGTTGCAAAAAGCGCAAGACTATTGCACTGAAAACACATTGAACAATGTCGAGTTTATCGGCGGCGATACTCATATTTTAGTTGATAGTGTAGTCGACGGTTTGGCAGATGGTTTGACGAGTCAAACCATACTAGCTAATTGTGTAGTGATGAATATGGTGCTTCACCATACGCCATCACCAGCGGATATTTTTATTGATGTGGCAAAGTGTCTAGCGGTCGACGGCGTGTTTATTGTGGTCGATCTTTGTCGTCACGATCAAGACTGGGCAAAAACAGCCTGTGGTGACGTGTGGTTAGGTTTTGATCCTGATGAACTCACACGCTGGGCGCAGTCAGCTGGATTAGTGAGACAGCGAAGTAATTATTTAGCGTTGCGCAACGGATTCCAAATCCAGCTGCAACAATTTATTAAAACGTAGAGATGGATCACTGTATACAACAGCGGTTCGCAATATAAAAAAGAGGAAAAGCAATGTCTGAATATTCAGTGTTTACATCGGAGTCTGTTTCCGAAGGTCATCCCGATAAAATGGCAGATCAAATCTCTGATGCTATCGTTGATGCAATGTTAAAAGACGATCCAAATTCTCGTATCGCAGTAGAAACCTTGGTAAAAACGGGAATGGTTGTGCTTGCCGGTGAAGTGCGTACATCTACTTATGTCGATCTAGAAGATATCGTTCGCGACGTTGTTTTAGGTATTGGCTATAACTCTAGTGATGTTGGTTTCGATGGTGACTCTTGTGCTGTATTAAATGCGATTGGTAAACAGTCTGTTGATATTGCGATGGGTGTTGATGAAGCGGGTGACAAAGACCAAGGTGCTGGTGACCAAGGGTTAATGTTTGGTTACGCGACGAACGAAACCGATGTGCTAATGCCTGCCCCTATTTATTATGCTCACCGCTTAGTTGAGCGCCAAGCCAAAGTACGTAAAAACAATACCTTAAGCTGGTTGCGCCCTGATGCAAAAAGCCAAGTCACTTTGCGCTATGAAAACGGCAAGCCTGTAGCAATTGATGCGGTTGTATTATCAACTCAGCATGATCCAAGTATTAGCTTGGGTGATTTACGTGAAGCTGTGATGCAAGAAATTGTTAAGCCAGTTTTGCCTGAAGAGTGGTTACATGCGGATACATTGTTCCATATTAACCCTACGGGTAATTTTGTTATCGGTGGCCCAGTGGGTGATTGTGGACTAACTGGTCGTAAAATTATCGTTGATACTTACGGTGGTATGGCACGTCATGGTGGTGGTGCATTCTCAGGTAAAGATCCATCAAAAGTTGACCGTTCAGCAGCCTACGCTGGCCGTTATGTAGCGAAAAATATTGTCGCTGCGGGTTTGGCGGATCGATGTGAGATTCAGGTGTCTTATGCGATTGGTGTGTCTGAGCCAACGTCTATTTCTATTAATACTTTTGGTACAGGTAAATTATCTGACGCTGAAATTTCCGTTCTTGTTCGTGAGCATTTTGACTTGCGTGCTGGCGGCTTGGTTGACATGTTGGATCTTAAGCGTCCAATTTATCAGCCAACAGCGGCATACGGTCACTTTGGTCGTGAAGAAGAAAACTTTACTTGGGAAAAAACCGATAAAGTTGATGTGCTGAAAGCAGCGCTTTAGTTAGACGTCCAATGTTAGACGTGAGACGCTTTTTAGAAGCCGCTACGCGGCTTAGTTTTTAAAGCTTCTCGCGTTGGATGTATAACGTCCCATTTTTAAAAAAACATGGAGGTTTTTAAGTATGAGAAATTATCAAAAGCTAGATATATGGAAGCTAGGAATAGAGCTTGTTAAAGAAGTTTATGTGTTAACTAACGAGTTTCCTAGAGATGAAAGGTTTGGTTTGATAAGCCAATTAAAAAGGTCGGCAGTAAGTGTGCCGTCCAATATAGCCGAGGGATATGGTAGGGGAAGCGATAAAGAATTCTGTCGTTTTCTTCATATAGCGCGTGGTTCACTATATGAAGTGGAAACGCAAATTATTATTGCCAGTGAATTAGGGTTTATAGATGATGCAAAAAAAGTTGAGACATTAACTCAACATGTTTATGCTAAATTACACAATTTAACCAAAAAATTAAATAAATAAAGCGTTTAGCGTCTTACGTTGAGCGTCTAACAAAGCCAGAGGTTTTACGTTATGAGTGCAGAATTAAAAATTGCTGAAAATTTTACCGACTATAAAGTCGCCGCTTCTACTCCAGAGCAGTTTCGTAAAGATGCTGAATTTGGCCGTAAAGAAATATTGATTGCTGAAAGTGAAATGCCTGCATTAATGGCATTACGCAAAAAGTATAAAGCTGAACAACCGCTAGCAGGCGCAAAAATTATGGGTTGTATCCACATGACAATCCAAACAGCGGTGTTAATCGAAACGCTAGTTGATTTAGGTGCCGACGTGCGTTGGTCCTCTTGTAATATTTTTTCTACCCAAGACCACGCAGCAGCAGCCATTGCCGCAGCAGGTATCCCAGTATTTGCTTGGAAGGGCGAAACCGAAGAAGAGTTTTTATGGTGTATTGAACAAACTATTTTGTCAGAAGTGAACGGCAGCGAAGTATGGGATGCCAACATGATTCTGGATGATGGTGGTGATCTAACAGAAATGTGTCACAGCAAATATCCTGCAATGCTAGATACTATTCACGGTATCTCGGAAGAAACCACGACGGGCGTACATCGTTTACAAGAAATGTTAGACAACGGTGAATTAAAAATTCCTGCGATCAATGTTAACGATGCAGTTACTAAATCAAAAAATGATAACAAATACGGTTGTCGCCACAGCTTAAGTGATGCGATCAAGCGTGGTACAGATCACCTATTAATGGGTAAAAAAGCCTTAGTGGTTGGTTATGGTGACGTGGGTAAAGGTTCAGCTGCATCGTTAAGCCAAGAAGGTATGATTGTTAAAGTGACTGAGATTGATCCTATTTGTGCGATGCAAGCATGCATGGATGGGTTTGAAGTCGTATCACCTTACAATAACGGTGTGAATCTAGAAAGCGCAGAAAGTATTAATGCTGAGCTGCTAGGTAAAACTGATTTAATCGTAACCACTACGGGTAATGCAAACGTATGTGATAAGTATATGTTAGCCGCATTAAAACCTGGTGCAGTGGTGTGTAATATTGGTCATTTCGATAATGAAATTGATACGGCATTTATGCGTGAAAACTGGGAGTGGGATGAAGTTAAAGCACAAGTACATAAAATTAAGCGTAGCAACGATGAAGGTGATTACTTAATCCTATTGTCAGAAGGCCGCTTAGTTAACTTAGGTAATGCAACTGGTCATCCATCACGTATCATGGATGGCTCTTTTGCCAACCAAGTGCTTGCGCAAATGTATTTGTATGAAGCGAAATTTGCTGATCTTCCAGCAGCAGAAAAAGCGAGTAACTTATATCTTAAAGTCTTACCAAAAAAATTAGACGAAGAAGTTGCCGCAGATATGGTGGCAGGTTTTGGTGGCGTTCTTACTCAGCTAACCAACTTCCAAGCTGATTATATTAAGGTGCCTGTTGAAGGTCCGTTTAAGCCTGAAACTTATAAGTATTAAGAAAAAGCGTTAGATGTAAGATGTAAGATGTGAGATGTGAGACGCCTTCGCTGCTATCTATGCAGCGATCATTAAGCGTCTTACGTCTCGCATCTAACGCTATCCAAAGGATAAAAAAATGAACGACAGTGAATTCCGGTTAAGTTTCGAATTTTTTCCACCTAAAACTGAAGCAGGTAAAGAAAAGCTAATTCATGTGCGTAATGCGTTTAGTGAATTTTCGCCAGAATTTTATTCGATGACCTATGGTGCAGGCGGTTCAACTCGCACTAACACAAAAGACTTAGTTAAAAAGTTTCAGCAAGAAGGTTTTGCTAGTGCGCCGCACCTATCATTTGGTGGTGACGGCGAGGAAGAAATAAAAGCACTAATAGCAGAATATAAAGCCGTAGGTATTAATCGCATTGTGGCACTTCGCGGGGATATCCCTTCTGGTATGGGAGGGTCTTCACAAATGGTCTATGCTAACCAGCTAGTCGCATTTATTCGTGAAAATTTTGGTGATCATTTCCATTTAGAAGTAGCTGCATATCCTGAGATTCACCCAGAATCGACTAACTATAATACCGATGTTCAGTATTTAAAGGGAAAGTTTGATGCCGGTGCTAACAGTGCCATCACTCAATACTTTTTCAATTTAGATGCCTATTTTTTCTTTGTTGATCAATGCCAGAAAATGGGTATTCATCAGCCTATTTATCCCGGTATCATGCCGATTATTAATATACAAAATTTGATCCGATTCAGTAAGGCTTGTGGAGCAGAGATTCCCCGCTGGTTGCGTAAGGCTGTGGAAGCTTATGGTGATGATCAGGAAAGTATGCAGGCATTTGCTAGCGATATGGTCACCGAGTTATGCGAAGGATTAATAGAAAGTGGCGCTCCGGGGCTGCATTTTTATACCATGAATCAAATTGAGCCCGTTAAGACGATTGTTGATAATTTAAAATTGGCTGACAAAAAAGTCGGTTGAAGAAAAGGGCAGGCAAAGCAGTCGCCCTCCAATAATCTACCGTCCTTAAATGCCAAATATTTATTTTCTTGCTGTAACGAGTGGGGGAATAAATATTTTGTAATGCTTATGTGTTGTCAATGACAGATCCCTAGGGGTAAAATCGACGTATGCACATTCCTCGAATATATATCCCCCTACCGCTTAGCGAACATACTCAAATAGAGCTTGATAAAGCCTCTATGCATCACCTAGTGACAGTTATGCGTATGAAAGTAGGTCGCCAAGTCATCTTATTTAATAATGTCCCCATCGATGGTCGCTATGGCGAGTTTACCGCTACACTGACCAGTGTTGATAAAAAGCAGGCGCGTGTTGATATTGGTGAATTTGCATCCCCACAAGTTGAATCACCTCTACAGGTTCACTTAGGGACATGTTTGATTAAAAATGATCGGATGGACTGGTTATTACAGAAAGCAACCGAATTGGGTGTGAGTGAAATCACTCCGCTTTTTAGCCAATATACGGATGTTAAATTACCCGCCGAGCGCATTGAAAAAAAAATGGAACACTGGCGAAAAATCGTCATTAACGCCTGCGAGCAATCAGGTAGAGTCAGACTCCCGGTTCTGCACAAGCCACTGGCACTAGAAAAGTGGGTGGCATCGTCTCGCCATGTTAGGCAAAAATTTGTGTTGCACCCCTATGCTTCATCTTCCCCCCATACCTCTGCAGATCACCCACAAGAATCAAGCCCGCCCTCCGATACCAACGCTATTGTATTGTTAGTTGGCCCAGAAGGCGGACTGACTGAGAACGAAGTCGATTTGGCCGTACAAAGTCAATTTAAGGGCATGAAGCTTGGCCCGCGTATATTACGAGCTGAAACTGCGCCATTAGTCGCTTTAGCGGTCTTATCACAACAGCTAGGTGACTTTTAGTCTTATGATTAGTAGTTCTATGATTGATAGTCTCTATGATTAGTAGCCTCTATGGCTAGCGAGTATTAGCGGTATATCGTTAAGCAGATCAGCACACTCTTTTTGGCATAAAAAACTACCCCTTATTCAATAGTATGCTGAGCTATATGTCTGGCATATTGGCTAAGTGTAACTACACTAAATAGAAGGAAATGAAGCAAAAACTTCTGTTTTTTATTACTTTTTAAGAGAAAGAGATCTTATCTACGAAGAACCATCTTGAGAACGCATGGCGATTAGAAAATCAGCATTAATGAAAAGGTTGATCGTAACCATCTTTTCGCTTTATTTTATTATTGCAGTGCTCGTTTCGGTTGTCCATATTCTGTTTGAGTATAAAAACATCCATAATCAGATTGAGTTAGACTTAAAATCTATTCACACGAGTTCTGCTAATTCTTTATCTGCTGCCATTTGGAATTTCAATTCAGAACAGGTGGTTAATCTGGTTGACGGTTTACTGACCTTGCAATTTGTTTCCGGTGTTGAAATTCATCACAACACAGATGGATTAAATATTGCTAAAGGTGATGTTTATGATCGAAACTCAATATTGTATGAAGGCCCTATTGTTTATGGTGATGGCGGTAAAGATCGTGTAATGGGCATTTTAAAAATAACGGCGAGTCAAAGTATTATCGTTGATCGTATCAGCATAAATGTGATTTTTATTATTGCTAATGCCTTTCTGAAAACGTTTTTTTTATCCATTATTATCTTTGTTATTGGTTATCGAATTATAGGTAAGCCTTTAGATGAATTATTTTGCTCTGTTAGCCGATTAGACTTTGAAAATGTCGCGCAGATAGAGAAGAGTAAGATAGAATTAGATGAAAATTTTTTTAAGCAAAAAGACGAACTTACCTTCCTTATTCTTGCGTACAACAAAACATTAGATAAGTTAATTAGCCGAACGGTGCAGCGGGACAAAGCAAGGACAGAGCTTGAAGAAAAAAACATGTCGCTGAAACATTCCGTCAATGAAAAGACCTTGGCGTTGCAAGAAAAAATTACCGAGCTTAACGGTATGAACGAAAAGCTTGCTATATTGGCAAGCACGGATCCATTAACCAATCTGCTTAACCGACGTTGCTTTTTGGAGCGCGCAAAACAAGAATTAAGCCGATTAAAAAGAAATAATAAACAAGCCGCTGTCGTTATTGTCGATATTGACTTTTTCAAAGTGGTCAATGATAAATACGGTCATCCTGCAGGCGATGCGGTATTAACCGTTATATCTAAGATATTAAAGAATAGTGTGCGTCAGCATGACTTAGTTTCGCGTTTTGGGGGGGAAGAGTTTGCTATCTTTCTTTCTGATGTCGATATGGAAAAATCCATTATGTTAGCCGAACGCATGAGAAAAAATATTGCAGAGAAACAAGTGATTTATAAAGGAGATATTATTAAGTCCACTGCATCATTTGGTTTGTCAATGCTGACGTCTGATTCGCAAGATATAAATTCAGTTATTAATGATGCAGATAAACTACTTTATGAAGCGAAAGCGTCTGGCCGTAATAATTTAAAATATTAAATTATATTTCTAATACTATAGACGGATTCTTTTAATGCGATACCCGATTCTTCTTTTTCCTGCTCTAATAATATATCTGTGCTAGGCCAAAGCCCATTCAATAAGCATTTTGCATACTCGTTGTTCATATCGTTATCTTTCATCGCGTTAAACGTATCATGGTAAGAATACGTCAATTTTTTATGTTCAATACTTATAGTATCTTCTTTTGGTGAGATAATGCTGTACCAAGTGTGACATGTGCCGTCGTTTGCAGGCATGCCTATCGCGCCTGAATTGTGCCACGTTTTATCATCGATAATTTTAGTAAATGGAATGCCGGAGTGTCCGCCTATGATCATGTCGGCGTTAGCCAAAGCAAATTCCTCTGCAAATATAGATGTTTTGCTAGAAGAAAAAATAAACTGATTAATAGATGAGGCGCTGCCATGTACGACTAGTGTAGCAATGCCGTTTATTTGAAAGCGTATATGACGCGGCAAGCTTGAAAACCATTGGCGGTCATCGGTTGTTAAGTGTGCATTAGCATAAGAAAACCATTGGCCAGATAATAGATCGCATTGGCTTCCGCTATCAAATCCACAGCCACAATCGTCGCCATTGTTGGCAAAAGACTCCTCGCAGTTGCCTAATAAACCATGGATGCCCCAATCACGTATTAAAGCAACTGTTTCTCTAGGTTGTGCGCAATAAGCGACAATGTCGCCGGTGCAAATGCAATTTTCTGGAGGGATTTTATGATATTCAGCTATACTTTTTATTTCTTGAGTGGCTTGTAAATTAGAATATGCGCCGCCAAAAATAAGTAAAGAAGACTCTATTTTTCCTAAATGTAGAGTGTCACTATAATCTAATAGCTTTTTTTGAGCGTTAGGCATGTTTCTTTTTACCAATGTAAAAACTTATACAGCCAATGATTAATATTGAGATACAAATAATAAGTAGCTTTGAATATTTATGTTCATAGCCAAACCATAGGAAAGATAAGTGAGCATGACCAGAGCTTTCTAGAAAGTATAGAATTCCACCAATAGTCGCACTGAAAAAACTGACAAGAAGTGCCCATAAATGAGTCTGTTGATTTCCCCAAATATTAAAAAATATAACTGGCGCTAAAAACATCGATACCGTCCCACTAATGGCAACAGCATCAAATAAATCTTTATTGCCTTTCCATAAAAACAAACCGCCACCGATTAAAAACGCGAACATAACCCAACGACCATTGGTGAGCGTGGGTCGAATAACTTTCATATCAACAGCGACTAATTTGGCGGCGCTAGAAAATGTGGAGTCAAGTGTGGAAACGGCTGAAATAACTAAAGCGACATTAAAAATAATCATGCAAGGCACGCCAAACAAGCGAGTTAATGTGCTAATTAAATCTTCTCCGCTTACTTTTACTACCCCAGCAAATACCCCTAAAAGGGCAAAAATAAGAATGCAAACAATAGAAATAATAGCCGCGTAATTGAAGGATTTCTTAGTGGTTTCTCTGTCGGCTAAAAATCCACGATCCATCATCACAGGGTCATGTAATGGATAGCTCCAAACTTGCAAAAATGCGACCGCTAATAAAACCCATCCGGGGCTTTGAATGTCAGGTGAGGAAAAAATAACCTGAGAGAAGGAAAACTCATGATGAAATAGCATAATGCCAAATAACATGGCTAACGCTAGTATAACCAAAATGGCTTGGAAGACATCTGTACGTAACGAGGCACGCAAACCACCCGATACCGAGTAGGCAAATGTCGATACGGCAACAATAACCATCGCAGCAGTATATTCCCACGAGCCAGTTACGCCAAAAATAATCCCGATAACTAGGAGATTAGAAAAGACTTCGCTGAGTAAACGTAAAACAATCACTAGGTTATAACAGTGATCACCAACGGCCCCAAACTGTTCGCGCATAAATGTTTGAATATTTTCTTTATTATTTTTAAAGCGTAAGTGATCAATAATCGCTCCGCCTGTTAAAAAGCTGACGTAATAAGCGGCATAAGCAAGCGCGCCAGCAATGCCGTAGTAATACCCTAAAATTGCAGCGGTCATCAAGGATCGGGCAAAGATCCATGTGGTCACTTGAGACAGTACCAATGTCCACAGACTTGGCCCTTCGCCATTATTAGCTACGCCTTTAAAGAAGCCGTCAGCTGTTTGTACACGAGGTGCAAGGAAAAAAGAAATAATGGCAATGCCCAATAAGACGGCAATAAGTAGAGAAAGCATGGTATTCCTAATAAAGTAATGGGAGAGTAGACTCTTAAGCCTCACCTTCCGGATAAAGGTTGATCTCGCTAACCGAGAGGCATAAACCAAGCCGCACAAACCAAGAAGCACGCAACATAACACATCTATTTTCGATGCAGCTATTCAGAGGCTCGCCAGTGGAATGGTTGTTAGACGATGAATAGGTGAAAAGTTCACTAAGCTGTGTGCTTGTTTTATGCCTGTAATCGCGCATTGTAGCAAGGCATGCTCGCGGTATAATGATAATCCTACAACATTAGTACTTAAGCCTTAGTGTTTAAACCTTAGTGCTCAAATATTAGTACGGTAGCACTTACTATATCGCCTGAGAAACAAACAATAACAGAGAGAACATTATGATTATCGACTTTCAGCAACAATCGGCTTCTCATCGTTACCATATTATGACTCAGACGATTATTCCACGGCCTATTGCATGGGTATTGTCGCAAAACCAAGGCGAGCAGTTAAGTGGTGACGAACAATATAATCTTGCACCGTTTTCATTTTTTAATGCAGTCTGCTCAGATCCGCCGCTGTTAATGCTCTCTATCGGGAAAAAGTCCGATGGGAGCTTAAAAGATACACGGCAAAACTTATTAAGTGGTCGTGACTTTGTTATTCATATTGCATCAGTTGATCAAGCGGAAGTGCTTAGTCAAAGTTCGGCTGAGCGACCGTATGGTGAATCTGAAGTCATTGCTAGTAGTCTGCCATTAATAGATTTTCCAAATAGCCCGTTACCGCGTTTGCAGTGCTGCACAGTGGCTTATCACTGTAAACTACATGATGTTCATTATATGAGGCCAAATGAGCAAGCAATTATCTATGCGGAAGTGTGTCATTTATACATTGATGATAAGGCGGTAGACAAAAGGAATAATCGGTTTGTTATTGATGCTAAAAAAATAGACCCATTGCTGCGTTTAGGCGCCAATCAATATGCGTCGATGGGTGAGCCTTTTTCCTTAAGACGTCCGTGAAAGTAGTTGTTAACTATCTTGCTTGAGTTTTACTTAAATGTTGCTTAGATATTGCTTCTATGTTGCTTATAGATCGCTTAATAGCTTGATTGATCTGTGGCGTAGTTCTCATCATTTTTGGTAATAGCGCTTTCATCAACGGTTAAAATACGGGATGATTGCGCCTTAATCACTAGTCGTTCTCGTTTAGCTAACAGTCTTTCGTTAACAGGCCTGAACAGATAACAATAATACTAAATAGGAAATATGGACGTGAGTGCGATATTAACTGTTAACCAACTTATTCAGCGTGAGCAATATCTTCTCAATCAGTTTTACCAAAATTTGCGGGCCGTTATTCGCCGTCTCACTGATGATGCGGTGACTTCTGATGCCTTAATAACCTTAGAAAAAGAACTGGATAATGATCTATCTTGGGCGACTGCTCATCGTGTAGAGCTTGCATTAGTTGAATATTACGATGAAGTAAGTTTACTTACGGAGTGGCGACGCCGCTTAGCAGAAATAGGTAGTCTGCCTATACACGTTGCTGCTTTTTATCAGGAGCAAATGCAAGAAACAAATATTGTCGTATTACGCTCGTTGATGAGTCGTTTGATTGCAGACCTGCAATGGGTGATTGAATCTAAACGCGTGATACGTTTCAACGAATTCCGCATGCGTAGAAATATCGTATTAATGTTCTTAGGAGCGTTTGTTTTATTTTTTACTCCTACTCTTGCACGTATTTTCTTCGGTATAGAATTTGAAAACCTCCGTTTCTATTATATTTTTACAGCAGCAACATCGGGCATATTGGGAGCAACATTTAGTCAGCTCACTTCTATACAGTCTCGTGTGCAAGCGGCCACTATTGACCAAGTACGAGCAATGAGTCAGCTGGGCTATATTCTTGCGCGTTCGGTAGTGGGGGCAGGAGCGGGTCTAATTATGTTTTACTTAATGCAGTCAGGTTTGTTGAGTGGTGCATTTTTCCCCGCATTTATTCATACCGCTGAAGCGCTTCTGCAGCATCAACAAGATTTCGAGGCATTATCTAAGAACGCTTATGGTATTTCGCAAGCCGTTGAATCTTCCCATGGTATAGGCACTCTCGTGCAGCCAGCGCAAGGCTTATCATTACTTATCGTCTGGTGTTTGCTCGCCGGTTTTTCTGAAAAAATGATTCCCGGTATTTTAACGCGGAAAGCCAAAAAAGCAGTAGACTCAGCAGTTTAGTTGCTAGGATAAGTAATATGATGTTAGCTAAAAAGCAATTATTTCTTGGTATATGCTTAGGCTTATTTTTTTCTCATACGGCCATTGCAATAGAGCAATGCCAGCCGTCAGTAGTGTCAAATACCGAGCCGGTATTTGCTCAGTGTGGGCCTATTACGTATGGCGATACACTGAACGTGGCAGTAAGACATGCGCCGCCTTTTGTCTATGAAGAGATAGATATGACAACCGGTGAACCACGGTTAACAGGGATTGCTATTGATTTTTGGGAGCGAGTCGCACGCGAGATTGGCGCGGATTATCAATACATATGTAAAGGCTTGTCAGATACGTTACAACTATTAGAAAGTGGCGGTATCGCCGTTGACAATCACTCGATCACGCGAACAGGCATTTGATTTTTCTCATCAATATTTTAATTCAGGCTTAGTTTTTGCCTCTAGTCCAAATGAAAGCAGTTTTAATTTTGATAAGGCATTTAACACATTATCTAATACGCTAGCGTCGACGAATGTATTTTATTTGTTGATGTTTTTTGTGGTCTTATTTTTAGTGCTAATATTACTATCCTTAAAAAATATTCGCCACTATCAAACCATGCCAGCAATGATTGATAAAACAAAGCCTGCAATGCTAATACATGTGGTGCTGTATTCGATATTAAATATTGTTGGTATTCGAAAAGATGTGTTTGGTTTTTCATCAGTAGGGATGCAACTGTTTTCGTTCTTGATTCTTATCTTTGGTATTACCGTATCCGCTAGTTTGCTCAGCCTGCTAACCGCTGCGTTAACACAAAGTGTCGCGCCTAAAACGGATTTTTCAATAGAGACAATGGATCAACATAAGCTGGTTACTTTAAGGGGGTCAACTGCGCAGGGATTTTTATGTGATTCGAGCAAGCAACCCTTGGCATTTGAAGTAACCGATACGTGGACACAATCGTTAGAGCAGGTGGCAGAAGGGAAAAGAGATTTGGTGTTAGGTGATTGGGTTCAGCTTGTTTATTTGTCACAAAAACCGAGCCTATCCGGAAAAATTACGGTGCACGATCAGTCCTTTAAATTTGAACCTTATGGTTGGGGGTTTAAAACGAACCATCCCATAAAAAATCGCGTTAACCAAGAGTTAATCGGTATTTTGCGTAGCCAAGCAGGCATTGATATCGTTAAAAAATATATTGGCGATCAGCAAATTAGTATGCAGGTTAAGTAAGTGTTTGCTCTTTATAACAGTAGCCTGCTAGCTATAGCGTTGATGAATACGATGACTAATTAATTTTAAAATAACATTAATTGCCATTGCTGCTAATAAAAACCATGCGGCGACATAAAGATAAATCCATAGCATAAATTCAGGGTCGCGTAATACTTCGATGGCAGTATTAGCGCGGCCAACAATTTCGTGTACGCCAATCACCGATGCAGTTGAAGATGCCATTAAAATAATGACAAAGTATTGTGTCCACGCAATAAAAAACATTGGCAAGGCAACGGTATTATTTTTTGTGTGTGATGATCGTAAATATAAAAATTGATCAGATGTAAAGCCAATAACCGGAACCGCTAAGGCTATAGAAGCTTTAATCCACGCAGGGAATTGAATCACATGATCTTGCCATTCAAATTCGATGGGAATGATAAATGCAATATAAAACATTAATACAAAACTAGGGATATTTCGAAATAATCCAGTGGCTAAATTGCAGCTTATACCAATACAGCGTGATGAACCGTGACGGCCGGAAGCAAGCATCCAGCCGATAAGCGTGCCGAAAGTCATCGCCACCAACGATATGGCTATATTTAGTCCAAAGCCGTTGAGCAGAGTTGGCGTCCAAGTTAATATTTCCGTGTAAATCGTCGTGTTCATAATGCACGCTCTCCATTACCTTCTTTGTTTTTACCGATCCACCGCTGTAAACTATTCAATAGAAAAATAAAGACATACACAATAATAAAATAGAACACGAGTAAGAATGTCATCATCTCAAGCTTACTGCCATACTCTGCAATAATTTGATTTGACGATGAAATTAATTCCGGCACAGCAATCATACTGGCAAGACCGACTGCTTTTACAATGTTAACCGCGTTGGCGTTAATTCCTTCGTAGGCGTGTTGAAATGCGGAGGCGAATAGTTGACGTGAGCTATCTTCAGGGTGATATTTTTTTGCGGCGTGTAATGCTTGGCATAATAAAGCGCCATTACTCGCGCCAGCATAGAGAGAAAATACGACGGTAGCGACAACGATGGCATTAAATTGTATGCCGTAATGCAGTGATGCTAAACCACCCAAACCAAAAAAAATAATGTATAGATTTAATAGCGGCGGTGTCATGCGGAAAATGTCATTTATTCTACTCGCTACCCATGCGAGTGGTGCGGGTAATTTGTATAAGCCAATGCCTGAAAAAATACCAAATAGCAGCGAACCTATAATAGACACAATACTCAGCAACAAGGTAGTGTAAATGCCATTTAATAATAGGTGTAAGCTGTAGTTGTCGTAAGCGGGTGGAAAATCAATTCCCCATTGGGAGAAGATGTTGCTTTTAATTTCTGCCGTTGCTCCGATACTTTTTTTACTTAGGCAACTCGCGGGAAAGCTATTGTCTGCTAAACGTTGGCAAAAAAGGTTTCCTTTTTCATCTTTTTCATTCCATTTTTTATTTTGGTCTTGAATAAATTTACTCTCACCTATTTTCCATTTTTCCTCGAGTGCTAATATTTTCCCTGTGCGATGCCAATCAATAACCGCGTCAGAGACTAAAAGACCAAGAGTGCTGTTTTTTTCGGATTTTTTGACGGCAAGTGTCCACGGAATGAGCATGATGCTGTCTAATGGAGCTTTAAATTCCTGCCATCGAGGTTCTTGTAATAATCGAGTGAGAGCGGTGTCATCATAAATCCAGCCTGAACATTTGCCAAATTGTAATGCCGCCATATTGTCTAAGGTACCTTCGTACTCTTGTGGCTTTAATAAAAATCGTTCAATTAAGTCGCGGTTAAAATAGGTGTTTTTTGTTAAACAAACTGATTTTCCATACAATTCTGCCCAGCTTTTAAGGGGTGATTTTTTATGAATTAAAATAGTAGCTCCGCTAGAATAATAGCTGGGCTCAATAATGCCCGCTTGTTGTCGCCTTTTTATCGTGTCTCCCATCGTTGCAATGATAATATCTATCGAACCTTGCTCTAATTGCGATATTCGATTAGAAGAGGTGACTTTTTGTAATCTCAGCGAAACGCCTAAGCGATCAGCTAGGTCTTGTGCAAGGTCGACCTCTAAACCAACAATGTTTCCGGACTCATCATAGTAGGCCCAAGGTGGGTAATCGTTTTTCACGCCGACAATCACTGCGCCTCGACTTTTAATTAAGTCAAGTCGGGCTGAGTCACTAGCAGCTAAAGCTATAGCGTTGGTGAAAAAATAAGAAAGTAAAATTAATAAATGACTAAAACGAATGATCATGATGGGCTCATTATTATTGTTTGTTGTTGATGCTGTATCTATGAGACTAACACTAAGTGTCGTCGTGTTTATATTAGAGGGAGGACACTTTACAGCTTATAAGAATACCGTACCCCCACTTAGCGGGTATCCAGCGGCAGACTTGTTTATCAATCCAGCCCAGCAAGGGATAACTGGTTATCCAGCTTTCTGGTAATACACTTTCGGCTTTTATATTTATAATATCTAAACCAGCAGCTTGAATTTCTCTTTGAATACTTTCCACATCATACAAATAATAATAAAAGTCTATCGTTTGCTGTTTAATAATGCGAGAGTAAGTTATTTCGTGGCTGTTCAGCGCTTGCTGAATTTTTTTAAAACGCCGTGCCTTATTGGGTACAGATATAATCAGCTGGCCATTAATAGGATAAATGGAATTTCGTAGATAAGATAATATTTTTAAGCGTTTTAATGCAGATGGTATATGCGATAACACACCAAATAGTAATAACGCGATAGAAAATTTAACATCTCCTCGCGTGCGAGTGTAATTTTCTAACTCGTTTTCACCATAAACAATGTCGACTCGAGACTGTTCATCATCACCCTGAAGGCTTTTTGCTAAAGCCTGTAGTGGCTCTGAAGAAATATCGTAAGCCGTGAAATGTGCTTGAGGGTATGACGGTAATAAATGACACAGATAGCGACCTTCGCCACAACCATAGTCTAAAATTTGTAATGACTTTTTAGATATGTAACTTTCTGTGTGAAACGATTCAAATGCTTGACGAATAATAGACAAGGTTTGTTGATTAATCGACGGGTAGCGTGATTTGTAAATGCCAGTTGAATAATAGCGATTGTAATTTTTCTCAATGTCACTTTTTATGTGGCTTTTTATGTCAATTTTTATGTGATTTTTTATTTCGCTTTCTATTTCAATACTACTTTCAGTTTTACCTTCGATTGTAGAGGTATCGTCAGTGAGAAGTGTTTTTTTAGAAAGTGTTGCGGTGTGATTGTTTGTTGCCATGTTCGTACAGTTGCCAATAAAAACGGAAATGACTATAACAGAAATGACTATCACAGAAGTGACTGTAAAGTCTTATCTATAAGCAGTCATTTTCAAAAAATGGCTGAGTGGCAACAATCTGTTGTGCGTATCAGCTAAAAGGTGAGTATGTCTTATTTTTGTGGGGCGTATTGTAACAGGTAAGTAATGAGCTTGTTGCTTATTCCTACGATGACGGATGGTCAACGTTAAATGCTAATGCATCTTTACTCATAGTATTTTCAATCGTTATATCTTAAATCGTGATATCTTAAATAGTTGTATTTTGAGCCACAGCATCTTTAATCACTTGTCCAAGTATGGCTATCGCATTTCGCACGGCAGGTGTTATATCTTGTGCATAGTTCAGGCGTAAGCAATGGTTGAATTTTTTAGCGGCGGTAAAGACTGAACCCGGGGCAATACTAAAGCCATGTATGGTCAACTGTTTATTAAGATCGCTTGTATCAATCGATTCGTCTAAAGAAATCCATAATAAATACCCCCCCTGCGGATAAGACATGCGAATATTTTCAGGAAAGTGCTGAGTCACTAGCTCAATCAGCATATCGCGATTGCGTAAGTATTGCGCGCGCATCGTTTTAATATGACGATTGTAGTGGCCTTTGGCGACAAACTCCGCAATGGCTCTAGGTTGTAGTACCGAGCCACAGGCAGTAGATACATATTTCATATGTTTAAACTTTTCAATATAGCGTCCCGGTGCACACCAACCCGTTCTAAATGCCGGTGATACGGTTTTAGAAAAAGATGAGCAATATAAAACACGGCCTTCTGTGTCGTAAGATTTTACACTTCTGGGGCGGGGGTTTGCATACGCCAAGTCGCCATAAATATCATCTTCAATAATGGCAAAATCATGATGGTTAGCGAGTGAGATTAAGCGTTCTTTATGATCGTCCGGCATTACATAGCCTAACGGATTATTACAGGTGGGCGTGATTAATAGCGCCTTAATTGGCCATTGCTCTAAGGCCATTTCTAAAGCCTCTAGACTAATACCGGTTTCTGGGTGAGTGGGTATTTCTAGGGCTTTGAGTCCTAGTGCTTGAATAATTTGCATGGTGCCGTAAAAGCTGGGGGATTCAATAGCAATCACATCGTCGGTTTGTGTTACTGCCCGCATGCTGCACGAGAGCGCTTCTTGGCAACCGGTGGTGGTTACAATGTCATCATGGTGTAGCTGGCAAGCGGAGTGAGTCATCATACCTACAATTTCACGGCGTAAGGTTTCGGAGCCTTGCAAGCTATCGTAAGTGAGCTGGTTAACGTGCTCGCTGCGACTAAAGCGAGAAATAAGTTTGAATAAGGGTTGAATCGTTGATCCGCTAACGTGAGGTGTTCCCTTTCCCAAGGCAAGGGTGTGATGGTCTTCGTGACTATAGAGTAAGCCAACAATGGCTTCCCATTGGGATATGTTAACGGGTGTCGGGTCGGGGCGACTGATGTTCAGTAGCTTTGGGGCGACAGTACTGCTCGACATCACGTAGTAGCCAGACTTGACTCTGACTTCGGCAATCTGCCGGTCTTCTAATAAGCGATAGGCCTCTTGTACTGTCGAAATACTCACCTCATGGGCTTTACTCATTTGTCGGATAGACGGCAATTTGTCACCCGGCTGAAAGTAACCGCTATTGATCTGTAATGTTAGTTTTTCTGCGAGCGATTCGTAAAGTTTCATGGCAAATGGGGTCTTCGTAATGTCTTTTTCGGTATACGCACCGATAGTGTACAAGCTTACCTAGATTTTTAACGGTACAGATTTGATAATTTCTAGTAATACAGTACAGATATATTGTATCTGTACTTAAATTATAGATTAATTTGTATCTGTCGTGTTTTTTGTGAGTGGTTTATTATTTCTTTCATTGTTTATCTCTTCACATGTCCGTTATATGCCCCACCATATTTTTTGATAGAGAAGAGACCGATTAGGAAGTGTTGTTAGAAAATACGACTTGTAAGAGTAAAGGAGCAGGTATGAATATGATAGACATTCTCACTTTTATGACGGTAACGACTTTATTGGTCATATCACCCGGCCCAAATGGGATGTTGATTGCTAAAACAGTCTCTTTATCGGGAAAGTCAGCGGGATTTTCAAATATTGCCGGTTTTGTCGTTGCTTTTTATCTGCATGGAAGTTTGTCGATATTAGGTATTTCAGTTTTATTGGTGCAATCCGCTGATGCTTTTTTTATTTTTAAAATGGCGGGTGCAGCTTATTTATGTTGGGTGGGCGTTAAATCGCTTTGGACTGCTTTGCAGAACCAACAATCAATCAGTGATGTGCCACCGGTAAAAAGTGAAAAAAACAGTCAACAATAACATCATTCGTAGAGGGCTTTTTAACCAATGCACTCAATCCAAAAGTATCGATGTTTTACCTAGCGGCGTTTCCACAATTTATGCCTAATAGTGGAGAAGTCTCCATAGCGTATTTTTTGGTTTTTTTACATGCGGTGATTGCCATAGTGTGGTTTTCAGCGATGGTGTTTTTACTTTCCCGTCTTACTTCATTAGCGACTAAATCGAGTGTTAGTCGCGGGTTAAAATCAATTACTGGTATCGTATTTATCGGTTTTGGTATTAAGTTAGCTTCATTAGAAAGTAGTTAGCAACAATATTGATTATTAAGATTAAAGAAGGTTTGTATCAATTCAAGGCAAAATCTAGGAGAAGTAATGTATTCAATCCATCATCATTTATGCAAAGTAAGAACAATAACGACTTTCTTATCTTTAGATGCGGATCGCTCGTCATGGGCAGCGGCTATTCAAGAAGCATCGGATTGCTGTGAGCAAGTGGCGTCAGCGCTTTTGCAAGACGATTATCTTGTGCAATCTATTCGCATAGTGACTAACCCGTTTGGCGAATACCTGCGTACCGATCACCTCGATAATGCCAAACAAGATTTACTGTATTTAAGTCGGCTGCTACAGGATGCTAATAGCGGAAATGACTTACGTTTACGCTTTGCAATAGGCGAGGCGAGAACGATAGATGAAATTACATTGCTACCAGAGCTGATTAACACGTTCGGCGACTTATGTAATGTGTGTGTCAATATTGATATGGATGATCAGGGCGTTTTAGATAACAAAACTATACTAGCATCCGCAAAAGCGATACAACATATCAGCACCATTACGCCAAGAGGTGAGGGCAATTTTAACTTTACAGTAAATTTTAATTGCCAGCCTTTGATCCCTTATTTTCCTGCGAGTTATCATCGTCGAGAGCTGGGTAGGAAGCTAGTGATTGGTTTAGAAACTCCAGACTTATTAGTCCATGGACTTTCTGTATTCAATGATTTGGATAAAAATAAAAATGCGAGTCACAACCCGCTGCACGCGGGTTATTATCAAGTCATGCACCATGCGTTGCAGCAACATATCGATGATATTAATCGAATCGTAACAACGATTAAATTACCTCATGGTTTTAATTTCTCTGGTTTCGATAGTTCTGCTGCGCCGTCAAAAGACTGCGCGAGCATGATCGAAGTTTATCAGCAATTAGGTGTTGAATACTTTGGTGCTGCCGGTACGGTAGAAGCATCGGCACTGCTAACACGCGTGTTTAAATCCATCACCGGCGCTGAGTTAGTCGGCTTTTCAGGGTTGATGTTGGCTTTAACTGAAGATCGTGGTCTAGCGGCAGGTAGCATCAATGGTGATTTTGATATTCGATCGCTATTAACCTATAGCGCAGTATGCGGTATAGGTTTAGATACTGTGCCAATTCCGGGCGATACATCTATCGAAAAAATAGCGGCACTTATGCGAGATACCGGCACCATGGCTTATCGTTTAGATAAACCCCTAACCGTACGCGTATTTCCGGTGCCAGGCTTACAAGCGGGTGATCTTACTGCATTCGAAAGTGATGACTTGTGTAATTGCGCGGTATTGGCGGTGCCTTAAATGTGTCATACCAGATTCGATCCGGTATTTTTTGAAATTTATTACCACCAAAAAAAGAAGTAGAAAATGACAGTAGAATATTTTATCGCATGGTTTGGTGTTGTGTTTCCCCTTGTTTTTAGTCCGGGCCAGCGAATATTGTTTTTGCTCTGTCAGGTGCAAAACAAGGAGTTAGAAAGTCACTGCCTTTATTATTCGGTGTCGATTTAGTTTATATTATTTGTTCGCTTATTATTGGATTTGGCTTGGGCGAGTTTCTAAAAAGCTATCCTACGTTTATGATTGTGATTAAGTTACTGGGTATTATGTATATTTTTTACTTGGTATATAAGTTTTTAAAACCCGCTAGAAAAACCAATAATGACGAAATATTAACGGTATACACTTTTTATGACGGAATGATCCTACAGGCATTGAACCCTAAAGAGTGGACTATGCTTTTTGTGATGTTTTCTTTGTTTTTAGATGGTAGCTTTGATCACACAACACAGGTCATTTATTTGGTGGTGATGGTGGCAATCATGAATATATCAACACATCTTATATGGACGTTCGCCGGATCATTAATCACACGATATATAGCCAATCCAACTACCGAAAAATATATTAATGTCGGTTTCGCACTATCGTTATTACTGGTTGCTGTTTGGTTGTTAATAGATACACTGAGTATGATCTAATTTTATTAAAAGAGGCTGTTATGCAATTATTGGTTAGTTTTGTTGATGCGTTTACCGATACACAGTTTAAAGGCAACCCCGCAGCCGTTATTCAGTTAACCGAGTGGTTGCCAGAGAGTGTGATGCAAAATATCGCTGCTGAAAATAATTTATCGGAAACCGCATTCCTCGTCGCGGCAGATGCTAACGTCGAGGTAAATCCAGCACTAAACAAAGAACTTAAAAAAGAACTTAAAAAAGAACTTAAAAAAGAACTGAATGAAGATGCGACTGAAAAAACAATTTTTTCGATTCGCTGGTTTTCGCCAACGCAAGAAATATCCTTTTGTGGGCATGCGACATTAGCGTCGGCGTTCTTTTTGTTTTCTTGTGACGAAGATGCCACAGATCTTCATTTCTTTGCGGATGCCGTAGGTGACTTCGTGGTGGAAAAAATGAATGATTCCACAATAAGAATGAACTTTCCCAATCGAAAGCCAGAGAGAGTCAGCGACATTCCCGATGCTTTATTACAAGGCTTATCACTAGCGCCGCAAGAAGTTTATCGCAATCAACAGGCCTATATTGCAGTGTACGCCGACGAGCAATCCGTAAGAGATGTACAGACTATATCTGCAACGCTAAAAACACTCGCGCCTTATAATGTATCAGTTACCGCACCGTCCGCGCTGTATGATTTTGTTTCTCGTTATTTTTGGCCAGCCAGTGGTGGTGATGAAGATCCCGTAACCGGATCAATGCATACTGGGCTTGCCCCGTTGTGGGCAGAACGTCTAGGGAAAAATCGATTGCTGGCTTATCAGGCATCCAAGCGTGGCGGCGAACTCCTGTGTGAAGTGCAAGGTGACAGAGTGTTGGTTTCTGGTAAAGCCGTTCTTTATTTAGAAGGCACAATTACGGTTGATGATGCGATAGTATAAGCCTCATTACAAGAGTATGAAATTGCTAGCGATGATAATACGTTAGCGACACTAGCTTGAATTTACATGTTCCCATTATTTTTACAAAAGGGTTGATTATGAAAATTACTTTTTTAGGTTTAGGTGTTATGGGTTACCCCATGGCAGGTCATTTACGCACGGCAGGTCATGATGTGTGCGTTTACAACCGGACGACATCGAAGGCTCAAAAATGGGTTGATGAGTTTGATGGAAACTATGGAGAGACTCCAGCGATTGCCGCAAAAAATTCTGACCTAGTCCTTGTCTGCGTCGGCAATGACGATGACGTTCGTGAAATGATTATTGGTGATAAAGGTGTATTAAATGGATTAAAAGAAGGCTCGATTATTGTCGATCACACCACCACATCAGATCGTTTGGCAAAAGAAATGTATCGTGTTGTACAAGAAAAAAGCGGTCACTTTATCGATGCGCCAGTATCGGGTGGTCAAGCCGGTGCCGAAAGTGCACAGTTAGCCATAATGGCAGGTGGTGATAAAACAATTTTCGATAAAGTTGCGTCGGTTCTTAATGTATATGCCAAATCATTATTATATATGGGCGCTGCTGGAGCCGGGCAAGCAACAAAAATGACCAACCAATTATTAATTGCAGGTATTTTACAGGGCATTTCTGAAGGCTTTGCCTTGGCGAAGTCTGCAGGGTTAGATTTAGATACAGTTGCACAAGCGATCAGCGCTGGCTCTGCAGGGAGTTGGCAGTTATCCAATCGCGCAGAAAATATCATTAACGATAAGTTTGATTATGGCTTTGCTGTTGATTGGATGCGTAAAGATTTAGGGTTCTGTTTGCAGGCAGCCAAAGATTATGGTATTGAGCTACCCAATGCTCAATGGGTAGATAACTGTTATGCAACATTACAAGCCGAAGGGCATCAGCGTTCAGATACCTCTGTCTTGGTGAAGCAGTATGCGAACATAAACCAAGGTAAGCCAAGAAAAATGAAAACAGCCCCTTTTTCAAAATAGAGATATTAGCGAGTGAACCTTTTCTTATATGTCGCCACTGTTGTTATATGGGGTAGCACATGGATCGCCATCCATTGGCAGTTGGGTAGTGTTGACGCTATCGTTTCTATTTTTTATCGTTTTGGTATTGCGGCGGTATTGTTTTTGCCGTTGCTTAAATTTTTTGGTTATTTACAGGCAACGCAACGACGCGATCATGTTTTTTTTGTCATGCAAGGCGCGTGTTTATTTTCGTTCAACTATTTATTTATGTATCAAGCGGGGCATTATATTATTACTGGCTTAATGTCAGTGATTTTTGCATTGGTCGCGTTGTTTAATGCGTTTAATCAATGGATTATTTGGCGCAAAAAGCCATCGGGTACCATTTATCTGGCGAGTGTATTAGGTCTTGTGGGTTTGATTTTCTTGTTTTGGCGAGAGCTACAAGTATCGCACAATGTAGAAGACGTATTGATCGGCATTGCTTTTGCCACTGCGGGCACCTATATTTTTTCGTTAGGTAATATGGTGTCGGTGCGCAACAGTCAGCAAGGAATCAAACCGTGGACAAGTAATGCCTATGGAATGATTTACGGCGCGCTTATCTTATTTATCGGCATGCAGCTCTTCCAAGTGCCTTTTCAGTGGGATGACAGTCCGTACTATAAGGCCAGTCTTTTTTTCTTAGCTATTCCAGGGTCAATCATTGCCTTTACTATGTATCTTGTTCTGATCTCTCGTATTGGTGCGAGTCAAGCGGCATATACGGGTGTGTTATTTCCCGTTGTTGCGTTAACATTTTCGACCTTTATTGAAGGCTACCATTGGGATATTTATGCCATTGTTGGTTTGGCATTAGTGATGTTAGGCGTGGTTGTTTCTAGCCGTGGGGATAAAGTCTTTTTGTGGCTAAAGAACTTACCTAGATCAGAGGTTTAAAATTAGTTTAAGACTAAAAAATCCAAGTAAGCCTCCCACTATATAATCTATCCGTTTTTTGCTTCTGGTATAAATATTTTGTAATTTATTAGAAGAAAACACGAAAGCAACCACTAAGTACCAAATAATCGCTACTGCGCCTACTACTGCAACCGACCAAACTTTTAGCATTGTAGTAATCTCAGGTGTATAAAGTGTTGCGAAAACGCTTGAAAAAAATATCAAACTTTTTGGGTTTCCTAGGTTGGTCAGTAAACCTGATAGATATCCTGAAAAAATATTTCCTTCTGTTGAAGAATCAATATCGTTAGTTAATGGTAAACTTGCATTTTTTAGTGTTTTAAAAGCAATATACAACAAATACATACCACCAAAAAGCTGTAGTATTCGCTGTGAATCTTGAAGTTGGGCAAGTGCCAACCCAAGTCCCATCGCTGCAAGACTTGCCCAAAAAACACTGGCAGTAGCAATGCCTAAAATAACAAATGTCGCATAATGCTTAGATTTTCCTGCTGCTGCAACAGAAACGATTAGAAAATTTGGTCCTGGGCTTACGGCCAGCATAAAATATAGGCCTGCAACACTGGCAAAAAAAGTGAGTTCGTTCATTTGATTTTCCATATTTTTAGATAAAGATTGACTCTTTAACGAGCTGATTGCAAAAACTGTCTTGGGGTAATGCCATAATGCTTTTTAAAGGTGCGAGAGAAATGGCTTTGATCGACAAAACCACAGGCAATGGCAGTATCTAATTGGCTACGACCCGTCAACAATAATTCGCTGGCGACTTTGATACGGATATCCATCACTTTTTGATGGGGCGTTTCGCCGGTGCTTATTTTAAACATCCGTACAAAATGAAAAGGGCTGATGTCGGCCACCGCCGCTAGCGCATCCAGTGAAACCTTTTTATCAATGTTGGCGTGTATATAATCAACAACTCGATTAAGCACAGCTGGTCGCAAACCGCTGCGATAATCTTGTTTCGATAATGACTGAATGCCATAACGGACTAACAAGTCAGCCATAATGGATAGCGTTTGTTCTTGTAGACGAAGATGGTTTTCTGGTTCAGCCCATGATTGTATAAACAGGTTTTTACAATTTTGCAGCAATACCTTATCGTTGAAAAAAGTGGCGTCGGGTAGCTCAACATGTCGCGGGTCAACATCGAAGGTTTCTAAGGCAATGCGGCGTAATAGCGCATCGGAAAAGTATAAATGTTCAAAACGTTGGCGATCGCCTACCTCCCATTCTGATTGGTGTCCTGCGGGAAAAATACAAAATTTATCCGGCGCGCCAGTGCCTGCACGTCGCTGATCTAAGCGTCGAGTGGAATAACCCCCTTCAATATATAAGCTCAGTGTGTGATGGTTGAGTTTTTGGTAGTTCACCTTGTCATACTCATTGGTCCATACCGCTAAGCCAAGATGCTTATTGATGGTGTGCGTGTACACTGCCGTTGCCTTAGAGCGCTGTAAGGTTGTTTGTACACTATTGCTTGAGCCTAGTTTCATCCTTCTAGATTATCCGCTTGGTTACCTATAGGCAATAGAGAAAAGATGGAGCGAAAAGAAATACGCAAGATTATACAAAAAGCGCAATATGATACCAATTAGCCTACCATCTCTTGTTTACTATGACCGCAATCAAACAAAAACCTGAGAACAGTAAAAATGAATGTTTTGTTGTATGCAGCCACTGTGCTTATTTGGGGAACCACATGGATCGCGATCTACTGGCAGGTGGGTGATGTGGCGGCACTGGTGTCGGTGTTTTATCGTTTTGCTATAGCTGCGGCATTGTTCTTACCATTATTGATGTTGTTAGGCGTATTTAATAAAACGAAACTTAATGGAGCGAATGGGACGATAGTACAGCGCACCAATAGACGAGATCACCTCTTCTTTTTCTTACAAGGACTGTGTTTGTTTTCGGTCAACTTTATCTGCTTTTACACTGCCAGCCAATATATTATTAGTGGTCTAGTAGCGGTTATTTTTGCGATGGCGACATTATTTAATGCGTTCAATCAATGGATTATTTGGCGTAAAAAACCGTCGTTGAGTATTTATATTGCCAGTCTATTGGGCTTAAGTGGATTGGTACTTTTGTTTTGGCAGCAGCTAATATCTACAGCGAATGTTGAGCACATTATTTACGGCATTTTATTTTCTGCCGCGGGAACTTATTGTTTTTCATTGGGGAATATGATTTCGGTGCGACACAGTCAAAATGGCATTAAGCCGTGGACCAGTAATGCTTATGGGATGATTTATGGTGTAGGTATTTTACTCGTGGCTATTCAGTTATTTGGCGTAGAGTGGAGTTGGGATAGCCGCCCCATTTATATCGGGAGCTTGTTATATCTCGCTATTCCCGGCTCAATCATCGGCTTTACCGTTTACTTGGCTCTAGTTGCTCGTATTGGAGCAAATAAGGCCGCTTATACCACGGTGCTATTTCCTGTCGTTGCATTAACTATCTCTACTTTTGTAGAAGGTTATCAATGGGATGTGATGGCCGTTATGGGCTTAGTGTTAGTGATGACGGGAGTGATGGTATCTAGTCGCGGAGAAAAGTTATTGCAATGGTTATATAATCTAAAAGGCGTACTGTCTGCCGTTAAAGTGCATGCAGAGTAATTTTTTAATGCACTATGTTTTCGTTACACTTTTTTGCAATTATTTATTTTAATAGGGTATTTATATGAAACATCAAGCCGTTAATTATTGAAAATAAATTAAGTTTATTCAGCGAACAATAGTCACCTAAAGTAATTTCTGAAATGAATGATTATCAATTTAAAATCGTTAAAATAGAAGGAGGCTTTATATAAAAAAGTGCGTGTGGCATAGCCATGCAGATACCGATGAAACCTTTATTGTGATCGAAGGTAATCTTCGTATTGATTTTAGAGATGGTTTTGTTGAATTATCTGCGGGTGAAATGTACGTTGTTCCTAAAGGACTGGAACATAAGCCTTATGCAGAGCACGAAGTGAAAATGCTATTGATTGAGCCTGAGCCGCAAGGCGTTTTAAATACAGGTGATGAAGCTGCTGGAGAGCGTACAGCTAATAACGATGCATGGATATAACATCAATCTAAGTAGTAATGATTTATTGGCTTTGATTATTTACGCTAAAAGATTAGCGTGTTCAGGCCAATACTATTTTTACCTTTCCGTCTTCCCTTTCCTTGCTCCTCCTTGACTCTTTGCATCGTATTCACAATAATGGACTCAAGGGGTTGCGAACACCCCGTGAGGCTTAGGCCTAAGTTTCGCATCCAACAACCTTAAATTCTTACAAAGGAAGGATGCGTTATGCCATCATTTAAACAGATTGCTGTTGCTCAATTGTCTCGCCGCTGTTTATTCTTATGAGAGGGGCACTCCTTATTTCCCTGTCATCATTGATGTCTCCATTGATGAAGATTTTGATCTCGATCCTTATCTCATTCCCAGTGCTCGTCGTTATTCTCACCAAAAAATCACTGGCCTTGTCACAGAACTGCAAGACAAAAAAGTTATTGTTATTTGTCAGAAAGGTTTAAAGCTGTCGATGGGTGCGGCGGCAATCTTGCGCAGTCATGGTGTTGATGAGGAAAGCTTAGAAGGCGGTAACTATGCATGGCGAGATGCCGGGCAGCCACGTATTCCCGATGCCAATATTCCTCGCACAGAGACAGGTTCGACATTATGGGTATGTGCGCATCGGCCTAAGATTGATCGCATCGCTTGCCCGTGGTTGATTCGTCGTTTTGTAGATCCTGCCGCGCAGTTCCTATTTGTACCACCTGCCCAAGTGGAAGCCGTTGCGGAGAAGTACGATGCGACTCCATTTGATCTTGCCGGTACTTTTTGGTCTCACCGCGGCGCACAATGTAGTTTTGATACGATGATAGAAGAATTTGAATTAACCACCGAGCCCTTATTGCGTTTAGCGCATATCGTCAGAGCTGCGGATACTGATTGCCTTGATCTTGTTCCCGAGGCAGCAGGTTTATTGGCGGCGTCCTTAGGATTATCGCGTTTGTATCGAGAAGATCTTGAGCAGTTAGATGCTGGATTGTTACTTTACGATGCCTTCTATCGTTGGGCGCGTGATGCGAGTCACGAAGAGCATAAGCATTTACAGAGCGATACCGTCGGTATGTTACCATCATGTTAAAGGGCGGTAGCGTGGAAAATAGTATTCATCCTCCTCTGGCTCATCAAGACCTTAATAATATTGATAAACCGCCCCCCTCTCTGAAAGAAGCGCTAAAAGTGTGGCTCAGTATCGGGCTGTTATCTTTTGGCGGCCCTGCTGCGCAGATTGCCTTGATTCACCGTGAGGTAGTGGACAAGCGGCATTGGTTGGGTGAGCCTCAGTTTTTAAATGCACTCAACTTTTGCATGTTGTTACCGGGGCCGGAGGCTATGCAGCTAGTCACCTATATGGGGTGGCGGTTGAATGGTTATCTAGGCGGTCTAATTGCCGGTTTATTATTTGTCTTGCCCGGCGCATTAGTGATATTAGCACTGGCCGCTTTGTATATCTCTTTGGGCGATGTGGCGATTGTCGATGCGCTATTTCTCGGGGTGAAAGCTACCGTGGTAGTGATCGTTATCCAAGCCTTATTACGCGTGGCTAAAAAAGAGCTGATTTCCTCGGTACATAAAGCCATTGCTGTCATCGCGTTTGTGGGTTTATTTTTCCTTAATATCCCTTACCCACTGATTATTCTTGGAGCGGCTATCGTAGGGGCTGCTTGCTTACGGCAGCAGGCTGATCAAGAATCTATAGGTAATGTTCACCACTCATCCCGCCATTCATCTCTCCCCTCATGGAGAACAACCGTTATAACCATTTTGGTCGGTCTAGCGATATGGTGGATACCGGTTTTTTTGCTCGATTATTTTGTGCAAATTCCCATCCTATCTGAAATGGCCACGTTCTTTTCTACTTTGGCCGTGGTTACTTTTGGTGGAGCCTATTCGGTATTGGCGTATATGACGCAAGATGTAGTGGCGATTAAGGGGTGGTTAACCACCGGCGAAATGATGACGGGTCTTGGCTTGGCCGAAACCACACCGGGGCCACTGATTTTAGTCACCGAATTTGTTGGCTTTTTCGCCGCTTACCGTGAAGGTGGTTGGTGGTTGGGTGTCGCTGGTGCCGCTGTCACACTATGGGTCACCTTTGTGCCTTGTTTTTTATGGATATTTACCGGTGGCCCTTACATTGATTGGCTCAGTGCTCAGCCTAGATTACGCAATGCCTTATCTGCCATTACTGCTGCCGTGGTCGGGGTGATGCTCAGCCTGTCTATCTGGTTCGCGTTACACGTGTTTTTTCAGCAAATAGGTCAGCAACAGTGGCGACTGTGGGGTAGTGAAAGCTTAGGCCTTACGTTTAGCTTGTGGCAGCCTGTGATAAGCAGCCTTAATCTATCGGTAGTGGCTTTGGTGGTTTTCGGGGCTTATTTGCTACTAAAGCGGCAATGGAGTGTCGCCGCAGTCTTGGGAGCCTCTTCTGTAGCGGCGGGTGTATTGTTTGTTTGCAAATCAGTGTTTTAGCGCGCCTAGTGATAATGCCTGATGCCTCCGGTGGTAAATAGCACGCGATTCCTCGATATTTTCTCATTGTTCTAGTGCTTACAGTCCCCTTGTCAGCGCTATTGAGAGTATAATCGGTTTATACTTATTTTTAGACCTCCTATCAAAAAGGTACCCTCTTGTCTGACAATTCTTACGATACCACCACCGATCTCAATCCCTCGTCTAGCTGCCTTGGCTTTGATGACTTCTGTAATCTATTAATGCCTTACGGCGCGCTTAATAGCCCAGCCGAATTACACGGCCTGTTGTGCGGCAAGCTATGCGGTGGCGCAAAACTGACTCGTGATGATTGGCTACAAGCCGCGTGGGAGTTTTTAGATCTTACTGATACCCCCGACGGACAAGCCCAAGACGAAGTGGCAATGTTGCTAGACGTGACTATGCAACAGCTCACTTCGGGTATGTACGATATGCAATTACTACTGCCAGAAAATGATACTGATTTAGACCAAAGAACACAGGCACTGGCTGAATGGTGTCATGGCTTTTTAGGTGGTTTTGGCACTGCGGGTATCGATCCAGATAAAACCTTCACCAGCGATGCCGCCGATGCCTTACGTGATATGGCTGCTATTGTACAAGCCGCTGTAAGCGATGAAGAAGATGAAGAAGAACAAGAAAAAGACTATTCGGATTTGATTGAATATGTACGTATGGCGGCGATGCACTTTTATGCAGAGCATCATATTAATGAAGATGATTTACCTACGGTGCATTAACAATAGGTCATTGTGATTTAACAAAATCTTATGTTTCTTAGGCTACGTAAAATACTAGGCGCGGTTAGCGTGTTTTTATTGGTGTCATTATTTTTAGGCACTATGTTAAGCGGGGTTTTTATTTTTAATGATATAAGCTCATTATCACTTAGTCATGGTGATTTGCCATCAGGTAATAATGTAGCATTCAGTGCGGGCTTCGCGGCTGTTTCTTTTTTGTCATTGCTGGGAGGGGTTCAAACGGGAGTTGTATATTTTCGTTTTTTATCTCAACAAGCTAATATTCGCCGTACTGCATTATTCGCTATGTTGCCGGTAATATTTTTGATTATTATCCTTTGTATGATTCAATGGAATGTACTGGGGACAATTTATTCATCAAACTAAGCCAATGTTTTGTTAATTACTATTAGCGTAAAAATTTATGACTCAAATCACTAAACAAGAATTTTCCCGTCGCCGCAAAGCCTTGATGGAACATATGGCGCCTAACAGCATCGCTATTTTACCAGCAGCAAGTGAAAAAATTCGCAATCGCGATGCGCATTACGCCTATCGTCAAGAAAGTGATTTTTATTATTTAAGTGGATTTCCTGAACCAGAAGCCGTGTTGGTGATTATTCCTGGGCGCGAACATGGTGAAACGATTATGTTTTGTCGTGAAAAAAATCGTGAGCGTGAAATATGGGACGGCTATCGTGCAGGGCAAGAAGGCGCGTGTGAACAATACGGTGCAGATGACGCTTTTCCTATTGGCGATATTGATGAGATTTTACCGGGGCTATTAGAGGGCCGCGAACGAGTCTACTATTCTTTAGGGCGCGATCAACAATTTGATCAGCAAGTGATGGGCTGGGTGAATAGCTTGCGAGAAAAAGCACGCTCTGGCGCTACTCCACCGGGAGAGTTTCTTGACCTTGATCACATCGTCCACGACTTACGTTTATTTAAAAGTGCTGCCGAAATACGCATCATGCGTAAGGCCGCTGAAATTTCTTCACAAGCGCATAGCCAAACCATGACCGTGTGTGCTGCGGGAAAATACGAATACGAGTTAGAAGCCGAATTATTACATGGCTTTATGAAAGCCGGTTCGCGCTCTCCTGCTTACACCACTATTGTGGGCAGCGGCAGTAATGCCTGCATATTGCACTACATTGAAAATACGCGCCAAATGAAAAACGGCGAACTCGTGTTAATTGATGCCGGTTGCGAAATAGAACATTATGCATCGGACATTACACGCACTTTTCCTGTAAATGGAAAATTTACCGACGAACAAAAAGCCATTTATCAAATCGTATTGAATGCACAAGAAGCCGCTATTAAAGTGGCTACTGTAGGTCATCATTGGAACGAACCACACGAAGTATCGGTGACGGTTATTACGCAAGGTTTATTAGATTTAGGTTTGCTCAGCGGCGAGTTAGATACACTCATTAGCGAAATGGCGTATAAGCGATTTTACATGCATCGCATTGGCCATTGGTTAGGTATGGATGTGCATGATGTAGGTGATTATAAAATTGAAGGTGAATGGCGCGCACTAGAAGCGAATATGGTCATGACCGTAGAGCCGGGTATTTATATTTCTCCTGATGATGAAACCGTCGCAAAAAAATGGCGCGGCATTGGCGTACGCATTGAAGACGATGTGTTAATAACCAAAGATGGCAACGACGTATTGTCAAAAGGCGTCCCTAAAACCATTGCCGATATCGAAGCACTTATGGCGAGGTAATCATGAGCGTAATCAACGTCGCAAAAAGCACTTCTATTTCCCGTTCTGATAATCAACATATTACGATTGTTGGGGGTGGTATGGTGGGATTGAGTTTGGCGTTGATGTTGGCGAAGCGTTTGCCTGATGCTATCGCGGTTTCCCTCATAGAAAAATTTCCCTTTCCCGGTATTTCTCATTCAAGTGTTTCGCAAGAAAATGCATTAAAAGAAAGCGCATCGCAAAACAACGCGGCAGAAAAAATTCACCAAGCTAGTTTCGATGCTCGCTCTACCGCTATAAGTGCAGGCAGTGCAACATTGCTCGCTAGTATTGACTGCTGGGATGCACTAGCCGCTCATGCGGAAGCCATTAACACTATTCATATTTCTGATCGTGGTCACTACACCAGCACCCAACTCAATGCTCAAGAGCAAGAAGTTGATGCGCTAGGTTATGTGGTCGAAAATCATTTTTTAGGTCATTGCCTATTACAGCAGTTACAACAATCTCGCGTAAAAGTGATTGCGCCAGCGATAGTTGAGCGTTGCCAATTTACACAGCAAGATGTAAAAATACTATTAGCAGAAGACAATGCTAATAATGAAAGTAAACAACAAACAATAGCAACAGACTTATTAATTATTGCCGATGGTGCAGATTCACCTTTATGCCGTTCAATGGGTATTGATTCACATAAAAAAAATTATCAGCAGTCGGCAATTATTGCCAACGTCGCATTAGATAAGCCACATAAGGGTATTGCTTACGAACGCTTTACCGATCAAGGGCCGCTCGCTTTGCTGCCACTTTCCGATTGTGAGCAGCAACATCGCGCGGCGCTAGTGTGGACGCGGAACCATGAAGAGGCGAATCGTTTGACGTCTGTTTCAGATGACAATTTTCTCAATGAGTTGCAGCAAGCGATGGGACACCGTGCGGGAAAGCTAAAGCATATTGGTGAACGAAACATGTATCCCTTAACGTTGGTGCAATCAAGTGAACAGGTGCGATCACGTGTAGTTGTTATGGGTAACGCTGCACATTTTTTACATCCTGTTGCTGGGCAAGGTTTTAACTTGTCGTTACGAGATTCCGCGACCTTGGTTGATGTATTGGTTGATGTATTAGGGGATGCGTTGACAGAGAATAGCGATGTGAATAAAAAACATAGTAATGTAGCGGTAGGCGAGTTGACTATTTTACAAGCTTATCTATCTCGTCGTGAAGCCGATCAGCAGCGTACTATTGCGTTGACTGACACAATGGTAAAAACATTTTCGTCTACCGAATTATCACGTTCTGTTTTTAGACAGATGGGCTTGTTGGGCTTGAACGCGATGCCAACTGCCAAAAAAATACTCGCCAAACAAATGATGGGCATGGCATGACTCAGTCCGTGGAGAAAGCGCATTCAACATCTCACTACGATATTATTGTAGTGGGGGCCGGGCTGGTTGGAGCGAGCTTTGTCGCTTTATTAGCAAAATGGCAAGCAGATAGAAATAATGCGCCACTACGCATCGCATTAATTGATGCGGGTAATAAGCCATCACCTCCAAGCTTGGAAGTGAATGCCCCACAATTTGATCCGCGCGTTGTGGCGTTAACACATGCGTCACAGTCCGTATTTACTTCTTTAGGTTTATGGGAAAAAATTCAACATCAGCGTGCATGCGCTTATACCAATATGCGCGTGTGGGATCACGACGGCACCGCCAATATCCATTTTTCCGCAGAAGAAATACAGCAGCAACATTTAGGTCATATTGTTGAGAATAGCATTTTGCAATGTAGCTTATTAGACTACCTAGAAGAGCAAAGTAACGTTACTATTTTACGTGGCATAAAAGTAGATAGCATTGAAAAAGAGAGTGTTATTGTTGAAGACACCCCTGATAATTCTGCCAGTAATAAACAAAAAAGCGCATCAGCAACCATACTGTTATGTGACAATGGCACACGTTTATCAGCTAATTTAATCGTGGCGGCTGACGGTGGCCAATCGACTATTCGTCGGTTAGCTAATATGGATACCCGCGAATGGGATTATCATCATAAGGCAATTGTGGCGACGGTCTGCTCATCGCAATCACATCGATTTACTGCATGGCAAAATTTTCTACCTTCGGGTCCGCTAGCTTTTTTGCCACTCAATCACCCATCAGAAAAATATTGTTCTATTGTGTGGTCATTAGATAGCGAGCAAGCGGACGAAATGATGGCGCTAAATGACAATGACTTTTGTCATGCTGTGAGTCGTGCGATACAACATCGTTTAGGTAATGCAGCTTCTGTTAGTCAGCGTTACTGCTTTCCACTATATCAGCGTCATGCGATTCATTATGTCAGTGATCATATTGTATTAATGGGCGATGCTGCGCACACCATTCATCCTCTGGCTGGACAAGGAGTGAATCTTGGCTTGCTTGATGCGCAAGCATTATCTCAAGAAATTATTCGTGGCCTTGAGCGCGACCTCGCGGTTAACGAGCCTTCCATATTACGCCGCTATCAACGCCAACGAAAAGTTAATAACGTAGAGGTGATGTTGTTAATGGAAGGCTTAAAGCGTTTGTTCGGTCATAAAAATATCGCGGTACGTTGGTTGCGTAATCTAGGGTTGAAAAAAGTGAATGATTTTACATTATTAAAAAACTGGTTAGCTAAGCAAGCGATAAAATATAAGTGACCAATACACATTACTAACTATTCGAGAAAAAAATGAAAAAATCAAATCCATGGAATATCACCAATAGTATTTTTGCCTGCGTATTAGCCTTAACTGCTCTTGTTTGGTTAATACAGTTTCATGCCTTTGGTATTAGTATGGGTGTTGCAGGCTTTTGCATTACTTACTTCCTGTTTAAGCGAAATCGTTGGGCATACTTTGCTGCTGCGATTTGGTGTTTTGGTTTGTTACGGATTGCCATGGATGACGGCTACGCCTTTCACGGCGATTATGGTTCTTATGTTAAGTTACCTTATGTGATCGGCATTATCATCGCTATTATTTTGCATGAAAAGGTAGCGATTAAGTGCAAGAAGTCTGATGCTGAAGAAAGCGTTAATATGCCTGATTAGCGTGTGTTGTTGTGTCTGTTATTTCAGGTGGCCAATTGAATCTAATCGGATGGATAAAAAGAGAGTTTTACCTTTGGTCTATGAAATAACATTTCCTGCTGAGGCGTAAATTAATGTAAAAGAATCGCAGCCTTAGTGTAAGAGTTTTTTCAAGCTGAGGATAAATAAAAAAATAAATTCGCTTTTTCTTCTTCATTCAACTCTTCCATTCTTTCCATGTTTCTCTGTGGAATATCCTCAGGACTATCGACGTTTTCCAATACAGTAGTCAAACTTGCTTCCCGTAAAATGTGAATGAGTGGTAAGGGGGAGCGATTGGTTAAATTACTTGGTTCGTCTAATGTTGCACCGGCAAAGCAATAGTTGGGGTGAAAACTCGCGAGTTGAAACGTGCCTTTCCACCCTTCCTGTTTCAGCTTTCGCTCTGCTTCCGATAGAAAAAATTGATAATCGTAAAAGTCTTTTAATAGATTCGGCACGATCATAACGGTGGTTTCACATTTATCTATAGCCGTATCAGCGAGTAATTGTATTTCCGCTATAGTTTTTTCGAGCAACATATCTTCGTTATTGGTCTCACATACAATAAAACGAATCGTATTTTCCCGTGCAGGTTTATGCGCAAAAGGGCAGAGGTTTAAACCTAATACGACGCTTTCAAACCAAAAGCGTGTGAGTTGTTCAGGAGATAACTGACTGGTGAGCATAGCGATAAATAATAGTAAAAGTGGAAGATTATAATATCACTTTTAGCGGGAGGTAGTTTTAATGATTGGCCTTGAGGTATTGATCTCCGTAGAGAAAACAGCGAAGCACATCCTTTGAAAACCAGAATCTACTTTGCTGCTATCTAGATAATTTACTAGGTGGTTTAGGTTATTTTGCCAACCATTTTTCTAAATCATCTGCAGTGCCTATCAGTTCACCATCAATAAATACTTGTGGCACCGTGCCTGCGCCAGTGACGGCGGCTAGCGAGCTATAAGTAATCCCTTTGTCACCTAAGACAATTTCTTCGTACTTGTAACGGTTATCCGTTAAGGCTTTTTTCGCGCGCAAACAATGTGGGCATCCTGGCTTGGTAAATAGTGTTACGCGTTTAGGTAGTGATGCCTTAGGGTTGATATGGTTCAGCATGGTGTCTGCATCACTCACATCAAAAGGGTCACCCGGTACGTCGGCTTCGATAAACATCTTCTCAATAACACCGTCTTTCACCAGCATGGAATAGCGCCATGAGCGATTGCCAAAACCAATATCATTTTTACCTACTAACATGCCCATGCCATCACTGAATTCACCGTTGCCATCAGGAATAAAAGTAATGTTGTCGGCGTGCTGGTCGGCTGCCCATGAGTTCATTACAAAGGTATCATTAACCGATAGGCATACAATACTGTCTACACCCTCAGCATTAAATACCGGCGCAAGTTCGTTATAACGAGGTAAATGAGTGGATGAACAGGTGGGTGTAAATGCACCCGGTAGTGCAAATAGCACAACGTTTTTACCTTTAAAGATATCATCGCTAGTCACATCGACCCACTGATCGCCTTGGCGAGTACGGAAAGTAACATTAGGCACTTGTTGGCCTTCTTTATTTTCTAACATAATATTAATCCTGAAGAGTGTTAAGCAGTTAAGTTACTATAGAGAATAAACAGAATAGTGTGTATTCAATTAAATGAATAGTTTTAATAGTTTATTTTAATGGCTGTTTTAGTATGCCCCATTTTTTGCTCAGAGTATAAAGATGCTAATCTACTTTATTAATAGCGTATTAATCGCTAGTGCGGTGTTAATACATTACGAAATACTGCACTGGATATCTTTGCTGATTCCGCGTCTTAATATTCGCCCGCGTTTGCGAGTGCTGTTAGGTGTGTTTGGTGCGCTAACCGCTCATGTGACACAAATTTGGATGTTTGGTATCGCATACTATTGGCTTGCTGCCTATGGAAAGCTTGGCGACTTAATTGGTAACACCGGTGACTCGCTAATGGATAGCGTGTATTTTTCATTTACCACCTATACCTCTTTGGGTTTTGGCGATATTGAGCCTGTAGGTGATTTGCGTTTTTTGGCTGGGCTAGAAGCCTTAACCGGGTTGGTGCTTATCGCATGGACGGCTTCTTTTATGTATCTAGAAATGAGTAAATATTGGAAAGGTAACCGCTAGCTTAGTAAGTGAGCAAGCACTTGCTCCTCTATGATTTTTTCTCTTAACCAATCGTTAGCCTTGCCTGATTGCGATGGTTTCCAGCTCATATAAAACGGATTAAAGGAGTGCTCCGCTTCGGTATCTAAATTGACAAGCTGTCCTGTTTCAAACATGGGATCTGCTAAATAGCTTGGTAAATGGCTAATGCCTACACCGTGACATAAAGCCGATACTTTTTGTTGTAAATTACTCACCGATAACGTTTGTTTGATCCCTAATAAGCCCACGTTACGCTGGGGAAGGTAGTTTGCGCTATCGTTGACAAATATATGTGTAAAATCTTTCAATTGTTCCCTGTTGATCGGTTGAGCCAATTGCGCAGCAGGATGATCTGGGCTGCAACAAAGCCACATATGTAAATTTCCTAAACAGTGCCGTTGGCAGTTGGCGCCTGCAGGCTCATCACCACTTACACCAATAATTAAATCGGCTCGATCAGAGGTTAAGGCTTCCCAACTTCCGCTAAGCGCTTCGTCTATTACTTGAATGTGAAGCCAGGGTTGTTGCTGTTTTAGCTCGTTAAGCAGCGGCCAAAATGGCTCGCAAGGAATAATCGTATCTACCACAATGCGCAGATGGCTCTCCCAGCCCGTTTCTGTTTGCTGTGCCGTGCTTCCAGCTGTTGCACTTGGCGCAGGATTTCTCGCCCTTTTTCTAGCATCAACTTACCCGTAGGTGTTAACTTTGCGCGCTGTTTATTTCGATCAAATAATTTGATATTGAGTTGTTCTTCCAGCTTTTTAATGGTGTAAGTAATCGCCGAAGGAACACGAAATAGCTCTTCGGCTGCGGCAGCAAAACTGCCTTTACGGTCAATAGCATCAAGGGCTTGGAGGGCTTCTAGAGGAATCATATAGGTATTCGATAATAGAGTAAGAGTAGGTGTTCAAAATATTTGAACATCTACTGCAAATTAAATCAATTTTCTTTTTTTATCGCCCCGCTATAGTGTTGATCATTCCTTGCTGGGTGAGGAAAAAACAAAAAACAAAAAACTTTCAAAAACGTTAAAACAGACACTAAACAAAAATAGAAAAGGGGAAGCAAATGAAAATAGCAACAATATTAAGAACAGACGATCAATGGGCCAGCGTAGCATTACGCATTCCAGTGGGCATTATTTTGGCGGCACACGGAGCACAAAAGTTATTCGCATGGTTTGGTGGTTACGGCCTAGAAGGTACGGCACAATTTATGGCGTCACAAGGCTTGGAACCCGGTTATCTCATGGCTTTATTGGCGGGTAGCGCTGAGTTTTTTGGCGGTATAGCATTAATTATCGGTTTATTAGTACGACCTGCGGCAGCAGTGTCTGCTTTTACCATGTTAGTAGCAATTATTGTTGTGCATGGGGCATCGGGCTTGTTTTTATCTAATGGCGGCTTCGAGTTTGCTTTAGCGTTATTTTCCATCACATTGGCGCTGGTCTTCTTGGGCGGCGGGAAATTGTCCCTTGATCAAGAGTTGGCTAAAAAATGGACGTAATAAAGTTTGGGCACCGTAATAAAAAAATCAATTAGAATAGCAATGAACAGGATGTAACATCATGTCAAATAATATATTACAAATCACTACTGTCCGGTTAAACATAACTAACCTCTAATTCTAGCTGAGGAGAGGGTTCTTTGCTGCCCTTATCTCTACCGGGGTCTGGATGAAGTAGGTCTTCAATTGTCCTTCGAGTTGTTAGG
>Ga0233426_10000212_pt1 | contig 66769 bp, 59 predicted proteins | sample SI_118_April2016_6_FD_179875 | JGI IMG/M metagenome (GOLD analysis project Ga0233426, IMG submission 179875) | Seawater microbial communities from Saanich Inlet, British Columbia, Canada - SI_118_April2016_10_MG | ecosystem: Environmental > Aquatic > Marine > Inlet | place: Canada: British... | reverse complement strand
CTGGCGAAGTTAAGTAGTGACCTGGATGGTATATGTTAACATAGTCTTCAATAGAACCCACATTAACAATTAAGTTCATATCATCGCATCCCACTTGCCCTTGTGTTGTTTGTGTTAGTCCTGCAACGTTTTTGTATATGGTTTGTGGCGGTTTCGAAGTACTTTCCTGTTCACCGAAACCAAAGCTGGATACGGAGCGAAAACCTTGCTGGTAGCCGTTCAACCGCCATAAGCTATATGCTTTGTTAGCAAACGTTTTTTTATCATTCAACAATTAGCTTTCTGCTGTATCTCTTTCTATCACTTGAAATATGAACTAAATAGATACCTGAAGGGATATTTAGTTGAATACTGATGATTGGCTCTAAATAACTACTTTGAAAAATTTGTTTCCCAGAAAAGTCATATATCTCTATATCAAAAAAGGGTTTTAAATCCGTTTCAATGTTAATAAGACCATTTGATGGATTAGGGAAAATAGTTAATACATTTTCCACATCATTATTTTCATTTACTGATAAAATAACGGATTCATTCAGATAGATTTTAGGAGCACGAAAAGGCATTATGAAAGAAGTTCCCGTTGTTACAATATCTAATTTATCATCTCCATTAATGTCGGAAACCACATTTGAGCCATTATAGCTGCCTTCAATAGTTGTAGAGTCGACTAAAATGAAATTATTAGAACCAGTGTTCTCATAAATATGTCCGATTAACTCACCTGTAGCATTTCCGATATGTAAAAGATCAATTAGTCCGTCATTATTAAAATCAGCAAATGAAGATGAATGCAGAGATACTCCTGGAAATGGTGTGCTTGCTATCAAGCTAAATGACGAACCATTGTTTAAATAGAACTCTGCTATATTCTGTCCGTTTGGATTGATTCCTGTAATCAAAATATCTTGATCACCATCATTATCTGTATCACTAAAAGCAATATCTCCACGAGCACCAGTAAAAGGGGTGCCTATGGCGGTAGTATAAATGCCAGAACCATCGTTAAGATATAAAGTTGTATTTGGAGTATTTGAAGTATCTTCTCCACAAATGAGTAGGTCCAAGTCGTTGTCATTATCGATATCGATAAACTCCGTTGAGCTAAGATATACAGGGGTAAAAGAGGTTCCGCTGACAAGACTAAATACACCAGAACCATTGTTCGAATAGAGATTTACAAATGACTCATCCATACTATTTATTCCTGTCATTATTAAGTCTAAGTCGTTATCTCCATCTATGTCTCCAAAATCAATATCCCCGGCAAAAGAAGCTTCAAATGAACTAGTAGAAGAGAGGGTGAAAATTCCACTTCCATCATTTAGATATAAATTGGCAGTTGCAATTGGAGAACTTGTATTTCCGGTTATTAATACATCTTGATCCCCGTCATTATCAACATCAGCGAATTCAGTCGCTCCCGAATACACATTCACTATTGCAGGTTGAGAAATAGATGTAAAATTCCCCAAGCCATCATTCAAATATAAAGTAGTGGTTACAGGAGATGTACCAGTGATGAGTAGGTCTGTGTCTCCGTCCAAGTCTATATCTGCCGAAGCTACATTTCCACCATCAGAATTTTGTAATACTTGAATCGTATCACGTTCAAAATTAATTGTTTGGCTAAATCCAGAGACTGCCAAAAGGCAAACTGTCAGAATTGTAATTGCTGTTTTCATTTGTTGTTTTTTATGTTTGCTAACGTTATTTTTTTATAATCTTCGTATTTAGGGTACCATTATTTTGATTAAAAACTCTCAAGAGATAGGTTCCAATTGGGTAATTGGAAACATTTAAAGCGTAATTTTTAGAATTTAAATCTGCTTTAAAAATGAGACTACCGGTCATACTATATAATTCTATTCTTTGCAGCTTATCTTTATCTGAACTGATATTTACAATATCATTAGCTGGGTTTGGAAACATTGTTATAGTTTGACTATTACTAAAATCTGTTGTGCCCAAATTTTCACCAGTGTTCCAGTAAAAGTTGGTATTATCAACAAAACCTACGATAATAATATCTGATAGTTCATCTCCATTAAAATCATCTACTACGCAGGAAGCGATGTATTCTCCACCCAAGGTAATAGCAGGTTCAAATACATTGTCACCAAGATTTTCATATACGATGTTGAAAATATTAGGTAATCCGCCGTCTTGAGAACCAATAATAAGGATGTCTTGATCGCCATCGTTATCTAGGTCAGCAATCGCGTTGGTGCCCGCAAACGTTTGTTGTAAATCTACGGTTGTTAGTTCGGTAAATACCCCATCGCCATCGTTAAGGTAGAGAATGGTTCTAACCTCCCAAGGGTCCTTTGTTCCAGACATCAGTATGTCGAGGTCTCCATCATTATCAGTATCAGCAACATCAACATCATCAGCACTAAGTTGCTCAAAATTAGTGTTGGTATCCACACTATAATTCCCTAATCCATCATTCAAATAGAGTCTTGTTAATTTAGTGTCGTTTGCCTGTATTCCAGAAATTATGACATCTTGATCACCGTCATTTTCCACATCGATGAATGCTACCGAAGCAAATTTAACAGGAGTGAAAGCTGTATTGCCAGAAGGTGTAAAATTGGCATTCCCGTCATTTAAATAAATATCAGCAACGAATTCATCGTTTTTATCAATAGCAGATATTATAATATCTAAGTCACCATCGTTATCGATGTCTTCAATCGCTGCACCAGATCCTTGAAACTCTGGCAAGAAAGGGTTGCTTAATTGAGTAAAGCTCCCAGTTCCATCATTTAAGTATATATGTGTGAATTCTTGAACTCCTCCTGAAGCAATTCCTGAAAAGAATAGATCAAGGTCTCCATCTGCATCCAAGTCCACAAATTCTGTAACACTAAAACGGGCTATAGGAAAAGGAGTGTTGGTTACTTCTGTGAAATCTCCGTTTCCATCATTTAAATAGAGAGCAGTTCCGCTTCCTGGGCCTAATCCATTCATGAGAAGATCTTGATCTCCATCATTATCAATGTCTCCACTAGCAAGGGAACCTCCATAAACTTCAATTAAATCTGGTTGTGGATCTGCTAATGTAAAGTTGATTTGGGCACTTACATTTTCTAGAAATAAGATTAATAATATCATCGTAATTGTAATTCTTTTCATAGTATTTTTTTTTATATAACAACTTCATTTAATTTTATCCTGAAATTCCATGTATTATTTTAATTATTAATGTTTGCTAACAATAAAAAGTGTAAATAAAAATTTTTTCATGGTATAAGTTGTTTGTTGTTTATAATGTACAAAGTGCAATAATTTTGTGTTAACTACTTCACGGCAACAGGTGAAATATGTAAATTCACAGCTATTTGTGAAAATCATCTCTCATTTTTCATGCATCCTTTGAGATTTCAATAGCTTTTTTAATAAGTAGTACTTTTTTGTATTTGGTCTCTTTTATTGCAAAAAACACATACATTCTTCTTAGTGAAGACCCAATACCATCGATACTTAAGAATACTTTTTCAGATATTTCTTTGTTGCTTACTTCTGGATTATCTAAAAGAACGTTTAATACACCCCAATCTGTTTTATTTAGTTTCCTGCCGATGCTTTTGTGAATTCTCTCTTGGTTTAATTCAAAATTACTAGAATCTACCAATAGGTTTAATTTTTCTTTTCTTTTTAGCGTGTTAATTTCTAATAACAAGGAGTCCAGCTCTTTTCTAGTTTTAAGGTTTTTCATCCTTAGCAGGTATACAAATAGAATGACCAGCAGTATGGTTAGTGATACTACAAAGTAAATTCTATAGGTATAGGTAAGTTTAACAATTGCACGCTCTTTTTCATTAATGGCCTTGCTTACTTGTAATTTATTTTCATATTCACTCTTAATTGTTTCTTTTACAATTAGAATTTTATTTTTTTCTAATTGAAAACTGTCTTTATAAACAGTGTGCTTTTCAATCATAGATAATGCCTTACCTGGTTGATTATTGCCTTTGTAGCACAGATATAATAGTTTATATAAATCAGCCTTACTTTCATTGCTTGTCTGTGAATTGATCAGTTTTAGAGTCTCTTCAGCCTGATTTTTTGCCACTGTAGGTTTTGAGTCTAGTAACAAATACGACTTTAATAGTAGCGCCTCAATGATTTTTGAATTATTATCTATTTCATAATTTATAGCCAAGGAGGTGTTTGTAAACTCTAATGCTTGCTCTTTTTTCAGCAATTTATTGTTTGCTTTGGCAAGCACCATATAACACTTAGACAAATAAAACTTATTATTTGTGTTTTTATATTCGTTGACTGCTTTGTTAGAATACTCAATGGCTTGATTGTATTGCTTTTTCTTGTAATATATTTCTGCTTTTTTTAAAAATATCGTTCCAATTTGATTGTCTTTACTAATTTTTTTGGCCACACAAATGGTAAGTGACTCGTCTAAATACTCCATGGCTAAATCCAACTCGTCCAAACGGCTATATATTTCTGCAATTTCAATTAGTATTCTAGCCTCAGACGTTTTTAATTTTAGCTCTTTTACTATTTTTAAAGACGCATTAAAAGAATTAAATGCCTTTAAGTGTTTTTTTTGTTCACTATAAATACTTCCAATATTTGATTGTATTGCTGCAAGGTTTTTAGGCTCGTTAATTTTTTTAAACAAACTAATTGATTGTTGTAGCACCTCTGTAGATGTATTCAGGTCTCCTTTGATATAGTAAGCATAAGATCTCTCATTAAGGGCACTACCCATATGCTTGACAGAACCTTTTTCTTTGGCTAGCTTATAGTGATATTCAGTAAGAGAGATTACCTCTTCTGGCTTGTTATAGGTGTTTTTGTAGTAATAGTCTTCAATAGCATTAAACCGCAGTGAGTCTGAAATAGTAGTATTGACCCAGATGCTTTCTAAAGAATCCTTTTGTGTTTGAGAGCTCATCGTAAACCAACACATCAGTAAGCTAAAAACTAGTACTATTTTTTTTGATTTCTTACCCATTATTATTATTATTTAATAATCAACTTTGATGTCGAAGTTGAATTCATGGACTTAGCAACTACCATATATATTCCTGAAGGTTGCTGTAATGAGATTTGATTATTTGGGTTTAAGTTGTCCTGAGAAAAGACCAACTCACCAATTAAATTATAAATTTTAATTGAAGGAGTAAATGTGTGGTTGGTCTGGATATTTAAGATTCCTGCCGTAGGATTAGGGTATAGTACTATGTTTTCTTTGAGACCAATAACAGCAGTTCCATTTGATAGGGTTGTGAGCATATTCTCATACACTCTTGGTTTAAATATATCATTAGAGAGCTGGGCGATTCCAATTATAATTGCATCTAAATCATTATCATTGTCAATATCTCCAAGTGCTGTTGAGGATGAATAAACTGTTTCCAATATATCCACTAGACCAAAGTTGTTCATGCCTTGGTTTTCATAAATATGAGCTGCAAAAGTTTGTCCCGCTACCGACCCACTTACCAGGACATCCATATCATTATCGTTGTCAAAATCAGCAAAGTCAACAGTACCAACAGCTGTTTGTATAAAAGGTGTTCCAACGAGAAGATTAAATGCACCCGTACCGTCATTTAAATAAAGTTGACAAATAGTTTCAAAAGCTTCATTTTCTCCGTTTATAAGTACATCGATATCACCATCGTTATCAGAGTCATCTATAGCAATGGCAGCATTGCTAACATTTTCAAAAGGGGTATTGCTTACCAAAGTAAAATTACCCGCCCCATCATTTTCATACAGTGTTGTCTTTTTTTGATTACTGTTGTTTTTTCCTGCTAGAATAAGATCTAGATCATTGTCATTATCCATGTCAAAAAAAGCAGAAGCAGAACCTCCCTCAGAGATAAAAGGAGTGGATGTTACCTCAGAGAATTCTCCTGTACCATCATTTTGGTAAAGTTTTGAAAATATCAAATTGTTGTTGTCACGGCCAGTCATAAATAAATCGTGATCTCCATCATTATCTATATCCGCAAATTCAATATTACCCCCAATAGATGGTTCAAAAGGTTGGGTGGTATCTGCTATGAAATTGCCACTTCCGTCATTTAAGTAAAAATGAGCATAATAGTTTGGGCTTCCGTCTCTTCCAGTAATCAACAAATCTTGGTCAGCATCTCCATCAACATCTGCAAAAGCTATTTTTCCTCCTTCAGACCAATTAGAAAGTCCAGTTTCAATTACTTCAGTAAAATTTCCCATACCGTCATTAGTATATAATGTAGTTTTACGATTCGTTGATTGAGCATCGGCACCTGTGATTATCAAATCAAGGTCACCATCATTGTCGATATCAGACATGGCACAAGAGCCTTGTCTGGAATCATATAAATTAGTTGTTGTATCTTCCTGGAGACTTATATTTTGCGCAATGCTTACCACAGATAGAGCAGTAAGTACAAGTTGTAAATAAATTTTTTTCATTTTAATATAATATGTATTTGTTAACGCAATATTTACAAAGTTTTAAAGCCTATTAGCAGTTTAACTTTGTGTAATCAAAACTAATTCAATTTTTATTATTTCAAAACAATAATATTCATGTTTACAGGTGTTTTATTGAAGATTTTACCATTCTAAGAATCTAACATCCAAACTCTATTTAGAAACTATAGCCTTTATAGTAATTGTTATTTTTGCTATCTCACAAGCACGTTTAATAGACCTTAAGTAGGGTAGGAGGTTTGGATCTGTCTCTACAGGGTTGGTGAAAAACACAATTTCACTAATACACTTGGTAGCTATTTGAGATGCCATTACACCCGCATGGCTTTCTACTTCTGTCTGGTTAAGCAGGTGATCATAATAGTTTATTTGCCGATGCGCCTCTACAAGGCCATACTTTCCTGAGAGAATTACAAACTTTGCGTTTTGGCTATTTGCTAATTCAAATACTTTAGAAATTCTCTCACTGTCATACAATTGTATAGCCGGCAGGGCTTTTTTTGAGTAGTTTTTTTGAGCTGAACAATACGTGAGGTAGGCAAGCATATTTTATTATTTTTTCCAGGTTCCACCATATCTGTAGGTGGGATCATCCTTTTTAATGACTATCAAACATTCTTTACAAACAAACACCCAATCTTTTTGGCCATTGTATTGTGCTCTATACATGGTAGGAAAGTCTTTGTTGCATTGGTAACAGTATTTAATTCTCACTTTCATATGGCTACTTTATCTAGCCAAAAGTTTAGCAGACACTTTATAGCTTGCTGTATAGCTCATACTAGGTGTAGCCGTTTTAAAGGTTAAAAACGCTTTTTTATACCATTTAGCGTCTGTGGTTTTTCTTTTAAATTCTTCATGAGTGCAAACTCCATGAGCCTTGCCATCAAGCCATGACGTTATGGTGAAAATTCCAATCCCAAAATGTTCAACGCGTTGTAAAATGGTTTGAAAATCTGTTTCAGAAAAAAAATGAATATCCTCTTGGGTATCTTCATGCGCTATCTTTTTCAAATCTGTAAAAACGTGTTCTTCTAAAAATGCTGCTTTCTCCATAGTTGTGCTATTGTGTTTGTGTATTAGTTTATGTCCAACATAAACTAGTTTATGAGTATTGTGGATAGGTTTGCTAATTGTTTATAATACTTTTAATACCTCTTGGGGTGGTCTTCCTATTACTGCTTTGCCGTTTTTTATAGCGATAGGTCGCTCAATGAGTTTTGGGTTGTTAACCATAGCAGTGATAAGCTGAACTTCTGTGAGTGTTTTGCTCTTGTAGTTTTCTTTCCAGATAGTCTCATTTTTTCTGACAAGGTCTATGGCAGAAACTCCTAATTGTTGAAGTATTTTTTTTAAAGCATCTTCACTAAGGGGATCTTTTAAGTACAATACAATCTCAACAGGCTCATTTGCCTGCTGTAATACTTGTAATGCTTGTCTTGATTTGCTGCAACGTGGGTTATGATATAGCGTAGTCATGGTTTTGTTTTATTTTAAACGTTGCATATCTTCTCTGTAGTCATACTGCAAATCTTCATGCAAGGCTTCAATTTTCTTATCAATAAGCTGTATTTGCCTGTCATACAAATTGTGTAGTGTTATGTTTCTTGTAATTGAGGGCTTAAAAGTAATAAGGCGCTCACAAAAATGAAGTAAAATAGCAACCTCTGTTTCTTTGTCACTTGAATACCGAATGTATTTCTTTACATTTTTTAATATTTTACGCACACTTTTTTTAAGGTAGTAAAAGTTGGTATTTGTAATGCTGTTAAACTCATCATCAATGGTTTCTTTGATATGTGTGATGTACCCTTGCTCATCATCTGCCTCAAATAATAAATAGGTAAGTAGCTCTTTGTTTTCTTTTTTAAAACGTCCCAAACGCAAACACAGCTCCTCTATATCTTGAGGAGAACGAAGTTTTAATTCTTTTTTTATTTGTGCTAAGCTGGCGGCTTTCAATAGATGTGTTTTAAACAAATATATAACAAGCCAAGGAGTTATACAGATATACTATTTTAAAAAAAGAAATTATTTTTTTGTTTTTCTAACCATGCATGGTTTGCTGCTTACCATAGTTTTTTATGATCTCTCCTTCAAAATCTATGAGGTCTTGCCATCTTTTTTCCACATCAATTCCTTGACCATATTTTCTAGCAAACCCCAAAAAAGTGGTGTAGTGGCCAGCCTCGCTTATCATGAGTTCTCTATAAAATGCAGAGAGCTTTTCATCCTTGATACGCTCGCTTAGAAGTTTAAACCGCTCACAGCTGCGAGCCTCAATCATTGCAGAGAATAGAAGCCTATCTACCATGGCCTGTTGCCTGCTGCCTCCATTACAGGTAAATTGAAATAATTGATTGACATAATGGTCTTTACGTTCTCTCCCTAGTTTGTACCCTCTTTCTTTGATGATGTTGTGTACCATCTCAAAATGTTCTAATTCTTCTTGGGCTAGTTTTAATAAATCTGTAACTAAATCTTCCAGATGGCTGTTTAGCGTGATAATGGTTATGGCGTTGGTAGCAGCCTTTTGCTCGCACCAAGCATGATCTGTTAGTATTTCTTCAAGATTGCTCTCTGCGATAGTTACCCATCTTGGATCTGTAGCAAGTTTAAGATTAAGCATAGTATATATTATTATTTTAAATTTCGTAATCCTTCATACACCACAATGCTTACGGCATTTGCCAAATTCAAGCTTCTTATATGCTCGCTGTATAAAGGTATTTTGTATAGTTGTGTTGGGTAGTTTTTTAAAATTTCTGAAGAAAGCCCAACAGATTCTTTCCCGAAGATTAAAAACAAATCATCCTCAAAGGGGATTTCTAAATAATTTTTTGGAGCATTACTAGATAAAAAAGCCATTTTTTTTGTGCCGTGCTGCTCAAAAAAATCTTCTACACTCTCATATATAGTGCATTTTATGTGTTTCCAGTAGTCTAGCCCTGCACGTTTTAACCTGCTGTCACTAAGCTCAAAACCAAAGGGTTTTACTAGATGTAGATGCGATGCAGTACCAAGGCTAATCCTGCCAATGTTTCCTGTGTTGTTTGGTATTTCTGGTTCTATAAGAACGATGTTATAAGGCATATAGCTGTATACTTATTTTGCTTTTTTTACTTTCTTGAGTACCAAAAAGTTTTGCGGGTTAATACCTAGTCCTGTGATTTTCTTTGACACAAACCGAACAGCAATATCATAGTACAAGGGCACGATGGGCGCCTGAGAAATAATAATACTATCCATTTGTGTGTATAAGAGCTTACGCTTGCTGATTTGCGAAATTTTCTGAGCCTCCACATACAGGCTATCAAAAACTACATTTTTAAAATGTGTGTAATTAGGGCCGTTGGGAGTAAAGTTAGGGCTGTAAAATAATGACAAATAGTTTTCTGCATCTGGATAGTCTGCTACCCAACTGGCTCTAAATATATCAAGCTCGCCGCTGCTTTTAAGTTGCCTTAATGTAGCAGGGGGCATCACATCTATTGTAATTGAAATCCCTAGCTTTTCTAATTCTCGTTGTATGTATTCACAAAGATCAAGGTATTGGCTGTTGGTGCCAATAGTAACCTGAATACTAGTGGCTCCTGTTGTTTGTTTGTAGGTATTAATAAGCGCTCTTGCTTTTTCTGGATTATAGCTATATCCCTGGATTGAATCAAACCCAGCTAATCCTTTGGGTATAAAACCATGCGTAGCGGCAATACCCATACCGTTGCGTAAATAGGTTACCATTTTTTTTCTATCAAAGCCATAATTAATAGCCTGCCGAATAAGGGGAGAGGCTATTTCCTTCGTTGTAGAGCCCATGAAAAACCCAAGATACTCTGTGTTTAAATACGGTGTGGTGATGAGCTGTACTCTGTCTTTGTATTTGGGCTGTAATGTTCCTTTGGTGGTAATAATCTCATCTTTATAAGAGTTGTCCAGCCCAGTCATAAAATCAATGTTTCCTTGGGCAAACTGTAAAAATTCACTCTGTTTGTCTGGAAGAAATGTAATGGCCACTGCCTCAAGATATGGAAGCCTATTGCCCTGCGTATCTTTCTCAAAATAAATTGGGTTTTTTCGTAACACAAGTTTTACGTTTTCTTCCCAGAATTTAAACCTAAAAGGGCCGGTACCCACAGGGTTGCTTCTAAAATCATTTCCATAAAAGGCAATCGCTTCTTTTGGCACAACAGAGCAATACCGCATAGATAAAAGCCCTAGAAAGGCAGGAAAGGGTTTGTTGAGTTGTATAACCAAGGTAGAGTCGTTGGCTGCGTGATATCTTTGTACAGCGTTAAACACCCAGCTCCCGGGAGAGGCTAACTCTGGTGATAATAGCCTGTCAAAACTGTATACAAAATCTTGTGCAACAACACTCCTTGTACTATCTTTTTTAAAGACCTTGTTTTTATGAAAATAGACATCATCTCGCAGGGTAAAAGTATAGGTGTATGTACTATCGTTGATATGCCAAGACTTTGCTATATCTGGCTGAATGTTTAATTGATCGTCTAGTTGTACCAGGCCATTAAACAATTGGTTACTTGGCCAAATGGTTTGAGGGTTTCTAGCAAAGGCAGGGTCTAGGGTGGCTATATTGCTGTGTTCGTTGTACTTAAAGACCAAGTGTTCTCTGTCTTGTTTTTGTGAAGAATTACACCCTTGAAGTACAATAAGCACAAATACTCCCAAATTAATTTTTAGAAAGAGGGCCCATTTTTGAGAATTCATAGCACGTGTCATTTTAATATCTTATTACAAAGGTATTATATTCTGTGAATGCTGTTGCTATTATGTTAGCATCTTATTTAGGAATAAATCCCTTTATTTGGAATATTTCCATATTTTTGTATCATGGAATATTTGCAAGCAGGAAAAATAAAAAAACAAGCACCAAATCATAAGGCCAGCATTTCTAAGCAAACTGGATTTCCGAGTCCTGCAACCCATTATTTGGAGCCCTCTATAGACCTAAACAAAGAGCTTATACGGCATAAAGACGCCACTTTTTATGTGCGCGTATCTGGTGATGGGTGGGCTGAGTTTTCAATACTAGATAGGGATGTCTTAATTATAGATAGAGCGCTCACCCCTAAGGCAGGAAATTTAGTTTTAATAGTACAACAGGGAGTCTTTAAAGTAATACATTTTCCTGTAAACAATCGCAGTTCTTCTTTTATTGTCTGGGGTACTATTACATACATAATACACTACACTTTATGATTGCGATGGTAGATTGCAATAGCTTTTACGCTTCTTGTGAGCAAGTGTTTCGTCCAGATTTGTGGGGAAAACCTGTGGTGGTTCTCAGTAATAATGACGGTTGTATTATTGCCGCAAACAAAGAGGCAAAAGCAATGACCCATATCGCTATGTTTGAGCCTATGTTTAAAATTAAAGATCAGCTTATTAAAAATAAGGTTACTTTTTTTTCTTCTAACTATACTCTTTACGGAGAAATGTCTCAGCGGGTTATGAATATTTTAGAAACCTTTTCTCCCAATGTAGAGGTGTATAGCATTGATGAGGCTTTTATAGATGTAGCTGGAATAGCACATATTTCTTTAAAGCAGTATGCAACCCTTATAAAAGACACCATAGTTACCCATACAGGAGTGCCTGTAGGTGTAGGTATAGCACCAACTAAAGTATTGGCTAAATTGGCAAATAAAATTTCAAAAAAGGTAGAAAAGTTTCATTACGTGTGTGTTATTGATACAGATGAAAAACGAATTAAAGCACTTAAATGGGCAAAGACCAAAGATATTTGGGGTTTGGGTAAAAAACACCAGGCGCGCCTTAAAAACATAGGAGTATTTACAGCCTATGAGTTTACGCAACTCCCTTTGGCATGGGTGAGAAAAGAGATGACCGTGGTAGGAGAGCGTTTATGGAGAGAGCTCAGAGGGGAGTCTTGTATTGAGTTTCAGACCATGCCAAAGAGTAAAAAGGCAATTGGGACTTCCAAATCTTTCGGAAAGAAACTAGAAGATTTACCGCGTATAGAAGAGGCCTGCGCGTATTACATTAGTGAAGTAGCTGAAGTGTTACGAGCTCAAAAATCTTGTGCAACCTATATACAGGTTTTTGTAACTACAAATCGATATAGTGCTGCTGATAAACAGTACAGTAATAGTTGTACCATTACCATACCTGTACCTACGAACAACACTTTTATTTTAACACAATACGCACGCAAAGCATTACAGCGTATATACACCCCAGGCTACCGTTATAAAAAGGTTGGTGTTAATCTTACAGGATTGATACCTCAGCAGTATGTACAAGGTAACTTGTTTCAAAGTCCTGCCTTATATGATAAACGTTTAATGAATGTGATTGATGCACTAAACCATAAGTTTGGTAAGGCCACAGTAGGATCTGCACTGGTGGGTACTAGAGTAGCGCAGTGGGAGCTTGTCAAAAAAGACCGTAGCAACCGCTACACCACGCAATGGGGAGAGTTATTGGAATTAAAAAACAAATAAATAAGTTTGTGTCTGCCACCATGTCAGTCTTTTTTGGGTGGCACAATCATTGACTTATGGATAATGTCTTTAGGAATATTTTCCTTTAGATAATTAAACTGAATTTTAAAATACATATTTATAAGTTATGAGTAAAATAATTGGAATAGACTTAGGGACAACCAACTCTTGCGTATCTGTAATGGAAGGTAGCGAACCAACGGTAATCCCAAACGCTGAAGGAAAAAGAACAACACCATCTGTAATTGCATTTGTAGAAGGTGGTGAAATTAAAGTAGGAGATCCTGCCAAAAGACAGGCAGTAACAAACCCTACTAAAACCATATCTTCTATAAAACGTTTTATGGGAAATAAGTACAGTGAATCTTCTCTTGAAGCTAAGCGTGCTGCATTTACTGTAAAAAAAGGAGATAACGATACACCGCGTGTTGATATTGATGGTCGTTTGTACACACCGCAAGAATTAAGCGCAATGGTATTGCAGAAAATGAAAAAAACAGCTGAAGATTACTTAGGCCAAGATGTAACACGTGCTGTAATTACGGTACCTGCTTACTTTAATGATAGCCAACGTCAAGCCACTAAAGAAGCTGGTGAGATTGCTGGATTAAAAGTAGAACGTATTATTAATGAGCCAACAGCGGCTGCATTAGCATATGGTCTTGATAAGAAAAGTACAGACCAAAAAATTGTAGTATTTGATTTTGGTGGTGGTACTCATGATGTATCTATCCTTGAATTAGGAGATGGTGTATTTGAGGTATTGGCAACAGATGGTGACACGCACCTTGGTGGTGATGATGTTGATCAAAAAATCATTAGCTGGTTGGCAGACGAGTTTCAATCAGAAAATGACATGGATCTTCGTAAAGATCCAATGGCATTACAACGTTTAAAGGAAGCTGCAGAGAAAGCGAAGATTGAATTATCTTCTTCTGCACAAACAGAAATAAACCTGCCTTACGTAACAGCAACAGCTAGTGGGCCAAAGCACTTGGTTAAAACACTAACCCTTGCTAAGTTTGAGCAGTTAATTGATGATTTAGTAAAAAGAACTATTGAGCCTTGCCAAACAGCTATGAAAGCAGCTGGACTAAGCAACAGTGATATTGATGAGGTAATTTTAGTAGGAGGATCAACACGTATTCCTGCCGTACAACAAGCAGTAGAAAAGTTCTTTGGTAAAGCGCCAAACAAAGGAGTAAATCCAGATGAGGTTGTAGCCGTAGGTGCTGCTATTCAAGGTGGAGTGTTAACAGGAGATGTAAAAGATGTTTTACTTTTAGATGTAACACCACTTTCTCTAGGTATTGAAACCATGGGAAGTGTAATGACAAAGCTTATTGAGGCAAACACAACGATTCCTACAAAGAAGAGTCAAGTATTCTCAACAGCGGCAGACAATCAGCCATCAGTAGAGATTCATGTGCTTCAGGGAGAGCGCCCAATGGCAAATGACAACAAGACAATTGGTCGTTTTCATTTAAGTGATATTCCACCAGCACAGCGTGGAGTTCCTCAAATTGAAGTAACCTTTGATATTGATGCCAATGGTATTATCAAGGTAAGTGCTGAAGATAAAGCAACCAACAAAAAGCAAGATATTAGAATCGAAGCTTCTTCAGGACTTACAGAAGAGGAAATCCAAAAGATGAAGCAAGAGGCTGAAGCCAATGCAGATGCAGATAAGATTGCTAAAGAAACGGCAGACAAAATCAATGAAGCAGATGGTATGATCTTCCAGACAGAAAAGCAATTAACAGAATTTGGAGAAAAATTATCTGATGATAAGAAAAAGCCAATTCAAGATGCTTTAGAAGATCTTAAGAAAGCTTACGAGACAAGAGACCTTGAAACAATCCAGCCAGCGCTAGATAAAATCAATGAAGCTTGGAAAGTAGCTAGCGAAGAAATGTACAAAGCACAAGCAGATGGTCAAGCAGGCGAGGAGCCAGCTGCAGATCAGCCAGCAGATGACCAAAGTGCAGATGTTGAAGATGTAGACTTTGAGGAAGTAAAATAATACAACTCTAGTATATATATAAATCCCGCAACGAACTATCGTTGCGGGATTTTTTTGTGGTTATATATTTAATTAAAAATTTGAAGTTTTAATTAGTAGCAATATCTAGTATCGATGGTCCATGAACTTCATGGATTCCATCAAAAACCAAGGAGGTAAGGTTAGGACCAAAAAGAGCTGTTGCTTTACGTGTTTCTTCCGTTTTTCTGGTCTGGGTGATATATTGATCTTTATCTCCATATAGATAGGTTGTTTGCGTGGTGCTATCTAGATGATTAAAATCTTCTGGGGTTAATTCTTTAGGAATTCCACCACTGTGCAGAATAAGTTTTTGGCAGGATATTTTTCTGGAGGCCAACCAACGGGTTGCTATAGAGACTCCTTGTGAGTAGCCTAAAACAATAAGATTTAGGTTTGGATCTATATTTTCTTGAGCAACTACTTGGTCAATATAACTCAATACATTGCTAGTTTCTAATACAGTATCTTCTTTTGTAAGCCAGCAGGCGCCCACGTGTTTAAAGTCCTCTCCTAAGTAGAACTTTGAGGGTGCTTGTGGGCAAATGATATAATTTTCTGTAGGATCTAGTATTTCAAAATGACGCAAAAAGTAACGACTCAAAAAGCCCAGGCCATGAAATACAATCCATACATTTTTGGTTGTATCGCTATAGGAGTTAAGAGTTTGGTATGTGTTGGTTGTTTTGTAAGAAACTTGTTTTTCTAATCCCATTATGTAAAGTCTGTTTTGTAACTTTACAAATGTAAGACAAGCATATGAAACTATCTAAAGACGAAATTTTAGCAAGCTGTGCACAGATGTGTAAAAACACATTAATGGAAACCTTGAATATTGAGTTTGTAGATGTTACTCAAGATACCATCACAGCAAGAATGCCAGTGAATTCTAGAGTACATCAACCAGATGGAGTATTGCATGGAGGCGCCTCTGTTGCACTGGCAGAGAGTGTTGGTAGTGCAGGCGCTTATATTTTTCTGCAAGATAAAAATGTAAGTATTCGTGGTATTGAAATTTCAGCAAATCATGTTAAAAGTATTCGAGATGGTTTTGTATACGCTCATGCCACTATAGTTCACAAAGGAAGAACTACCCAACTTTGGCAAATTAGGATTGAAAACCAGGACAAAGAATTAATCTCATTAGTAAAATTAACGACCTTAACCCTGGTTAAGTAAGTAATGGATTTTACGGCCCTACTTCAAAAAATAAATACACACTGGGAGCAACAGCTTCCATTTGTAATCTACGCTGCCCCTGAGCATACCAAAGTAAATGTACTGTTACAGCAAGATGCTACCTACTATAGTGCCAAAGGTTTTAACAATACCGGCTTTGTTTTAGCACCTTTTGATGATAAAAAGGCTTCCTTTTGTATCCCTGAGGTTTTTTCAGAAACAATAAGCCTAGAGGTATCTATGCCTAGTGTTTTAAATGCAGATACTCCCTTTTGTCAAGAACTTAGCTCAGACAAAGAAAAACACCTTATGTATGTGTCTGAAATTTTAGACAACATAAAAAACAAAACTGTTGAAAAAGTAGTAGCCACTAGAAAAAAAGAAATTCCTTTAACTGGTTTTGATTTAAGTGAATTAATAAGGCGTATTATCTCAATGGATACTGCGGCCTTTAGATATGTTTGGTATCACCCAAAGACAGGTATTTGGTGTGGCGCTTCTCCAGAGGTTTTACTGATGAGTGAAGGCGCTAATTTTTCAACAATGGCTTTGGCTGGAACACAAAAAGTAACTGGTGATACCAATCCTGATTGGGGATCAAAAGAAACCTTTGAACAACAATTAGTAACCAAGGCAATCACCACAAATCTTAAAAAAATAACTACCAAATTAGAGGTGTCTTCTCCAAAGACTCATAAGGCAGGATCTTTATACCACATAAAAACGCAGATTAAGGGAGCCTTTGATAAAAAAGAAACCTCCCTAGCTCAAATAACCACTGTATTACACCCAACACCTGCTGTTTGTGGAACGCCAAGGGATGCTGCTTTTTCTATCATACAAGAACTTGAAGGTTATAATCGTGAGTTTTACACAGGTTTTTTAGGTCCTTTAGATCTTCAAAATAATACTGCCCAATTGTATGTTAACCTGCGATGTATGAAGATAAGCCCCGCAATGGCAATGCTATATGTAGGTGGCGGTATTACCCTAGATTCTATGCCACAGGATGAGTGGCAGGAAACTAAAAATAAAATGGCCACAATGCTATCAGTACTTGGCTCAATGTTGCCATAATTATATTGGTATCACTATCTTTGCTTAGATGCAATTTTCTAGTAAAACACTCTCTCAAACCGTAACAAAACTCTGCTTAGACAAAGGTATTGATCATATTGTTATTTCTCCTGGATCTAGAAATGCAGCCCTTACCATAGGATTTACAGGTAACGAGTCTTTCACAAATTTTTCGATTGTAGATGAGCGTTGTGCCGCATTTTTTGCACTAGGGCTAGCACAGCAATTACAGCGTCCTGTTGCACTAGTGTGTACCTCTGGCTCTGCATTACTTAATTATTATCCAGCCATTGCAGAGGCGTATTACAGTGATGTGCCTTTAGTAATACTCTCTGCAGATCGTCCTGCTCATTTACTTGAAATTGGAGACGGCCAGACCATTAAACAAAAAAATGTATTTGCCAATCATATATTATTTAACGGCGCTTGTAAAGAGGGAGATACACACCAAAGTTATAATGAAGACCAAATACATACTGCACTATCTGTAGCCATTAATCAAAGTGGCCCTGTACATATTAATTTGCCTTTTTCTGAGCCTTTATACAAGACTGTAAAAACCCCTAGCGTTTTTCCTGAGTGCCAAGCAATTGTTGAGATTCAAGAAACTGCAAGCCCCGCACTTATTTCTGAAATTGCAAGCCATTGGAATGCATCTTCAAAAAAAATGATTTTAACGGGTGTGTTGGCTCCAAATAGCCTGGAAGTTGAGGTAATTAGTCAATTAGCAGAAAACCCTAGCGTAGTTGTGTTAACAGAGACCACCTCTAATGTGCATCACTCTAACTTTTTTCCTGCTATAGATCAATTAATAGCTCCTTTGGATGATAGTGATTTTAAAGCGCTACAGCCCGAGGTTTTAATCACTTTTGGTGGTATGGTGGTGTCAAAAAAGATAAAGAAACTTTTAAGGGATTACCCTCCAAAGGTTCATTATCATATAGATTCAAAAAAAGCATTTGACACTTATTTTTGTTTGATAAAGCATGTGCCTTGTTCTCCAAATCACTTTTTTAGAGAATTTTTATTCCATACCCAAAAAACCATTAGTACCTACCAACAAGATTGGTTAAGAGTTAAAAACCAAAGATTACAAAAACACGATTTGTATCTTAAGGAGATTCCATTTTCAGACTTTTTGGTTTTCTCTCAACTCTTTAAAACGCTACCCGATAACATTCAATTGCAATTAAGTAATAGTTCAACCATACGCTACGGGCAATTATTTGAAATGAACCCCTCACATGCTGTTTTTTGTAATAGAGGAACAAGCGGTATAGATGGCAGCACATCTACAGCTATTGGTGCGGCACATGTGTGTGAAACACCAACGGTTTTTATAACCGGTGATTTGAGTTTCTTTTATGATAGCAATGCACTTTGGAACCAATATATTGCTAGTGATTTTAAAATTATTATCATAAACAATAGTGGTGGAGGTATCTTCAGGATTCTGCCAGACGCAAAAGGGGTTCCCTCTTTTAGTACGTTTTTTGAAACCAAGCATCAACTTACTGCCAAACAGCTAAGTGAAATGCATGGTTTTGGCTACCAAAGCGCCAATGATATGCCTTCTTTAATGGCGCAACTTGCAAGCTTTTTTGGAAATTCTGACACACCTCAAATTTTAGAAATTTTTACTCCCTCAGAGATTAATGACGATGTACTGTTATCTTATTTTGACTATATAAAATAACTTTCTGATTTGTCTTTTTTGGCTAATTAGCAGCTTGTTTATTAGAGTTTTTATTATTTTTTTGATGGATGAAAAGTGTACCTTTGCGCTATGATAAGATTAGGAGAATACAATACATTAGAAATTTTAAGGGAGACAGATCCCGGCTTGTATTTAGGTGATACCCAAGAAAATGTAGTTTTACTACCACACAGATACAAACCAGAGAATTTCAATATTGGTGATATGCTAGAGGTGTTTGTATACCTTGATTATGAAGAGCGCCCAGTTGCAACAACCTTAACTCCTCATGTACTTCTTAATGACTTTGGATACCTGCATTGTAGTGATGTAAATGAGTTTGGAGCCTTTATGGACTGGGGTGTCCAGAAACAACTATTTGTTCCCTTTAAAGAACAAGCAAGACCTATGAAGGTGGGTAACTGGTATATCGTTTATTTGTCAATGGATGAGCAAACCAACAGGCTGGTGGGTTCTAGTAAAACAAATAAATATTTAAACAACGATACTGTAACGCTAGAAAAATTTGATGAGATTGCCATTATGGTAACTCATATTACAGACCTTGGTGCCAATGTTATTGTTAATGGTAAACACAAGGGCCTTATCTTTATTAATGATATTTTCGAAGACATTCGTACTGGAGATACCATGAAAGCTTTTGTGAAAAGCGTGCGAGAAGACAATAAAATAGATGTCGTATTACAATCTCCAGGATATAGAAGTATAGAGCCTAACGCCAATTTTATATTAGAGGAATTAAAGGCAGCTGGAGGGTTTATGCCACTTCATGATAAGTCTGACCCACAGGCCATTAAAAATGAGTTAGGGATGAGTAAAAAGAGTTTTAAAAAAGCCATTGGCACACTCTATAAAGACAAGCAAATAGCAATTAAGCCTGACGGGATAGAGTTGATAGATTAAATGGTATAACTACCGTTAATTATCATAATAAACACCTCTGTTTACTCTAAAAGGGTTTGCTCTGTAATAGGGCCTTTGGTATCTGTTTTGTAAAAATGGCATTCCTTGTTCTTTATACACATCATTGCGCACCCTGGTTTGATTATCACCAAATTCAAAACTTGTATTTCCGCCGTTACCTTGTATAGAAATACCAAATTGTTTTTCTTGTAGCTTAGTGGTGTTAAACTGGTCGTTATTATATGCCACGGTATTACTAGCCATTGCCATAGCAATATCTACAGATTGCCAGTAATTACTTGTGCTTATTGCATTTGTATTTAACGTGTTTTGATAACTAGGAGCCTCACCAAGTGTAAAGGAGGTATTAATTTTATCTGGCATTTCGTCTATAACAGATTTAATACTGGGTGGAATTATCAGGGAATTGGCATTGATAGTATAATACCTTGTTTCAAAATCATTTTGTGAAAAGGACATACTAATACTAAAAAGTATAGCGATGATTGTAAATAGGTTTTTCATAATTTGAAATTAAAGCATATTGGTTCACCTTGCTAATTGTTATATTTGAGCTAAAATACAAATCACTTATGATACCCAACTGGAAAACCGTAAAAGAATACTCAGATATTACCTATAAAAAGTCTAACAATGTTGCTCGTATTGCATTTAATAGGCCAGAGGTTAGAAATGCTTTTAGACCAAAAACCACTTCTGAATTACTTGACGCGCTACATGATGCCCAGGAAGATACTAGCATTGGCGTGGTTTTGTTATCAGCAGAGGGACCCTCAAGTAAAGACGGGGTTTGGAGCTTTTGTAGTGGTGGAGACCAAAAGGCTAGGGGTGAAAAGGGCTATGTTGGAGATGATGGATACCATAGGCTAAATATTCTGGATGCTCAGCGTATGATTCGTTTCATGCCTAAAGCTGTTATTTGCGTTGTCCCGGGCTGGGCTGTTGGTGGAGGTCACTCCCTCCACGTTGTGTGTGACATGACCTTGGCAAGTAAAGAACATGCTATTTTTAAACAAACAGATGCAGATGTAACAAGTTTTGATGGGGGCTATGGTAGCGCGTATCTAGCCAAAATGGTGGGTCAAAAAAGAGCAAGAGAAATTTTCTTTTTAGGAAGAAACTATACTGCGCAAGAAGCCTTTGAAATGGGGATGGTAAACGCTGTGGTACCTCATGATTTATTAGAACAAACCGCCTTTGATTGGGCTCAAGAAGTTTTAGGTAAGTCTCCAACGTCTATTAAAATGTTGAAGTTTGCCATGAATTTAACAGATGATGGTATGGTTGGCCAGCAAGTATTTGCTGGAGAAGCAACCCGTCTGGCTTACATGACAGAGGAGGCTAAAGAAGGAAGAGACGCTTTTTTAGAAAAACGAGCACCAAACTTTGAGAAGAAATGGCTACCTTAATTTTTTATATTTATTAAAATAAATAGAAAATAAATAACTTTTACCTGATGTAATTCCATGGAGTTTATAAGACAGCATATTGAGGAGTTCTCTATAATTTCAGACTCAGATTGGGAATATTTTTCTTCCAAACTTGTACATAGAATTTTTAAAAAACACACTGTTTTCTTGAAATATGGAGCGGTAGAAAATCATATTTCATTTATTGACAAGGGAGTAGTTAGACTCTACATACCTAAAGAGCTTAAGGAAAAAGAAGTGACTTTTGGTTTTAGTTTTAAAAACCAATTTATAAGCGCCTATGACTCCTTTTTAACTAGAAGGGCATCATTGTATGAGCTGGAAACACTTTCAGATACTCAGATGTATAGCATTTCATATACAGACCTGCAAGATGTATATCAACACACGCAGTTTGGTAATTTAATAGGGAGGTTAACAGCTGAGCGTTTATTTTTAATAAAATCTAAAAGAGAACAATCCTTACTAAATTTAACAGCCCAGCAGCACTATGTTTCTTTATTTGAAGAGCGTCCAGAGCTACTGAGTGTTATTCCTCTAAAGTATATAAGTTCTTACATTGGTGTAACTCCTCAAGCACTAAGCCGAATTAGAAAACGTATTTATTGATTTAGGTTCATTGTTTACTGCTGCTACTACCTTTATTTTTGTAGTATACTTATTCTTATGATCATACTATTGTTTATTATCGTGCTTTGGTACGGCGGGCTTTTTTTTCAAACGTTTTTTCTTCACAGATATGCTGCCCATCAAACCTATACCATGTCTAAAACCGTTGAGCGTATCACCTTTATTTTAACATGGGTTTTTCAAGGTTCAAATTATTTGAGTGCTTATGGATATGGGGTAATGCACAGGATGCACCACGCATACGCAGACACAGAAAAAGATCCTCACTCTCCTAAATATGATTTAAATATATTTTCCATGATGTGGAAAACTAAAAATATTTATTATAAAATTAATAAACAGCAAATAGCAGTGGAGCCTAAGTTTACTAAAAACGTTCCGCAGTGGAAACGTTTTGATGATTTTGCTAGTTCTTGGGTTTCTAGGTTGGCCTGGAGTGTTGCCTACTTCTCATTCTTTTTTGTGTACACAACTTCTCTTTGGCAATGGTTGTTATTTCCAGTTGTTTTGTTAATGGCTCCCATACATGGTGTAATCATAAACTGGTATGGACATATTTTTGGATACGTGAATTTTAAGTCTAAGGATACTTCTAAAAACCTTTTCAAATTTGATTTTTTAATGATGGGTGAGGGGTATCATAACAACCATCACAAACACAGTAGTAACCCTAACTTTGGGGGTGTGCGCTGGCATGAGATTGATGTTACTTATAAAATCATGCAGCTATTAAACTTTGCTGGTGTGATACACCTAAAACCGATCCCTTTGGTGCTAAAGAGAGAGGTGTAGTTTTACTTTATACTTTTTGATGCTTTTTTGCATCAATTTATCTCACTTAGGTATGGTGAAGAAAAATGTAGTACCCACTCCTTTTTCAGACTCTACCCATATCTTACCACCACCAGAGGTAATTACTTTTTTAATAATAAAGAGTCCTATGCCACTGGAGTCTGTTCGGTTGTTTAGTTTTTTAAAGGCTTCAAACACTAAATCAAAATGCTCCTGTCCAATACCAATTCCATTGTCTTGAATTGAGAACTGGTAGAACCCGTTGTCTTCCTTCCAGTCTATATTGACGAAACTATTTTTTGTTTCATCCCTATATTTATATGCGTTTTCAATTAGATTTTGAAAGACTTGTCTTGCCTTTACTTCAGTTAAATTAATAACGGGTAAAGGTTTTACCACATTAAAATTAAATGCACTCTTTTTGTTTTTTGTTAAAAAACTAATAATAGAATCTACTACAGTTTGAAGTGGTAGTTGTTCTGTTGCTACTTTTCTGGAAGTTCTAATCTCTGTGTATTGTAATGTACTGGAGATAAGCTTATCCATATCGTTAATAGCCTCTTCAACAGTATCTATATATCCTTTGCTTTCTTTGTCTAAAGTGTCTGTATTGTCTTCCAAAAGCCAATTAAGGCATGTTGAGATGGTCCTTAAAGGGGTTTTTAAATCATGTGATACTATATGGGCATAGTGAGAAAGCTCTTCATTTCTAACAGTTAAATCATTAATCAATGAATCTGCCTTTATATTTAACATTTTTAATTCTGTAATATCTAGGTGTATCCCAATAGATCCGATTATCTCTCCATTAATATTGGTGTTGGGTCCACCACTGATAAGCCAGTATTTTGTTTCTCCTGTTTTAGTTAGTATTTCCATCTCATACAGATCCTTGACACCTTCTTGTCTAGATATAACCTTTTGCTGCATATACTCCTGTTTTTTATCATCCAAGAGGATGTCTCTAGCTTTAAAACCAACAAGTTCTTCAGGACTATACCCACACATATTTGAAAAGGCATTATTTACATTTAATATAATTTCATTATTATCAACCTCCATAAGGCCCAAATTCATGTTTTCTATGATGCTTTTGTATTTTTTGCTTTCAAACTGTAAGGATTTGTCATAGTTTACAATTAAAGTTACATCTTTATAGGTCCAAAGATGTGCGGTAGGTTTGCCATCTTTAAAAATTGGATTATAGTCACGGGATAAAATTCTACCATCTTTTAACTCTAATATTTCATCTATAACGGTTGTTCCTTCTTTTACAATTTCTTCAATTCTTTTAGAAAAAATATTTTCCTCCACAAATATGGTTTTTAGCATATTACGTGCAGATTGACAATCTGCACCAATAATATTAGACATCTGACTTACAGGTATTTTAAACAAATCTAAAAATGCGTGACTTACTTGTTCTATATAGCCGTCTATTGATTCTATAGCCTTTGCATCTGAGGAGCTTTCAAATATAAGTTGCAATCTATTTCTAGTTATATCCAGCTCTATTTCTTTATTGGATTTTTCAAGTTCGACGATATTTTTTTTAAGTGTTACACTGATAAGAGATGAGATTTGTGATAAAAATTCTAGGTGTGTTTTTTTGAAAAAGTTTTTATCTGGATGTTCTGCATCAATAATGGCAATTAACTCATTGTCCAACAAAATAGGCACTGTTATTTCTGAGAGTCTAATTTGATCATCAACAATGTAATCTTTGTGTTTACTTGTATTGTTGACAATGATTCCTTTTTTACTTTGGGCGACTTTGCCTACAATACCCTCTCCTAAATTTATTTGTAATGCATTTTTGATGTTGTTTTCACTATCTAACTTTTGATTTGTTGCGGCTACTTGAATTATCTTGTTTTCTATAATTGAATAGAACACACAGTCCTCAGTACCTAAATAATCTGCGATAATACTTACAATATTGTTTCCATTTTCAAAAACATTTGGGTTGTCTAAAAGGTTTTTTAAAATTAGACTTTCGGTGACTATTACTTTTTGTTGTTCTTTTAATTTTTGTTCTGTAAGATGTTCTTTTGTGATATCTCTAATGATGGTTTGATATGCGTAAGGTTCGTGTTTTGAGTTTTTTAAAACACTTGCTTTAATGTGTACATGTTTTAATTTCCTGTTTCTATTTATAAAATCAAACAAAAACTCATTTGAGTTGACACCTTTACCTAGGGTAGCGGTTGAAAAGTGTTTTTGTAATTTTTTTCTATATTTTGGTTTAAATTCTTTAATGTTTTTTGGAGCATTTTTTTTATCAAACCCCAATAATTTTAGGGCTTCTTTGTTTATTTTTAATATGTTCATATCAAAATCAAACACAATTAATGCATCCACTAAATTATCGATAAGGTTTTTTTGAAATTCTTCTTTTTGAATTATATCTTGAGTAAGACTTTGGTTACTATCGTAGAGTTCTCTGAGCCTATTTTCAATAATACCCTCAGCAATTTCTTTTGCTTTTCGCTCTCTTTGTAGCGCTCTTGTTAGAATTTCAATTTTTTTACTTAACACAATACAGGTAGGTTATAACAATACAAAATTAATAAGTGAGCCTAGATTGGCAAAATAAAGATTTAGAAAGGTCTTAGGTATTAATTTTTTAACTAATCCAATATCTCAACATGGAATTTAATACTGCCATCGTTATTATAATTTTCTTCCATAGTAACTTTGCCTTTTACTTTGAAGAAATCTAAAGTTTCTCTCATAAGGCCAATTGCAAAATAAGTAAGGCCTCTAGAGGAAGTATATATTAACGTTAAGGTGTTTTCTGTTTGTTCTACAACAGAAAATGTAGGCAACTCAGCATCTTCATAGAGTTTTTTAACTTCGTTATGAATATGACTTTCAATTCCTGCTATTAGATCTAAGGGTTTTGAATATTTCTCAATAATGTAGGAATGTTTTCCTATAAGGTATGGAAATACAAACCTACCAAAGGCTTCTAATAAAACTTGAGGTGCAATGCCTGTCTTTTTTGAAACGTATGTTAAAAGCGTTACAAGTTCATCAAACTCATAACTATTAAAGGCAGAATAGACACCTTCTGAAGCTAAGTCACACTCTTCTATCATTTCATCCACCATTTCAAGGCTATTAGATGTTTCCACAAAATCTAGAAAATTAGTAAAAATAAATCCTTTCATAATTAGTTTCTATAAGAGTTGTTCCAATAATCTGCAATTGTAATTAGATTGCTTTTATATGTTGAGAAATCAATATGTTTTACATAGTATCCGCTAATCCCTAACATTTTGCATGTTTTGTAGTCTTCAGTGTTTGAACTTGTAGTGTGCACAACAACTGGTATTTGTTTTAATGTATCATCCTTCCTAATAATTTCAAGAAATTCTATGCCATTCATAATTGGCATATTTATATCAAGTATTATAAAACAAGGTAGGTGCTCAGGGCTATCTATTTTTGACAACAGCTCTATTGCCTCTAATCCATTTTCTGCACTACTTATAATAGCATCAGGGATATGTTTGTTGTAGATTTTTTTAATACCCATCACAACAATTTTGTTGTCCTCAACAATTAAAATATTTAACTTATTCATGAGCAAATAAACATTTAGTGTTCAACTTAATTCTAATTCTAATTTACAAAGTAACAATTAATTTTTATTTATTATTCTTTAATAAATCTTAGCGTAGACTCAACACTTGTAGCCGTATTTTTTACAACAACAAAATAGATTCCAACAGTGTATCGTGAAACAGAGATTACTTCTTTATTTGCCTGTAGGGTACCTTCTTGTAATAATTGTCCAAAAGTAGTATAAATGCGGTATGAAGAAATATCATTTGTATCTCCTATACTTAATGTAATTTCATTGTTTGCAGGATTTGGGTATAAAGCAATAGTATTTAAAAAAGCATCACCAGTAGAGAGTTCTTCACCAATACTTATTTCTGTTATCTCACTACTGCTAAATTCACCTCCATCAATTATAACATCTGCGCTGTCTGTGGTTAAGGTGTAAAATCCTTCTCCAAATTCACAGCAAATACCGTCTCCGAAAGAATCAAAAATTTCAAACTCATAACAATTGTCTTGGACAACCCCAAAGGTTTCTATAAATGTTGTGTTATCATCTGATTGGTTATAACTGCCAGAATCTAAAACAGCACCTCCAATTTCTCTAAACTCCCAAGAAGTTTCTTCTGCATAATCATCAGTCAATAATTCTAAAGTTATTTGCTGAGTTAGATATTCATTACCCCCAATGTCAAAGGATGTAGCTGCTTCATTGTTTTGAGTATTTTGGTCAATAACGCCATTAACAGAGATAAGTGATGCATTGAAAACGTATGAGCCACCTGTCAAATCAATTGGGTCAAGTGTAAAGGTTTGCGTTTGGTTTTGACTTAAGGTACCATTAAAGTTGATTGTTTGTATATCACCATCATTAATTTGCCATGTCATTTCGGCTACTGTAATAGTATTAAATCCATAATTTGTAAGACTCACAGATGGCGTTATTGTCGTGTCACCACAGCTAGTTTCTGGAACATTTACAGAGACAGCTGCGTCCAAATCTAATATAACTACGTTATTGTCAATATAATTTTGAAAGAATAACCAAGCCTGTTCTCCAGCCTCAATGTCCATATTACCACTGCTACCTGGCCAATCATGGCCACCTCCTACAACTTTATAATACCAAACTTCATTTTCATTGACACCATTTATATATTTCTCACTCACTATAAAACTACCATCAGAGGTGTCGGTGTTGGGCACAGACCCTTCTATTAGTGTAGTACAGCCGTTTTTTTCTACAAAATAATCAATGGTGTCTGCAATACTAGGGTAGGAGCCCCATCCATCATTATTATCTGGGTCTCCTGCAAGGGGAGTTACCCCATCTTGTGATCCATGAATTTCAAAAACTGGTATTGCGGGAGCAGCATCACAATCATCTAAAATATCTTGTAAAATCATTCCTGCTACAGGAGCAACAGCTTTGAAAGTATCATACGCTTGGCATGCAAGCATATAACACATCTCACCGCCGTTAGACATACCTGTTGCAAAAGTGTAATCTGGGTTTAACCCATTGCTTTGTTGCAGGTATTGCGCCAGTTGAGTTAGATAACCAACATCGTCTACTGTTTCATTTGGGTGGAATGCGTATCCTACATTCCAAAATCTATTTCCTCCACCGTCTACTGTGCCCCTAGGGTAACAAACTGCAAAACCGTATTGGTCTGCAAAATCATTCATCTGCGAGTAGTTTCTGATACTATTTGCATCACCGGTATACCCATGCATCACAAATACCAGTGGCATTTGCTGGTTTAAGTTTTCGGGCTCGTAATAGATATACTGTCTTGTAAGGCCATCATGCTCAAAATCTGTATACTGGGCTTGGATCTTGAGAGTGAATAGTATGCTAAAAATCAATAAGATTAGGAACGTATATTTTTGTTTCATTTTTTATAATTAAGATATGATTTTACAATGTACTAATTAAATCTTTTGTACTGTTTTTAAGTGATGTTTGTTTTAAAGTACATCAAAGCTAAGAATTATACGCATCAACACTACTGTATTTGGTTTTAGTTGCACTAATTTTCTTAAACACAAGTGTACTTCTATACGCCCTTATGATGCCTTTTGTTTGTTTAGCGTGTTTGGTAAAGGATTTTTCTCATACTTATTGTGTATGGCTATTATTGCCAATCCAAAAAGTACAGCAACTACAATCAAAATAGTACTTATTAAGCCACTCACGGCAAAGGACATTCTAATTAGTATGGTAGAGATAACAAAACCAGAGTTTCTTATAATTTTATGAAATTGATCTGTGTAGAAGAAGGATATTAATAGCAGCACGACATCCACTAAAATAAGTACCGTAAAAAATTGATCAAAAAATAAATTATTGATGCTTTCAAAAGAGGGTATTGTGCTAGTAGAAATAGAAAGCCCTGCAGACCAATCAATAAGAGTATACAATGCCATGGAAAAAAATAAAGGCACCAGAATTATTGCGATTAACTTTTTTCTCTTAACAAACCGTTGAATAACATTGTTTTCTCCAGTAGCTTTAATTGTTTTTAATCTTCCTTGTTTTTGAAATAAAAAGATTAAGTAAAATAAAATTAACGATGCCAATAAATCATAGGTAAATTGTAAATCTCCCTTTATTTCAAACCAATTTGCAGAAAGCTCAAGGGTAGATAAATCTTTAAATAACTTACGAATAATTATAAGGGTAATTATCTCGTATTGTTTTGTTATGTAGGTTGTGAAAGACTTTGGAAGGTAATATATAAGTAAATATACCTCATATATCAAAATGAAAGAAAAAGGAGTGTAGACAGCAGATATAGGGTTTGTAAGTAGTTCTGTGTTTAAGGGTTGCGCTAAAAAATCAAATTTTATCAAATAGATTATTACCAAATGAATAAAAAAACTAAACAGCGCTAGTTTAAGAATTAATTTTTCTGTCTTTGCTCTAGTTTCTTCGGAAAGAAACATATTAAAAATGTAAGGTAAAATGTTTCTTTTGGTATTCATCTAGAGTTGATTTTATAACTTTTATATAAATAAGGTTTGCTTTGAACCCCTAATTTAGTCAATAAAAACCTAATCAAAAACATTAGGATACTCTATATAACAATTTGCATATTAGATTGTTAATCTCTTACAATGCTGTAGTGATGTTTTTTTGCACATATAATATCATTAATTGCATTCCACAGTGCAATCCTTTTTTCTAGTGATTGCTTTGCTATTGTTAAGGTTTCACTCCATTTTTGAGCATCTTCTTTGCATAATTCTGAAATCATCTTCAGAGATAGGGGCCCATGCTGATCACCGTCTAATTCGATGTGGCGCTCTAAATAATATTTTAATTTATTGTACGATTTATTTTCTGAATCAGCACTTTTTAAGATTTCTATAAACATATCTGGAATCACATCTTCTCTACCAAAGGTAAAGGCAGCGGCAACCATGTGTGTTTTTTTAGTTTCAATAACCGAAAATGTAAACTTTACAAAATCTAAGACTCTTTGGTCTATATTTATATTTTTGAATGCATCTTCTATGGTGTTTCCGTATGTGATACGGTCAATAAACGTGTCTATTTTAGCGGTATTTGCACCAACTTGTAACATCGCATCTAGGTACATCTCAAAATGGCTATTAGCAACTCCTAACTCGTTTAGATCACTTTCTTCTCCATGAACTATCTCATTGATAAACCTGGATAGTATTGGATTTTTTGGTGGAGTCCAAGGTGTGGTAACTGTTGTAATGTTTATTTGCAAACTTTTTAAAAGCGACATGAAATCCCAAACTGCGAACACATGATTCTCCATAAACAACTTGATATCCTCTATGGTTTTTAAATTCTCATACAGTTTATGTGTTTTTAATTGTGCTCGTAACCCAGAAATTTCTTCTTCTATAAGTTGTATTCTATTCATCTATAAAATTTAGCCGTGTTAAAGAAATAATACCCAGCAAAGATAAAAAAGATACACATGCAATACATATCCTTAACATTTGTTTGTGTGTTTTTCTTAACACAATTTATATTTAGCAACTAGTATTTCAAGTAATTAATTAACAGCTACTTACGTGTATTCCACCCTAGGCACATGTTTGATTTGTTTTCTCAAAATACTTTTTTAGCGTAAGTAGTGAAATTAGCGTTTCATTTTCCTGGTTTCTAAACTGCTGGACATATGCATTCGCATTCTCGATGATTTGCAGCGCCTTGTCTTGATTGTTGATATAGTAGTTTAGCCGCTGTTCAAGGTCTGTGTAATCATCTTTAATTATTATATAATGAACATCTGCCACTAGTAAACCCTCCATAAACCATGTTTCATATTTTGGTTTAGGCATTACTGCTATAGACTGGGAGGACATCACCCATTTTAAATTACTTGCCACATCATTTCCCTCAAGACATAGAATAAATTTATAGTCAAGTTGCTGGTCTATGGAAAGCCTAGGGACTTTCCATAGAGGATTTAAATCATTTGTGTTTACTCTTCCAATATTACACATTGGATGCGCAAAATATTTTTCTATAAATTTAATTCTGTGTGCTTGTGTTTTATGAACCTTACCCCGGCTTACAAGCATATTCTTTTTTTCTGGATAGGTTTTCTGTTCCTTTTTTATAAACATAAAGTGCCTTAATTTATTCCATTTTAGTAGTACCGAATTTGCATTATTATCTACAATAGGCCTACTTTTTACAAAAGTTGGCTGTTTAGGGACTTCTGTAATATCCCCAAAGAGAAATAACCCTTTTAGTTTTTGATTAAAATACCTACTGTACTGATACAGATCAAAGAAATATACTTTTGACCCTGGTACTGTTTTAATCTCAGATAGTAGCACAGGGTTTTTTAAGGTTATGGTGTTTGATAATTTATTATAGTACGCTACTCTTTTAAGGATACCTCTAAGTTGTTGTTTGCTATGTATTTTTTGCGCTAGTTTTTTTTGATAAAATGTACTTGGTATGAATTGCCTGATGTAATTTACCAGATAATATAAAATCTTATTGTTTTTGTGTTTGTAGCTTACTCTTTTAAGTTCCATTACTCTGATTTTTTAATGGGCTAGTTTTACAAAACAATCTATGGGTTGTTGTTTTATAAAATCTGTCAATACTTGTAAACCCTTGTAATGATTATAAAAAGCAGGGTCTGGCTTTATAAAATTAAAATGAGAGTGTCTCCAAAAAGTCATGGCAGATCCTGCATACACAGTAAAGGCTTGTAGGGCATTAATTTCTATATCTAGTAATGTAAGCTCTTTTTGATAGCCTTTTAAAAGAGCTCTTACTTTCTCAAAATTAATAGTATTTCCTTCTCCACAAATACCAATAATAGTCATACCAATATCGTACACTCTATAGTAGTTAACGGCCTCTTCAAAATCCATAATAACTACAGTGTCCTGCAATTCATTTACAATAACATTGTTACTAAATACATCTGCATGAATAATACCTTGTGGCAGTTTTGAGTTAATAAAGGGTTGTATGTACTCAAGATTATCCATAAGCCATGTTTCAAACGATGAATTTGCTGCATATTTTTTTACATTACAAAATTCCTGCTTTCCAAAATTAGCATGATTTTGTAGATACTTTGGCGCTTCTATTTTATGAAGTTTCCCAAGCTGAGATCCTATTAATGTTATCAAATTATTTGGTAAGTGTTCTATTATAGTTCCTTCAACAAAACTTTTTACCATAACAGGTTTCTCTTGCCAAAGGGTAAGCAGTTCATTGTCTTGTGTTCTTAAAAGGGTAGAGGTTTCATAATTGTTATGAGCCAGATGCTCTAGTAATTGTGCTAGTTCTGTAGCATTTTTTTCTGTCTTTAATTCACATATTGTGACCACAAGTTTTTCACTATTTGTCTGTACTTGATAGTTTGTGTTTTCTGATCCACCACTTAAAATTTTAAACGATGTTATTTGCTTAACGCCGTAGGGTATTAAAATAGTTTCAACATCTTTTTTTGTTAATGTGGTGTATTGTGCCAATAGTATTTATTTATATGTGTGTTTCTTGGGTAAGAAACTAATTGTTTTGAATTTAACCCTTCCTGGTTTTATACCTGAAACTCTTAGAGTGTATTGTTGTTTAGATATTTTGCAAGCAAGCCATGAAAATGATGTACTCCTTTTTCTCGTGTAGGAGAAAAACGACCTGAGGTGTAAAACTTAGACTGCAAGCCTCTATGTACTCCTTCTACAACAAACTCATCTTCACGCTCTACCTTATCAAGTAAAGCACCGGCCCCTGTGTTTATTTTACTTTCATCATACACATAAGTTATAAAAGATACTTTTGTTTTATTTAAATGAATTGGTTTTACAATATTTATAGAAAGCCCCCAAGGATAAAAATTAAACATCATGTTAGGAAATACCCAATAGTAATAAGCAGCCACGTTTTTACCATAATCTGGATGGCCTTCTGGCAAGTCAAAAACCTCTTCACCTCCCTGAGAATAACCTATTTGTAAATTAAAGTGCTCATATATTTCTGTTTTATAAGATCCGTAATCTAACGCTTTGTTTAAGTCTTCGTGTACAAAAGGGATGTGGAATCCTTCAAGATAATTGTCACAATACAGCGCCCAATGGCAATTAATGATGTAATCTTTATTAGCACTTGTGTCAAGTTTAAACTCATCTAAGGGTAAAAAACCAACACGCTGGTTCATGATATCTATAACCTGAGAAAAATCAAAGGTAGGGTCCAGACCAACAAATAAATGACTGCACCAGTTATAAAGCTTAAATTGATGTAAGCCATCACATGGTCTAGGAAAATCTTTTGCCTTTTCAAACTCAGGCATACTTTTAAAGCTGCCATCAAGCTCAAAACGTCTTCCATGATACATGCAGGTTAGTTGTTTCATTTTTCCTGGATGATGCGCCACTATATTACCTCTGTGTGTACATACATTGCTTATGCAAGAAATAGCATTTTCTTTATCTTTAACAAGCAACATTGGCTCAGCTATAAAATTCTCTAAAAGAGTAATTGGATATACAGACTCCACCAGTGGTATGGTGGAGTTTGCATCGCCAACCCATTGCCACGTTTTTTCAAAAACACGCTCTTTAAGGGCGTCAAATACTTCTTGACTTCGGTAAAAAGTTGCAGGAAGTGTCTGGGCGCAAGTAATGTCTGGATTGATATAGAATTTTCCCATAATAACGTATTTAGCTTGTTTTTTTTATTTTAATATAGAAAGGTACACCTATTGCCAGTAACACAACACCCCAACTAATAGTTTCTATACCGCACCCTATAATTACCCAAATACAAAATAATAGTGTAGTGTAAGACAGTAGTTTTTTACTCAAGGAAATAGTACCTTCTTTCTTTCGCTCTAAAATAAGAAAACTAATGGTAGATAACAAGTAGGGGGTAAGCACAGATAGCGTTGAGAGCTTCATCATAAAAGTAAAAGCTTCAATGAGTCCTTTTGTATAATTAAGCCCCATTAAAATAGAGGCTAAAATGCTGGATAGTATGATTCCTGAAATTGGAGCACCATGGGTGTTTGTTTTTCCAAATATTTTTGGAAATAATGTGTCCTGAGCTGCTGCCATTGGTATTTGTCCTTGGATAAGTATCCATCCATTTAGTGCACCAAGAGTTGCAATTACTGCACCAGCTGCAACAATGTACTTTGCCCAATCTCCCCAAAACACACCAGCAGCGTCTGCAAATGGCGCGTTTGACTGCGATAGTACATCTGGTGGTATGATACCCATAATAGCAATAGAGCTCATAATATACACTACAATTGTTATCAGCGTGCCTGCCATGGTAGCCTTTTTTATGGTTGAACCTGCATTTTCTGTATGTTTACTTGCTATAGTGGCACTTTCCATTCCTAAAAATGCAAACAAAGTTAAGGTGGTGGTAATTGTAATGGCAGAAAAGCTAGAGCTACCACTTATATTTATTGGAAAAAAATGATCTGTATTGATGTAAAGAATGCCAATAAAACCTACAAGAGTTATGGGAACAATTTTTAATAGGGTTGTTAGTATTTGTACAAGCGCTATTGTTTTTAGGGCTTTAGAATTAATCCATGTAAAAAACCAAATAACACCCAAACCTGTGGCAATAGCAGCAAATTTGTTTTCGCCAAGAACAGGAAAAAACACCTCTAAATACCCAACAAGAGCAACGGCAATAGCCGCATTGGTACACCAAATAGAAATCCAATATCCCCAAGCAACTAAAAATCCAGGAAGCTCTCCAAGACCAAGTCTAGTGTAGGCGTAAGGACCACCAATGGTATTGGGTGCTATACGTCCCAGATTTCCAAACACTTTTGCAAGCAGTAGCGCCCCAAGAGAAGAAAACAGCCAACCCAACAGGCTAATAGAACCGTATGCTGCCAATGATGCAGGTAGCAGGAAAACTCCTGATCCTATCATGTTACCAGCTACTAGGGAAGTGCTAGACCAAAATCCAATTTTTTTATCACTCATGTTACTTAGGGCATATTTCTAGGAATTTCATGACATACTATCAAAAATTAATAGTGTAAAAGCCCTTTGTCAAGATAGTAGAAATAACTTAACTTTTATTTACAATAACAAGAATGCTTTTAAATCACTATAGTTTGAAATTGTGGTTGCTACCTTTTTGTTTGCTATGACAGCTTGTATTTGTTTTGGTAAGGCCTGTTTTGTTTTAACAACATCTTCAACAACATCTAGAAACTTGGTAGGATGTGCTGTTTCTAAAAACACACAGTGCGCCCTTGTGTTTTTCTCTAAATATGCCTTACAGCCTAAATAGCCAACCGCTCCATGAGGGTCTGCCACATATCCGTGCTTGGTATAGATATCAAACATAGCTTTTCTTGTTTGGGTATTATTAAAACTAAAGGAAGATAGATTTTTTTGTAAACTGTCAAATTTATTTTTATAGATTTCTTGAATTCTAATAAAGTTGCTAGGATCTCCAACATCCATGGCATTGCTAATGGTTTGCACAGATTTTACAGGCGCGTACAGCTGTGTTTTTAGATATTTTGTCACCACATTATTATCGTTATTAGCCGCTATGAAATGCTTAATAGGTAGTCCTAATTGTTGTGCCATCATACCTGCACATACATTACCGAAATTTCCACTTGGCACAGAAAAGACAATGTCTTTATGTGTTTTATACAGCTTTTTATAGGCAAAGAAAAAGTAAAACATTTGAGGCAGCCAACGCGCCACATTTATTGAATTAGCAGAAGTTAATTGTGTTTTTTTGGTAATATCTTTATCTAAAAAAGCATTTTTAACCATTGCTTGACAATCATCAAAGGTACCCTGCACTTCCAGGGCGCTTATGTTTTGCCCAAGGCTTGTTATTTGCTTTTCTTGGATATCACTTACTTTTTTGCTTGGATATAGTATCACTACATTAACATCTTTAACTCCTAGAAAACCATTTGCTACCGCTGCGCCTGTATCTCCAGAGGTAGCTACCAATACGGTCACTTGGTTTGTGTTTTCCTTATTAAAATACCCTAAACAACGTGCCATAAAACGCGCTCCAACATCTTTAAATGCCATGGTAGGACCATGAAATAGCTCTAGGGTTGATATGTTTTTACTCAGCGATACAATAGGGAAATCAAAGGATAGGGTTTCTTCTATTATTTTTTTTAGAATACGCTCAGGGATTTCTGGTGTTACAAACTGCTTTATAGCCTCAAAAGCAATCTCAACATCAGACAGGGTATCTATGTTCTCAAAAAACGATTTAGATAAAGGTGTTATTTTTTCAGGGAAATACAGTCCTTTATCTTTTGCCAATCCTTTAATAACAGCATCTTTAAATGATACTTCTTCGGCTTTTCTATTTAAACTGTAGTATTTCATTTTCTATTTTTATTAAATATCCTTTTTTTCTTACTTACTAAAAATTACCATATAACTATAGAATTTTAACCCCCTGGGTATTAATTTTTGAGATGTGAACATCAAATTTAATACCTGTGTTTGAATATATGTTTCTCATTACATCTCCTACTTTGTTAGCGTTTTCAATTCCTTCGCATAAAGAAAAGATAGAAGGCCCAGAACCTGAAATATTTGTTCCTAAAGCCCCAACATTTAGTGTTTGCTGTTTAACCTCATTATAATGTGGTATTAGTTTACTTCTATGTGGTTCTATAATAACATCATGTAAAGACCTTTGCATTAAGGGGTAATCACTCGTGTGTAAGCTATGAATAAAACTGCCAACATTTGCCCACTGAATAATGGCATTCTTAAGGGGCACATTTTTTGGAAGTATGGCTCTAGAAATAGCTGTTTTTATTTCTATTTGTGGATGGATAATAGTAACATATAAATTATCTGGAGATGGAATTTGTAATATCTCTAGAGGGCTTACACTTTTAACTAAAGTAAAACCTCCAAAGAGCGCAGGTGCTATATTATCTGCGTGTTCAGACCCACTAGCCAACGCTTCTCCTTTGATAGCAAATTGGGTAAGCTGTGTTTTGTTTAAAGGGCTCCCTAATAGTGCGTTGACTCCATAAACGCTGCCAACAGCGCTTGCCGCACTACTGCCTATACCACTTCCAGGTTTTATGTTTTTTTTGATTTCAATTTCAAAACCACAATCTGGTTCAAGCTCCTGATACATGGCCAGGGCAGATACTCCGGCAACATTCAATGCTGTTTCAAAAGGAAGTTTAAATCCTTCAATTTTAGTAATTCTAACCCCTTTTTTATCAACTTTTCTTACTACCATTTCATCTCCTATTGTATCTAGGCAAAGGCCTAATACATCAAAGCCACAGGCTACATTAGCAACTGTTGCTGGAGAAAATAGTTTAATTTCACTCTTATTCATTTGAAACTATATAGGGGTGATTTATCTATATTTAATTCTGTTTATTAACATATATTTGTACAAATATCTGACAATAGCTATATATGCACAATAGTATTTGATAATACTTTAAATAAACCTAAAAAGATTCGAAAATTTTATGAAAAAAGAACTAGACGCGAAAGATGTTCAGATTTTAAACCTATTACTGAATAATGCACGGCTATCAAACAAAGAGATTGCCGCTAAGATTGGAATTGCCCAATCTAGCACACATGATAGAATTAAAAAACTAACCCAAAAAGGCTATTTTAAAGGAACTTCTGTACAGATTGATCAAAAAAAATTAGGTCTCAATATTGAGGTTATGTTGGCCATTAAACTCAACAAGCAGCACCGATCTGTAATTGCAGATTTTATAAACAAAGCCTCTCAATTACCAGGTGTTCTTCAATTGTTTCATATTGCAGGAGATCATGACTTTGTTTTACATGTTGCAGTAAAAGACTCTGATGAGTTGCGAGTCTTTATTTTAGACCGCTTATCTACTCTAGACTATATTCAAAGCACGCAAACCACTATGGTTTTGCACAATGAAAAAGTAAATAACATTCTATAGATAATTGTAACCTTTAGTAAATCACTAGTAGTTTAAATACACTCCGCAAAATCTAAAAACACTTTTTTATGAAGTTCTAGATCCATCTGTGGAGATACTGAAACACGTGCTATATAATCTTTATCTCCTTCTTTGGTAGTTCCTTGGGTAGATGTGGCCGGAATGGTCCAGTAACACCCCTTTAACTGCCCATAACTCACACAGTATTTGCTTTGATCTGGTATTTGCGTAATCATAGCCTTAATGAGTTTATGGTTTAACCCTCTTTTATAGGTTTCCTTCTCTTGTGCTGTATTTCCCTTGGTAGGTAGGTCTAAAGAAAATACAGAAGGAGTAAATCCTTGATTTGCTAAAACTTGAGATACAAAGTTGATTTTTGCCTGTGGCAATACCTCTTCAATAAAGTTTACAAATTCACGGGTGTTTTTATAGGCGTCTTTTATTCTTTGATTCATAGAAGGTAATTGCCTTGCTAATATTTCATACTGTAAGTTTGTAGCTTCATTGTCACAAAGCTCAAGATGTAATGCAATGTTACTTGTAAACACATCTCCTTTTTTATTTGCAATACAATATCCTGCCGTACATAGTCCTCCACTTGGAAACTTAGATCCACTGGCGTATGCTATTGCCTTAACACCAGATAGGGTAGCATCATCACTTAAAAAGTGTAGGTTAGGGCAAAATGTTTGGTCTAGTATAAATACAGGGGCTATTGCTTTTTCACCACTAGAGGTCTTCCTTGTAATGCTTAACACCTTTTTAAGCGCTTCAAGATCTGGAACTTCAACCCTGGGGTTTGTGGGTATTTCTGCAATAATATATGCTATGGCATCTTGCTGCGCAATTTGCTCTAAAACAGCGTCAATACTTTGCACCATATCATTGTCTCCATCTACGGGTAGATCTACCACTTCAACACAATCTATAGAAGCTGCAACTCGTCTTGCCTGGTCGTTTGTGCCGCCATAACAGTTTGGGGGCACTACAAATTTTATGGCTTTGCCCACATGGTGCTCCATTGCATGATCTACAAGGCCCATCATAATTGCATATTGGATAGACAATCCACTAGAGCCAACAAGTGGTCTTGTGTTTGTGCCAGTAATAGTATTTATACAAGAGAGAACAGATGCTTTATTTGCCTCTAAAGTACTTGGTGTTTCTTTTACAGAAATGTGTAAAAGTTTTTGCAATGCCACCAAACAATTGGCAGGTGTCATGGCTATAGTTTCTCTTCTTCGAACATGCTGTATCTGAGAAATATAAGACTTATTGTAATCTCCATTAACTAGCAAAACGCTACCAAGGCTTTCATCTATAGATACAAGAAAGTCAATATTTTCATGAAGATCTAATGTTGTAACATCCTTATTTTCTGAAATAAAAATGGTGCTACCATCAAAAGATTCAATAGCCTCTGGGGTATTTACACGCTTTAGACTAAAGGTATATCCATATACTTGTTTTAGTACCTCTAAGTGTTTTAAATTTGGTTGCTCATGTGTGTAAACAATTTGGGTGTGTTTTTTCTCTAGTGCATTTTGTCTTAAAATGGCCAATAGTGGCATTGTTTTAGAAGAAAAACTAATGACATTTTTTGAATCTAGGTTGCATTTTTTTGCCATACCCCACTCTAAAAGGCATGACAGAGGATGTCCTAACCTAATGTAATCATAGGCTGTTGGTAGTTTTTCAAGTGCTTTTGATGTAAAGTTATTTTCTTTATATAGGGATTCAAGTGTATTAGTGAATTCAGTTTTAGCCAACCCTTCATTATAAATATCAAGCCGGTGTGTGGTTGTATGTAACCATCCTAAGGGCATGTTTTCTAGAACATTTTTGATATAATGATGCACTTTATTATTCTTCATACCTCTTACAATTTTAGTGGGTATAAATTTACGCTAATAAGATAGATTTTTAATACCTTTTTAGTGCTTTTTGTAATGTATTAACCCATGTAATTAGATGTAGATTTTCTTGTTTACGAATTGTTTTTGAGTACTTTTGAAAAAATTTAAAAACATATTTATGAAAAATTTCAAAGTAGTAGTAGTAGCATTAGTTATGAGTATCGCAGCAATTTCATGTAGTAGCGATGATGACAACAATAACAACAACACTTCTAATAATGTGATGAGCATTGCAGGAGAAGAGTTTGATATTGCCGCAGCAGGTTTAGAAAATTATGGAGAAAACGCTGATGGTAGCTATGATTGGGATGTATATTTACTTGGAGATGGTATAACTATAAATTCTTCAACTCCTGTTGGTCAAGGTGCATTTATTTACTTAGATCTAAACACAAATAGTGCTGATGGCCTTGTAGCTGGCACCTATACTTATGCAAATGAAAGAGCTCCATTTACTTGGGTAGATGCCGATGCATGTGCAAGTTTTAACACCTCAAATTTTAATTGTGCTTCTGGAAGTTATAACGCCTCTGCAGGTACAGTTGTTATTTCTGGATCTGGAAATAACACAACAATAGAGGTGAATCTTACAGATACCTCTGGAGCTTCTATAACAGCCTCTTATACTGGAGGATTCTCAATTATTGACTAGTGTTGTAAATTAAATAACACCAACTCTATAAAAAAGCCTCATTGTATGTTATATACAATGAGGCTTTTATTTTGTATTACTATTTTTAAAATTATTCTATTCTAATTTTTCTCCGTGCTGGCTTAAATCAAGCCCTCTTTCTTCTTGATCTTCTCTTACACGCATTGTTAAAACCCTGTCAACAAACATGTACAGCAGGTAACTTCCAAAAAAGCAATACACAGATACAAGTACCAATCCTAAAAGGTGATACAAAAATGTATCTGTTTGGCCGTATATAAGCCCCACCTGTTTTGCAAATACTGCCGTTAGTAACATACCAACAATACCTCCAACCCCGTGGCTCGGAAATACATCTAATGTATCATCAACATTGGTTTTGTTTTTTAAGTGGATGGCATAGTTTGAAATAATAGCCGCTATAAATCCAATAAACATGGATTGGCCAATATTAACAAAACCTGCCGCTGGTGTAATAGCCACAAGGCCTACTACAGCACCAATACAGGCGCCTACTGCAGACATTTTTCTGCCCAACATTCTTTCATAGAAAATCCAAGTAATCATTGCAGTTGCAGAGGCTATATTAGTGTTTGCAAAAGCAATTACTGCATCTGAGTTTGCTCCAAGGGCAGATCCAGCATTAAATCCAAACCATCCAAACCACAGTAGCCCTGTACCTAAAATCACATATGGAACATTTGCAGGATTTTCTATTATCTTCTTTCTTTTACCTAAAAATATAGCACCAGCTAGGGCAGCAAATCCTGCAGACATATGCACTACGGTTCCTCCTGCAAAGTCTAAAATACCCCAATTTCTAAAAAGACCATCTGGATGCCAAGTCATGTGTGCAAGTGGGCTGTATATAAGCAGGCTAAAAAGCACCATAAAAAAGATATAACTTCTAAAGCGAACACGACCTGCAAAACTACCAGTAATTAAGGCTGGGGTAATAATTGCAAATTTTAATTGAAATAGCGCGAAAAGTAAAAACGGTATTGTTGAAGAAAAATCTGAGTTTGGTTCTAGCCCTACATTGTTAAATGCAAAATAGGTGAGAGGATTACCTATAATACCTCCAATACTATCTCCAAATGCCAAACTAAAACCAACCAACACCCAAAGAATACTGACAACACCAAGTGCAATGAAACTTTGTAGCATCGTAGAGATGATGTTTTTCTTAGATACCATACCTCCATAGAAGAATGATAATCCAGGGGTCATCAGTAACACAAATGCACTGGCAACAATCATCCATGCAGTGTCCCCAGAATCTATTATAGTTGTTAATTCCTGGTAGTTACTCGCGCTATAAACACAAATAATAACGATGATGGCTAATATGAAGAAGTTGATTTTTTTTCCCATAAGGCAAACTGTTTATTTAAAATTTAACGTCTTATCCTGTAATATTATACCCACCATCTACATGTCTTATTTCTCCAGTAATAGAGAGTCCTGGTCTAAATAGGTGTACAATCTCATGGGCAAGATCCATAGGTTTTGCATTACCAAGTGGGCTCATTTTATTTGCGGTCTCAATGTCCTGGTTTGTTAGGGTTGCATTTCCAGCTTTACTACCCATGTAGGTTGAGAACCTAATTACATTAACTCGCACGCCATGAGATCTTCCTAGCTCATCGGCTAGCTCTACGGTTATTCTTTCTAATGCCGCCTTTGCAATACTAATATTTCGGTAGGGATGAAACGTTACTTTAGCTGCCGCTATATAGCTTAAAGAACAAATAGAAGCGCCCTTTTGTAGTACATCGTATTTAAGCAAATAATGAGATAGTCTTATAAGAGAATAGGCAGATACATTCATGGTGTCACAAAACTCATCTTTTGTAACATCTAGAAGGGGTTTCACCTCTTTTTTACGAATGGTCTTATCCATGGCTATTGCATGTAGAAAACCGTTTAGTTTCACTCCTTTGTTAGACAACTCTTGAGCAAAAGTATCAATGTTCTCATCCAAAGAGGCGTCTAGTATTTCAACATGAGTCTCACCAAGCTCCTGGGAAACAGCTAGTTTAAAATCTTCATAATTTTTATTGAGAAACCCTTTTGCTTTTTCTGATAAACTTGTGTGATGTTTACTCACTCCAAGGCCAGTGCATACAACCTTACCACCTTGTTTGATAATCTGTTTTGCCACAAACATAGCCAAAGAGTGTTTGTCTGCAATACCGGTAATTAGAAATGTAGTATTTGAAAGCATATTTTTTATATTTAAGAATAGTGAATCATAAAATTACCATTTGTAAAGGGCGGTTCCCCATGTCCAGCCAGCTCCTACGGCAGCAAACAATAATAAATCGCCGGTTTCAAATGTGTTTTCTTTTAGCGTTTCGTCAAGAATAATAGGTATAGTCCCTCCAGATGTATTGGCGTATCTATCCATGTTTGTTTTTACTTTTTCAAATGGCAAACCAACCCTGCGAGCTACCTCCTGCAAGATTCTAATACTAGGTTGATGGGGTAAGAGGTATTTTATTTGATCTATGCTACAGTTGTTTTTTGATAGTATTTCGTCTATACATTTGGGAACAACATCTATGGCAGTTTTATACACCTGTGAGCCATTCATTTTAAAATAATGTTCTCCACTAGAAAGGGTGTCATTGCTAGCTGGTTTTTCTGATCCACCCGCTGGTATTGTAAAATGTTCTTTCCCTGTGCCGTCTGTTTTTAAAATAAAATCTTGAAAACCTTTGTCTTGTGTGGTATGAGAGAGAACTAAGGCGCCAGCGCCATCTCCAAAAAAGACAGCGTCTCTTCTGTTCCAATCTGTAATGGTAGAAAAGGTGTCTGCGCCTATCACAAGTACATTTTTATACATTCCAGATTTAATGTATTGTACTGCTGTAGCTGTAGCAAATAATGCTCCAGAGCACACTGCTGAAATATCAAAGGCAACAGCATTGCTAGCTTTTAATTTTTCTTGAACAAAACATGCGCACGAAGGGGCCAACCTATCTGGAGTTGCTGTGGCTATTATAATAAGATCAATGTCTTCTACTTGTAGACCAGCATCTTGGATTGCAATTAAGCCAGCCTGATAGGCCAAATCACTTGTGGTTTCACCAGTTGAAATCCTACGCTCTTTTATTCCTAGGTTTTCATAAATCCATTTATCTGAGGAGCCAACGCTCTCAAAAAAATCATTTTTTACCACGTTTTTAGGAGCATAAGACCCTGTTCCTTTTATATAAGCATTTATCATAAACTAAATTTAACCAACAAAATTCAGCCTTTTTTTACAATAACAAACCAGAAAAATAGATTAATTAACAATCGATAGCATATTGAAAAAAATAGATATTCAAAATAAAGATTATGATAATTATTTTAGTCTAGAACCACTTAAAATGCGATATTAATAAAATTATAAACTGTGAATTTTGATATTTTACATGGTTTGAACCAAAATAATATCTGTTTTTGGTCTAAAAAATCTAAAAAAGTTACTTTTTTTCAAATAAAAGTCAAAAAATAGGGGGGGGTGTAAGAAAAACATTAAAATATAGTGATTTTTGTTTTTAGTTTTAAAAAGCCATACTATAGCTCCACCAAAAAGCCCTTAAATAAAACCAAGGGGTCCTGTAATGAATATTCCAAGTAAAGGCCTTTGGGTTGAATCACTGAAAAGAATTGGAAAAAAACCTCATCTAAATAATCTAACTGATTCCTTAGTTTTAGAGAGATAAACTGTTAGACGCCTCTTTTTTTTAATAACCGTAAATGAGATAAAACACCACCAAAATAGGTTGTTTGATTTGGGGTAATGTTGTTTTCCAGCAGTAATTGATATAACACCTTGTTTACTTTAGGGTAATGATAATGGCTAATGTGTGGAAACAAGTGATGTGCTATATGATTATTTACCCCGCCAAAAATAAAATTTGCGGTATGACTAAAGGGATAAAAATCATTTGAACTTTTTATTTGATTCATAAACCATGAAGTGCTTATAAGGCCCTCTTTGGTGAGTTTTGGATACTTTGATCCCCAGACATGATGGGTTATGAAAAATGTAAATAGTGTGTATAGAGATTGTACCATATGTAGTGCCAAGAATGCTATTAATACAATCCAGATACTCTGTTGTGAGAACAGTATAGGAAATACCAATAAATACAACAGGTAAAATAATTTTATACCAATAAATGTAACATAGAATTTAAATTGTTGTTTTTTTTCCTTGGGTGCAAATTGAGTGAGAACAACAAAATCTTTGATAAACACCCAATAAAAAGAATAAGACATATATGCAATAGGGGCGTATATATATTGGTATTTGTGATACCATTTCAAATCACTATTTGGTAATACCCTAATTAAACCTGTAATTGCTAAATCTGTATCAAAATTCGCAACATTTGGCGCAACATGGTGTGAATTAATATGTCTTTTTTTCCATGCAGCAGGGTGAGCGCCAACTAAAGTGTATATAAACTCAAAAAATAAATTATCCCAAAAAGGGCGTTTAAATATTGAATGATGACTCAAATCATGAGCAAAATTAAAACAAAGTAATACCGCTATAAATCCAAACAAAACAAAATTAAACACAAATGCTATAGGGTTGTTTATAGTGTAAATAAGTACATAGCTTGATATGGTGATGCTCAGATAAAACAATCCTTTGAGTACAAAGTATCTATCTGCTTTGCTTTTCTCTAGTGGTAGTTTTAGTTTTATTTGATTGTAAATGAAGGTATACAAATCATTATCTGCAGGGATATTAAGATGCTTTGCTTTCATATACAAGTGGTGTTATTGATGATTGACGTCCCATTTTATAAAGAAACCTATAGTATGAGCTAAGAGATTCTTTATATGACATATTCATGTAGTTTACTCCGTGTTTTTTTGCCGTATCAATAAATATAGGGAGTATGTTTAAATAATGGACATGACTTATATTAGGCAGGATATGATGCATTGCATGAGCATTAAACCCTCCTAAAGTCCAGTTTAGAAATGTGCTATTGGCATTATAGTCTACAGAGGTAGTCATCTGTAGGGTTGGCCAACTAATTGGTAGCTTCCCATCTTCATTAGGGCTAGGGTGTGCTACATAGTCTGAGAGGTGAGAAACTCCTAAAACACTTGTAAATATTATAGAAACAATAAAGTGATTTAAAATAAACGCGATTATAACATTATAGATTCCAAAGGGCAGTAAATATGCAGGTAATACAATCATGTACCCTATGTATAGTAGTTTAAACAAAACAAGCTTAATAACCTCTACAATGGGCATATCTACTTTAATGGTTCTACTAGATTTTCTGAAAAGCATAAGGATATCACGAATAAAAAACCAATTAATAGAGTACAATAGGCTGAGTACTGGCGCGTAAAGATATTGGTACTTATGAAAAGATTTTAAAGGCTGTGTTGCCGTCATTCTTAACAGTGGATTATTTAAGACATCAATATCACTGCCTTCTATATTTGTGTATAAATGGTGAGATTCATTGTGGTTTTTACCCCACACATAGGCGTTATTTCCTTGTAAATTAAAACTAAGTGAAAATAAAAATTTATTCCAAAATTTACTCTTTACCGCAACACCATGAGCTGCATCATGAGAAATGTTAAAGGCGGTTAGTAAAATAGAGATACCCATAAGCAAATAAAATACGTAAAAAGCAAGTGGAGATTCGCTTGTAATCATCAAGGTATAAAACAACATATCAAGGCTCAGATACATGACAATTTTAAAGCCCATGATATGATTACCTGTTTTTCGAATGTTTTTTGATAAAAAATACTGTTCAATTCTTTGATTTAGTTCTTTGTAAAATGCTGAACCGTTATCTTTTGTGAATTTTAATTTTTTCATTATTTTCAGTAGATCTATTTGTGTAAAGCCTTAGAAGATTACATTGCTAACAAGATATGTATAAAGAATAGATTACTAGTAAAATTAATACATAAAACAGGTTTTGTTTAATAGCTGTTTAATATACTTGAACAATAGCTTAGTAAAGTAAGTGAATTTTAGATTTATCTTCCCATTTTGCTTTATATGCAGCATCCACAAAGAAAATTTTTAAATCTGCTTTGTAAGCTGCATCTACAAAATATATTTTTTTGCTAGCCTTATAGGCTTGGTCAGTGAAGAACCACTTACCATCGTTTTTCCCGGCTTTATATGCTGCATCCACCTTGTATACTAAAAGATCTGCTTTGTAGTTATTGTCTACTACAAATACCTTAATATCTGCCTTATAGGATTGATCTACAGAAAATACCTTCTGCGCGTTTGCTTTAAAAAAAGTAAGTGTTACCACAGCAATAAAAAACAATCGTCTCATAATATATGTATTATCGTAGTTTCGGAAATTTTACAGGATCTGCCTCATACATCATTTCATATACCTTTTCAAAAACATCCTCTGCGGATGGTTTACTAAAGTAATCTCCATCTGTGCCATAGGCAGGGCGATGTTGTTTTGCAGTTAAGGTTTGTGGCTTGCTGTCAAGATATTGATATCCATTTTGCTCATCTACAATATGCTGTAAAATATATGCAGACGCTCCTCCTGGAACATCTTCATCTATAACCAGTAGTCTGTTTGTTTTTTCTACACTTTTTACCATCTGATGGTTTATATCCAAAGGAAGTAATGATTGTACGTCTATAACTTCTGCATCAATACCCACTTGTTGTAGCTCTTTTGCAGCTTGCTCAATAATGCGCAAGGTGCTTCCGTAAGATACTAAAGTAATATCTGCACCTTGTTTTATGGTTTCAATTACACCAATTGGAGTTTTAAATTCTCCTAAATTAGTCGGTAATGGTTCTTTTAATCTATATCCATTTAAGCATTCTACAACCAATGCTGGCTCATCTGTAGATAGCAGTGTATTATAAAATCCTGCTGCTTTAGTCATATTTCTAGGCACTAAAATGTACATGCCACGTAATAAGTGTACTAAACCTCCCATTTGTGATCCACTATGCCATATACCCTCAAGTCTATGCCCTCGTGTTCGTACAATAAGAGGCGCTTTTTGTTGCCCGTTTGATCTGTATCTAACCGTTACCAGATCATCACTCATTATTTGTAAGGCATATAAGATATAATCTAGGTATTGTATTTCGGCAATAGGACGTAGACCCCTCATAGCCATTCCAATACCTTGTCCAAGAATTGTAGCTTCTCTAATACCGGTGTCACTTACTCTAAGTTCACCATATTTTTCCTGCATCCCCTCCAAACCTTGATTTACATCTCCAATAGTACCAGCATCTTCGCCAAAAATTAACGCCTCAGGATATTTACTGAAAATAACATCAAAGTTATCTCTTAAAACAATGCGAGCATCAACATCTTCTGCATCTGCGTTATAGGTAGGGAGCACCTCTGCTATTGTCTTTGCATTTATAGAACTCTCGCTGTAAAGGTTAGAAGAGTAATTTGGTTGTGTGGTCTCAAAGTACTGATTTAACCAGTTTTGTAACTGTTCTTTTTCTTGGCTTTGCTCATTAATTACATAGCGTAGTGCTTTTCGCGCCGCTCCAGCAATGTTTCTTCTAAGAGGTTCTTTTTCTGCGGCTAGGTCATTTGTAATAAGGTCTATAAAACTTTTATTTGTTGCATTTTTAGCAAGATCTGTAAGTAGTGCTATTGCTTGTTGCTGCTCTTGTTTTTGAGGAGCAACGAAAGCCTCCCAAGCTGCTTTTTTACCATCGCGTACTTGTGTTTTAATATCTTTCTCTATTGCCAGTAACTCTTGTTGGGAGGCTACGTTAGTCTCTAGAATCCAGTTCCGCATTTTAACATTGCAATCAAAAGCAGCCTCCCAATCCAAACGTTCTTTGTTTTTGTATCTCTCATGAGACCCGCTGGTAGAATGACCCTGTGGCTGGGTTAATTCTTTTACGTGTATTAGAACAGGTACATGTTCTTTTCTGGCAATATCTGAGGCTTTTTGATACGCATCAATCAGAGCTGGGTAATCCCAACCCATAACACGAATAATTTCATACCCATTGCCTTTTTCATCTCGCTGAAAACCTTTGAGAATCTCAGAAATATTTTCTTTAGTTGTTTGGTGTTTTGCATGTACAGAAATACCATATTCATCATCCCAAACATTAATAACCATAGGTACTTGTAATACACCTGCAGCATTGATAGTTTCCCAAAACAGGCCTTCGCTGGTACTTGCATTTCCGATGGTTCCCCAAGCTACTTCATTTCCTTTGGAGGATAAATGGCTCAAGTGCCCAAGACCATCAACTTGTCTGTATATTTTTGATGCCTGTGCTAGTCCAAGGAGTCTTGGCATTTGCCCTGCGGTGGGGGAGATGTCTGCGCTAGAGTTTTTTAGTTCTGATAGGTTTTTCCAACTCCCATCTTGGTTAATGGTTGGTGTTGCGAAGTGACCACCCATTTGGCGCCCGCCACTCATAGGATCTGCATGTATATCTGTGTGGCCATAAAGCCCTGCGAAAAATTGCTGTATAGTTAAAGCTCCAATAGCCATCATAAAGGTTTGGTCACGGTAGTAACCACTGCGCCAATCTCCTGCTTTAAATGCTTTTGCCCATGCCAATTGAGGTATTTCTTTACCATCTCCGAAAATTCCGAACTTAGCTTTTCCAGTCAAAACTTCACGACGTCCTAAAAGGCTACACTCCCTACTTGTAACTGCAACTTTATAATCATTTAAAACTTCTGTTTTAAAATCTTCAAAAGACATGTCTGTATTTAATTCTGGATCTGTTTGCATGTTTGGGTTATTAGCTGGTTTGGGCTTATCGCAAAAGTACTAAAAATCGAGATGCTAAACAATGGCAAATTGTTGCGATATTATTAGTTTGATAGCGGTTTAATTAAGAATTATTTAATAAATGATATAATTTGAATCCTTGCGATACGAATCAGTAAAACAAAAGGGAGGCTATGCAATACGATATCAAACCAATCTTTAGGGGCCATACCTGAGGCGCCACCAGCAACCCATTTTAGTTTGCCCCAAAGATGCGGCTCAGGGAAAAATGGCGCCATACCTAAGGTAAGGCATCCTAAAATAATGATTTTCCAATTGTTGTATAATGATTTCATATCCTGATGTTTTTAGTACCACTCTCTGGTGAATAGTCCTAGGAGTGTTTTGGGAGAGAGGGTAATTTTAAAACGTATTCTTTGGTCATAATTCTCTAGACCAGTTTCCCAACCTAAACTAGAATATATCGGAAAATATACTTCGAAATAATTTTGAACTAAATTGATGCGTACACCAGAGTCAAAAACAGCCTTAGTGCCACTATCGGTATTATGTACTAATCCAGCATCACCATAAATTAAAATCCAACGCCATAGGTTTGTACTGGCGTTGATGGTTGTTATCCAACTATTGGCAAAGTCTACCCCTAGGTTAGATTTAAAACCTCCCTCGGCTTCTATGAGCTGCTGGCTAAAGAGCCCGGTGTCTTCACTACGGCCATAATAGGCATAATCAAAAAGATAATCTGTAGGACGGTCTAAAGCAAAACTAAAAAAGTCATCACTTTGTTTGGTGTCGTTAAATAAAAAAGCTCCTGCAAATAGTCTTACATTAAGCTGTCGGTTGTTTTCAAAAAGTTTTCTGTAATCAAAGGTGAGGGCTATTTTACTAAATTTACTAGAGATTTGATAATCAACAACACTCCTGTAATAGTTTATTAAGTTTGGGTTGCTGTACACATAACTAGCATTGAATACACTATAGTTAGGATCTTGTTGAGGGTTGTTTGGATTTATGTCTCTTGAAACTGTTACATTTCTTAGGCTAATAAACTGCTTTTCATTATTTCTAATATCCTGGTTTGAAAAGGAAAAAGTCATAAAAGGTGTGAAGCGTTTGTAAAATAGTCCAGTATCATAGCTGAAATAGTTTCCAGAAAAACCATACCGAATACTCCTGAGCCTACCTTGTTCAAATTGGCTGGTGTATTGTAGGGAGGCGCTTCCAATAAGTTTTTTAGATTTAAAACCATATTGCGGCTCTAACTTATAATGCACCCCTTTAGGTAGTAATGTTTTGTTATATAACTTTAACCCAGTGGTTATACCGTCATACAGGTTGTATTCAACCACAGGCATAAAAAACATTTGGTTAAATCGATGGTCTTGTACATCTTTAAATAATCTAAACTGAAGTGGTCTATTAAAAACACTTCCAAATCTTTTTATGTTATTGGCTCTATTGTATTCAGTTATGAAGCCTTGTTTGTTTAACTCTAGACGTTTTAAATCCTTTGAGGGAACAGTTACTATACCAATACTATCTATTGGTGCAGACCATTTTTTAAATAAGAGTGTTCCATCTTTACTATTTCCATATACAGATACAGGTAATATATTATCTCGTTTATTTATAATAGTAACATCTATAGAGTCTGCTCTTTTTGTGGTCTTTTTAATTTTAAAGTCAATGGTACTGCGTTTATGAACATAATCATTGAAGAACCAATCTATATTTTTTTGACTCGAGGCTTCTATAGTATTTTTAAAATCTAGTGGTGAACTTGGTTTTAGTTTGAATCTTTTATAATACTGCTTTATACTTGTATCTAAAGCATCACTTCCTAAGAAATCTTTCAGATATTCAAGACCCTTACCAGCATAATAGTTGTTGGCTATTTTTTTATTAAACTTAGTAAGAGCGTCTTTAGGCGTGCTCAGGGGTTGATGAATGTTGTTACGTGCCATGTTTAAATACAAAAGCGAGTATTGGTCATTAAACTCTAAATCTGCAATATGAGACCACCTAATGATCCAAAACTTACTTAAACTACCCAGTACTTTCATCTTAGGGTAATACGTATTTACGTACTCTATCATTAAATAAATTTGCAATGCCCCAAAAAGCCAGGCATCTTTTCTAGGATGAAGTAGCAGTGTGTTTTCGAGATAGGTTCTAGATAGGGTTTTAAATTGTGTTATATCATACTCAAAACCAGTAGGAAAGGGACTTAAAAAACCAGGTAATTGATTTAAACCATAAACAGGGTTGTTTTTAGTATCCTCATCACTAATAACTATTTTATTAAAAGGGTAAGGGCCTACTTTTTGATCTAGAAAATACACCATTCTGTCTAGATTAATTGCCCGCATGGCAGGGGCTGTCTTTGATTTTGACAGGTTACTTAGTACCTCAAGATCACTAATAATAATGGTTTCGAATAGGTTTGTCTTTCCTAAAAACAAGGTTGCCTTTATGCGATCATTCCCTTTTAGAGTAAGTGTTTTAATTCCCTTTGATACATTAGTATCAAGTATATCAAGCTCTGTAGAGACCTCAAACAGCTCTGGAAGGCTTAAAGTGATATTAAAACGTGAGGCCCTTTGATACAGATCATTTGATTTTTTATTGCTATATACCTGCCAACTTTGGTCATACACAGCTGGTGATAGGTACCAATACCGTAGTTTGTAGTTTCCATCTTTATCTACCCCATAGCGGGTATAGGTGTCTTGTGCTACTTTAACTGAGAAGGTGAAGTTAATACCAAAGCTAGCTCCGTCTTCCAGCGGTTTTGGTAGTATTACATATAGCAAATCAACTTCATCTCCACGGTTCCAAACAAGAGTGTTTCCTGTATCGTCTAATACCGTTTTAACACTAGTGTTTCCTCTTTCACTGTCTTTCTCGAAATGAAAAGTGCTCACATAATTTTCTTCAAGGCGCAGGCCTAATGGAGATTTTTTTGTACTAAAGCTATTGGCCCAATCATGAAAGTAGATCGTATCTAAACTTGTGCCCGTTGTGTTTTCAAAAAGCACATGTTGCTTAATATCAAGAGTGTGTGTGGTGTCATCTAAACTAGCATCTATAGTGATTGTATGTTGTGACCAGATAGGCGAAATCACAACAAAAAGTAGTATAGAAAAGTAGTACTTAGGTATCAAAAAGTCTTCAGGAATTTTAATGTTTGGTTGGAAGATGTATTGGTAAGATAGTAAACACCTTTTGCTAATTGCGAAATGTCTATAATTGTAGTATTAGCTTTTGTTTTAAAGTTTAGTATTTCTTGCCCTAGCGTATTGAATACCCCAAAGTTGTCATCTTGGGTATCTCCTTGAGGAGAGTAAACAGTAAGCACATCTGAAACCAATGTGCTTTTTAATGAAAATGGTTGTACTACCATCTGTTGTGGAATATCTAAAATTACAATTTCTTGATCTGTCTCAAGTTCCATGACTACTGGTAAATGATCACTCATGTTATAAAGTGCATCCCTTATTGTTTGATTGTAAACACCTCCGCAGTTAATGTCATTTATATTATTGTTGTAACAGTTTCCATTATTTCCATAGGCCTTGTAGCTATTTGCCTTGTATGAAAGATTGGGGTTGGTCATCATATTTTGCGATACCATAATAAAATCAAACCTATCATCTAGACCGCCACCAGCTCCCCCTCCAAAACCAGAAGAACTTGTGCGAGTACTTTGAGTATGTACTTCTCTAAAATCTTCATTGTTATTCCAGGCACCTGGAGTATCTATAGGGTCTGCCATAGCTATGTTATTTGTTTGGTCTAATATTTCTAGGTATGCAGGTTCTGTAGAGGTGTATATATTAAAATCTCCGGCAAATAATACAAAGGCATCGTCTTCAAGTTGCTGTGTGTCATTTACAAACGCCTCTACCATAGAAAGTCTTAATTGTTGATTGGCACTTCCTTGGCTTGATTTTAAATGTGTTACATATGCATAGATACGTATAGGGTTGGTGTCTTGACTTGAAGTATTTAAAAGCAGCGTGTATTTGTTTATATCTCTTACAGGTGTGGTTACAATTTCTGTGTTTTCTAGCACAAACATATCGTTTCTGTAAAATAGTGCCTGTTGCAAATCACCGCCACCAGATTGGTTTTCAAAATAGGGGGCCGCACTATAGTTGCTGTTTCCGTCACTATTTAAGCCTACATTTAAAATAACGTCTGCACCTTCCTGGCTTTGTAACTCACAAACCATGAATATATCTGGAGAATAATCTTGCAGAATGTCTTGTAAAAGAGAAATCCTGTTAGGGTTTAATTCTGGAAATTCCAAGACATTGTAAAACATGGTCTTTACAGTGTTTTGTGAAAAACAAGAAATACTAAAAAATAGTAGCGATAAAAAAATAAAAGTATGACGCATATAACTGGGGAGTTATTAAATTAAAAGTTAGGACTAAAGTTGTTTTTGTTATAAAAGTTATTTAAAATTGAGAGTACTTCGTCTTCTGTGTCAACAACATGAACCATGTCTAAATCTTCTGGGCTTATGTTACCTTCTTCCAGAAGCGTGTTTTTTACCCATTCCATTAGGCCGCTCCAAAAGGATCTTCCAACTAAAATTAAAGGAAACTGATCAATTTTTTTAGTTTGTATGAGGGTAAAGGCTTCAAAAAACTCATCCAGTGTTCCAAATCCACCAGGCATAACTACAAAACCTTGTGAGTATTTTACAAACATAACTTTGCGTACAAAAAAGTAATCAAAATCAATGCTTTTGTCTTTATCTATATATGGGTTGTCATGTTGTTCGAAAGGCAGTGTAATATTAAGACCAACAGAGGTTCCACCCGCTAGGTGCGCTCCTTTGTTACCTGCTTCCATGATACCAGGACCACCACCAGTGATTACTCCATAACCACTCTGTGTAATGCGTTTTGCTATACTTTGTGCTAGTTTGTAGTATTTATCTTCTGGTTTTGTACGGGCAGAACCAAATATAGAAACACAGGGGCCAATACGGCTCATCTTTTCATAACCATTCACAAACTCGCCCATGATCTTAAATATTGCCCAAGAGTCATTGGTTTTTTGCTGGTTCCAGTTTTTGTGATTTTCTTCAGACCTCATTAGTACATGTATTAAAATTAGTAATGCATCAATAATCAAAGTACATATTTACCTTGATACTTACTACTTATTTTGTAATTCTTTCTTTAAAAACTTTGCTGTAAAACCCTTATTTGTTTTTACAATTTCTTCAGGAGTTCCAGTGGCCATTACCTTACCGCCACTTTTTCCGCCCTCTGGGCCAATATCAATGATGTAGTCTACTGTTTTAATAACATCAAGGTTGTGTTCTATAATTAAAACTGTATTTCCTTTATCTACTAACTTTTGAAGCACAATCATTAACACTCTTATATCCTCAAAGTGTAGACCAGTGGTAGGCTCGTCTAAAATATAAAAAGTATTTCCTGTGTCTGTTTTTGAGAGTTCTGTTGCTAGCTTGATACGCTGAGCTTCTCCTCCAGATAAGGTTGTAGACTGCTGCCCTAAAGTAATATACCCAAGACCTACATCACGAATGGTTTTAAGCTTTCTATATATTTTAGGAATCTTTTCAAAAAAGTCACAGGCTTCATTAATGGTCATTTCTAACACATCATATATAGATTTTCCTTTGTATCGTATTTCTAGGGTTTCTCTATTAAATCGTTTTTTCTGACACGTCTCACAAGCTACATACACATCTGGCAAGAAATTCATCTCTATTACTCTTAATCCTCCGCCTCTACATGTCTCACATCTACCGCCTTGCACATTAAAACTAAATCTTCCAGGCTTGTAGCCTCGTATTAATGCCTCTGGTACTTTTGCAAACAAACTTCGTATTTCAGAAAACACTCCAGTATACGTTGCGGGGTTTGAGCGTGGGGTTCTGCCAATTGGAGATTGATTAATATCTATCACCTTATCTAGATGCTCAAGGCCTTTAATTTTCTTATAAGGCATTGGGACTTTTACACCATTAAAAAAGTGAGCATTTAAAATAGGGTAGAGGGTTTCATTGATAAGTGTAGACTTACCGCTTCCAGAGACTCCTGTAACACCTATCATGATCCCTAGGGGTAGTTTGATACTTACATTTTTTAAATTGTTACCCGTAGCTCCTGTTAGCTCCAAAGTATGTTTGTTCCCTTTTCTTCTTTTGCTAGGTATCTCTATTTCTTTAGTGCCATTTAAATACTGAGCTGTTAGTGTATTTTGAGTTAATAGTTCACTAGGGGTTCCTTCACTTACAATTTCACCACCAAACTTACCAGCTGCAGGACCAATATCAATTACATAGTCTGCGTGTTCTATCATGTCTTTATCATGCTCCACTACAATTACAGAATTTCCTATATCTCTTAGTGATAGTAAAGATTTTATTAATCTTTCGTTATCTCTTTGATGCAGGCCAATACTTGGCTCATCTAAAATGTATAAAACTCCTACGAGTTGAGAACCTATTTGAGTTGCTAGTCTAATACGTTGTGCTTCTCCACCAGAGAGTGATTTAGAGCTCCTATCTAGTGCCAAATAGGTGAGGCCAACATCAATTAGAAACTGCAGTCTTGTTTTTACCTCTTTAATTATTTCACTTGCAATTTTAAGTTGTGTGTCACTTAAATGATTTTCTAAATCATCAAACCAATCGGCCAACTCTATGATATCCATTTGTGCTAGTTGTGCAATGTTTTTATCATGTACTTTGAAATACATGGATTCTTTACGTAGCCTACTACCTTCACACTCTGGACAAGCAATTTTATCCATATATTCTTTAGCCCAGCGTTTTAAAGAAGTAGTTTCACTAGCATCAAAGGTGTTTTGTATAAAATGCACAACACCCTCAAAATCTATTTTATAATTGCGAGTAATCCCTAAGGTTTTAGATGGTACGTCAAACTTATCATTTCCGCCATAAAAGATAAGCTCCTTAGCGTCTTTTGAAATGTCTTTAAAAGGATCTGTTAATTTAAAATTAAACCGCTGAGATATGAGTTCAAGTTGCTTGAATATCCAATTATTTTTTTGTGGCCCATGAGGAGCTAAGGCTCCATTTTTTATGGAAATGTTTTGGTCTGGAACTACTTTATCTATGTTTACTTTGTGCAAAGCTCCCAATCCCTTACAACTCTGGCACATGCCTTTAGGGGAATTAAAAGAAAAATTATTTGGCTCTGCGTTAGGATAGGAGATACCACTTTGTGGGCACATTAGTGCTCTACTGAAATAGCGCGCTTCATTGGTTTGATTATCTAATACCATCATCACATCATCACCATGGTACATTGCCGTGACAATACTTTCTGTTAGACGTTTGTCATTATCTATAGCATCACTAATCTTTAACCGGTCTATGACAGTTTCTATATCATGGGTCTTGTAACGGTCTATTTTCATTCCCTTTACAATATCCATAACCTGGCCATCTACCCGAACTTTCAAAAAGCCTTGTTTTGCAATTTGCTCGAAGAGTTCTCTATAGTGTCCTTTTCTAGAGCGAATGATAGGAGCCAGGATGCTCACTTTTTTGTCTTTAAAGTCAGACAAAATAAGCGCTTTGATTTGCGCATCACTGTAACTAACCATTTTCTTACCAGTATTGTAGCTGTAGGCATCACTTGCCCTTGCATACAAGAGTCTTAAAAAGTCATAAATTTCTGTAATAGTACCAACGGTAGATCTTGGGCTTTTACTGGTTGTTTTTTGCTCAATGGCAATCACAGGAGAGAGCCCGTCTATTTTGTCTACATCTGGACGTTCTAGGTTCCCTAAAAATTGTCTTGCATAGGCAGAGAACGTTTCTATGTAACGGCGTTGTCCTTCTGCGTAAATGGTGTCAAAGGCGAGTGATGATTTACCACTACCTGAGAGCCCTGTAATAACTACTAGTTGGTCTCTAGGTATAGAAACATCTATATCTTTTAAATTGTGGACTCTAGCGCCCAAAACATCAATACTAGCCAAGTTTTTTGCCATAGTTTGCAAAGGTACTCAAAGTCTATGAAAATTTAGGGCTAAGGGTAGTTAGTCAAATGTTAATTATCAACCATGGGTGGTTAAAAATAAATTAATTAGTAAGGGTTTTGGTAAGAAATGAAAGTCCAGAAATAACCATAAATACGATTGCAGAGATCACAAACGAATAGCTTAGAACAAGTAAAAATGGTGGTAAACCTAACAGAATACTAAGTAGGGGTATTAGCACGCCAATCACTACCATTGACCCAAACAACATATAGAGAAGCTGCAGTGTTTTAGAAAGACCATTTTGTTTATTACTTTGAGCCTCAAATAACTTTGGTATAAGGTCTTTGTTTATATACTCACCAAACTTGGAGAGAAATACATCATTAAATGATGATTCTTCAAAGCTAATAGGGTCTATGCTATTTGCAAGAGCCATTATTTTATCTTGATGTCTTTCATGAAGAGCGTCAAGATCAAGGGTGTTTTTGAAATCACCAAATCTATAACCAAAGTGATACCATAGTCCAGAACCTACTTTATGTTCTAGCCATTTTTCTAAAATAGCTGGATTGTACTGTGAGGGATATTCTATAGTAGTTGGAAGATTTTTTTGTTTTGGCTGTGTGTAGAGTAAGGATTTTAATTCTAGATATAATGTATCAGTATCATCCTGTCCCTTTTTTTCTTCTAAATACTCTATAGCAAGTTCAGATTTCCCTTTGTAGAATTCTTTTACCTCGAAAAAGCTTAACCCTTCAAATTCATCATCTATAAAAGTTTTAACCTCAGTTGCCCATAGTTTACTTTTAAAGATAATTTCTATTACTTTACGAGCAGCATTCATTTTTTCAATCAGTGCATTGAGTTGATTATCACCAGAGACAATGATTCGATTAATACCAAAAATGCTAAATACGATATACCCTAGTAAAGCAATAGCTGTTAAACCGCTAATACCTATAAATGTAGAAATCTGGTCTTGTAATGTTTCAAAAAACAAAGGTGTATTGGTTGTTTTTTGATCTAAAAAGTATATAAGGAAAACACAGAGTATGCTTGAAAACACTAATGGTATCAAGACAAAATAGTTCGTAGAAAACGATTTTTTACTCATCATATTATAAATCTAATACAAGAATTTATTTCCAGATTGTTGGTAAATAGTTAGTTAATTTTCTTTAAAACAATGACAAACCTACAGAATTGCGTAGTCTTTATCCTACAATTTCAGGGATATTCGATTAAATGCACAACAGTTAATAGTGCCTCTTTCTATATTTTTACCTAAAAACCTACCGCAATATCATCTCCTCTTTTATCTGCTCCAGCCTCTAAGCTCCCATCTGAGAGTACCAAGATTGCATCTACTCTTCCTATATTTGAAGCGTTTTTGTAATCTACAACATACCCTTTGTTTTCAAGTTCTTTAATGGTCTTAGCATCAAAGCTAGTGGCTTCAACTTTTACAATATCGGGCAACCATTGATGATGAAATCTCGGGGCGTCTACCGCCTGTTGCATAGACATGTTAAACTCATACACATTTAATATAGTTTGTAGCACCGAGGTTATAATGGTAGAACCACCAGGTGTTCCAAGAGTCATCCATAGTTTGTTGTCTTTCTCAACAAGTGTTGGTGTCATAGAGCTAAGCATTCTCTTTTGAGGCGCAATTGCATTGGCATTACCACCAATAAGCCCAAATAAATTTGGTGTGCCTGGTTTTGCGCTAAAATCATCCATCTCATTATTTAAAAAGAACCCAAGTTTTTTGCTATACAGTTTTGAGCCAAAAGAAGCATTTAGGGTTGTTGTCACCGCAATGGCATTACCGTAGCTATCAACAATAGAGTAATGGGTGGTTTCTGTGCTCTCAGCTTGAGAAATGCTTCCGTGTGTAAGCTCCTTGGAAGGTGTTGCACTCTCAAAAGAAAAGCTGTCCATACGGTCTTTGAGATAGGCATCACTCAGTAGAGAATCTACCGGGATATCTATAAAGTCTGGATCTCCAAGATAGTGGCTTCTATCTGCATAGGCTCTTCTTTGGGCCTCTGTAAGTACCTGTATTGTTTTTGTTGTATTATGGCCATACTGGGCAATTGGATAATTTGCTGTTGTTTTGAGTATTTGCGCCATACATATTCCTCCACTAGAGGGTGGAGACATAGATATAATACGCAAGTCTTTGTAATTAAAAACGATGGGTTCTCGCCATATGGCTTGGTAATTGTCTAGGTCTTTCAAACTAACAATACCACCATTTTTTTGCAGAAAGGCTACAAGTGTTTTTGCAATGTCACCTTGGTAAAAAGCGCTTCTCCCATTGTCGGATATTTGTTGAAGTGTGTTTGCTAAAGCCTCATTTTTAAAAACATCTCCAGCTTTAAATTTTTTGGTATAAATGGAGTTTTCTTGGTTTACTTGTTTAAAAACAGCACTATAATCGTTAAATTGTTTTGCCTGTTTTTCTGTGATTTTAAATCCGTTTTTTGCTAGTAAAATTACAGGGCGTAAAATAGTTTGCATTGGCAAAGAGCCAAACCTCTTATGGGCTTTAAATATGCCAGCGATTGTACCTGGCACTCCAACGGCCAACCCTCCAGTTTTACTTTTGTCTTGGAGGTATTTTTTATTTTCATCTAAGTACATATCTCTATTGGCTCTAAGTGGCGCCTTTTCTCTATAATCTAAGGCACCTACTTCTCCTTGGTGGGTTCTGTATACCATAAACCCACCACCGCCAAGATTCCCTGCATTTGGATAACATACCGCCAATGCCATCTCTGTAGCTACCATGGCGTCAAAAGCGTTGCCACCTTGTTGCATGATTTCGCTCCCAATTCTTGAGGCTTCTTCTCTGGCAGATACCACCATCGCTTTTTGAGAGATTAGTCCCAAAACTGCTGTGGTGGAATGTGAGATTTCTTTTTTCGGGCTATCGCATTGCCAAAAACAAAGCAGTATACATAAACTAAGTAGCGCGTGTTTTTTTTTCATGATAGAGATATGATTTTATGTTTTGAGAATGTTCTTAATTCTTCAAAGAAGATGGTAAAGTCTTGTTCAAACTCTTTGTAATACTTTTCTAGATCAACACAAGCTATATCCATATTATTGGTATGTTTTACGCGCCTACTCATTTGCTCTAAAATGGTGTTAATGCCAGCAATTGTAGCGTAGCTTAGTAGCCAGTTGTTTGAAATCATAATTGGCATCATGTTCTGGATTTTAAGGGGTAAGACCTCAAAGTTAGTCTCAAGTAGTTTATAGAACTCAGATACATATTCATTCAATGGTTTGTGGTGGTAGTGTTCCCAGTTTTTAGCCAAAAAGTGATCATAAAAAATATCTACAATAACACCACTGTAATGCCCATGATTTTCATGCAAGCGTTTGGTGCTTTGTCTCACAATAGGGTGTTGATCTGTAAAGCTATCTATGCTGCGGTGCAGTAAAATTCCTTTCTGCAGATCTTCTCTATAGCTGAGGTATTTTCTTCCTTTAATACCATCAGCAATAAAATTACCAATGGTTATACCTTGATTTTCTCCAGAGAGATATATATGAGCTAGAAAATTCATAGTGTAAATTTACACAAATAACAAAGCAACATTTTCTTTTTAAAAAAGTATATTTGTGCAAGATTTTAAGCCCTTGAAATAGTCTTGTTTTTTGGGTTTATTTTAAAGTAATAAAGACTATTTAATAGCCTAAAGCCTTAAGTAGCAAACTATAAAATTAACCAAGCAATGACATTAATAAAATCGATATCAGGAATTAGAGGTACCATTGGAGGTGCTCAAGGAGAAAATTTAACCCCAATAGATGCTGTAATGTATGGAGCAGCCTATGGAACTTGGGTAAAAAAGCAGCATGATAAAGATTCGTATCGGGTAGTGGTGGGGCGTGATGCGCGTATTAGCGGAAACATGATTCAGCAATTGGTAATGAACACCCTAGTTGGTTTAGGTATAAACGTTATCAATCTTGATTTATCTACCACTCCAACAGTAGAGATGGCTGTTATGATGGAGCATGCAGACGGAGGCATCATACTTACTGCAAGCCACAATCCAAAACAATGGAATGCTTTAAAATTACTTAATAATAAAGGAGAGTTTTTGGATGCCGCTGCGGGTCAAGAAATTTTAGACATAGCAGAGGGTGGAAACATGCTTTTTGCTTCTGTAGACAACCTGGGTCAAATCACTAGAAACGATGCGTATATAGATTTGCATATAGACGAAATACTAGCTCTTGATCTAGTAAATGTAAAAGCTATTAAAGCAGCAAATTTAAAAGTTGTGGTAGATGGTGTAAACTCTACTGGAGGTATTGCAATACCTTTACTTTTAGAGGCACTAGGAGTACAACCCGTAAAATTATTTTGCACCCCTAATGGAGAGTTTCCTCATAACCCAGAGCCTTTAAAGGAGCATTTAGGAGATTTAATGAGAGAGGTTGTTGCCCAAGGTGCAGATTTTGGTATTGTTGTAGATCCAGATGTAGACAGATTGGCCTTCGTTGATGAAAAAGGCGAGATGTTTGGTGAAGAATACACTTTGGTAGCAGTTGCAGACTATGTTTTGGCAAACACATCTGGTAATACGGTTTCTAACATGTCCTCATCAAGAGCCTTAAGAGACATTACCAACAAACACAACGGGAGTTATACGGCAAGCGCCGTTGGAGAAGTTAATGTAGTACAAATGATGAAAGACACCAAGGCTGTAATTGGTGGAGAAGGAAACGGTGGTATCATCTATCCAGCGTTGCATTATGGCCGTGATAGTTTGGTGGGAGTTGCTTTATTTTTAAGCCATCTTGTCGAACAAAAAACAACTGTAAGCGGCTTAAGGGCATCGTATCCATCTTATTATATGAGTAAGCAAAAAATTGCGCTTACCCCACAGATTGATGTAGACGCTATTTTAGAGAAAATGGCAGATACCTATAAAGCAGAAGAAATAACCACCATTGATGGTGTTAAAATAGACTTTGAGAGCAATTGGGTTCATTTGCGTAAATCTAACACAGAACCAATAATTAGAATATATACAGAAGCTGTAACACAAGATGCCGCAGATTCTTTGGCAAATACCATTATTAAAGAAATCAAACAAATTGCAGGTTTGTAGTTTTTTAAGCTGTAGTAAATAATCTCTTAGTTAATAACACAAACACTTATGCAAAATATAGATCTAACTACCCTTGTAATTATTGCCTCTACTGTAATTGTTACTTTAATTGGTTTTAAAGACAGATCTTTTTTCGAGAAATATAAATTTAATATTGCTGGAATAAAAAAAGGGGAGAAGGTTAGACTATTTTCTTCAGGGTTTTTACATGCAGATGTCAATCATTTGCTGTTTAACATGTTGACACTCTATTTCTTTGCCCCTGTTGTTGTGTCCTATTTGAGCACAACGCTTTTTGTTTGTATTTATGTAGCTGCATTACTAGCTGGAAGTTGGTTGTCTTTTATATTTCATAAACAGGAGCCTTATTACAGTGCCATTGGTGCAAGTGGTGCGGTTACTGGGGTTTTGTATGCTGCCATATTGTTAAATCCCACCATGAGCTTGTATTTGTTTTTTGTTCCCATACCAATTCCTGCCTGGCTCTTTGGTGTTGGGTATTTACTGTATTCTATTTATGGGATGTTAAACAAGAGAGATAATATAGGCCATGACGCTCATTTTGGAGGTGCAATAGCAGGATATGTTTTAACACTCTTATTTGCTCCTTATATACTCTTTGATAGTCTTTGGATAGTTTGTTTATTGGCCTTACCTATTGGCCTTTTACTATTTTTGAAAAAAAACAATAAAATATAGTCTTAGTTTTATTGTTTAGAAAAACTGTAGGTGTAGCCAACTGTTATTTCTGTAAAATCTGCCTGGCCTAGATTTGAGTTTAAGTGCACCGCCGTGTATGCGTTATGCTTTGGTTTTTTGTGGGTACTTATCAGGTAGTATTTAATTCCTAATCTTGTATTGATAGATTTTTTCAGATTGTATTTAGCGTTAAACTCTCCAAGGACCCAACCTTCTGGTATTTCTCTTGGTGTATTCACCCAGCCTTCATTAATGCGCCAATCTATTTGATACGCTTCTTTAAATAGATTGTACCCAACACTAAAATCTAAGCCAAAATGGTCTAGTAAAATTTCGGTATTAAGATATAAAGAGAGGTTTGTTGCGTTTTTAAAAGGGTTTTGTTTTAGGTATTCAAACTCTCTGGAGTCTTGCACTAAAGATTCATTGTTATTTATGTAGTCATAGTAATGTTGGTAGAATCTATAATGTGCACCAACTCCTAGTTTAAAAACATTATTAAATACATATCCATACTCTCCAGAGGTGGTATACACTGCTTTTGTAGTATTATATGCTTCTGCCAGTACATTCCAGCCGTGTCCAGCCCTTACCTCTAAATAGGCGTACCTGCTGTTTTGGTATAGTGGTTTGTCTAGGGTTTGTTGTTTGTTTTTGTTGAAGGGGTTGTTTATTGCCCCAGAGATTGACCCTACAATAACGTTATACCCTCTATTATCTAGTTTTGTGTGCCCGTTTGAGTGATGTGATAGTCCAATACCAAGGTTCCAATCTACGTTTTTTGTTGTCAGTAACTCGTACTTTAACAAAAATCTAAAGGCCCATGTAATATCTGTAGAAACAGCTCTATTATTTGGATTTGTTATGGGGTCATATTTTTTTGTAAAATAGGATGCCCCAAGACCTGTTAGGATTTTAAACCTTTTAGATTTAAAAGCGTTAAACTCTACGTTAGGAATCAGGCTTATGGCTATGCCTAGACTATCAAGTTGTCCAAAATCTGTGAGACCAAGACTTACACCTGTATGAAGTCCTTTCAACCGATGTGCCCACTCTCTTGGTGTGTTTTCATGGTTTTTTGAAACATTAAACAACAGTTGTTTATGCGCTTTGGTTTCTGGAAAACCAAAGTTTGACGGCAGTGTTTTACCAACTAATATTTCTGGAGTAAAAACAATAGCGCTATTATCTCCAGAGATTTCTTGTTGTGCGTTCAAGAACATCGAAAAAAGCAGTAGAAATAAGGTCGTGAGTTTTTTCATTTCAGGCCGTAATTAAAACAAAATTATTTAGAAATTTTAAGTTAAAAATAGAAAACTACTAGACTTAAATACCACTTTTTTAATGAGTATTAGCGTCTATTCAAAATAACTAAAAGAGTCTCCGTCTTTAATTTTTAGTAAAGACTCATAAATTAATTTAATAACATTCTCTACATCATCTCTATGTACCATCTCTACAGTGGTATGCATATAGCGCAAGGGTAATGATATAAGGGCAGAGGCAACACCGCTGCCGCTATAGGCAAAGGCATCTGTATCTGTACCCGTAGCTCTTGATAATGCTGCACGCTGAAAAGGAATTTTATTAGCCTGTGCAGTATCTGTTATAAGATCACGCAATTTTTGTTGCACAGCTGGAGCGTATGCTATAACTGGACCTTTACCAATTTCTGCGTCTCCTTGGGTTTTCATTTCAATCATTGGTGTGGTCGTGTCATGGGTTACATCCGTAACTATAGCCACATTAGGTTTGATGCGCTCTGCAATCATTTGGGCTCCTCTGAGTCCAATCTCTTCTTGCACACTATTTGTTATATACAGGCCAAAGGGTAGTGTTTTTTTGTTTTCTTTTAAAAGCCTGGCTACCTCTGCAATCATAAAACCTCCCATGCGGTTGTCTAATGCTCTACATACAAACTTGTCTTTGTTGAGAATAAAAAACGCGTCAGGATATGTTATTACACACCCTACATGTACGCCCATTTTCTCTACTTCTTTTTTGTCTTTGGCTCCTATATCAATAAAAATATTATCAAGCTTTGGCGTCTCTTCTTTGCCTTTGTTGCGTGTGTGTATTGCTGGCCAACCAAATACTCCTTTTACAATTCCGTTTTTGGTATGGATGTTTACAATTTTAGAAGGTGCAATTTGGTGATCACTCCCTCCATTGCGTATTACATATAACAACCCAGTATCGCTAATGTAGTTGACGTACCATGAAATTTCATCTGCATGACCCTCAATAACTACTTTGTATTTTGCCTTTGGGTTAATAACAGCTACAGCCGTTCCGTAAGTGTCTGTTATAAACTCATCTGCATATGGCTTTAAATAGTCCATCCATATTTTTTGACCATCCCACTCATAACCTGTTGGTGCAGCATTGTTTAGGTATTTTTCTAGAAAGGTTAACGATTTTTTATTTAATATAGATGTTGCCATGAAGTATGTTTTTTAAATTTGAATCTCAAAATTAGATAATTAATAGCTAAGTCTACACGTTCAATTTATTATTTTTGGAATGGTTTTAGCAACTACATTCGATACAAACAATTTTAAATGAAATTAAAACATCTCATATACATAGGTTTCTTTTTATTTAGTATGGTTTGTGGGGCTCAAATTCCTAAAGAATATAAAACTCAGCAAAAAGACTCGATAGTAACCTACTATTATATTGTACAAGGAGACACCATCCCCAGAGAATATATAGATTTAGAGGAGGTAGTGCTGTTAAACAAGTTGTCGTTTAACAATAAAGTAGACAGGCGCAGATACCTTATACTAAGGCGAAAAACAAGAAAGGTATATCCATACGCAAAACTAGCCTCAGAGAGACTCCTTACCATGACCAAAAGGCTACAAACCATTAAGAAAAAGCGGCAAGCATCTAAGTATACCAAGCGGATTCAAAAATATATTGAGCAGGAATTTTCAGAAAAACTAAAAAAACTAACTAGAACAGAGGGGCAAATACTTGTTAAATTAATCCATAGACAAACAGGTACAACGGCCTATGATTTGGTGAAGGAGTTACGTACCGCTTGGCGAGCTTTTTGGTACAACACAACCGCAAGTTTTTTTGACATCTCTTTAAAACAAAAGTACATTCCTTTCTCTGTAGAAGAAGATTACCTTATAGAGGATATACTTGAGCGTTCTTTCCAAGAAGAAATTTTAGAAAGACAAGCTCCATTTTTTAAGATAGATTTTCTAGAACTCTCCTCTCATTGGGATGTAAAAGTACCTAAGTAAACAATCTAGAAATAGTACATTATATACTTTGCTTACAGGCAGTCTTTTACCCACAAGATGGTTTGATTATTTTGATGAAAAATCCTGCGGTTCTGCATTAATAATGACTATTTAACTTTATAATTGCCCTATCTTTTATATTCTAAGATAGTTTTAGGGCTACTATTTTCAGTTTTTTTTAAAATAAAAACAAGGTGTAACTAATACAGTAACAAGGGCTTGTGTTTTATCTTTATTTATTTTCATTTTTTGTTTGTTTTTTCTTTGGCAGATATATTTAAAACATGGTATATTTGCAGCCGCTTACAAAACGTAGTTTAGGCTATAATTGCAAAGCAAAAAGTTCTTTAAAAATTTTATTTATTTTCTTAAATAAAAGGTTGTGTAGTCTTAAAAACAGTTTTAGATTTGCAGCCGCTAATAAAGCGAGAAAATAACCTGATGATTTGGTAATGAAAGTATAATGGTTCGATTCCATTACATCAACAAAAAATTTCTGAAATTAATTTTGAAGAGATTATAAGTCAAAGTTTACTTTGATAAGTTCATTGAGATATTGAAATTGACAGCGTATGAATTTGATTGGAAACGATCATTTTCTTAC